>ENA-ORMO01001114-ORMO01001114.1-human-gut-metagenome-genome-assembly--contig:-NODE-1114-length-31883-cov-4.123979_pt1 | contig 31883 bp, 29 predicted proteins | sample MGYA00242106_ERZ509001 | MGnify/ENA primary metagenome ERZ509001 (study PRJEB26280, sample SAMEA2338736) | human gut metagenome | biome: human gut; feature: human-associated habitat; material: faeces...
TTTTTCTACGGAATTACGGAAAACAAAAAAGTGCCAACGAACACTTGACACAAACACATATGAAATAAAAATGGCTTGTACCAAACATTTCTGCTATAATATTCTCAAAGGGGGTTTTATCATGCCATCGGAAAAAGAAAAATTTGTAACCAAACAATATGTCCCTATGGGCGAGCCAATCGTGCAGAATGATCACACGATTATTTACCATGTGAAATGTCTTTGTGAGCCGGGCAAACCGGACGGCATTTTGAAAATGTACCGCCAGCAGAACCGCGAAGCACTTTACAAACGTTTGTATCAGCTTGATTACAGCGAGTGGCCGCACATTTATAATGTGAAATATTTTGATGGAAATACTTTAGTCGTAGAAAAATACTTAGAAGGAAATACTTTAGAAGAACTTCTGAAACAGAACAAAGAAAATAACACTGTTTTTTCCGAAGAAGAAGCCTACCGGATTATGAGTAAACTCTGCGAATGTATTGCAGGATTACTGCGCCCGGATCCGCCAATTATTCATTCCGATATCAAACCAAGTAACATTTTTATCACCTCAGCAGGCGCTGTAAAACTGCTTGATTTTGTCAATGATAAAACACCAAAAAGAAAACACGAAAAGAAACTTATTTCTCTGCTTGGCATGATTTTTCACCGAATGCTTACAGGCAGCGCACCGGCAAACAAAAAATGCACTTACGAAGGACGATACGAATCCGTCATCCGTAAGTGCTTAGAGAAAAATCCTGAGCAGCGCTACCAAAGCATTTCCGAGCTGAAAGAAGACCTCAAAGAGGCAAAAGAACGTGCGCCAAAAAATATTGTTTCAAAAACCGCCGGAATTCCTTATGCGCTGACGTTTCCTTTTCAAGGAGCCATTCTTGCCTTTGAGTGGATTCTTATCTGCTTCTTTTTGAAAAAGGAGCAGACATCTGCTATGTGTCTGTTTGCTATTGCTTTTTTCATTCATTTTGTACTTTTTTTAGCAAGACGCCATGCCTTTTTTCAAAAGCGAAACATTCAAATCAGCACCGCACGCAAAGCCCTCCCGTTGCTGATTCTTGCTCTTGTGCTCGCTTTGCTGTCACAGATTGTTCCTTTCTTAATTTTTTAATGAGAACACATTTACTCGACCAGTTTACTTTCTTTCATGGCAATTACTCGGTCAACCGGATATTTACAGCTCTTGTAATAACTGGATGAAAATAGGGCATATGTGTATGTTCCATACACTGCTGCACCTTTAACCATCGGCGGCATCGTCGTCACCTTCATCGCCGTATTTTTGAGAACCTTTCCATTACTCTTTGGCGAAGCAAAGGACGGTTTATAGGTACGAAGCTGTGAAATATAACCACTTTTTGCCTTTTTCGTGCGGTAACTTCTCGTCAAAATCATCGTACCTGCCGAATCAAATGTGATTCCCTGAGTTTTGCTTGGTACATCCATGGTATAAGCCGGTGAAAGAGAAGGCAGTGTTGCCTTATTATTAATCTGGTAGCCCTTCATCGTCGATGTTGCCTGACGGAATGTTCCAATCCATAATACATTGTTGTAATATCCCATAAAGGACGCTGTTGAATCCAGTGTCGAAACACTTTTATATGCCGCCAATTCTGTATAAGAAGTTCCCGCATTTACTGCATTTGTCACAACAGAATATGGAAAACTGGCAACTGCTTTTCCCTTAGAAATCCATACGTTTGTTCCATCATAGGCGATTCCACCCACTTTTGCTTTACTTGGTAAAACAATGGTTGTAATATATGATTTTGATGAGCGGCTTACAACATAAACCACTGAATTCAGCTCATTTTTGTAATCATATGCCGTAATGAGGAAATAACTGCCTGCCAAACACAATCCCTGAGGTACCATCGTTGTACAGGAAAATCCGGCAACATTTGTCGTCTTCATGCCCGGTATTGCAAAACTTTTGTTATAATTCATGGCACTTCTCATTTTTTTGTATGTCTTATAAGCCGGTGATTTCGTAAACGCAGCCTTTGTGCTGTATTTCTTGGCACCCTTTGATGTCGCTGATACTGCGACCGTCTTAGCAGAAACCGCTGTGGATAATTTACCTTCAATTTGTGTTCCTGATACTTCACAGTATGCAGCCACACGATAATAATAAGTCGTGTTCTGTGGCAGGGATTTAATCAAATACCTAACTGTATCTTCCCCTTTCACAACTGCTGTCTGCTGATATACAGATTCGGAGGATTTACGAGAATAAATATAATAACCACTCGCTCCTGTCACCTTGTTCCACGAAAGCATAACCCGGTTTGAACCACCTCTTGCCGTCACTGTCGGCGCATCCAATTCATATAATGCCGGATTCACTGTGGCTGTTGGAGTCGGCATCGCACTTGCTGTTGCAGTTGGGGTCGGCGTCGCACTTGCTGTTGCTGTTGGAGTCGGCGTCGCAATCGAAGCAGCACCTCCGCTAGCCGCTCCCGGGGTACCGGTTCCTCCCTGTTTTTCTGTGTTAGCCGCTGCCTGCACAGGCACCATCGTAACGAAAAGTGCCAATGTAAGACAGCCGGCAATGCATTTCATCCATGTTTTCTTCTTCATGTATGTAGCCTCCCTTAAATTTGATGACCTCACTATAACGCAAGAATTTGTCAGGCAAATGAAAAAACAATGTCACTTTTTTGACATTATAAAAGAAATGTTGTGATATTAAAAAAAATCCGCTATACTCAAAAAGGAGAATTTGTTTTAACGGCGTTACCGATTATAAGAAATGAGGATATACAATGACAGATAAAGATTTATGCATAGAAACCGAAGAAATACAAACCGACGGCAAAGATACCTATTACTGCCATCGTTACGAACCGACACCTTATGAGGTTTTGGATGAGTTATTTACTTTTTACACACCGGAAAAAACAGATGTATTCGTTGACTATGGGTGCGGCATGGGACGTTTGAACTTTTATATAGAAAAGCGGTATTCTCTATGTTCTACAGGCGTAGAGTATTCGCCTGTTTATTATGAAAAAGCTCTGGAAAACAAAAAAACATATAACGGAAACAAAGACAAGATACATTTCGTAAACTGTAAAGCCGAAGATTATCTTGTCTCAAAAGAAGAAAATGTTTTTTACTTTTTTAATCCGTTTTCACCGGAAATTTTTCACGCTGTTATTAACCGTATCTTGGATTCGTTTGAAAAATATCCAAGAACCATCACACTCATTCTCTACTATCCGGAAGACGACACCATCTTTTACTTGGAGCGTCATACAACATTTGAGCGGATGGACGAAATTGCTGCCTCCGATGCCGTTTACAAAGACCGTAGAGAGCGATTTTGCCTTTATCGAATTACCGTCTAAGAATCTGCTCCTTCAGTCGGACTGCAGTAACGATCCCAAGATGCTTCCGATTTTTCAAACACAACACAGAACCAGTATGTGTCAACTTCCTCTTCGTCTTCTTCCTGTGGCACATCAATTCCAAACTCAGCACTTTTTCTGCCATCAATTTCACCGAGAACAACCGTAAATACTGTTCCTTTTTCAAAACGGGATACCACCGATTCCACCGCCGGCTCCGGCACATCTTCATCCGGAATTTCTCTTTGCAGATTTCCATCCGCATCATAATATTTCATGCCCTCTTTTACAAGACGCTTCATCTGCGCCTGCAAAAGTGTAAGCGTTATTTCTCCACAATACATATCCTGAAATCTGCCATTCTGCGAATTTCCGGCTTTTACGGTCGCACCGCCAAAAGTAAATGTCACCTCATCCGTACTCATCTGAAAAGAAACAATCGGCGAGTCATCAAAAGATAACTGCTCAAATTCATCCACACATCGAAACTTCATATTGCTTTCCTCCATTTATTATCCTGCCTCTTAGTATACCCAATTTTTTCTCTCTTGACAAGTTGGTTTATATGTTATAAACTCAACTTAGTTTATGGTTTATAAGCCAGCAAATTTAAAGGGGGATACATTTATATGAAAGGAAATGTTATGTCGGAGAGCGAATTAGCATTTGCCCGCATTGTATGGGAAAATGCACCACTTCCTTCCGGTGAACTGGTAACTCGCTGCAAGGAAGAACTCGGATGGAAAAAGCCGACCACTTACACCGTTTTGAGGAACCTCTGTCAGGCAGGTATCTTTGAAAATAAACAAGCCCTGGTGTCTGTACTTGTTTCCGAAGAGGATTATTTAGCAAGAGAAAGTGAGCAAATCGTAAATGAGCGTTTCGGCGGTTCTATTTCACATTTTGTCACTGCTTTTTCCACAAAAACAAAATTAGATAAAGAACAGATTCAGGCCTTACAGGATTTTATTGACCACTGTGAAGAATAAAACGGGAGGAGTTTTATGCAGCGTTTGGCGCTGATATTATTGAAGAAAGGATTTTGCATATTATGAAATTCAAAAAACCAACAAAACTTATCGCATGCTTTACCGTAATCGCAGTTTTTCTGTGTGCCTGCGGTGTCGGCTCAACGCCGGTTACAAAGGAAGAGAGCTCTACCAATGCTCCTTCTCAAAAATCGCCCGATGTATTTGTAGAGAATGCCATCAACTGCCCGCAGATGGATGACAACAATTACGTTTATTATTACAGCAGACTTATGTTGAATCCAAAGAAAAATCTCGTGTGGCTTGGCTCCAAATACAACAAAAACTCTTATGAATTTGTCTCTTACATGATGTTTGAGAAAAAAGAAAATTCATTTGAAGAGGTCGAAACAAATTGGAGTGACACATTAAACAAAACAATGAAAAACAGAAGCGGCTACATATATGATTCCTGGTACGCCTCCGATGAATCCCTTTATGTCGTAATCATGGAAACAAGCATGAACCCTCTTATTTATAATGCGAACCAGAAAAAATATAAAAAGCAGTATGAAGAGCTGAATCCACTGTTATTCCACATTTCAAAAGATGGGAAGACAGCAAGAGAAATCGATTTATCCGCTCTCGCCTCACCAAACGGAGAAAAAAATAAAGACCTGGCAGTAGCCTTTATTCCTCTTTCGGACGGCCGCTATTTAGTAAATTCATTATCCGACGACACCCCGGAAAAAGGATTGGTATTTGCAGAATCTACGGATACTGTTGTTGAAAAAATGACAAGTCGTATCCGGGGCAATACAATTTCTTCGATTCAGACTGGAAATGATTTTCTCTGTTATGTTGCCTATCAGGGAAATGAGGATCTTGTCACCGTGGAAGTGCAGGATTACAACGGAAAGAATAAATACTCTCTGGATTGTTCAGCAGCCTGCGATAATGGCACTGCATCCTATGCAAATTGCCATTTTGCACTTGGTGTATGGGAAGATGAAATTCTTCTTGTTTCAAAAAAAGGAGTATTTCGTGCTGAATATGGCGACAAATCCTTTACAAAGGTTACTGATTTTAAAACAGATAACATCTACTATTTAAGCTTGGATCGATATCAGATTGCTAAACAATGGACATCCATGTGGGTCACGGGGGAAAATTCCTTTTATGTCCTGCTCAGTCCGACAGAGGAAGAAAAAACAACCGATTACAAAATTGGATATTACACAAAAGGAAAATAGACATGACAAAGGGAGCAGCAAATCTGCTCCCTTTGTCTTTATACATTATTATATAGGAAAAACAAAAAGTAATTATTATCTCTGTACACGACCGGAGCCATCGCCACCAGCTAGTTTCAAAACTTCATCCATGGAAACCATGTTGTAATCTCCTTCGATGGAGTGTTTCAAACAAGAAGCAGCTACAGCAAACTCGATTGTTTCCTGTGGACCATACTCGTTCAGGCAGGCACAAATCAAACCGCCGCCAAAACTGTCGCCACCGCCTACACGGTCAACAATATGCATTTTATATTTCTTGCTGAAGTAATAATCTTTTCCATCATACAACATAGCGGACCAATTATTATCATTTGCAGAAATGGACTCACGGAGAGTAATTGCAACTTTCTCAAATCCAAAACGGTCTGCCAACTGTTTGGCAACATCTTTGTAACCCTCACGGTTTACTGTACCTGTTGTAACATCTGTACCTTTGGAAGTAATACCAAATACATCTGCGGCATCCTCTTCATTAGCGATACATACATCAACATACTGGCAAAGTTCAGCCATCACCTTACCTGCTTTTTCTTTACTCCACAATTTATTGCGGTAGTTCAAATCACAGGAAATCGTAACACCTGCTTCTTTTGCAGCTTTACAAGCCTCTAAACAAATCTCAGCAACTTCATCATTCAGTGCAGGAGTAATTCCGGTAAAATGGAACCACGAAACACCTTCAAAAATTTTCTTCCAGTCAAAATCCGATTTAGAAGCTGTTGCAATGGAAGAACCAGCACGGTCATAAATAACTTTGGATGGTCTCTGGGAAGCACCTTTTTCCAAATAGTAAATACCGACACGGTCACCACCGCGCACAATATCTGTTGTGTCAACACCATATTTTCTCAAAGAATTTACAGCAGCCTGACCAATCTCATGTGTAGGAAGTTTTGAAACAAATTTTGCATCCAAACCATAGTTTGCAAGAGAAACTGCAACGTTTGCCTCACCACCGCCAAAAGTTGCACCAAGTGTATCTGCCTGTACAAAACGATAATATCCTTCCGGTGCCAGTCTCAACATCAATTCACCAAATGTAACTACTTTCTTTGCCATTTTCATTCATCCTCCAAAATTCTTTTTAATAATTAACCGCGGATTTTCTTTACCAATGCGGCTGCATCAGCGGTCATTTTCTGAATCTCATCAAATTTACCGGCTTTTACCAAATCACCTTTTACCATCCAGCTTCCGCCACATGCTAAAATACGGTCATACTCAAGGTACTCTTCTACATTATTCAAATTAATACCACCGGTCGGCATAAACTGAAGCATTGTATAAGGAGCTGCAACTGCCTTAATCATCTTCAAACCGCCTGCCGGCTCAGCAGGGAAGAATTTTACGACGTCAAGTCCCATCTCAATCGCCTGCTCCATCTCACTTGGTGTCTGTGTACCAGGTGTAACCGGAATGTCACGGTCGATACAATATTTTACAATTTTCGGATTAAATCCAGGACTTACAATAAATTTAGCACCGGCAGCAACCGCACGGTCTACCTGCTCAGTTGTCAAAACTGTTCCTGCACCAACAAGCATTTCCGGATATTTTTCAGAAATGATGCGAATCGACTCTTCTGCTGCTTCGGTACGGAATGTAACCTCTGCACAAGGAAGTCCGCCCTCGCACAATGCTTTTGCCAATGGCTCTGCATCCTTTGCGTCATCAAGTACAACAACCGGAACAATACCAATTTTTTTGATTTCTTCTAAAACCTTGTTCATAATAGCCTCCATTTTTATCTTTACTTTTTTTGTATCATATGATATTCTATTATTGTTCCACATTGTGAAACGGTATTTCACATCGTGAACCATAATTTTATTATACTGCATTTCTTCTTATTGTCAACAAAAAAGCAGTAAAATATAAAGAAACAAAGGGAGAATTTTTATGGAATCCAAAAATCCAATTCAGGTTGCTGATAAATTATTTCTTGTTCTGGAAACGCTTGCAAGAACCGGTCCGATTGGACTGTCAGATTTATGCCGAGAAGTTTCTTTGAACAAAACAACCGTGCACCGCTTGTTAAATTCACTTCTTTACATGGGATATGTGCGGCAGGACACACAAACATCCCGCTACAGTTTAAGTTTTAAAATATGGGATATCGCAAACCAATTCGTATCAAAAATCGATATTGTGGAAGAGGCTCGCCCAAGCCTTCGGGAACTCGCAGCGAAAACCGGCGAAACCGTCCATCTCGTGCAGATTGATGGGATTCATGCGATTTATATCGCCAAGGAAGAATCCGAAAATTCCGTGCGGCTAGTGTCTATGGTCGGCAAACGAATTCCACTCTACTGTTCCGGTGTCGGAAAAGCCCTGCTTGCCGATATGTCGGATGACGAAATCAAAAGCATCTGGGACAAGAGCGACAAAACGCCACTGACAGAGCATACCATCACGGATTTTTCAAAATTTATGCAAGAAATTGAAGAAATCAGAAAACGCGGCTATGCTATGGATAATGAAGAATATGAATTGGGCGTGCGATGCGTCGCCGCAAGTATAAAACACGGTGAACAAAAGCCGCAATACGCATTTAGTATTTCAGCTCCCATTCACCGCATGGACGAAAAACGTATGAAAGAAATCGCCAAGTATGCACTCGCAATGAAAGAAATCAATCTTTAACGCGAACCGATGGGTTCAATGCAAAGACAAACAGAAGTGCCTGAACTGCTAACAGCGTGTTCAGCACTTTTTTCATTAGATTATAAAAGGTATCTAATGTAAGTGTAATATCTGCCGCACTCAAAAGTCTTATGGCTTCAACCATTTCAAAGCCAAAACTAAGCACTAAGAGAACACCGGCACAAAATGTCAGCGCCTTATTACCCCAGTTCTGATAATACAGGAAAAAGATAATCAGACAGATTAACTCAATCGCACCCAATATCATAAAACTTAACGGATCCCCATTGTCTCCGCGGTAATGAATCGGTATGTAAATTAAATTATCCACTGCTAACAAAAGCATCATCGCAAATCCAAGGATAATATTTTTATCTGCTCCATTTCCCTGCGCAATTTTGTGCACACCAAAAGCAAACATCAGTGCCGCCACAAAGGCAAATGGCGTAATCAGCAAAAACAAAATGACAACCGGCATCGATACATCATAATTGCTATAGTATTCACTTAACAAAAGAATTGCCTGCACCAATGTAAACGCTCCCATGAAAAAAGTAATCAGCGTCAATACACGCACCGGCATTCCCCATTTTTTATCCTGCAATGTAATTGTGTGGTTTTCGTTCATCTAAATCCCTCCTGCATAAATATATTTTTAATTTTATAACCAGTTTTTCTGTATCTCATTAACTAGTTCTACAAACATATCGTAGTATTTTGTTTTAGCCTGACGTATAATATCTAATGCAATCGCCTGATTATATGCATGTGCAACATTATTTCTTGATGTAAGTGCACTTAACCATAATTCTTCGTCTGCTATCATTCCCGCTTTATATGCCGTTTTCAGTACTGTACGCGGAGAACCTGTCGCTCCCTCTGCGTAACCGTGATATGTTAAAATCTCTTTCATTGCTTTCCATGCTTGTTCAAAACATATCTCATACAAGCCAACCATCCCTGTCATTTCCACATTTCCATATGGTGCCTGATAAGAATAAATGTCCTTTAAATTATGAATGGCAGCCTGCAAATTATCAAACTTTTTCATATATCACCATTCCCTCCCGTTTTATGGAGTCCAGCAATTCTGCCTGAATCGGTTTATCCAAATCCAGCACGTCAAACTGTAACAACGTCGGAGTTTCTTCGTCCACCTCTAAAATAAACCGACTGCTATTGCCTCCATAAAACGCCAAATCTATATCACTTCGTTCTTTATAATCTCCCCTGGCACGCGAACCAAAAAGAATTAACTTTTTTACATCATTTTCCTTCGCCAGCCTAATTATTTCCTGTAAAACGTTTTGTTTGATACCTGTCTTCTCAGATAACTGCATCATTTTAACAATCTCCTATGCGTAATATTCTTTCGAAAACACCTTAACAATTATTATACACTAATTTACATTATAAAAAAACAATTAATTTTATTTACGAGTATAATAAGTAACCAAAACACCTTTTTTTACTTGCAGATAAATATTTTTCTTCATCCGTTTGTTTACTTTTTTTATTTTTTTCAAACTCATGGTAACCCTTGTTTTTCCTCTATCCCATTGCACACTTTTTACTTTTTTTGCAGCCAAAAACCTGATGGTTGACTTATCGAGCTTCAAAGTAGTATTTTTCTTTGATTTGCTTTTCAGTCTGACCGTAATATTCTTTCTTTGTCTGCCTGCCTTTTTCAATGCCTTTTTAACTGCTTTTTTGACAGAACGGCTGACATTTGAAGTATTTTTTCTGCCTGTTACTTTTACCACGACTACAATATTTGTCGTTTTTTTCAAGCCCTTCTTCTGCCTTATTGGAGTTGCACTAGGTGCCATTGTTGGCGTCACCGTCGGCGCTTCGGTAGGCGTTATTGTCGGGGTCGCCGTTGGCACCGCGCTAGGCGTAACTGTTGGTGTCACCGTCGGTGCTTCAGTAGGCGTTATTGTCGGAGTCGCCGTTGGCAACGCACTAGGCGTAACTGTTGGTGTCGCTGTTGGCACCGCACTAGGCGTAACTGTTGGTGTCATCGTTGGCGTTTCCTCCGGCTGATCGGACTTTACCTGATAGTAATATGTAATATCGGTATCCGCCTCTGTCACTTTCAATTCATCTTGATTCAGGCTGTTTCCAGCCAAAATATATCCAGACAATTCCGGATTTCGCAGTATATAGGTAGAATTTTTCGGTACATACACAGTTGCCGTATCTGCACAAGGAAGCAAGGTACTTGTCCCGTCTGCATTCTTTACCTGATAATGAATGTTAACTCTGCTCCATTCCTGCTCCGCCGTTTTGTCCGTTGCCAGCACTTCTCCCGTATCCGCATTGATAACTTTTCCATCCAATCTGTCACCATTTGACAAGCCATATACATCCGAAAGCACAATAGAAAGTGATTCTCTTGCCTCATCCGGATTGTATGAATTACTGAGTGCCGGAATCGTGTAAGTCTTTTCTTCCTGATACTTAACTGTTTTACCATCGACTCCAATAATCTGAAAGCTCATTTTCAAATGCTGCTCTCTGTTTACCAGATTTTGTACCACAGTTCGAAATTCCAAATCCGTATTGTTTGCCTTTGTTATATTTTTCTCGCTGATTCTATATTTTTCACTATCCCGGTCTAATGTTCCCGTTTTACTGTGTGGAATTGAAATTTCAGGATTACTGACATAAATTTCTGCCGGCTTACTGACATAATCCGTATTATTTAACTTCCTTGCCAATTCCATTTTACACACTTCACAGAAAGGCTGTCCCAGCCATCTCATCATACATTCGCGGCTCGGTGCAAATGCCGTTTCCGTTCCTGCCATTGTGACACCAATTCCTCGAAATCCAAGCATTTTACTCCATTTAATCGTATCCGGATTCGAGGTGTCCGAAGTATTTGGTTTATTCGTGTATCTCTCGTACTCATCCCCCAATCCACCAATACTATGAGCTGTTTCATGTGCCATAACCATCCCATCTTCATTGTCCTCTGAATTAGTGGAAAATGAAAACAAGGAATTTACTGAAGCACCATAACTGCCCTCTGAATTACACAGCACATGAATTGTTGCAACATTAGCCCCCCTGTCCAGATAATTTTGCTCCAAATCTTGTCTTAGTTCTTTTGCCTTCTCATCCCCACCATTTGAAAAGCTAGCTGCTTTTCCGTAGACTTTAACGTGAAAATAAGTATCTGCATTCTTGCCCCCATACACACTAATTCCGGACTCGTTAGATACAGCCTGCACTGCATATATATTTATGTGGTCAGAATACTCTTTATACGGAGACCATCTTAACATTCCCTGTGCTTTCTGCTTCGCATCCTGTAAAAATTTGTCCTGTTCGTCTGCCGTGTAGCCATCTCCCATAATTACAATGACAAAATTTTCTTTATCATCACCTGTCTTATGAATCACATGGACCGGAAAAATAGTTTTCAGTGTTTCCTCATTTTTCGCTTCTGCTGTACGAAGTGAAAACAAGGAAAATAATAATGCCATACAAATCAACACTGCTTCCCACCGTCTCATGATTTTTTTCATTTGAACACCTCTTCCTATGTATAATTTCAAAACGAAACTGTATGGTCTTATTATATCTATTTATTTCCATGCTTTCAACTAGATTTACACAAGGGTTTGTGTAAAGGGTTCGTTGGCACTTTTTCTGTTTTCAGTAATTCCGTAGAAAAGCTTTGCGTCTCGTGGGCACTCTCGCTCGTTGAGTGCGTAGCGGTATGGGCACTGAAACTACCAGTGCCACATACCGACGTACTCAAACCCACAAGTCGCAAAGTTTTTCTACGGAATTACTGAAATCCAAAGGAACCAGCAGCGAACATTTGTCACAAACCCGTCATTCCAAACTCAGTTTTTCTTATTTTTACTGGTAAAATTCATCCTTTAATATCACAATCAGTCATGAATAATTTTTCATCCTTTGTGCATACTAACAGAGGAAATGGAGGTAATTACGATGCAATTAACAGAACAGGAAACCAACGTAATCAAAGATTTACAGACACAGGAGAAAGCATGTGTTGACAAATACCGCTTTTATGAGCAGTCTGCCCATGACGAAGAACTAAAAAACTTATTTCACCGCATTGGTGATGAGGAGCAGGAACATTTTGACTCCTTAGGCATGGTGCTCAAAGGTGATGTACCAAATGTAAGTGCCGCCCGCAGCGGTATGGAGGGATACACGCCTTCCGAAAGTTACGCAGCAGGTAACAACTCCGAAGAGAAAAAACATGACCAATTTTTATGTACCGACTGTATTGCAACAGAAAAACTCGTTTCATCCACCTATAATGATGATGTTTTCCGTTTTTCTGCCAGCAATATCCGAAGACTCTTAAATCACATCCAGACAGAAGAACAAAATCACGCAGAGATGATTTATAAATACAAAACGGCAAACAATATGGCATAGCCTGTCATAGTTTCCCCTCGCTGCGCATACAATGATACAAGGGTACCAAAGTCCAAACTCGTTCATGCTTGCATGATAAGAGGTTGGACCTTGGTACCCGCCAAACATGAGAAAGTAGCGATTTATGCAATAAATCCGCGGATTTCGAATGTTTGCAGGATTGTGAAAGTTGTGAAACAACGGAGCAATCCGTATCATTGTTTGCAATTCAGCAAGGAGGAATATTATGATACAAATTTTCAAAAGAAACAAGAAAATCACAAAACTATTTTTGTTACTGTTTTTTTTATGCTGCACTGCTTTTCTTCTTATTTTTTACATAGAATCGGACAAGCCCATAACAAAGAAAAAGCAAACGGCAGCAAAAACAACTGCGGACAAACCAACATCCATTTCTTATTGTGTGACTTCTCTTTCTGATGAAGAAGAATCGACATTGATTTATCATCCGACGGAACGTGTTTTGTCTCAGTTTATTCGCAAAAAAAATCAATATATCCGAAATATCTGGGATGAAAAATCCGGTTGGACGACTAACGTAGAATCATGGAAAATAAAGAAATCCGAAACACTAGAGCATTTTTCGTATAATACGAACGGGGCTCTCTATGCCTGCAAAAAGAAATGGTCAAAAAGTAAACTAGTAAAGCAATCCATTGTCTGTCTGCGAAATAACGGCAACATAAAAAATATAAATCTCATCCACTTAAACAACAAACAAAATATGGATGAAATCAAAGATATCCGGTGTAATGGCACTTCCATCGCCATCACCTATCAATACGGAAATGTAACAATATACAATTTATTAGAACGACTGGCATTTGGCGGCAGTTCCATAAGCGGTATGCCGGGGGAAAATATTTTTTATGATTTGCATTATTTAACGATTGAAACAAAAAAAACGACCGAAGAAATTTATCTGCGCGACTATGATATCCGCTCCGGTGAGGTCACACACACATTTCCACTGGGCAGTTTTGCACAAAAAAAAGAGGATTTCCACATCACAAATCTTGGAAACACTCTTTATGTTCTGACACCTCGTGGCTTGTTTCGCGGAGAATGCAAAAGCAGTTCCCTGCAAAAACTGCTTGCATTCCGCGAATTACAATTACCACCGCAAAGCAACATTTTAACCATGTTTTCCGGTTCTGCCGATTCGCTCTACCTCGTTATCAAAGAAGCAGACGGCAGCAAATCCATTCGGCTTATTCATCTTCCAAGCCAAAATCTTTCAGACCAAAATCATCCCGAGTCAAAGCATACTACACAAAAGGTCTGACACGGCTATTTGCCGGAAGAAGTGTCCTGCGATTTTTGTCCGTTCTGCCTCATGGCAGACATATCAGAAACGGTAATGCTTGTTGCCTTCTCACTATCCTTTAAACCACATTCGGAAATGGTCACTCTGTGTTTAGTCTGTGTAAAATGTGTGACCGATTATTTTGCTTGCAATTCGTCCAGTGTCAAATCATAGGCAGGCAGAAAATCCTGCATAAACACTTCAACTTCTTCCATATTCATATCATGCAGTGCTTTTTTCGTTGTTTCGTATGCCGTCTTAAATTCCTGATTGCCGGAATTTAATTCCTGCTTACATTTAATCAGTGCAGATAACTTATCTGCCGCTTTCACAAGACGCCACTCATATGCTTTGTCCTCCTGCGGGAAAAACAATTTCTCATAATGCTTTTTCATATAATCCGGCAGTTTATCCACCATCTTTTTACTCGCAACATACTCCACCCGTTTATAAGCTTCTTTGATATCATCATCATAATACTTAACAGGCGTAGGCATGTCTCCGGTAATGATTTCATTCGCATCGTGATACATTCCCATGAGAGCAATTTCATTGGAATCCACGTATTTTCCGCATTTCTCATTAGCTATGAGTGAAAGTCCGTGCGCTAACATCGCAACTTCCAGCGAGTGTTCACTAATATTTTCCTGAATAGAATTTCGCATAAGTGCCCACCGCTCAATATTTTTCATGCGCGCCATCATCGCAAAAAATGAATACATCCTATTTCTCCTTCAACATCTTTTTCATATAGTAACCCGTATAGGATTCTTCGCAGTTTGCCACCTGTTCCGGCGTTCCCTGCGTAACAACCGTGCCGCCGCGGTCACCGCCTTCCGGTCCCATGTCAACGATATAATCTGCCGTCTTAATCACATCCAGATTGTGTTCAATAACAACCACAGAGTTACCGCCTTCAGTCAGCCGCTGCAAGATTTCAATCAGCTTATGGACATCCGCAAAATGCAGTCCTGTCGTCGGCTCGTCCAAAATATAAATGGTCCGTCCGGTACTTCTCTTACTCAATTCTGTCGCAAGTTTAATGCGCTGAGCCTCACCACCGGACAACGTAGTCGATGGCTGCCCTAATTTGACATATGACAATCCCACATCATACAACGTCTGAATCTTGCGGTGAATCGTCGGAATATTTCGGAAAAATTCAAGGGCATCTTCTACCGTCATATCTAACACATCGTAAATACTTTTTCCCTTATACTTAACATCCAGTGTCTCACGATTATACCGCTTTCCACCACAAACTTCGCAAGGGACATAAATATCCGGAAGGAAGTTCATCTCAATTTTCAATATACCGTCACCACTGCACGCTTCACAACGGCCGCCTTTCACATTAAAACTGAAACGCCCCTTCTTGTATCCTTTTGCTTTCGCATCCGGTGTCGAAGCAAATAAATCTCGTATCATATCAAATACACCGGTATAAGTTGCCGGGTTTGAACGAGGGGTTCGTCCAATCGGAGACTGGTCAATATTAATTACCTTATCTAACTGCTCCACGCCTTCAATTCCTTTATGCTTTCCCGGGATACAGCGAGCCCGGTTTAATGTGCGGGTCAGACTCTTACACAAAATTTCATTCACAAGAGAACTCTTTCCGGAACCGGAGACACCGGTCACGCAGGTCATTACCCCCAGAGGAATCTTGACATTAATATTTTTCAAATTATTTTCGCTGGCACCTTTTACTTTCAGATAACCTGTCGGTTTGCGTCTCTTTGCCGGCACAGGAATCTGCTTTTTCCCACTTAAATAAGCACCTGTAATCGACTCCGGCACTTTCATCAAATCTTCTGCCGTACCGCATGCAACCACGTGTCCGCCATTTTTTCCTGCTCCCGGTCCGATGTCCACAATATAATCCGCCTCACGCATGGTATCCTCATCATGTTCCACGACAATCAGCGTATTACCAAGGTCACGAAGTTTCTTTAACGTAGCAATCAAGCGGTCATTATCCCGCTGATGCAGACCAATACTCGGCTCATCCAAAATATAAGCCACACCGACAAGTCCCGAACCAATCTGTGTCGCCAGGCGGATTCGCTGTGCCTCTCCGCCGGAAAGTGTAGCCGTCGCACGCGCCAGTGATAAATAATCAAGACCAACATCCACCAAAAATCCCAGACGCGAACGAATTTCCTTTAACACAAGACGCCCAATCTGCTTTTGTCTGTCGGTCAATGTCAATTCATCCATAAATTTCTTCAAATCAATAATGGAATATTCACTAATTTCTGCAATGTTTTTATCCCCAACCGTAACCGCAAGGGATTCTTTTTTCAACCGCTTGCCGCCGCAGACGTGGCAGGGCGTAATCTGCATAAATGACTCATATTCCTGCTTCGTAGTCTCCGAACCAGTCTCACGATACCGCTTCTGTAAATTACCAAGCAGTCCCTCAAACGCAATATTATAAACACCGTGTCCATGTCTGCCGGTATAATGAACTTCCACACGCTGACCGCCGGTACCATACCAGATTAAGTCATGAACATCCTCCGGATATTCCCCATACGGTGTATCTAAATCAAATCCATAAAACTCTGCCATCGCATCCAAAATTGCACGGCTGTAGCTATCCGGATTTACCACAGACTGCCATCCCGGTGCCGCAATCGCTCCCTGCGCAATACTAAGCGTCTTATCCGGAATAATCAAATCCTCATCAAACTCCATCCGGTAACCGATTCCATGACATTCAGGGCACGCACCAAATGGATTGTTAAACGAAAAACTACGCGGCTCAATTTCATCCACATTAATTCCACAGTCCGGGCAGGAAAAACTCTGACTGAAAGAAATTTTTTCTCCTCCAACCACATCGACAACCAATAAGCCATCAGCTAACTTAAGCACCGTCTCAATGGAATCGGTCATTCGCTTTTCAATTCCTTCCCGAATCGAAAGTCTGTCCACTACAATTTCAATGTTGTGTTTTTTATTTTTCTCTAACTTGATTTCTTCATCCAGTGAATACAAATTACCATCCACGACAACGCGCACATAACCACTGCGCTTTGCCTTGTCTAACACTTTTACATGCTCACCTTTGCGACCACGCACAACCGGGGCAAGCAGCATGATTTTCGTACGCTCCGGCAATTTCATAATTTCATCTACCATCTGGTCTACCGACTGTTTTTGGATTTCCTTGCCACACTTCGGGCAATGAGGAATTCCAATTCTGGCATATAAAAGACGGAAATAATCATAAATTTCCGTAACCGTCCCTACCGTAGAACGTGGATTACGATTCGTCGATTTCTGGTCAATCGAAATTGCCGGTGGAAGTCCTTCTAAGCTCTCTACATCCGGCTTCTCCATCTGACCTAAAAACTGTCTGGCATAAGAAGATAATGACTCCATATATCTTCTCTGTCCTTCGGCGTAAATGGTGTCAAACGCCAACGATGACTTACCGGAACCGCTTAAACCGGTCAACACCACAAATTTATCTCTTGGAATATCCAAATCAATATTTTGAAGATTATGCTCTTTGGCACCTCGTATCCGTATTTCTCGCTTTGTATCCATACTAACCTCCATCGCTTTTTTGCTTCTAAAGTTCACTGCGGATTTCCTCTAAATGCTTTTTATATTCAATCATCCGGTCACGCAGTTTGGCAGCCTTTTCAAAATTCAACTCAGCCGCTGCCTGATTCATCTGTTTCATCATCTTAGCAATATGACGCTGCAATTCCTCAAAACTCATGGATTCCGGATCTTTCTCTTCTTCCGTAATATCCGTACCTGCTTTCTTTGAAATACGGATTCGATCGCGCACCGCCTTCTGAATTGTCTTTGGCACAATGCCGTGTTCTTCATTATATTCTTTTTGTATCTTGCGGCGCCGCTCGGTTTCATCAATTGCCGTACGCATGGAATCGGTAATCTTATCCGCATACATAATAACATGTCCTTCCGAGTTTCGTGCCGCACGTCCAATCGTCTGAATCAAAGAAGTCTCCGAACGTAAGAAACCTTCTTTGTCCGCATCCAGAATCGCTACCAACTGAATCTCCGGAATATCAAGTCCCTCTCGCAACAGGTTAATTCCGACTAAGACATCAAACACATCCAGACGCATATCGCGGATAATTTCTGAACGCTCCAGCGTATCAATGTCCGAATGCAGATACCGCACGCGCACCCCGACTTCTTTTAAGTATTTTGTTAAATCCTCTGCCATTCGTTTTGTCAGCGTCGTAACGAGAACCTTTCCCTTCTTCTCGGTAACCTTTCGAATCTCTCCGAGTAAATCATCCACCTGTCCTTTAACCGGTCTTACATCAAGTTCCGGATCCAACAGCCCCGTCGGACGAATAATCTGCTCGGTACGAAGCAGCTCATGCTCTGTCTCATACGTCGAAGGCGTTGCCGAAACAAACATCATCTGATTAATATGCCCCTCAAATTCTTCAAAGTTCAGAGGGCGGTTACTTTTGGCAGAAGGCAGGCGGAATCCATATTCTACAAGCGTAGATTTCCTCGACTGGTCCCCGGCAAACATCCCGCCAATCTGTGGAATCGTAATATGCGACTCGTCCACAATAATCAAAAAATCATCCGGAAAATAATCCATCAATGTCATCGGCGTTTCCATCGGCTGCAGCCCGTTCAAATGCATGGAATAATTCTCAATGCCGGAACAAAAACCGGTCTCCCGTAACATCTCAACATCAAAATGTGTCCTCTCGGAAATCCGCTGCGCCTCAATCAATTTATCCTCACTCTTAAAATACTTCACGCGCTCATCCAGTTCTTTTTCAATTCCCGCAATCGCACGCTCCATCTTATCCGGTGCCACTACATAATGAGATGCCGGAAAAACAACCATATGCTCTAAGTCCGCCGTCGCCTCTCCGGTCACAACATCGATTTCTTGTATCCTGTCCACTTCATCCCCAAAAAACTCAACCCGAATCGCACGGTCACTTGCCGATGCCGGAAAAATCTCAACTACATCACCACGCACACGAAATGTGCCACGATGAAAATCCATATCATTACGCGTGTACTGTATATCAATCAGACGCCGAATCACCTCATCCCTATCCTTTTCCATGCCCGGACGCAGAGAGACCGTCATATTTTGATAATCGATTGGACTACCCAGTCCATAAATGCAGGAAACACTCGCAATAATAACCACATCACTGCGCTCAGTCAGTGCCGCTGTCGCCGAATGGCGCAGCTTATCAATTTCGTCATTGATTGCCGAGTCCTTTTCTATATAGGTATCCGTCGAAGGCACATAGGCTTCCGGCTGGTAATAATCATAGTATGACACAAAATATTCTACCGCATTCTCCGGGAAAAATTCTTTAAATTCCCCATACAGCTGAGCCGCCAATGTCTTATTGTGTGCAATCACAAGCGTCGGCTTATTCAATTTTTCAATCACATTTGCCATCGTAAAAGTTTTACCGGAACCGGTAACACCAAGAAGTGTCTGAAACTGATTTCCTTCCTGAAAGCCTTTTACAAGAGCATCAATTGCCTGCGGCTGGTCACCGGTCGGCTGATATTCGGAATGTAATACGAAATGGTCCATCGTTTATTTGTCCACCTCCGTCTGGATGAATTGATATAACAACATAGGGAACAAATCATATGATTCATTCCCTATCGATAGGTCGTTCACTACTCGTGATACAAGTATAGCACATTGAAAATTGTATTGCAACGAGAAAATGAACATTTGTTCGTTTCTGTTTTTTCATCCACCACACCGATGCATTTAAGACCGCTGCAAAAATCACCCACAAAAGATAGGAAACCTGACGCAACGCAGCCACCGGGTCAATGAGCCGCCATAAAAAAGCTATTCCAGGCCTTTGCGAAACCGGTCAATCATCGTTGCCGTAAGGCTTAAAAGATTTTTATCTTCTTCAATTTTATCCCGCTTAACAAAGCGTGCCGTTGCAAGTTCCGTTTCGTCCATTGTAATCGAAGTACCGCCATCTACTTCGCAGTAATAGCCAAGTAAAAGATTCGAGTCAAATCCCCACGGCTGGCTGTCAAAATAACGAATATTTTTCACACGAAGCCCCACTTCTTCCTGCACCTCACGCACGACCGTCTGCTCTGGTGTCTCACCAATTTCGCAGAAACCGGCAAGCAGCGCACGCCCTTTGTAGGGACGGTCTGCATACGTGGAAATCAAAATAGAATCCTCATAAATTAACCCGATAATCACCGCCGGGGCAATCTTTGGAAAAATCAAATTTCCACAATGCGGGCACCTCTTCATCCGCTCCTTTTTATCATGCACGGTTTTTGCCCCGCAGCGGCCACAGAAAACATTATCGCGGTACCAAACATACAAATGATACCCTGTCATCCCGGCAAAGCAGGTGTATACTGGGGCATTTCTGCGAAGACTCCGAATTGGTTCATAGGAAAAAGAAAAAAAGTCCGATATAAATAAACCTGCTGATAAATCCCCCGGCATATAAAGAAAATAACAGGTTTCATCAATCGAAAATAAATATTGTAATAAATGCTTTTCACACCCCAATTCACTGCAGGTGGGAAACACAATTTTTCCATCTTCAATACGGCACAAAACTTTGTCATCCGGTTTCCCATGTCCACGAAAAACAAGCACAAAATCATCCGGTTTTGGACTTTTTGCATGATAAGCATTATCAAACTTTTTTGGTGCAATTTCTTGTATCATAACCAGTTCTCCTTAAAATCAGTAAATATCTTAAATCACTTTTTTCATCTGCCAGCGCCCGGACAAATATCTCACAGCAAATAACAGCGAGCGAACCGCCCAGTCAATAAACATACCAAACCACACGCCTAAAATACCCATGTTACATACCACCGCAAGTAAATAACTGCAAAGCACGCGGAACAGCCACATGGAAATAATTCCTGTCAGCATCGTAAATTTCACATCGCCTGCTGCCCGCAATGCATTTGGCAGGGTAAAACTGAGTGGCCAGATAAAAACAGCAATTGTACTAAACCAGCGGAGCACCTCCGCCGCCATCCGGGTTGCTTCCGGCGAAAGAGAAAATACCGATACAATCGGAACGGCAAATACAAACAAAACTAGATTCATGATCCAATCTCCCAGATAAGCAAACAACATCAGTTTTTTCGTGTATTTTTTTGCCTGTGCCACCTCACCGGCTCCAAGGCAGGTTCCCACCACGGTAATCAGGGCAAGCCCCATCGACATCCCCGGAATATTGGGAAATTCAATAATGGAATAACTGACTGAATTGGCCGCGATTGCCGCCGTTCCAAATGATGTAATCATACTTACTACCATTAATTTTCCGACCTGAAACATGCTATTTTCAATACCGCTTGGAATTCCGATACGGAGAATCCGAAGAATCATTTTTTTATTTGGAAGCAGTGAAGAAAATTTCTTTATCTGCAAAGGATTATACGGGTGGGCAACCAAAACGGTCATACAGATTCCACAGACAACGCGGCTCACAAGCGTTGCAAGAGCCACACCAAGCACCCCATAGCCGAGTGCCACCAAAACCGCATTCAGCGCAATATTAATCGCATTCATTAACACACTGAGTCCCATACTGACCTTGCTGTTTCCCACACTTCTGAAAATGGCAGCTCCTGCATTATAAATTCCAAGAAATGGATAGGAAAGCGCTGTTACAAACATATAAATCCATGCACTGTGCATAACCGAATCTTCTACACTTCCAAAGATTGCCGGTAACATCTGCTTTCCAAAAGCAGCACAAATAAACGCTGCTGCCATGGAGAAAATAAACAACACCGTTTCCAACTGTCCTGCCGCATAAGCAGCATCTTTTGTATCACGCCGTCCGTTGTACTGACTGCAAACGACGGCACCTCCTGTCGCAAGTGCCGCCATTACCTGAATAATCAATAGATTAATATTAGTCGTAAGTGCCACGCCGGATACCGCTGCTTCTCCCGCCTTGGAAACCATCAGCGTATCCACCATGCCGACCATTACATTTAAAAACTGCTCAAACATAAGAGGCATCACAAGTGCCCTTAGCTGTTTTCCTGTGTACATCATAATTCTCATATCCTTGCTTCATTTTCAACCATAGTGTACCACAGGTTTTTCTTCCTTTCAACTACCTAGTTATAACCGATTGCCATCAGGGTGAACTTCTTTGATTCACTTTCATCATTCATACGAAGTTCAATTGTATGCTCTGCCTCGGCATCCTCTTCGATGGCTACATATACTTTACCGTTGTTCCATCCGCTGGTATCATAACCACTCAGAGTTGCCTGAAGTTTGCCATCTACATACAAATCGGCAGAACCATATTCCACTGAATTGCTCAATTTGTAAATTAACGTAAGTGCTTTACATTTTACTTTTAATTTCAAAGCGTCCGTGCCGCTTGTTGACGTATGCATCCAGTTATCCGGGAACCATGCCGCACCTTTTTGTCCCTTATACTCGTACTGGAAAGAGCCCGTTGCATTATCATTCTGATTAAATCCGCCGGAAGTAAATGATGTAATTGCATTGTCCTTTGTAACATCGGTCTTAGAATCCAACATCTTCATTCCCTGGTAAGCAGATGACTTAACCGGTGCCATCGCATCCATATCGGTGATATTATCTTCTTCTGCCGTTTCTTTGTCCATCTTATCAAACATGCGTGTAATGCAGTCTGCCATCAACTGATAACCGGTGTTGTTTGGATGCAGGGAATCACCAAAGTACCATTTATAAAACGCTTCCTTATCACTTGTAGCAAAGTAGGAAGAAATCGCATTTCCCATGCTAATCATCGGCAAATCATAGTATGTACCAAACGGGCGATAATCGTTTTCACATACAACACCGCCGCTTGCCTGTTTAAACACTGAGAATACAAGCACAACAGCAGATCCGGATTTCAACGCCTGACGAATCAGTCCTTCATAACCTTTTCCTGCAGTTGCCGTACCATAATCATTTACGGCAAATTCAATGAACAGCACATCCGGATGATCGCTTCCTTCCGGTAAACGGTCAATCACATCACGATTGTAACGGACCACACCAATATCGGATGGCGTTCCGCTCATTCCGGCATTAATAAAGTGAACATTTTCTCCATTGTTCTTTCCATATTTCACACCAAATGTTTTTGCCGAAACTTCCGCATAACACATGCTGTTTGGTTTTGCCAATGCGCCCTCTGTAATGGAACCACCAATGTAAGCAAGTGTGACATCTTTTCCGTCTCTCGCATTTTGGATTACCTGCTTGATTCTTGCATTGTTTCCGGTTGAGTACACACTGTCTTCAAGCATTTTCTCATACTCTTCGTCACTGACTTTATAGACATTATTCTGTGCTTTTCCGCTAATGATAACATCATCCACAAGGAATGAATCTATCGCGGTAGTCATGGTGAGTGTCATCGCTGCATCACCCTGATTTTTCGGAATCGTAATCTCGCCTTTGAGCGTAGTCCATTTACCGCTTGCGCATGCTTTTCCTGCATCTGCGTTTGTAATCAGCGTAACGTCTCTTGCCATTCCATTCTGGTCAGTATAAGTCATACGAAGTGCAATCTTCTGGCTTTTTCCGGTATCCTGCTTTACAACAACGCTGAACTGATAATGTTCACCCGCAATCACATACTCGGGAATTGGAAGTTTTGCACCATCTGTTTCACTCGTTCTGTCTTTCACAAGAAGACTGTTCATACCGCCTTCTGTGTAGTTCTGTGAATTGGAAACTTCCAGTTTGCCACCAATCGGCGCAAATCCTTTGAGGTCCCCGTCTTCAAAATAGTTACTGTATACTTCCGACGCAACCGGTTCCGGCGTCTTAATCGGCACTTTGGTCACCTGTGGTTTCTCCGATGGTGTGCTTGTCGGCTGATTTGTTGGTTTACTCGTCTGCACCGGTGCCTTCGTTCCCTTAACTGTCTTTTTCTTTGTTACAATAATCTTTACGGTTCCAATTTTCTTTGTCTTTTTCTTATACTTTTCCTTCACCGTAACTTTGGCAGTTCCAACTTTTACTGCTTTGACCTTGCCGGAAGCTGAAACTTTAATTCTTTTGTTTGATGCGGTAAATTTGTATTTTGCTTTTTTCTTCTTATTCTTTACCACAATCTTTTTTGATTTTCCCTGCTCAATCTTAATTGTTTTTTTTGCAGGTTTTGCTTTCTTTGCTGCCGCACTGCTGTCCGATGCCGTGGCCGTTAATGACACAACCATCGCCACAGCCAGTCCGTGGCAAAGTAACTTCTTCATTTTTGCGCAACCCATAATTGACCTCCTTTATAATTTTGTATTTATATTATATGGGATTTGTATAAGATTTGCAAGGTGGCATTTTTTCGGGTTCCGTAAATTATCAAGAAAACGGTTACGTTAAGTGGGCACTCCCGTTAAACAAACGCGTAAGGGTATCGGCATGTTAAATACACATGCTCGATACCCACGTGTTTGTACCCACTTATCGCAACCGTTTTCTTGATGATTTACTGGAATCCTGAAAAAATTGATATCTAACACGGTATATAAACTAGTTCTTGTAATGCATTTTTGGGGGGCAGGGCATACTTTTTCTGAACATCCTCCTGAAAAGCCTGTATGACAACGCTTTTTCCTTGATTTGCGCCAAAGAGTTACATTTTCGTTAAAATATCCGGCCTCAATCTGATAAAATACGGTATAAATGCAACTCTTTAAACTATTTTTCCGCTTATGGTTGTCTTTGTACCACTTTTACTCATAACGCATGCAACGCTTTTAACATTTTGTAAAGATTTGCGTTGCATCTGAAGCAAAATATATAACATATCTTCCTTTATTAAAAAAATATTTCACTGTAATCTTAGCCAGAAAATGAGAATGTTGCTTTCACTATGAGGAACATTGAACACCGTCGGTGCCTAGAGGGCGTATTTTGCCCTCAGGCACCGCTACGTGTGTTCTCTAAGCGGGAGCGGTTCCGAATGTGAAACAACATTCTCATTTTCTAGTTAAGCATACAGTGAAACTATTTACTAATTTATTCCAACCCTTCATTATAAATCCGATTGATGGCTGCCTGTGCTTGTTCCATCTCATGTTTTTTTATGATTCGGTCTCTGTCTTCTAAGATTGCTATCATTTCGTCGACAAGCTGTTCTTCTTTTAGCTCGGTCATGCGGTACAAATAGCCGAGCATTCGTGTCGCTGTATAATCGGTATTCATATATTTGTATGCAATTTCTCGGCAAAGGCTTTCGGCGAAGCCTTTTTGTAATAGTATTTCGTAAATTGCGTCACTTTTTCTTGTATCCATGAAATTCCTCCAATTTCAATACACTATTGCTCACCTGCATATTGCTACTTTCCAGACGTAACAAATCCAAAATCGCATTCATCGTGTCTGTCCACCATAAACATATACGCAGGCACCGCCCACAATCACCAGATAAAACGACCGGAACGGATTTTGGAGACTTCTTTAGAAACCCGGCATTTTTCCAAAATCAATGCCATATGTGTAATACGTTCCCGTGTCTTTTCTCATAAGAAGTGCTTCGTTCATTTTTATGTATTCAATTCCTTTCACGAGAAATGATTTGCCAACGGCTGTGTTGTATAGTCCTTCGGTTAGGGTTTGGTAAGTAGGCATAGGCGCTCCTTTCTCTCAATCCATAAAATTACGTGCTGTTTATTTCCTGTTAATGAGGCTATTTTTTTGTGTTATTTTTTCTTGTTTCCGTAAAGAAATCATTTCTCCTATGAGTCTATACTCGGCACGCGAATCTTCCCATGCCTTTCTAAATTCCGGATCATCCTGTTTTTGTTTCTCAATTTCGTTTTTTACATTAATCTCTACAAATGGCATTTCTCGTGACCTCCTTTTATGTTGCATATTTTTGACAGATGGCAAGCAAAATTAGTTTTTCGCAACGACTCCATTAATACTCTTTTTCGATTTCCGTTTCAATTCCATACATGGTCTTGAAATATTCCAAATCAGCCGATGTTTTTATCAGCATAATTTCTCTCATTTTTCCTGTATGAATATTTTTAAATCCAGCAATCTGTTCCCCATTGCAAATGCTCGCTTTAATAATAGGCTTTTCATTTTCTCTGTCAAAATCTCCACTTGGTGCAGCCTTTTCTTTTTTCTTAAAAAATCCCATAGCAGCCACCTTCTTTCGGTTGAAATGTTTGGTCTTAGTGTAGCATGAGTTGGGGAGGGTGGCAATTACTTTATTGTCATAATAAACCTTTCCAAAGTTTGACATATACCAAATTATTTACGCTCCCAAATGTATCTTTTTCCTTTTTTTGAGCAAAAAAGCACCATCCATCGTTTGGGTGCTGATTTTATGTTTATGTCTTATTGTTTTGCTTGAAGTTCTGCTATTTTCCGTTCAAGTTCTTGCTTTTGTCTTTCTAATGTTAAAATTTCGGCTTGATTTTCATTTTCAACCCACTCCATTATATCTCCTGGTTGTACTTTGAGAAAAGCACAGACTTTGTCTATGACATTTGTATTCATAGTTTTATTATGTGTAAATTTTGTTGGCGTATTTATAGAAATACCTGCTTCACATAAATCTTTCCATTGCATATTTCTTTCTTTTAATATTTTTTCCAATTTATAATATACTATCATATGTTTATTCTCCTTTTTGCTATCTTATCACATTGTTTTGTGATTAACAACAAGCTCTTTTAAAATGGTACACATCAGATTAGAACTATGCTTACCACAAGCCGGACAAAATGATAGCCAAACATTACTTGTTATTTTTCCGCATAACTCATCTTTTCTGCGACTTTTCCCAAACTATTGTTAGTATCAACTGTATATTCATATGTAATTTGCTTTTGCGAATCCGTCATATCATTATTATCTGTCCATAATTCACATTGTGTCATCACAGTCTCAACTGCATCATCTCTTCCCTCTGGCGGATATCCGTGTTTTTTTAATAACCGCTTTATCATCATTCGCATTTTTGCACGAGCAGAATCTCGTTTTTGCCAATCAATCGTCTTATTACGCCGTAATGCATCTGCTAATTCTTTTGTAAGCGCAATCAATTCCTCATTCTCATAAAAGTCCTTTATTGCCTGTGGTTTAGTCAATGCATCATAAAATGCCAGTTCGTCCGCTGTAAGCCCTAATTCATCACCTTCTTTTTGTGCCGCTGCAATTTGTTTAGCAAGATTAAGCAGTTCTTCGATTACTTGCTCATTCGTCAACATACCATTTAGGTAGCGATTCATTGCAGCCTTTATAATCTCACTAAATTTTTCAGATTTAACAACATTTGTCTTTCTGTAAATATATATTTGTTCTGCAATAAGTTTTTTCAACAATTCAACTGCCAAATTTTTCTCTTTCATCCTTGATACTTCTTCAAGAAATTTAGGGTCAAAAAGAGAAAAGTTTTCTGATATATCCGAAAACAAATTTATTACACCATCACTCTTAATACTGGCTTTGAGAAGTTCGCTTATTCTTTCATTCATTTCCGGTAATGATATTTTCTTTGAACTTCCCTTATTCATCAGTCGCATAATAAGCACTCGTACCGCTTCAAAAAATGCAGCTTCTATACGCAATTCTTTCTCCACTAAAGAAGAACACAGCGATAAAGCTTGTCTCAAAAGAAGCGATTCTTTCAAAAAATCAGTCTTCTTTTCTTCTTTGTCAACCGCAACCATGAAATTGACTCCACCACTAATTATTTTAGACCTCTGCAAATTGCTTCCCTGTATAAAGTTAGAATAATCATAACCATGAAATAAGTCTCTACAAACAGATAACTTCTCTTCAAATTTAGGGAAAGCAACTTTTGCAATATCAGTATCTCCATAATTCTTTTTATCTCGTTTCGTGTAGTCATTCATTGCCTCTTTTAATGCAGAAGCAATTCCAACATAATCAACAATCAATCCGCCTTCTTTATCTTTATATACACGATTGACCCTTGCAATTGCCTGCATTAAATTATAACCTCTCATCGGCTTATAAACATACATGGTTGCCAACGATGGAACATCAAATCCAGTCAACCACATGTCAACAACAATTGCAATTTTAAATGGACTACTATCATCTTTATATTTTGTTGCTAGTTCATCCCTATATCGCTTATTACCAATTATGCTTCGCCACTGCTCTGGATCTTTATTACTTTCAGTCATAACAAGTCCTACTTTTTCGCTCCATTCTGGGCGCAATTCCAATATTTTGTTATAAATTTTCATTGCTATCGTGCGCGAATATGCAACAATCATAGCTTTTCCTGTCAATAAATCTGCACGATTGTTCTCATAATGCCCTATAATATCGGTGACAAGTGAATGGATCGTTTTCTCATTTCCTAATATTGCTTCCATCTGCCCTAGCTGCTTTTTGCTTTTTTCAATAACTTCTGCATCTGCACTTGCCGCCATTAAATCATATTCCGTATCAATTAATTTCAACGTCTGTTCATCAAGCTTAAGTTTAATTACTCTACTTTCATAATAAACCGGCTTTGTCGCACCATCTTCAACTGCTTGTGTCATATCATAAATATCAATATAATTACCAAACACCTCTTTCGTACTTCTATCTTTCAATGAAATAGGCGTTCCCGTAAAACCTACATAAGTAGCATTAGGTAAATTGTTCCGAATAACTCTAGCAGTACCAATTTTTATTTCTCCAGTCTTTGTATCAACTTTTTCCTTTAATCCATACTGTCCACGATGCGCTTCATCTGCCATTACAATAATGTTCCGGCGTTCTGACAAAGGTTCCTCTGCCTCTTCGAATTTTTGCATTGTTGTGAAAATAATGCCATTCGCCTGCCTTCCATTTAACCAGTCCATTAGTCCAACATCCTCTTTAGTCGAATGAAGCCCTAGTTTTCTGCACGTTGCCTGTACCGGTTCCTGTCTCAAAAAACGACTGCATTTCAAAAACTGTCCATACAACTGATTGTCCAAATCATTTCGATCGGTTATTACAACAATCGTTGGACTGTCTAATTCAAACTGTAATAAGTGTGCATAAAATACCATTGATAAAGATTTTCCCGAACCTTGCGTATGCCAGAAAACCCCTCCTTTACCATCTGTTTTTATTGCCTTTTTTGCCATCTCAATTGCTTTTTTCACAGCAAAATATTGATGATATCCTGCAAGAATCTTTAAATGCTGCAACCCCTCATCTGAAAAACATATGAAATTTTTAATGATATCCAGTAATCGGCTTTTTTCGAACATCCCATCAAAAAACGTATCGAATTGAGCTTGTTTTGTATTTTCATAATTTCCATCCTTTGTCTTCCACTCCATAAAACGATCTTCACCAGAAGTAATTGTACCTGCACGCGATGTAAGATGGTCACTTATAACACAAATACAATTGTAAATAAACATAGATGGAATTTCCTGCATATAATTTCGTATTTGCGCATATCCCTCTGATGCATCTGTTTCTTCTCTAGATGGTGATTTCAACTCAATCAACACAATCGGAAGTCCATTTAAGAACAAAATAATATCCGGACGTCTATTGCTGTTTTCAACAAACGTCCACTGGTTTGCCACAATAAACGAATTATTGTCAAGATTTTCATAATCCACTAAATAAACAATGGCATTTTTTTCTTCTCCCTGCTCATTGTATCGCACTTCAATCCCATTCTGTAAATAATCCATAAAAGTTTCATTTTTTTGAACCAATTCGCCATTTTCGTAGTTCTTTAATTTATACACAGCCTCATTAATTGCTTCCGCCGGTAATGCCGGATTCAGCCTATAAATATATTCCAAAAGCACTTCATCATACAATGGACTCTGAAAATCACGTTCCACGTTCGGACCATATGCATATTGATAACCCATATTCCGAAATAATTCTAAAACTGCCTCTTCATAATTTGCCTCCGAAAATGTTGTAACCATATTTTAACACCTCCTACTTCAAAACAATTTGTTTGCGTATTTTATTTTCAACTTTTTCCAACTTATAGTAACTCTCAACTAACTTATTCATCGCATCATAAACATCTTTTCTGTAATTTGGCTCATGATATATCCCACACAAATTTTCTAGTTCTTTCTTCCTCTTATGTCTTTCTTCTTCTATCTTATCACAAACAATCTGGTATTGATACATCCTCCATAAAACCTCTCCGTAATCTGAAACAAATTCACTACAGAAAAATCTCTTCTTCCCCCTAAAAATCAATTCTATTCTAGTTGCAGTGCTTTTGATTTCCTCTAATTTTTTTAATAATTCAACTCTGTAATTGTCATCCGATGAATTCTTTATTGTATCACTTAATTCTTTTAAACATGAATTATTTGTCAAAAAGCAAAATATTATCGTATTCGACGACAAACACACATCATCTCTATATTCTCGAAAATGCGCCTTATTGCTGTTACATAATACCATAAGCCCCTTAACAAACATATATGTATTTAATCTTTTTTCAAATAAAGCCTGTTTATTGCTTAATCTCATTTGTTGTCTTGTTTGACCCAACGCAATAAAGGTAGCTGTCACAGTTATGACAGATAGAATTAATTCATATATCCATTTTTCCATTTAATTCCTCCTAACTAATGAGTGTAAACAATAATTTAGCAGATCAAGCCCAGGCTATTTATCATCAATATTTTGTTATAGAAGCTAGTCTTTCCTGGCCTCTTGGTCATCTTTCTGATTTAGTTGAAGTTAAATACGGAAAGGATCATAAAAAAATAGCTGATGGCATTTATCCGGTTTATGGTTCTGGCGGAATTATGAGGTATGTAGAACGTCCATTGTATAAAAATGAGTCTGTTTTGATTCCTCGGAAGGGCTCACTCAACAATGTGATGTATGTTAATCAACCTTTTTGGTCCGTTGATACCATGTTTTATACCGAGATGAAACAACCTAATGTGGCAAAATTTGTGTATCACTTTATAAAATCCAAGGATTTAGCATCTATGAATGCAGGGTCAGCCGTGCCAAGCATGACAACAGCAATACTAAATTCTCTGGAACTTTCGATTCCTTCAGCAGAAGCGTTAAAACATTTTGAAACCTTGGTAACGCCAATGTATGAAATGATGCTGAAAAATGAGGAACAATCACATAAACTGGCTGAATTGAGGAATGCTCTGCTTCCAAAACTGATGTCGGGGAAAATTGATGTCTCAACTCTTGATCTCTAAGCCGCTAAATTATTGTTTACTTCTATATTAGTTTTGATTTTCTCGTCCAAATTCCATAAGAATGTCACAATCTTGTCTCGAACATTATTCTCAACAACATCAACTGGCATTTTTCTCAATGCTCCCAAAGGAACATAGCCTTGCGTTGTACCCCTTGAAACCGCTGCTATATATTCAACTGCTTTGGGAGATTGTAAATAATAATAAAGCCACTTAGATTTCATTTCATCTCCACCCATCTGGAAAATGCCCATATTTTTGCAAGCGTACTTTATATTGCTGTTGGTTTCAATATATAAATTGCCGATAGTACCTATCATACTAAATAGAATGTCCCATTGTTCGACACAGCTTCTCTCTATAACTTTTTTATAATCTTCCTCACTTATAAAATTGGCACTATTAAAATCAATTTCATATCTTTTCAAATGTTTAGATGTTATTAACTTAAATCCGTCATCTTTCGCCTTTGGGGAATCGTGAGTGCCATCTGTGACATATTTACAGTAATCTAATGCTGTTGTAGTACTAATTTTCATAACCAAACCTCTCTATCCAATGTATTTTCGATGTGCAATCTTAACATTGCTTTGCTTTACCATTGCATACTGCAAGGTCGTATCAATCTTTCTATGCCCCAAGAGTTGTTGAAGCTGCTCAATGGGCATTCCTTTATCTATTGCCATAGTTGCAAGTGTACGCCTGAACT
>ENA-ORMO01001118-ORMO01001118.1-human-gut-metagenome-genome-assembly--contig:-NODE-1118-length-31834-cov-3.458322_pt1 | contig 31834 bp, 24 predicted proteins | sample MGYA00242106_ERZ509001 | MGnify/ENA primary metagenome ERZ509001 (study PRJEB26280, sample SAMEA2338736) | human gut metagenome | biome: human gut; feature: human-associated habitat; material: faeces...
ATGCTCCCTGCTGGGGTGCGCACCAGCCGATTCCATGGGTCAGGCCGGAAATATCCTTGATCTCTTTGGACTGTACCCACTTCGCTTCCTCCGGGATCGGAGCTGCGCCGTGGTTTACGCCCTGGGCAACTTTACACATTGTTTCTACTTCATGTGAATAAATCATTTTAAGACTCCTTTCAAGATATCTGTCGCAATTCTCTTGTTAAAAAAATCACATCTTGCTTGTACCATTCTCTCACAAAATCTCTCATTCGTCCATAGTTTTTTTCGATAAATTTTGCATTTCTTCGTTCCAGGCCCTCAGTTCCTTCAGTATGGAGACGACGATCACCGCAGCCATGACGCTGGTGCAGACGTCCGCAATGGGCTGGCAGAGCTGCAGCCCCAGGATCCCCAGAAATCCGGGAAGCGTAAGGAGGGCCGGGATCAGAAAGATCCCCTGGCGGCCCGCCGCCACAATGGATGCCCGGAAGCCGTAGCCGATGGACTGGGTCAGCATATTGGACATGATGATCCAGGCCTGGAAGGGCAGGGTCAGGCACTGGAACCGCATGGCCCAGGTACCGATCCGGATCACCTCCAGATCCCCCTTCCGGAACAGGCCCATAATGGCCTCTGCCCCGAAAAAGCTTATGACCCCCAGGGTGGTCAGGAGGATCACTGCCACCTTCAAGCAGAACCAGAACGCCTCCAGGACCCGGTCATACCGCTTCGCCCCAAAGTTGAAGCCACATACCGGCTGGAAGCCCTGGCCGAAGCCGATGAGGGCAGAGTTGATGAACATCATGTATCTCGTTACAATGGACATGGCTGCGATGGCCGCATCCCCAAAGGGATTGGCCGCCACGTTTAAGGCCACTGCCGCCGCGCTGGCCAGACCCTGGCGGCACAACGACGGGAGGCCTGCATGAAGGATCTCTCCATAAATTTTTAGAGACGGAGTAAATTTTCCGGGTCTCAGCCGGATGCACCCCTTGCGGAAATTACACTGGAAAAACAGGATGCAGAAGCTGACGCACTGGCTTATGACCGTGGCGGCCGCCGCGCCGGAAATGCCCATGCGGAGACCGAAGATGAACACCGGATCCAGGATCATGTTTAAGATCCCGCCGGTGGTGATCCCCGCCATGGCATAAACGGCATAGCCCTGGGACCTCAGCAGGTTGTTCATCACAAAGGAACCGGTCATCACCGGCGCTCCCAGAAGAATGTACCGGGCATAATCCCTGGCGTAAGGGGCGATGGTCTCTGTGGCCCCCAGAAGCCGCACCAGCCGGTCCAGGAAGGAAAGACCAGTCACTGCCATGACCACGCCGATCCCAATGGCCGTAAAAAAGGCCGTGGCTGCCGTCCGCACTGCGATGTCTTCATTTTTTGCTCCCAGACTGCGGGAAATATAATTTCCCGCGCCCATGCCCAGGGTAAAGCCCACGGCCTGGATCATGGCCATCAGGGAAAAAATGATCCCCACAGCCGCCGAGGCGCTTGTGTTGATCTGACTGACGAAAAAGGTATCCGCCATATTATAAATCGAGGTGATCAGCATACTGATGATCGTGGGTACTGCCAGCCCTGGGATCAGCCTGGAAATGGGCTTTTCCGTCATCATCCGGTACCGTTCCTCCTGGGTCATTGTTCTGCTCATCGTTTCTCCTCCACTCCCGGGGGCAGCTTTCTCATCACTGCCATAAAATAGCTTACAAAGACAATGCCCTTGACCACACTGGTCAGGGTAATGGCCCACCAGATGCCGGAAAGTCCCAGGGCCGTTGATGATAAAATAAGAGCCATGGGGATCCGTGCCGCCGTAAAGATCACACTGATCACCGACGCCTGCATGGTCTTTCCAAGACCCGCCAGGGCGCCCTCTGTAAGGATCTCCTCACACATGAACATCTGGGACAGTCCCAGCACCTGCAAATAGATGATGCCGTCGGCCCCCACCTCCGGCTCATGGATGAAGATCCGGAACACCGGCTCCGCCCCGAAGATCAGAAGCGCCGAGGAGCCCAGTCCCCAGGCGGCCATGATCCAGGCGGCCTTTTTATAGCCTCCCTTGACCCGCTCCGTCTTTCCGGCTCCGAAGTTCTGCCCGATAAAGGAATTGATGGCTGCTGCAAATCCGTCTGCGGTCATCCAGGCCACCGATTCGATCTGGCTTCCCACCTTCTGGACCGCAATGGCCGTATCTCCGAAATCCGTGACCATACGGGTCAGGACCATGGAGATCCCGCTGTATATCATGGTCTGGACCCCGGCTGGAAACCCGATCTTTATGATCTGGCGGATATATCTGCGGCTGGTCCGCTCCAGGATATGGACCTGGCTGAACACCAGGGTATCCCTGCGGGCAAACCATAAAAACACCGCCGTTACCACCGCCTGGGCCCCCACTGTGGCAATGGCCGCTCCGGCGGCCCCCATGGCCGGTATGGGGCCGAATCCGAAGATCAGGAAGGGATCCAGGACCATGTTGATCACCAGCCCGATGACATTGGCCACAAAAGGCGTCCGGCTGTCCCCCGACGCAGTCAGGATTCCAGTAAAGATGGCATTTAAAAAAGAAAAGAGGATCAGTCCGCAGGTGATGGTCAGATAGATCTCCGCATCACGGACGATCTGCCGGTCCTGCATATTAAAAAATCCGATGAGCTGCTTCCGGAACGCCACTGACAGGATCCCAAAGATCACTGCAAACAGGATCCCCAGCTGCAGCGCCCCCTGGGCGTATTTTCCCGCCTCTTCCCGGTCGCCCCGGCCCAGGGAATGGGCTACCTTTACCTGGCCTCCCATTCTCGCCAGGCTGCTTACGCCCTGGGAAAACCAGGTGAACATGGCCGCCGATCCCACCGCCGACACTGCTCCGGCTCCCACCCGTCCGATCCAGGCCATATCCGTCATATTATAGGCCATCTGCACCAGGGAGGTAGCCATGATGGGAAGCGCCAGACGTGTAAGCGCAGGCAGGATCGGTTCGTGAAGCAGGTCGATATTTTTCTTCATAATCTCCCTCCAAAAAATAAAAAAGAGCGCTGCAAAGGATCTTTCCCCCGCAGCGCCCCCTCGTTTTTTCTTATTTATTTGTTGCTCAGGTACTCGTGGATACCGCGGGCACCTGCCTTACCAGCTTCCATGGCAAGGATCACAGTAGCTGCGCCTGTTACAGCGTCGCCGCCTGCAAATACGCCTTCTCTGGAGGTCTGGCCGTTGGCCTCGTCTGCCACGATACATTTGTGCTTATTCACATCCAGGCCGTCCGTTGTATTGGAGATCAGCGGGTTGGGGGATGTTCCTAAGGACATGATAACCGTATCACAGTCGATGGTGTAATCGGAGCCCTCTACTTCCACCGGACGTCTTCTTCCGGATGCATCCGGCTCGCCCAGCTCCATCTTAACCACGTTCATACCCTTTACCCAGCCCTTTTCGTCTGCCAGGATCTCGGTGGGATTGGTAAGAAGGTCAAAGATGATGCCCTCTTCCTTAGCGTGGTGAACCTCCTCCACACGGGCCGGAAGCTCTGCTTCACTTCTTCTGTATACCACATGAACCTCAGCGCCCAGGCGGAGAGCGGTTCTTGCAGCGTCCATGGCAACGTTTCCGCCGCCTACGACTACAACCTTCTTGCCGGCTGCGATGGGTGTATCGTAATCATCGCGGAAGGCTTTCATCAGGTTGCTTCTTGTCAGGTACTCGTTGGCAGAGAATACGCCGTTGGCGTTCTCGCCCGGGATGCCCATGAACTTGGGAAGACCAGCGCCGGAACCGATAAATACGGCGGAGAAGCCCTCCTCGTCCATTAACTCGTCGATGGTCACGGTCTTGCCGATGATCACGTTTGTCTCGATCTTAACGCCCAGCTTTCTCACGTTGTCGATCTCCGGCTGTACAACGGCCTGCTTCGGAAGACGGAACTCCGGAATACCGTATGTAAGAACTCCGCCCGGCTCATGAAGGGCCTCGAAGATGGTCACGTCGTAGCCCATCTTAGCCAGATCGCCTGCGCAGGTCAGTCCGGACGGGCCGGAACCGATCACAGCAACCTTCTTTCCAAGCTTTGTCTCAGCAGCCTTGGGAACGAAGCCGTTCTCTCTGGACCAGTCGGCAACGAAACGCTCCAGCTTACCGATGGAGATGGATTCGCCCTTAATGCCGCGGATACACTTTCCTTCACACTGGCTCTCCTGCGGACATACGCGGCCGCAGACTGCCGGAAGTGCGGAAGACAGTGCGATGGTATTGGCAGCGTCCTCGAATTTTCTTTCCTTTACTTCTCTGATGAAGGTGGGGATATCGATATTTACAGGACATCCCTCCACACATCTTGCATTTTTACAGTTCAGGCAGCGCTCTGCCTCGGCAACAGCCTCTTCTTCATTATATCCGTAGCATACTTCCTCAAAGTTGGTTGCACGCACCTTCGGATCCTGCTCTCTGACAGGTACTTTCTTCATTACGTCCATGTCTGTTCCTCCACAATTAATTGTCGCTGCAGTGTCCGCAGCCGCCGTGATGGGTATCACCTTCCTGAAGCTTTAAGATCGCGCGTCCCTCTGCTGTCTTGTACATCTGCTGACGCTTCATTGCCTCGTCGAAGTTTACTGCATGTCCATCGAACTCCGGTCCGTCTACACATGCGAACTTCACTTCTCCACCAACGGTCACACGGCAGGCTCCGCACATTCCTGTGCCGTCTACCATGATCGGGTTTAAGCTGACGATCGTGGGGATCTCCAGTTCCTTTGTTAAGAGACATACGAATTTCATCATGATCATCGGTCCGATGGCTACACAGACATCGTATTTCTTGCCCTGGTTCTGAACCAGATCCTTGATCACATCCGTAACCATTCCCTTTCTCACATAGGAACCGTCATCAGTGGTAACATAAAGATTTCCAGCAACAGCCTCCATTTCCTTCTCCAGGATCAGCAGATCCTTTGTCTTTGCGCCGACGATCACGTCAGCGTCGATGCCGTGCTCTTTTAACCATTTTACCTGGGGATAAACAGGAGCAGTTCCAACGCCGCCTGCTACGAACAGGTATTTTTTATTCTTAAGGACTTCCAGATCCTCCTTAACGAATTCAGACGGATTTCCTAAGGGGCCCACGAAATCGTGGAAGGAATCTCCGGCCTGTAAGTGGGACATCTTCTCAGAAGAAGCTCCAACGGTCTGGAATACGATGGTGATGGTTCCCTCTTCTCTGTTGTAATCACAGATCGTCAGCGGGATCCTCTCGCCTGCCTCATCGATCTTTACGATCACGAATTCTCCGGGCTGACAGCTCTTTGCAACTCTCGGCGCCTTTACCTCCATAAGATAAATCTTATCCGCCAGCTTTTCTGCTTTTAATATCGGATACATACTACCTCAACCTCCTGTGTAAATTAAACAGTTCTGAAACTGCTCACATAGTTTAAGTTTATCATGTTCTCCAATTTATATCAACTGTTATTCTTTTTTTTCGTATGTTTTTTCTTCCATCTTCCGGTCATACCGGCAGAATTCATAGCAGAGGCTGAAATACGTCTGCTCATCGCTTTCCGCCGTCACCTGCCAGTCCGGATCCTGGTCCAGGTCCGGAAAATGGGTATCGGCCTCATAGGCATAGTCGATCCTGGTCACATGAGCCGTCCGGCAATAGGGAAGGAACTGGCGGTAGATCTCCTCGCCGCCGATGATATAGATATCGTCGTCTGGAAACTGTTTTAAAAAGGAAAGGGCCTCGTCCATCCCGTGGACCGCTGTCACTCCCTTTTTTTTATAATCCCTGTTCCTTGTGAGGACCACATTGGTACGTCCCGGAAGGGCCTGGCCTCCCGGCAGGCTCTCCATGGTCTTCCTTCCCATGACGATGACCTTTCCCAGAGTCTCCTGGCGGAACAGCTTCTGGTCCTCCGGGATCGTCACCAGAAGACGGCCTTTGTTTCCAATGGCCCAGTTTTTATCTGCTGCTACGATCAGATTCATTTTATCGCCTCCATTTATGATGTTTCATTCTATCACGTTTTCCGCTTCCCGTCCACACCTGCGTCCGGGGCGCGATTTTGTACTTGATGGTTTTTTCGTTTCCATATATAATGATGCCAGGGATCAGAGACTGCGAAACATACAGGACTTCCGGCTCCGGCCCCGCCAAGAGAGGAGAATCGACCATATGATAAAATTTGAGCGCACAAGCGTCATGAACCTGGAAAACGCCATCCGCGGCGCCAGAAACCCCATGAACAGCTGGGGACGGATGGACAGCGCCTACGATGAAGATGGAAATTATATCCTGGGACCCAACGATCTGGATCTGGCAAAGCGGCTCCGCAGAGCCGGCAGCGACCACAGGAAATACGTCCGCCAGATCTTTGTCTCCGTGGACATCACCGCCCCCCTGTACTGGTGGAAGGAATACGACACCTACAAGGTAGCCACCGTGGCCAATTCCACCAGCACCATGCACAAGATCCACTCTAAGCCCTTTTCCATCGACGATTTCAGCCACGACCACATGACGCCGGAGACCCTGGCCTTCATGGAGACCGTCGTTGGAAGGCTGGAGGCCATCCGGTTAAAATATATGGAGGAAGGAAAAAATAAGGAGGACTGGTACGACATGATCCAGCTCCTTCCCTCCAGCTACAACCAGATGCGTACCTGCACCATGAATTACGAGACCCTGATCAACATCTATTACGCCAGAAAAGCCCACAAGCTGGAGGAGTGGCACTCCTTCTGCCGCTGGATCGAATCCCTTCCCTATGCAAAGGAGCTGATCGTCGCGGCGGAGGAATAGCCCTCCCTGCATCCTGTGATCCCGGTATTTTTAAAATACCGGGATCTCTTTCTGTAACGCCAGGGAATAAAGAAACGCCTGCCGGACCGTTTTTCCTGTGATCTGCTCCAGGGCCCGTCTGTAATAAATGAGCTGCAGCCGGTAGCGGTCCAGAAGCACCGCCTCCTCCCCCTCTCCGATCCGGTCTGTTTTATAATCCACCAGTACAGCCCCGTCCTCGTCCTCAAACCAGGCGTCGATGATGCCCTGGATCAGCACCAGCTCGTCGGAATCAGCCTCGTCCATGTCCCGGGCGGGGATCCCCACCACAAACTGCTGCTCCTTGTGGAGCCTTCCCTCTTCGTCCGCCCTTCTCATCCGTTCTGCCAGGGGCGTCTGGAAAAACTTCCAGAGAACGCCGGGCTGTACCAGCCGCAGGGCCTCCTCTGCCATGAGTCCCTGGGCTTTTATGGCGTCCAGCTGCGCCTTCAGATCCCCGAAGGAGACCGCATTCTTAAAGGACAGAAGCTCCAGGGCCCGATGATAGGCCGTTCCCCGGACTGCGCCGCCGGGACGGGAAATACGGCCCTGCTCCCGTTCCTCTTCCTCTCCCTTCCGGAGAAAAGCCGGAACCGTGGGAAGGAAATCGCTTTCTCCGTCGTCCACAAACTGTCCCTGCTCCTTCAGCTCTGAAACCGACATCTTGGCATGGAGCCCGATGTCCGCCTCATAGGGATAGGGACGGCAAAGCTGCTCCAGGACCTCCGGAGGACAGGGCTCCCCCTCTTCCCTGAGCCGCTTAAGCTCCAGGTACGTCTCCGCCTTCCAGGCCTGGCTCCTAACTGCCTCCTTCAGAAGCTCCTCCGCCGGGATACAGGTGACGGAAAGGGAGGCCCTGGCATTTTCCGAGGCCATTAAAAGCCAGTCCAGATAGGAACCGGCAGTGCTTAAGAATGTAAACGGCAGCTCTCTCCTTCTGGAGATCCCGCCCCATTTTTCCGTATGGCGGCCCAGATACCGGTCTCCGGCTGTGATGAACAGCTTTTCCTTTGCCCGGGTCATGGCCACATAGAGGATCCGCAGCTCCTCCCCCATGCTCTCCAGGTTCATCTTCCGGCTCAGGACATTTTTCTTAAGCGTAGGGGCCTTCACCTTCCGTTCCAGATCCAGGTAGTCTGTGGCGATCCCCAGCTTATCGTCAATGAGGATCTTTCCCCTGGCGTCCTGCCGGTTAAATTTCTTTCCGGCCCCGGCTAAAAATACCACGGGAAACTCCAGGCCCTTGCTCTTATGGATGCTCATGATCCGCACCGTATCGTCGTTTTCCCCGGCCCTGGCCGCCTCCCCGAAATCCGTATTGTATTTCTTCAGCCGCTCGATGTAGCGGATAAAGTCAAACAGGCTCTGGTAGCTGGTGGCCTCAAAGGCACAGGCCTTTTCCACCAGCATGTCCAGGTTGGCCTGGCGCGCCTTTCCCGCCGGCATGGCAGAAACGTAATCGTAATAGCCGGTGCGCTCGAAGATCCTCCAGATCAGCCGGTGGACCGGCAGATATCCGGCCTCCTCCCGCAGAATTTGAAGGAGTTTTTGAAATTTCTCCAGTTTTTTATATAATTCATCCTCAGCAAAAGCTTCCGCACCGGCCTCCAGGAAATGCCGGACCGCCCCATAAAAGCCGGGATCCTGGCCCTTGTCCGCACACCGTTTAAATTCTGCCATGACCACCGCCAGATCATGGTCCGTAAGTCCGCCTATGGACGATCGCAGCACTCCGGCCAGAGGGATATCCTGCATGGGATTGTCGATAACGGCCAGCATATTTAAGACCGTCTCCACCTCCACAGCCGTGAAATATCCCGTTCTGGAATCAGCAAAGGCCGGGATCCCCTCAGCGCTTAAGACTCTTAAAAATTCCTCAGCCCATCCGCTTAAGCTCCGTAAGAGGATGACGATATTCCGCCGTTTTAAGGGCTCATACCGTCCCTCCTTTCCGTTCCATACCTTCATCCCCCGGTCTGGATCCGTCAGCTCCCGGATCTTTGAGGCAATGAGTCTGGCCTCGGCCTCCTTTTCCGTCAGATCGGCCTTTTCCTCATCCATGGAAAGGAACAGGTCCTCCCCGGTGTCCAGAAGGAGCAGCTCCGTCCTGGCCTGGCCCTCTCTCTCCGTCTCCGGATATCCCGCCCCCGGATACAGGGCCGCGTCCTCCGTGTACTGGATGTTCCCCAGGCTCTTTGTCATGATGCTGTAAAAAATGTCATTGACAGAGGCCAGCACCTCCGGGCGGCTCCGGAAGTTTTTGTGAAGCTCGATCTTCTGGTACGGCCCCTCCTCTTTTTTGTAGGACTCATATTTCTCCATAAAAAGCTCCGGTCTTGCCAGGCGGAATTTGTAGATGCTCTGCTTCACATCCCCCACCATGAACACGTTGGGCTTCCCGTACCGCTCCCTGGAGATCAGGCGGATCAGCGTTTCCTGGACCTCGTTGCTGTCCTGGTACTCGTCCACCAGGATCTCCTCGTAAAGCCCTGCCAGCTCGTCGGCCGCCGGGCCGGGGCTGTGGTCCCGGGAACCGGCAGTGAGGATATCCAGGGCAAAGTGCTCCAGATCATTGAAATCCACCAGGTTTTTCTCTTCCTTGGCCTCCTGGAACCGGGCCGTAAACTCCTCTGCCAGTTCCAGAAGCATGAGGACCGGCTCCCGGCTGTTTAAAAGGTCCCCATAGATGCGTTCCGGGTCCTCCGGCACATAAAGGGCCTTCATCTTCTTTACGCCGTCCTTGACCCGGTTCCGGAGCTCCGAAACGGCCTCCTTTTTCTCCGGGTCCACATCCTTTCCCCGCACAGCGGCCAGGCGGCCGAATATGGGGGATGAGAGGATCCCGCAGATCTCTTTATACGTTTCTGCCTCCGAAAGCCGCTCCATGGCCCGCAGATCCTCCTGGAGCATGGGGATATACGCCTGGGGGCCGTTCTCCTCCCCGGCAGTCTCCAGGGCCTCTGCCAGCTGCTCTGCAAACTCTCCCGCCTGCCTTTTTACATCCCGCACCAGAAACCGCATCCATTCTGCGGTCTCCAATCCGTCCAGATCCCCGTCTGTCTCCTCTGAAAGCTCTTTTTTACAGGCAGCGATCCACTGGCCCGGCCAGGGGTTGCTCTGGGAAAACCTCCACACCTGTAAAATATAATCCTCCAGGCCGCCGTCGGCCTTTCCAGAGGCATAGGTGTCCACGAACCGCAGGAACCGGCCATCCTCCCGGCCATAATAGTCCTCCAGGAGCTCCTTCATCACATCGGCCTGGAGGAGCAGAAGCTCTCCCTCATCGCCGATGCGGAACCCCGGATCAATGTCCAGCTCATTAAAATGCTCCCTAAGGAGCTTCAGACAGAAGCTGTCGATGGTGGTGATCCGCGCATGGTGGATCAGGCTGGTCTGGCGCTCCAGGTTCCGGTCCCCGGGCTCCTCCTCCAGCCGCTTTTCCAGGGCATCCCCGATCCGCTCCCGCATCTCTGCCGCCGCCGCGTTGGTAAAGGTCATGACCAGGAGCCGGTCGATGTCCACCGGATGGTCCGGGTCCGTCACCATGCGGACGATCCGTTCCACCAGCACCGCCGTCTTTCCGCTGCCCGCCGCTGCCGACACCAGCAGGTTCCTTCCCCTGGCGTCGATGACCTGCTGCTGCTCCTTCGTCCATTTCATTTCAGCCATTTTCCGTTCCTCCCTCCTGGTCCATGGTCTCCTCCTCCGGTTCCTCCTCTTCCAGCTCCTTTTCGATCTCCTTCCAGATCTCCTCCGGCTTCATGGATTTAAATCTCCGGAACCCGTATCCGGAGGTCTTAAGGTCAAAGCCGCAGATGCTGTGGTAGGGGCAGTAATCGCAGGCAGTCCTCTGGCCCTGCTTCCAGGGATTCACTGAAACGACACCGGAAAGGATCTCGTCTCCCATCTCCCGGAGGCTTCTGGAAACGAAGCCGGAAAGGGCCGAAAACCGCTCTCCCCCAGCCACCGATGACCGGGTCTCCTGGATGATCCCGTCCTTTAAGGCCACTGGGATCACATCCGACTCCTTTTCGATCTCCCGGTCCAGATGGCGGATCACATCCAGGCTGCTGTTGACCAGCCCGTTCATCCGGAGCTTTTTAAGGATCCCCGCTTCGATCTCCTCCGGCGTCATATCTCCCTGCCGCTCGATCACCGGATCGTCGATGTGATAATAAAAGATCCCTGCGGGAACTGCCTTTTTCCCTGGATGGAGCCTTTCCTCCAGTCTGAGGGCCGCGTCCATATAGACCACCAGCTGGAGCTGGAGTCCATGGTAAAGCAGGGACAGGTCAAAGGAGGTGCTCCCGGACTTATAATCCATGATCTTTACCAGGACCCGGTCCTCCTCCTCTAAAATGTCCATCCGGTCGATCCGTCCCCGCAGGTTCAACGCCTCCCCGCCCCGTAAGGGGATCCGGGTGCTCACATCCACCTCAAACTCCTCCGGCTCAAAATCGCCCTTCCGCAGCTGATGGATCAGGGCCCGGATGGTCCGGTCTGCGATCCGCTCCACCTTCCGCTCCAGATAGCTGTTTCTGGCAGAGCTCTTTAGGATCGTATTCCTGTATTCCAGAGCCACCTGGCTCACACATTCCTTCACCAGGGCTCTCCGCTTTTCGTCGCTGATGGCGCAGAAATCCATGCCTCTGGCCCTTACCTCACTGAAAAACAGGTCGATGGACCGGTGGAACAGGTTTCCCATGTCCGAAAAATCCAGCTCATACTCCCGCCGTTTCTTAAGCTCCAGTCCATGGCTCAAAAAATGGGCGTAGGCGCAGGCTGCATATCCCTCCATTCTGGTGACGCTGCCGTTTAAAATGGTCCCGTAAAGGGCCCTGGCCGCCTCCCGGCCGATGCCGTGTTCCCTGTACGAATAGGAACATGCCTCCGCCAGGGCTTCCATCCGCTCCTTTTCCAGATCCTCCCGGGACAAAAGCCCGTAGAGCATGGCCGCTTCCCTGTCCCGTTCCATGGACTCCGGATCCTGGAGCCAGCTTATGACTGCCCGCTTTGCTGCGGTCCTGTGGATGGCCGCCTCCTTAAGCTCCGCGGCCCCCTGTACGGGAACCGCCGGAAACCGTTTTTTCATCTGGCCTATGAGGCTGGAAGGCCGCAGGGTCTTCCCAGAGGCCGAAAGCACCGGATAGGAAAGGGTCAGAAGCTCCGACGGCTTCGTCATCATCAGATACAGGTAAAACCGCTGCATGAAGCCCTCTTCCCTGGCCGTGGGCGCCAGCTCCAGATCGTTCCTTTTTAATATCTCCCGCTCCTGCTCTGTGAGGATCCCGCCTTTTCCTGTGTCTGCCGGGACAACGCCCTCATTTACCCCCACAAAAAACAGGGCGCGGATCCCCGAAAGCCTTGTCCTTTTCAGATCTCCCGCCACCACCCGGTCGGCTCCTGCCGGGATCATGCCCACCTTAAGCTCCGAAAGCCCCGCGCTTAAGATCTCCAGATACTCCTTTCTGGACACCGCCTCGGTCCCCAGGAGCTCATAAAGCCGTTCAAACAGCTCCATGACCAGGCCGTAGATCTCCTCATACTCCCGGGCCTCCTTTTCCATTCCCTGGCTGCGGAACTGCTCCGCCCGTTCCAGAAGCTTTTGCTCCACCTCCAGAGACTGGAGAAGCTCCGCCAGGGCCTCCGTCACCGTGCCAACCGGTGTTCCGCGCTCTCCGGCCTTTTCCTTAAACGCTTTCAGCGGCCCCAATATCTCTTCCTTAAATTCATTTAATTCCTTCAAGTTCAGACGGCTGCCGCCCTCAAAGGTCTTTTCCCACTGGCCTTCCCAGTTTTTTAAGCCCCGGATCCCCATGGCCCGCACATACGTTTCCAGGCGGTCGGTCTTTTCCTCTTCCTCCGTCACCAGTCCGGTCCGCAGATACTGGAACATACTTTCATAATCAAAGCCCCTCCGCAGGATCTCCAGGGCGCTTTTCATAAGCCTTATAAAGGGATTCCCGGACACGTCCTTTTTGCTGTCCAGGAACAGGGGGATCCCGTTCTCCTCAAACTGGTGCAGGATCTCCTTTTCATACCCCGGCAGATCCCCGCAGACAATGGCGATCTCCCGGTAGCGGAATCCCTCCTTCTTCACCAGCCGGTGGATCTGGTTCACCACAAAATCCACCTCGTCCGCAGGATTCTCCGCCTGGACCAGACGGATCCCCTCCGCAGGGCCTCCCCAGGGCCGGTAGGGATACCGGAACATGGTCCGCTCCAGATGATCCAGCTCCGGCCGCAGGGAAAACCGTTTCAAGGGCCGGTCTGCCAGACGGATATCCTGCCCCACAGCCACGCCGTTCTCCTCGGCCAGACGCTTTAATTTCCCGGCCATCTTCCGGCTCATATCGAACAGGTCCGCCTCGTCGCCGGGGCCATAAAGATCCGTGTCCCCGGTGGCTGTGACCGTCACATACATCTCCCGGCACAGCTTAAGGAGCTGGCCCAGAAGCCGGTACTGGACCGGAGTAAAGCCCGTATAGCCGTCCAGGACCAGAACGCTGTCCCTTAAAAGCCTGGAGCGCTCCGCCACCCGGCACAGCACGTCCAGAAGCTCCTCCGCCGTAATATACCGTTCCCGCATAAATGCCTGGAACGCCCGGTAGATCACATTCATATCCGTGAGCTTTCCCTGGAGGACCTGGCCCATGTCCCCTTTTTCCATCTGCTCCTTTAAGGCCTCCGGCGTGACGCCGTACTGGTAAAATTCCGACAGCATGGACTTGATCTCATCGATAAAGCCCGTCTGGTTCAGATGGGCAGAAAATAAAAGAAGCTGGTCCTTCTGCTCTCCCGCCAGCTTCCGTAAGACCATGGTCTTTCCCGTATCGTCCAGGATCTCCGGCTGGGGCAGGGAAAGCTCCCCGAAGATCCGGTAGGCCAGACGCTCAAAGCTGACGATATCTATGTTCATGGTGCCCCGGCGCGGATGCAGACGGACGATATCCTTCTGCCCCTGCATGGTGCTCTGCTCCGGTACGATGACAAAAAACTGCCTCTGGGGCTCCTTCATGGACCAGTCGATGACCTTCTTATAAATATATTCCGTTTTCCCGGCTCCCGAGCCGCCGGTGATCAGAGAAAGTGCCATGGATACCTCCTGTGTGGTCGTTTATGGTGTCGCGGTGTGCGATGGTATAATACCTGTTTTCCAGACATTATACCGCGGTTGGAACCTCCAGTCCACTGGCTGGGGCTGGATTTTTCGGCTCCGTGTATATTTTCCAGAAACTGGGGAGCGCTGTCTGGCCTGGCTCCCGATTGGATCCATATATCTTTTCTATCGCTGTAACACAAGATTCTCCAAAATCACTCCAACATACTCATCATAGTCCTTTTCAATGTCCATAATGAGCAATTTTTCACCGATCACCATAGCGTAACAATCAAACCAGTCGTATTCCGAACCTGGAGCGTAATAAATACGGTTTCCCCCTATTTCCTCTTCCGTAAACAGGTTCGGATTGCTTTCCATGATTTCCTCCAGCTGCTGTTTCCCATTATTGGATCTGTATGTACACAGTTCTAATTTGAACGTACCCTCATTTACCTCACATTCATACGTCACAGCGATATAGCTTATCGCAACAGAAACGCCGGTATCAGCCGCACTAAAGCCAGCCGTGTTTGAAGGCGCCGTGCTTCTGTCCGCCGCCTGGGAATCTAAAACGAAAACGCCTTCATCGCTGTCAGCTAAAAAACCTTCAATAGAATCATACTCTGTATTTGCAAGTGATTCATGGATCACTTCATTCTGAAGCAGCTGGTCCGGGTCAGAAGCTGGCATTTCAGCGCTGTTCTGGCAGCCGGTCAGTCCCAGGACCAGAAGAATAGACATTCCTATAAGTTTTTTCATGTTTGCTCCTCCTTTCGATTCCTGGTACAAAAAACCGGTGAGATAAAATATCTCATCGGCTAAGTTCGTATATCTGGCTGTGGTTCTGATCACCATATGAAACCGTACTTTACTCCTCGCTCCGTGCCTTCCTGCGTTTCAACGCTTCTAATATGGTATCTGCATTTTCGGTATTTGTAACCTTCGGGTAGTCCGCTTCAAACTGCACAAGCAACTCCTTTGACCGTTTTTCTTCATCACGGACTGCCTGATAGACTTTTTCAAGATCACCATTTTTCATAGTATCCTGAATAAAAGCAACCGAGTCAGCGGGGATCCTGTCCCAACTGCCATACAGATTACATATGGCACGGTCGATATCCTCCATTGTCAGAGGGACACCTCTCTTTTCATGTTCATAGAGGATCCCAATGATATCTGATAAGTCCTTCTTGTATTTCCTTCCGGAACAGAGCTTCATTGCAACAAGATATTCTGCTGATACTGTACGTACTTCCAATACATTGGAAAACTGCCTGTATTTTACAGAGTATTCCATAAGTTTCGGAGAGTAGGAGCCAGTGTGCATAAAATCGGCATTGAGCCATCCGTTCGGAAGATTAAACTTATCTCCAACACGGTTAATAACATCCTTCATCGAAGAGGCGGCCCGGATAATGGCATCCACATCGGTCGTCATATCACGAAAACCATAGTTTGCAATAATCGCGGCACCGCCAATTAATATGATTTCTGCCGGCATACTCTTTCCCATAAGACGTCGGTATTCCCTGCCAAGCTCCTTTAAATACTCATCAAGATTTTCTTTGGTAAAATAGTTTGTATTTTCAGATGACATTTCTCACCTCGTTTTCTACAATATTAAACCGCATAAATTCGGGGATAGCTTCTATTTTTGCTTTTTGCTTTGCATTTTCACTGTCTGCCACAGCTGCTTCTGCGATAACGCCTGAAGGATACAAAACATCTTGCAGGGATTGTCTGCGGAGGTCACTGTATTCCTCGCACATAGGCACTCCATTGATACGGCTGATATAATCGAGCATTGCAAGCAGATAGAAACTTTCGGGATACCATCTGCGATTATAATACTCACGGATTTTATTACTTTCCAGGGTGTCGATCATAAAATCTATGTCGCCAAGTTCTTTTAACTTATGGCAGACATTACTTTTGAACAGTTCAAAACTGCACCGTTTCTCAAGATATGGAGAAAGCAATTCCTCCATCGGAATATTCAGCTCTCTGGACAGCTTATATACAGTTTCCGCACTGCACTTTTCAAGCTGTGCTTTACCATTGATAATATCTGTCAGGGTAGTATAAGGAATGCCGCTGTTTTTAGATAATCGATACTTAGAGAGATTCCGTTTTTCCATAATTTCATTTATCATCATTAAGATCACCTGCCTTATTATTATTGTATCGGTCAACCGTGATATTGTCAATAATTTTAATACCTTTGAATTTTTTATAAAAAGGCCAGCGTGGAAAGCATTTCTGCCTTTCACGCTGGCCTTTGCCTTTGTAACGTTCATATAGCTGATGTCTGATCGTTGTTTTCAGATTTCTTCCTTATTGGACATCAGCATCTCTGTGCCTTTCTTTCCCCAAAGCCTGTGATCACTGGTTGCGTTTACTGGATCCAGGCTCCGTCCTTATCTACTTTGTAGCCATCCGGAGTCGTGGTGTCATAGGCCATGGCTCCCAGAGAGCTGTCGTTCACTTTGCTGAAATAGTACCACTTGCCGCCGATCTCATGCCAGCCGGTGAACATATAGCCCCGGTTGCCGTCCGCCTGCGGATACAGATAGTACCAGTTGTTCTGCCAGTGATGCCAGCCGGTCACCATATAGCCCTCGCCGTTGAAATAGTACCACTGGTAGGTGTCCTTCCAGGGCAGGTATACCCAGGAATTGGAGGGCCAGGTCCCGTCGTCGTAGCTGTACCACCAGCCCTTTTCGTTCATGACCCATTTTCCCGGTTTGTAGAAGTCCGCCTTCACTCTCGCCCTTCCGGAGGAGTGGGAATTTCCGCTGCTGCTTCCGCCGCCGGACGGACGGCTGGGCTTCTTCACTGCCTTCACATCAAAGGCACCCAGCTTTGTAATGGTGATCTTCACCGTTCCCTTTTCTCCATCCACGTCTGCCTTATCAACGCCCTCTACTTCATAGTTATAGGAAGCGTTGCTGTAAGATGCGATAAAGTAGTCCGGGATCTCCACGGTCATGGTCACAGGAGCCATCAGAGTTTTCCTCTCCTTGCCGTTGACCAGAAGCCTTACAGAACCGCTTACCCGGGCGTTGCTGGAGGTGGCGGGCCATTCTGTCGCGTACTCAATGGTCACCTTTCCGCCGCCCTCTCTGAAATCCTCAGAGGTAAGTCCTGCTGCCGCAATGCCGCCCACAGCGTCTGAAGGCTCGGTTTCAATATTCTCCGCTCCGTAGACAGCCAGATAAAGGGCCTCGTATTTTGCCACCTGGTCGGCTGTAAGCTTTGTAATATCGATTTTTGTCTTTAAGGCCTCTGTCTGCATGTCAGCCGCCTGTTCCTTCTCGTCCTGGCGCATAATGTCCGCATTTGCGATGACCTTATCTGCCTGGGCCAGAGCCTCGGCTGCATTGCTGGGGGTTGCCAGGATCACCTTTGCCTCTGTGATCTCGCCATTCCCATCGGTGGTGTAAGTCACACCGTTGAGCGTAACTGTCTTCCCCTTTACCTTGTGTCCATTTTCTGCAACTAAATAGCTTTTCCCCTGGGCATTTACCACGCCGTTCACTGCCATGGCGCCGTCTGCCCCAACCCATACCTGCTCAGTACATCCATTTCCTTCGGGACAAGCGATCCACTGGTTCTTCACCAGGGAAGCCGGATCCTCTGTCTCGTAGAAATACCATTTGCCGTTCTGCTGATGCCAGCCGGGCTCTACCTCTTCGGGAACGATATCCTCCTTTGACAGAGGAGCTATTTCAGCCGGCTTATAGCCATCATACATAAAGTCTACTCCGGCCCATGGATCCTCTTCGTCCACATAATCCCTAAGTACCAGATTCATAAAACTATCGTATGCGCCCTGATCAAAAACACCAAGCCCAGTGGCCGAGTGGCCAAGAAGTCTGGGCATCTCTCCAGTTTTCTTCATGCCTTCAAATACATCCGCAAACGTATCGTCGGCATCTGCTTTTACCGCACATCCACCTGCGTCAATGGTATATGTATAATTGTTGGCAGCAGAACCTTTATATGTAGCCAGAGGGATCGAGGCGTCTATCCAGATACCAACATCAATTCCTAAAGTAAACTCCTCTTCCTCCCCATTCAGCTTACAGATTACTTCAATCTCATAGCTGCCGTTTTCCAGAGGCTTCTCAGCATGAAAAACGCCATTCTGGCTGATTGAGAACAGCTTTTCGTATACCGGTGAATCGTTAAACATCACCGACTGGATTTCCAGATCCTTTACTCCTGAATACCCCAGATCCTTCCCTGTTTTATAATTATAAATGGTCAGCTGCTTATCCGGAAGTATTCCCGCACCATACATTCCGGTTGTATCAGAATACCATCCTCCAGTATTTTTAAAACAGAGAAAATCTCTTGAAACAGTCTGCTCCTTCTGGAGCATCCCCTTAAATACTGCATCAAACTCCAGGTCTGAATCTGCATCTATCTTCCAGCTCTGATCATACCGTCCGTTGATTTCCAGAGGTTTTTCATTCACAGAAACTGAAAACGGAAATGCTGAAATGTATTCCTCATTGGATAATTCATAGTCGCATCCAATCGTCCTTACATCCAGAACGACTCCTTTGGGGACCTCGCTTGCTTTTCCGACCGGAAGATACGTGTCTGTCTCCCCATCATGGTAATGAACCCGTAAAATTCCCCCCTTCACATTAGGAACCGTGACCTTCACAGTCTCCGCAGCCAGGGAAGAAAATCCGGCTGCCAGCGTCATGGCTGCTGCAAACACCGGCAGAAGCCATCGCTTCGTACATTTTCTCATAACCCTTCCTCCTTGTACTTATTTTGACGTAAAAATCAGAATTTCCAATTTTTACATACTATTTTAAGTATAGTCGGAAGGTTCCGGTCTATCAAGGTGTACCGGCAACTGTACCACCATCTTTCAGACCATCCCTGTATTTTCTGACGATGGCCTCCGTCTCCTCCCTGGAGTACACCTCCCCATGGTCCCGCATTCCACGGATATATGTGTCAAACGCCTGGGTAATGGACGGCTCCTGGATCAGGAGCTGATGGAAGCCCTGTTCCGGGTCGTACAGGACCAGACTGGCTCCCACGGCGCTGCTGACAAAAATATTCAGCATTTTTGTCAGATGAAGGCTCTGTTCCTTTACGATCCCCATATCACAGCCCGGCCGTTCCATATCTGCCAGCATCCCATCCAGGATCCTGACCCTTTCCTCCCTTGTCAGCGCCCGGACGTACTCCTCCGGATAATCGGCGAACCGGCCGTTTTCTGCAAATTCCCGGAGCCCGTCCTCCGTAAAATAATGGATCAGCTCTGCTCCGGAAGCAACCTGCTCCCTGCGTTTCATGATCCCATCGATCACCAGGCTCCTGCCGGGAAGCCCCGGCGCTGCCACACGCTCTGCCAGCTCCCGGTCTGCCCAAAGGACAAAGCATGGCTGGTATTCCAGAAAACAGCGGCTCACGGGGCCATTGTCGCTTTTCAGCATCCAGTCCAGTACCTGGAAAATGTCACGGAAGTATCTGGCACGACAGCCGCCTGCCATTTTTATACACCTTAAAAAAGCTCCTGCGGTACGCGTCCGTCACCTCCGGCTCATAGGCCACCACCGCCTGGTCCATATTGCCGGAAAACAGGATCACCCGATCGTCCAGGATCCCATAATACGGATATAAAACTGCCTCATCCCGGCCGCCGGATGGATGATCATGATAATAATACCAGGTTTCATAAGCGGCACCGGCCTGGTAATAGGTGGGGATCAGATTATAAACGGCCCTCAGGTTATGATAGTCTCCGGCGCTGTCCTCCGCTCTCTTGGAAAGCCTCACCAGCTGGACGATATTCAGATGCCCCATGGCAGAGCGGCCGTCCAGTGAAAACGCCGGCAGCAACCTGGCCAGGATACAGCTTTCCGCAGGCACATAAAAATACGCATTCTTTCTCCCGGCGCTCAGATTCTCCCAGATGGCACTCCAGAGATACCGTTCCACAGCGATCACTCCGTTTATGGTACGCATTCCCGGAGCGCTGATCTGTCCCGGAGGTTCCGGAGTCGTTTCAAAGCCGGCCTCCATCCCGCATATATTTCCCGCCTCCTCCAGCATCCGGCGGATCATGCACCGCATAAAATAAACGTCGTCTCCATCCATAGCCCGGTAATACGCCTCCTGCAGCTCCCGGTGCTCCCGGACACCCAGCCGCAGCTCCCGGCGGATCGCTTCAAAGATCTGCGGATCCGGCAGCCTCGTTCCGGCCAGATACCGCTGGATATTCACCCGGTTGATGCCCGTGATCCTGGCAAATTCATAGTTGGTATATCCGCTGGCCCTTAAATGGGCCTCCAACAGCTCATGAAATCTTCGTTTTTCCATACTGGCTCCCCCTCCCCGCAATTAAAGCCCCCAGAAAGCAAAAACGCCTGCCGGAAGACGTATCTTACCGGCAGGACATTCTATTCTAGCAGCATAATTCAGTAATCACCTGCGCAAAGATCTTCGCGCTCATTAAAAGCTCATCGATCACCGCAAACTCGTCGGGACCGTGCATGTTATTTTCTGTTTCCGGCATGGCCGCGCCGAAAGCAACTCCGTTCTTTAAGTGGTGGACATACGTTCCGCCTCCGATGGCGATGCACTCTCCCTTTCTTCCCGTGTACATCTCATAGCTCTTAAGGAGCGTCTGGACAAACTGGGAATCTCCGGGAACGTGGTGGGGCGGGTTCATGGAATCATTGTTTAAAGAGATCCCGTACCCGGCCATGGCCGCCTTCGCCGGCTTTAAGGTATTCTCCTCATTGGAGCAGATGGGGCAGCGGCTGTCAAAATCACCGGAAAGGCTGGTCTCCGTGATCTCCAGCATACTGAAGGTCAGGGTCAGCTGGCCGGATTCCTCGTCCTCCATGGCGATCCCCAGGTTCTTTCCGAACCAGTCGCCGTGGGGCATCAGCTTATTCAGGGCACGGATCTTTTCCACCTGTCCGCACTCAGCCAGCTCCAGCTTTTCGATCAGTGCAAGAAGTCCTGTCAGGGCATTTTTCCCCTTCCAGGGGGTGGAAGCATGGCCGTTTTCCCCAAAGGCCTCGATCTTCATATAGCCGCCCTCAGAGGTCACGTCAAAGCGGATCCCCAGCTCAGCCTCTAAAGTGTGGGCAAAGGCCTCTGTATCGGAGCCGTCCAGTCCCTCAAATAAGGCCTCCGCCTTGGAGGGAACCACGTTGGACTTGGTGCCGCTCTTAAAGGATACCATTCTGGGAAGGGCCTGGCTCTTTTCAAACTCCGCCGTGAACTGGCCGTGAAGGCTGCCCTTTTCAATGTTGATCACCGGGAAGCTGGCGTCCGGAGAGAAGGTCATGGGGGCCTCCTCCTCCACACTGTAATAGTGGCGGATATCGGAGCTGCCGCACTCCTCATCAGTTCCCAGGATCAGACGCACGTTCTTCTTCACCGGGATCCCCAGCTCCTTCACAGCGCGCATGGCGTAGAGGGCTGCGATGGCCGGACCCTTATCGTCGGCAGTTCCGCGGCCATAGATCTTTCCGTCCTTTACCACCGGTACAAAGGGCTCTGTCACCGTCCATCCGTCTCCCGCCGGAACGATGTCCAGATGGGCTAAGATATCCAACTGCTTTTCCTTATCGTTCAGATCCACCGTTCCCACATAGTTGTCGTAGTTGTTGATGGAAAATCCGTAGCATTCTGCAATGTGGAGCGCTGCGCCCAGGGCCTCAAAGCAGCCGTCTCCGTAGGGCCTTCCTGCCCGGTAGGAATCCTTGGTGCTGTCGATCTTACAAAGCTCCGCGATATCCTCCAGCATTTCTGTTTTATGGGCGTCGATAAATTTGTCTATTTTTTCTCTGTACACGTTTCTGCCTCCTATTTCATCATTCCGGCCAGCACTTCATTGACCACTTTTCCGTCTGCCTTTCCCTTTACCAGGGGCATTAAGACCTTCATGATCCGTCCCTTATCTTTGGCCGTCGGCGCTTCCATCTCCAGCTCCTTTAAAACTCCGTTTATGATCTCTGTGATCTGGTCCACAGTCAGGTCTGCCGGAGCAAACTCCTGGTATACCTCCATCCGCTTCCTGGCCTCTTCGATGATGTCGGTCCGGTCTGCGGGAGCCGTATCCATGGTCTCCTTGGTCTGCTTTAATTCCTTTTTGATCACTGCATTGGCCTCGTCCTCGGTCAGGGGAGAGCGCTTGTCGATCTCCGCATTCTTTAAAGCAGATAAAAGCATGGACAGAGAATCCTTCCTGTCCTTATCCTTGGCCTTCATGGCCTCTACCATAGCTGCACGTACAAGCTCGATCTTGCTCATAGGATCCCTTCCTTTCCTTATTAATATCAATTAATTCCGTCCGAACTCAGCCAGTCTTAAGCCTGGGTTTCTCTCTTCCACCATCCCGACGCTCCAGCTATTGATGAACAGGAGCAGCGGATTGCCCTTCAGATCACAGATCCGCTTCATATCGGAGGTACCCTGGATCCTGGCCACATCCACCTCGCCCGGATTCTCGATCCACCGGATATACTCAAAGGGAAGCTGCTCCAGCTTTACCTCCACGTTGTACTCGTTCTCCAGGCGGTAGGTCAGCACCTCGAACTGCAGGACGCCCACAACGCCTACGATGATCTCCTCCATGCCTGTATTGAACTCCTGGAAGATCTGGATGGCTCCCTCCTGGGCGATCTGGCTGATGCCCTTGATAAACTGCTTTCTCTTCATGGTATCCATCTGGCGCACCCTGGCGAAGTGCTCGGGAGCAAAGGTGGGGATCCCCTCAAACTGGAATTTTCCGCCGGGAGCGCATAAGGTATCTCCAATGGAGAAAATACCCGGATCAAATACGCCGATGATGTCTCCGGCGTACGCCTCCTCGATGATCTTTCTGCTCTCTGCCATCAGCTGCTGGGGCTGGGTCAGACGGATCTTCTTCCCGCCCTGGACATGGTTCACTTCCATTCCAGCCTCAAACCTTCCGGAGCAGATCCGCATGAACGCGATCCTGTCCCTGTGGGCCTTGTTCATGTTGGCCTGGATCTTAAATACAAAGGCGGAAAACTTTTCATCAAACGGATCCACCTGGCCATCCAGAGTCTTTCTGGGAAGCGGGGAGGAGGTCATATTTAAGAAATGCTCCAGGAAGGTCTCCACGCCGAAGTTGGTCAGAGCCGAACCGAAGAACACCGGAGAAAGCTCGCCGCGGTTTACTAACTCCTGGTCAAATTCATCGCTGGCTCCGTCTAAAAGCTCGATATCATCCCTGAGCTGGGCGTGGTAATCCTGGCCGATGATGGAGTCCACATCCGCGCCCTCCACGTCGAAGGTCCTGCTGGCTACCTCCTTCTGGCCTCCCATGGCGGCCGTGAAGGTGGTGATCTGCTTTGTCTGACGGTCGTATACGCCCTTAAAATTCTTGCCGCAGCCGATGGGCCAGTTGATGGGGCAGGTATGGATCCCCAGGACCTCTTCGATCTCGCTCATCAGCTCAAAGGGATCCCTGGCTTCCCGGTCCATTTTGTTCACAAAGGTAAAGATCGGGATATGGCGCATCACACAGACCTTGAAAAGCTTGATGGTCTGTGCCTCCACGCCCTTGGAGCCGTCGATGACCATCACCGCCGAGTCCGCAGCCATAAGGGTCCGGTAGGTATCCTCCGAGAAGTCCTGATGGCCCGGCGTGTCCAGGATATTGATGCAGTAGCCTTCATAATTAAACTGTAAAACTGAAGAGGTAACGGAAATTCCCCTCTCCTTCTCGATCTCCATCCAGTCGGAGACCGCATGCTTTGTGGCCTTCCTTCCCTTTACGGTTCCCGCCAGATTGATGGCTCCGCCGTAAAGAAGGAATTTTTCAGTCAGTGTCGTCTTACCGGCGTCCGGGTGCGAAATGATCGCAAAGGTGCGCCGTCTCTTTATTTCATCTGCAAAAGCTGCCAATGGAAAACCTCCAATTCAAACGTCTTAAAATCACAACATCCTTATTTTGCCAATAAATTCACCATTCGTCAAGTATAATCTGGGCCAGACCCGTTCCGTCTTAAAAATCTTCCGGCTCCTTCCTCTCCATTCCAAAAATGGCGTCCAGGATCCTTCCGGCCACGTCCTCCTTGGACATCTTGGGAAGCTCCGTCTCCTTCTCCCTGGTGATCAGCGTCACCACGTTGGTATCGGTGCCGAAGCCGGCCCCATCCACCTTCAGGTTATTGGCCACGATCATATCCAGCTTCTTCTTTTCCAGCTTTGCCCTGGAATTTTCCAGCATATGCTCCGTTTCCATGGAAAAACCGCAGAGGAACTGGCCCTTTTCCTTATGCTCTCCCAGCCATTTTAAGATATCGTCGGTGCGCTCCAGCTGGATGGCCATATCCCCGTCCTTTTTCTTCGTCTTTTCTGTATTGACGAATTTAGGCCGGTAATCGGCCACCGCCGCTGCCTTTATGATGGCATCCTGTCCTGCGCTCCTGGCGGTCACGGCCTCAAACATCTCCTTGGCGCTCTCCACCGGCACCAGGTCCACGAACATGGGCGGCTTCTCCTCCGCCGGTCCTGTGACCAGAGTCACCTGGGCCCCCCGGTACGCAGCGGTCTTCGCAATGGCGTATCCCATCTTCCCGGTGGAGTGGTTGGTGATGTAGCGGACCGGATCAATGGCCTCCCTGGTGGGACCGGCGGTCACTAAGATCTTTTTCCCGGCCAGATCCTTTTCATACCGGATCTCCTTTAAAATATACTGGAGCAGTACCTCCGGCTCCGGCATTTTCCCGGCTCCCGTATCCCCGCAGGCCAGATAGCCGCTGGCCGGGGAGATCACCTCCATCCCGTACCGTTCACAGATCCTTAAATTATCCTGGGTGATGGGATTTTCAAACATCCGGGTGTTCATGGCAGGGCTTATGATCTTTTTGCAGGTACAGGCCAGGACGGTGGTGGTCAGCATATCGTCGGCCAGGCCATGGGCCAGCTTTGCGATCACATTGGCAGAGGCCGGAGCCACCAGCACCACATCCGCCAGCTTTGCCAGGGAAACGTGCTCCACGGAAAACTCAAAATTCCGGTCAAAGGTGTCCACCAGGCACTTGTTCCCGGTCAGCGTCTCGAAGGTAATGGGATTGATGAAATTGGTGGCGTTTTCTGTCATGATCACATGGACATCGGCCCTTAATTTTTTCAGCGCGCTGGCCAGATAAGCGATCTTATAGGCCGCAATACTCCCTGTCACGCATAAAAGCACTGTTTTTCCCTTCAACATTTTGGAATCCTCCGTTGTATTTCCGATTATTTTGTGGTAAAATCACTTTCATTAAAAAATAATGATCGTACATAGCACTTAATTATATCACTTACGATTCAAATGTGGAAGGAGTTTTCTTTATGATTTTAGCCGTAGACATGGGAAACAGCAATATCGTCGTGGGCGGGCTGGATGACCAGTCCACATATTTTGAAGAGCGGATCACCACCGACGACCGCAAGACAAGCCTGGAATACGCCATCATGCTGAAAAACATCCTGGAAATACACAAGGTAAAACGGAGCGACATCGAGGGCTCCATCATCTCCTCCGTTGTACCGCCCTTAAACGCCCCTCTTTCCTCGGCCGTAAAAAAGATCACCGGAAAACGGCCGTTTTTAGTGGGATCTGGCATGAAGACCGGCTTAAACATTAAAATGGACAACCCTAAGGCCGTGGGCGGCGACCGGATCGTAGCTGCGGTGGCGGCCATTGCGAAATATGAAGGCCCTATCATCATCATCGATATGGGGACCGCCACCACTATGGATGTGGTGGACAAGGCAGGCTCCTACATCGGCGGCGTGATCCTGCCAGGTGTCAAGGTCTCTTTAAATTCCCTGGTGTCCAATACGGCCCAGCTTCCCAGGATCAACCTGGATGTTCCCAAACGGACCATCGGAAAAAATACCATCGAGTGTATGAGAAACGGCATCATGTACGGCAACGCCGCCATGCTGGACGGGCTCATCGACCGGATGGAGGCAGAATTAGGAGAACCGGCGACTCTGGTGGCCACCGGAGGCATGTCCCGGTTCATCACTCCCCTCTGCACCCATAAGATCATTTACGACGCGGATCTCCTGCTGCGGGGCCTTCTGATCCTTTACCGTCAGAACATGACAGAATAACCCGTTAAAACAGGCCTGCAGAATTTACCAGCCGGCCTCCGGTATAATCCTTACCAAAACCGTACATCATTCTCAATATAGCAAAATCCAGAGAATGATCCAGGAGGTAAGGATATGTCCGGTTATAAGGTTGAAATATGCGGAGTCAATACGGCCAAGCTGCCGTTACTTACCACAGAAGAGAAGGAAGAGCTTTTTAAAAGGATCCTGGCCGGCGATAAGCAGGCCAGGGAGGACTATATCAAAGGAAATCTGCGTCTTGTGTTAAGCGTCATCCAGCGTTTCTCCGGAAATAACGAGAACGTGGACGACCTGTTCCAGATCGGATGCATCGGCCTAATCAAGGCCATCGACAATTTTGACATCACCCAGAACGTCCGTTTCTCCACCTACGCGGTCCCCATGATCCTTGGGGAGGTCCGCCGGTATCTCCGGGACAACAATTCCATCCGTGTCAGCCGCTCCCTGCGGGACACTGCCTACAAAGCCATCTACGCCAGAGAAAACCTCATGAAAAAGAACATGAAAGAACCCACCATCATGGAAATCGCTGATGAGGTGGGTCTGAGCAAAGAGGAGATCACCTACGCCATGGACGCCATCCAGACGCCCATGAGCCTTTATGAGCCTGTCTATACCGACGGCGGCGATCCCCTTTATGTCATGGATCAGATCAGCGATAAGAAAAACAGGGAGGAAAACTGGATTGAGCAGCTTTCCTTAAACGAGGCCATGAAACGGCTCCCGGACCGGGAGCGGAACATCATCCGCATGCGCTTTTATGAAGGCCGCACCCAGACCGAGGTGGCGGAGGAGGTGGGCATCAGCCAGGCCCAGGTCTCCAGGCTGGAAAAAAATGCACTGAAGACCATGCGGAGCTATCTGTCCTGACCGCTCCCCTTCTTTTATATGGCTTCTGATCCCCGGAGCTTTTTAAGGACCGCCTCCTCCGATGGGATACTGGGGATCCCTCCGGGCATTTCTGTGGACAGGCTGGCCGCTGCGGATGCGAAAGCGCCCATGGCGGCCAGCGCCTTTTCATCCAGCTCCTCCGGCGCTTTCCCGGACTTTAAAAGCCAGGCCACGGCGCTTCCCCCGAAAATATCCCCGGCTCCCGTGGTGTCCACCGGCGTCACTCTGGGGCAGACCGCCCGGGCGGCCGCCTTTTCATTGGACAGATACGCACCCCTGGGGCCCATGGTCACCATGGAAAGCTTTACGCCGAATTCCTTCTGGAGCTTTTCAGCCGCCTTCTCTTCGTCGGTGATCCCCCAGAGGAATTCCGCCTCCTCGTCGCTGATCTTCACCACATCCGCCTGGGAAAGCCCCCAGAGGATCTGCTCCCTGGCCTCGTCCGGCGTGTTCCACAGGGGAAGCCGCAAATTCGGATCAAAGGTGATCCACTTTCCCTTTTTCCGGGCGTATTCCACCGCCCGTTTCGTTGCTGTGCGCACCGGCTCGTCTGTGAGGCTTAAGGTGCCGAAATGAAATACCTTTGCCTGGTCGATCAGCTCCAGGTCCAGCTCCTCAAAGGAAAGCTGCGTATCCGCCCCCGGCTTTCTGGCGAAGCTGAAGGACCGGTCCCCTCCGGCGTCAAAGGTAACAAAGGCCAGGGTCGTGAACACCGAGCTGTCCTGCCGGATCCCCTTTGTCTCGATCCCGGCCTCCTTAAGGGTATTTATGAGCAGCCCGCCAAAGGCGTCCGTTCCCACCTTGCCCAGAAATGCCGTCCGGAGCCCGTATTTACTTAGAGCCGCCAGGAAATTTCCCGGCGCTCCGCCCGGATTTGCCTTCATGGTGGGATACCCGGCCGCATCCGTATCCCTGGCTGCAAAATCGATCAGAAGCTCTCCGATGGCTGTCACGTCGTACATGGTGAATTCCCCCTTGTGTGGTAGATTTTAAAGAAATTATAGCAGTGGACGGGATCAGATTCAAGAACGAATGATGGGGGGATGGATAAACTAAGCGTAAAAAAATAAGGTGTACAGCCTCGTTTATCTGTACACCTTATCTTTACCTTGCTTTATCTGGCCAATACCAGATATACCATCAGCTAATCTTCATATACAACAGCATTCGTGAATACATGGGCTCCAATGCGGCTTAACTGGAAACCCTCCAGATTTTTTGTGGCACCCAGGATCTTTACTTCATTATAAAGTGGAATCACAGGAGTTTCTTCATTCTGGATTTCATACATCTTTGTAAGGAGTTCATCCCGCTTCTTTTCATCAACAGTAACCAGCCATTCTTCATATGCAGCATCATATTCCGGATTGCTGAATCGTGAGTCATTCCTTAGTGTACCAGTGGGAAGGATATTCGACAGTGTGTATTCAGCATGTCCACTGTTGCAGGAATAGAAATGTAAAGATAAACCATATTCATCACCAGCGTCTACTCTGGTATCAATAGTGTTGGCATCCTGTACCAGGATTTCTGCATCAATATTGATCGCAGCTAACTGTTCCTGTACCACCTGGCAGATTTCTGTATTGGTCTGCACAGAGCTTGTCCAGATTTCCATAGAAAAGCCATCTTCATATCCAGCTTCCTTCATCAGTTCTTTTGCCTTATCAAGATTGTATACATGCGGTTCTTTTACTTCTTTATATTCAGTTACAGAATCCGGCACAATTGCATAGGCCACTGAGCCATATCCATAACAGACTGCCTGAACAATCCCCTCTTTATCAATCGCATACTCAATTGCCTGGCGAACACGCTTATCTTTAAGCGGTGCATCTGATTTCGTATCAAGATAGAACATCACAACCTTCATTGATGGAGTTGATAAGAACTGCAGATCCTCGTTCTCCTCAATTTTGGCTGCATCTACATAAGGAATTTCATATGCTACGTCAATTTCTCCCGTTTCCAGCATTATTGTCCTCTGTCCTGCTTCAGGCACGATTTTCATTGTCAGATACTGTGTCTTTGCCTTCTCTCCCCAGTAATCATCAAAACGCTCCAGTGTATAATAATCACCCGTTACATAATCTTTTAATTTATAAGGTCCGCTTCCAACCGGTGCCTTTGCAAATCCCTCTTCTCCCACAGACTCAAAATATGCCTTCGGTACAATTCCAAACGCCGGATCCGTCAGCTGATACACAAAAGATGGATGTGGAGACGTAAACGGGATAATTACTGTATAGTCATCCTTTGCCTGCATGTTCGGGATATCAATATAGCTTTTAAATGCACTCCCGCGCTCTGCTCTTTTTTCAAAGGTGAATATTACATCTTCAGCTGTAAGAGGATCTCCATTATGAAACTTTACATCGTGCTGAAGGTTGATCTGCAAGGTTACATCATCTACCCATTCATAGCTCTCCGCCAGGCTGCAGCTCATGTTCATCTCACTGTCATATATCAGTAATGTATCATACATATGATTGGTTAAGGAATACGCGCGCTCCTGGGTTCCAATATATGGATTCATGGTCGTCAGATCTGAACTCTGTGCAAAAACAATCTCATCTTTAATCTTCCTGTCTGTCCCTGCATTCTCTGCTCCTGCTGCTGAGTTTTCGGATCCAGCTGCTGCATCAGAGGCTGGTTCTTTGGAAGAACATCCTGCCATCGAGAAAGCCATTGCTGCTGCCAGTAATAATGCGGTAACTTTTTTCATACAATAATCCTCCTGTTTTGATTATTTATTTACAAAGGTGGCATGAAACAAAGTGGCCTGGGCTGATCTCCTTCATCTCCACCTTCTTCGACTCACATTCTGGAGTCGCGTAAATACATCGTTTGGCAAATCTGCATCCTTCTGGAACATTGATCGGAGAGGACAGCTCTCCCTTTAAAACGACGCAGTCCATCTTTTGATCTGGATCCGGAATCGGAATCGCTGATAAAAGTGCTTTTGTATAGGGATGCTGTGGATTTGAAAACAATTCTTTGGGCTCCGCCAGCTCTACCATCTGTCCCAGATACATAACCATGATCCTGTTTGAAAGATGTTTTACCACACTCAGGTTATGGGTAATAAACAGATATGTTAATCCAAGTTTTTCCTGAAGATCCTGCATCAGGTTAAGAATCTGTGCCTGGATGGATACATCCAGTGCGGATACAGGCTCATCACAGACAATAAACTTTGGATTCAGAGATAGCGCCCTTGCAATTCCAATCCTCTGTCTTCTTCCTCCATCCAGCTCATGTGGATAGGAATTGGCAAACCGCTTGGCAAGCCCTACAAGGTCCATCATTTCATCTACTTTTTTCTGTATTTTATCTTTTTCATTGGCCTTATAAACGCCCTGGATCAAAAGGGGGGCTGCAATGGACTGGCTGACTGTCATCCTTGGATTCAGCGATGAATATGGATCCTGGAAAATGATCTGCATATCTGACCGTTTTTGCTTCATCTTCTGTTTATCGTACTCCAGAATATTCTCTCCGTCGAAAATGACCTTTCCCCCTGTTGGCTCATGAAGCCTTAGGATCGCGCGCCCTAAAGTTGACTTTCCGCAGCCGGATTCTCCAACGACTCCCAGTGTCTCTCCAGCATTTAAACAGAAACTGATATCATCCACAGCCAAAAGCATTCCACGGGGAGTCGGAAAATACTTTTTCAGATGCTCAACCCGTAAAAGTTCTTTTTTCTCATTCATCCCCATATCCTCCCTTTAAATTTTCGTCAGCTCGAAAACACCTTACAGAATGTTCCCCGCCCAGCTTCATCATTTCCGGATTTTCTTTTTTACATTTTTCAATGGCAAACCGACAGCGGTCACAGAATTTACACCCCTCTGGCAGCGACATCGGATCTGGCATCAATCCCTCAATCGGATGTAATCTGCGTTCGTCCACATGGATCTTCGGGATTGAATTCATAAGGCCAATGGTATATGGATGCCGCATATCCTTGAACACCTCATGAACCGTACCATATTCTACAATTTCTCCCGCATAGATCACTGCCGCCTTCTCACAAGTCTGGGCTACTACTCCTAAATCGTGAGTGATCAGAATCGTGGCAGTATTAAACTTTCTCTTCAAATTCTGCATCATTTCAAGCACCTGGGCCTGGATCGTTACATCCAAAGCTGTGGTCGGCTCATCTGCAATTAAAATTTTAGGATTACATGCCAGGGCAATAGCAATAACTACTCTCTGCTTCATACCTCCCGAAAACTGGTGAGGATAATCTCCTGCCCTGTCTGCTTTAATTCCAACCAGTTCCAGCATTTCGCATGCTTTTTTTGTCGCCTCTACCGCCGATATTTTTTCATGGGTTTTTATTGTTTCTGCAATCTGGTCCCCCACTGTCATGACTGGATTCAGAGACGTCATAGGATCCTGGAAAATCATAGAAATATGCTGCCCTCTGATCTTCCGGATCTCATTTTTATCCATCTTTAAAATATCGTTTCCATCATATAGGATCTCGCCCGAAACAATCTTCCCTGGTGGCTGTGGAACAATCCGCATAATACTTTTGGCAAGAGTTGTTTTTCCAGCTCCTGTCTCTCCTACCAGTCCCAAAGTCATTCCCTCATCCAGACTGATATCAATCCCATTCAATGCCTTAACAATACCGTCACTTGTCTCAAACTGAACTTTCAGATTTTTTACTTCCAGCAATTTTCCCATCTGCGTTACCTCCATTATCTCTTCAGTTTCGGGTCCAGCGCGTCCCGCAGACCGTCGCCAAACAGGTTAAAAGCAACCACAGTGATCACAAGAAACAGACCTGGAAATACGGAAATATGCCATGCATCCCGCATATACACTTTTGCAGCCGTAAGAATTGCTCCCCATTCTGGAATTGGCGGCTGTACGCCAAG
>ENA-ORMO01001124-ORMO01001124.1-human-gut-metagenome-genome-assembly--contig:-NODE-1124-length-31721-cov-3.645298_pt1 | contig 31721 bp, 33 predicted proteins | sample MGYA00242106_ERZ509001 | MGnify/ENA primary metagenome ERZ509001 (study PRJEB26280, sample SAMEA2338736) | human gut metagenome | biome: human gut; feature: human-associated habitat; material: faeces...
GGGCCGGTGGGCTCCTGGTGCGGGCCGCTGCCGGAGCGCGGCGCGTTGTCGGCCATTGCCGCCGATGCGGTTGCCTGCCTTTCGTCCTTGTATCCGCCCGGCCACACCTCCCTGCATCTGCTCCAGGCCAAGGATGCGGGCAATGACTTTGCCGCCGCTTTTGAAAATGGGCTGCGGGCCAAAGGTTTCACCCTGGCCGCTGCGGAATCAACTGATGTGGTTGTCGTCGCCTACACTTTGGACGCGCTGGATGAAAAATCAGTCTGGTATCTGCAACTGCGGCTGTCCGATCCAAACGGGGGCGGCAAGGCCATTGCGCGGTCGTACACGGCCAGCGGCCAGCCGGAAGCGGGCCAGAGCCAAACCGAACAGGAATTCCGGCGCTCCTTTGCCGACAAGGCCGCTGCAAAAGCCCGTCATGCCTGGGATACCGGCCCCGGCATGCGGATAGACGCTCTGCGATAGGGGGAACCATGAACGACAAAACCCCCAACAGCCTGGAGCCGGTAAAAAGGGTCAGTGTGGCCCGCATGAGCCGCTGGCCGCTGTATGCCGTGCTGCTGGCCGGGCTCTTTCTGCTTAGCATCCTGGTTTACAGCGTGAATTTCGCCCACAACCAGGGGGAAGAACAGGCTACAACGCCCAAGGTGGACATCAAGGAAGAGGAACGCCCCTTGCTCATAGGCGAAGGCCGAGGCCTCGCTCTGATGCCGCCCGCAGGCTCTCCGGCCATTGCCCAGCCGGAGCCGAAAGCGGGCGATACGCGGAAACGTGAACCGTTGATTGTGGTGCAGGGCAAACAGGAACAGCCCGACCAGTACCGTCAGGAACTGGAGAACCTGCGCCGCATGAAAGCGCAGGCCCGGCTCACGGCGCTTTCCGCGCCGCTGGGCGTGAAAAGAGCTTCGGACTCTTCCGCGCAATACGGGCAACAGGCGGCGATGGCTCAGGGAGAACAGCGGCGGAACAGTTCCCTGGATGTAAGCCGTGACCTCTCCGCCATGCGGGAAAACGGCTACGATCCCGCCGCCGATAAGGACAAGGAAGCCTTTTTCAACCGGGCGGAAAAGGATGCAAGCTGGATACTGCCGCACTCTCGCACGGCGGGTCAGCCTCTGGAGTTGAAAACCGGCACGATCATTCCCGGTCTTATGGTGACAGGCATCAATTCCGATCTGCCCGGCAACATCATCGCGCAGGTTTCCCAAAACGTCTTTGACACGGCAACCGGGCGGCAACTGCTCATTCCGCAGGGCGCGAAGCTCTTCGGCGTCTACGATTCCCGCGTCATCTACGGCCAGGAACGTGTGCTGGTGGCCTGGAATCGCCTGGTGTTCCCGGACGGCTCCGCTATCACGCTGGGAGCCATGCCCGGTTCGGATATGGCCGGCAACGCCGGGTATACGGATGAGGTGAACAACCACTACCTGCGCATCTTCGGCTCGGCCATCATGATGAGCATGATCACGGGCGGCATGTCCTATTCCATGGACGCCCTGAACACATCCGGCAGTTCCAATTCCGGGAGCAGCACGCCCACCTTGCAGGAAGAAATGGGCTCGGCTCTGGCTGCGCAACTCGGACAGGCCACGCTCCAACTCTTGCAAAAAAATCTGAACATCAAGCCCACGCTGGAAATCCGGCCCGGCTATCAGTTCAACGTCATTGTCACCAAAGATATTGTATTTGAGCGGCCCTACAAGGCGGGGAGGTAGAAAATGCGTCTACCGCTTCACTCTTGTTCCGCTCGCATAGCGGCGATCATACGGCGAGCATCGTTAAAGACATCCTCTGAATCCCGGACATTACCTGCTTCCACGTCAGCGGAGCTTGCTTCCAGCATACAGAGCAGCGCCAGACTTTCCTGCATCTGGTCATATTCTTTGGAGTTCATGCATTCATCCATATGGTTATTCCGCCACGGCATCCTGGTTGGGGTTGTTCTGTTCCCGGCCTATTTTTGCACAGGTGGCGAGATAATCGTCAACACTCTCATGAAAAGCCTTGCGGATTTCTTCTACCGAGTCGCCGTGAAATCCAACAATATCATTAAGGCCGACAAGATGACCCACAAGACAGCCATCTTCGGCGCTATAGACAATGCGGGCCGTATGTCCCTTATAAGTCATGGTATTGTTGTCGCTGTTCATGAGATTTAGTGACATTTTCCAGTAGCATCGTCAAGAAAGTCTACCTGCTTACTCCCTTCTGCGGGCCACGCGCCCCGGCTCTGCGCCGCATGACGGCCTCTTTTGGAGAACGCCATGCCCGCAAAATACGGCCTGGGCACGGAGAAAAAGAAAAGCGGCCTGCGCTGGATCTATCTGCCGTTCATGCTGCTGCTGGGTCTCGGCAGTCTGGCGCTGGCAACCCAGCGCATCGCCGCTTTTTTTCAGCTATCACCCGGCCCTCGGCGAACCGTGGGGCGTGGCCTGGGGAATCCCCTGGTACGCGCCCTGGTCGGTGTTCATCTGGCATGAGCGGTTTGGCCCAAGCGATACCTACGGGTTCATTGAACAGGCCGTAACGCACAGCCAGGCGCTGTTTCTGTTGCCGCAATTCATCATCCTGGGCGTCTGGCTCGGCTTGATGAAGAAACTCCGGGCCAACGCCAATCTGCACGGCTCGGCCCGCTGGGCGACTGAGCCGGAAATCCGCACCATGGGCTACTTTGCGGGCAAGGGCGTCTATGTGGGCGGCTGGCTCAAAAAGTACACCGGTCTGACGCTACTGCCGCGCATGTTCCAGGGCAAGCAGGATGAGGTGCAACGCTATCTCCGGCACAACGGGCCGGAACATATCCTGGTGTTCGCCCCTACACGTTCAGGCAAGGGTGTCGGCCTGATTTTGCCCACGCTTCTGGCCTGGGAAGGCTCCAGCATCGTGCTGGACATCAAGGGCGAGAACTGGGCGCTCACCGCTGGCTGGCGCAAGTCGCAAGGCCAGATGGTAATGCGTTTCGACCCTTCAGATCCTTCCGGCGCGTCCGCCGCTTTCAATCCTCTGGAAGAACTCCGTCTGGATACGCTGATGGCGATCCCAGACGTGCAGAACATGGCCGCGATGCTGGTCGATCCCAACGGCAAGGGGCTTGAAGACCACTGGAGCAAAGCGGCTTTCGCCATGCTGGGCGGGACAATCCTGCATTGCTGCGTCATGATCCGCCATACCCAAAAGCGGACGGCCACGCTCTATGACCTCTCCTGCATGCTGGCTGACGAAAGCCGCACCATCAAACAGCTTTTTGAGGAAATGATCGCCACGCCACACGCGGCTATTCTCAAAGAGATGTTTCCTCATGGCGAAGGAGGTGCCGAAGCCCACACCTTCATCGCTTCATCCGCACGAGAGATGAGTAACAAGGCGGAAAATGAAGCAAGCGGCGTTGTCTCAACGGCGCTGACCAACCTGGCCCTGTATCGCGATCCGGTTGTGGCGCTAAATACCGGGCATTGTGATTTTCGCATCCATGACCTGATGAACCACGAAAAGCCGGTGAATCTGTATCTGGTCATTTCCCCTGCGGACATCGACCGCATGCGGCCCTTGCTCCGCCTGATGGTGGATATGATCGTCCGCCGCATCTGCGCCAAAATGGAATTCTCGGACGGCAGTTCCAAAGCCTCCTATAAGCATCGGCTGCTGCTTCTGCTTGATGAGTTCACCAGCCTCGGCAAGCTCCCGATCATGGAAAAGGCACTGGCCTACATCGCGGGCTACGGCGGCAAAGTTTACATCATCGTCCAGGACATCACCCAACTCAACGGCGTGTACGGCAAGGACAACGCGCTCATGGCCAACTGCCATGTGCGGATCGCCTACGCGCCGAACACCATTGAAACCGCCAAAACCCTTTCCGACATGACCGGCAAGACAACGGTGGTGGAAGAAAAGGTGTCGCTCTCCGGCTCGCGCTCCGGGCACATGAAAAACGCCTCGGTGAACATGTCGGAAACGGCCAGGCCGCTGCTCACGCCGGATGAGTGCATGCGTCTGCCCGGCCCGAAAAAGGACAGCCAGGGCCACGTCGTCAAGCCGGGCGACATGCTCATTTTCACAGCCGGACAGCCGCCGATCTACGGACGGCAGATTCTCTATTTCTTCGATCCCGTCTTTTCGTCCCGCGCCAAAGTGCCGGTTCCTGGCCTGAACGCCGTTTATCCCAGCGGCATCAGCGATTCCCTGTACCAGCCGCGCCCCGCGTCCTGGTACTCAGCCAAGCCGTTTACTTCCGCCGCCAAAACAACGGAGGCCACGCCCGTTTCCGTAAAGGAGAACTCCAGTGAACGCTATTTCATGGAATAGCCGGGCGCGGCGCGGGCTCTTTGCCGTCCTGTGGCTGCTGATGGCCGGGCTGCTTGCGCATGCCTCCGGACTGCGCGTCAATCCCACGCCGTCCCTGCCCAAGGGCGTCTATCGCATCGTGCCTGGCCAGGATTTGGCCAAGGGCGATCTGGTCAGCTTCTGCCTGCAAGGCGACTTCGCCGAACTGGCGAAAGAGCGCGGTTATCTCCAGGCCGGTTCCTGCGAGAACGGCCTGCGTCCTTTGCTGAAACGCCTGACTGGCCTGCCGGGCGACTACATACAGGCCGGTTCCCTGATTGTCCGCGCCGTGGACAGCCAGGGACGGGCCATGCCTTCGGTTCCGCTGTCCGGCGTCATCCCTTCCGGTATGGTTCTGGTGCTGGCGGATCATGAAGGCAGCTTCGACAGCCGGTATTTCGGGCTCGTCCCGCTGGAAAGTCTTCAGCGGGTGGAGCCCGTTTTTGTTTTCAACCCCAAAGGAGAATGACCATGCAACACAAGGAATACCTTGCCGCTGCCGCTCGGGCGGCTGCGGAACAGCTCTCGGACGATCCGGGCCTCTATATCCCGCTCGATCCGGACGTGGCCGACTTCATGGGCGCGTTCAATGAAGACGCCATTGCCCTGGCAGACATGATTGAAGACGCGCTGCTCACCATCAACGGCCAGGGGGAGGTGGTTTATGAAGAGCGATAACAAGCCCGAAGTTTCTCAAAAGCCCAAGCGCCGTCCTTTCCACGAAGAATTCGCGGAAAAGATCATCGAACACCTGAAGGCCGGAACCGCGCCCTGGCAGCAACCCTGGCATCCGGGCAAGACGCTTGCCGCGCCGCACAACCCGGCTTCCGGCACGGTGTACCGGGGCATGAACCGGGTGCATCTGGCGCTTTCCGGCTATGAAGACCCGCGCTGGATGACCCTGCGCCAGGCCAACGACAACGGCCTGCGCATCCTGCCCGGCAGCAGGGCCACGCCCGTGGTCTATTTCCAGTTCACCAAAGAACAGGATCGCATCGGCGAAGACGGCAAGCCGGTTCTAGGCGAGGACGGCAACCCGCAAAAACAGACGGTGGAACTTGATAAGCCCATTATCCGCTTCGCTCACGTCTTCAACGCGGAGCAGATTGACGGCATGCCGCCGCTGGAACTCACGGACAAGGCTTTTGAATGGGAGCCCGTTGAAAAGGCGGAGAACATTCTCTCCGCCTCAGGCGCGGATATCAGGCACGACCAGAGCAACCGGGCCTTTTACCGTTACGTCACCGACTCCATCCATCTGCCGCCGCGTGAAAACTTTGAAGAGCCCGGCCTCTACTACGGCACGGCGTTGCATGAGCTGGGGCACTGGACGCGCCACGCCAGCCGCCTGGATCGGGAAAACGGCCCCTTCGGTTCGGAGATGTACGCCAGGGAGGAACTCCGGGCGGAAATCGCCTCCTGGATGCTTGGGCAGGACATCGGCATTCCGCACGATCCGGAACAGCACGCCGCCTATGTGAATTCCTGGATCAAGGCGCTGGAGGATGATCCGTATGAAATCGTCCGAGCCTGCCGGGACGCGGAACAGATTAAGGAATACATCCTGGGACTGGAAATGAAAAAGGAACTGGTGGTGGAACAGCCGGAAAAAACTGTGCAACGTGAACGAGAGGAAGGCATAGCGGCCATGGGAGTGCCCGCCAATCCGGCCAGAGAAAAGACTTTCCTGACCGTGCCGTACAAGGAAAAAGAACAGGCCAAAAAGCTGGGAGCCAAGTGGGACAAAGAGAACAAGCTCTGGTACGCGCCGGAGGGTACGGACTTGAATCAGCTCTCCGCCTGGTTGCCGGAAAATGCCAGAGCTCCCGAGCCGGTGCGTACCTTGCCGCCGCAGGAGGAATTCGCCCTGGCCCTGGAAAAGGCCGGTCTGGATCTCGGCGGCAATACTCCGCTCATGGACGGCGCTATTCACCGCGTCCCACTTATAGGCGGCAAACGCGGAGAACTGGACGGCGCATATTGTGGCTTTCTGGATGAACGGCCAGCCGGATGGATGCAAAACTTCAGCTCCGGCGAAAAAGTCAAGTGGATGGCCAGCGGCCATACCTTGAGCAAAGAGGGGATGGAAGCCCAGCAGGCGGAAATCGCTCAAAAGCAGCTTGAACGGGCCGAGCAGCGCAAACTGGCGCATGAAGAGGCCGCTGAAATGAGCCGGGCAGCCTGGGATATGGGAATTGAGGCGCACGACGAGCATCCCTATCTCAAGGCCAAGGGCGTCCCGGCCATTGGCCTTCATGAGAACTGGGCCGGTGTTTTGCAAATCCCGGTGCAGAATGCGGACGGAGAACTGCGCGGATTGCAGACCATCGACGCGGAAGGGCAAAAACGCTTTGTGCCGGGCATGGAAAAGTCTGGAAATTTCCACCTGCTCTCCGAACCCGGCAAAGACCTCTCGCAGGGAGAAATCCTCCTTTCCGAAGGCTACGCAACCGGCGCGAGCCTGCACATGGCGACCGGCAAACCCGTGGCAGTGGCCTTTGACGCGGGTAACCTGGAGCCGGTGGCGCGGAAACTGCGGGAAAAATACCCCAATGCCGCCATTACTATTTGCGCGGACAACGATCACCAGCATACCCGCCGGACACCGGAAGGCACGGGACTCTGGAACAAAGGCGTGGCCATGGCCCAGGACGCGGCCAAGGCCGTGGGTGGCAAGGTGGTGGCTCCTATTTTTAATGAAGAGGAACGGGCGCGAGGTCTGACCGACTTCAACGATCTGCATCAGTCTCGCGGTATTGAGGAAGTAAAAAAGCAGATTGGTCTGGCGTTGCAACAGGAACAGGAAAAATCCCGCGACAAGGGCAAAACGCGGGAGCTGTCACTGTAGTTTTATCCATTTTTACTTTTTTCTGCGGGCTCTGCGCCTCAGCTCAGCGCCGCATGACGGCCTACCGTAAATAGGCATGAATTGCTTACAAAATAAGCCTAGGATATATTACTAAAAAATATGGCACTCAAATTTAACTTTTTTTGGGGGAGTAGGCCAGGTGAAAGATAAGTTCATAAAAAGATATGAAAATCTTTATTCCCTGAATGAGGATGAGATATGTGATGATCGGATAGAAATATTAGGAGGTGTAGTTGTCCAATTTGCCGAAGAGGACAAATGTTGCCATATATTTACACCTTTTCACTTCGATGACTCGGATGGACTCCTCTCTTCGAGAAAAGTACTTTATGAACAATTATTATTTATTCAAAAATTAGGAAAACTATCCGGAGAAAAGCCAGAAATTAATTGCAGTGACACGATGGGATGTCCATTTGTCGAAGAAGAAGTTGGTTTTTTTAATATAAAACAAAATTGGAAAAGAATAGACAAGTTATTATTATGTTTCTCTTCTATTGCTTCACAAATGAACAAAGAAACTCTAGACGTTGAATACTTAGAAAAATATTATCAATATATTTATTATGAGTATCTTGATATTAACAATAACTTAAATGAATTTTTCTTAAAATTTTTGAAAAATTCTTACATGTCATCAGCATCTTCATATCATGGTATCCTAAATCAGAATGATCTTGTTTACTTAAATAGGGATAGGACAGTAATTATTGGTTTTAGTATGTCTGGATTGATAAAAATAACAGAAAAGATCAAAGGTAGATTTTATAAAATAAGTAGTTTCTTTTCAGGAGTTGATTATTCTTTTGCCGAATCAGGAAAAGCGAAGATAACAGTTGATTCTAAATTATTAAATGAAGTAAAATTCATTTTTGAACAGTTGGGTTCTCAAGATATAAATGAATTTTATATAAATTCAGAATACTTATTATTTAACGACATAGAACAACAAGCTTGGTTTATATTGACAGGGACTTATAAAGATCAAGAAAAATTTTTTCTAAAAGAACAAAGCAGAATACTTGATTTATACAACAAAATTGATAGCCATCTTCCAAGCGACATTAAAGTATCTGACTATAACTATGAAAAACTCACAAGTGCTGAGTTTGAAAACATGTGCCAAGAGCTCCTTGGTGAGATGGGATTTGTTAATGTAAGACAACGAGGGAAAACGAATGCTTCCGATGGAGGTATTGATATTGAGGCTGATGCACAAATCAAGTCTCCATTTGGAGATGAACTACAACACTGGATTTTTCAGTGTAAACATACAAAAAAACAATTATCCAGAAAAGATATTTCTGAAATTCCTTTATTAATAGAAGAATTCAATGCTGAAGGATATGGAATCTTTTATTCTGGACATTTTTCACCTCAAACAATAGAGCGAATCAAAAATTTAAAATGTAGAACTCAGTATTTAGGGAGGCGTGATCTTAATATTGAATTGCGCAAAAATACTCGTATTATATTAAAATATTTTGGAAGTGACTCCTAGCGCATAAAAACAAACACTTCTTCTGCGGGCCTTGCGCCCCAACCCAGCGCCGCATGACGGCCTCCAAAAGGAAACGTCATGTGCGCGAAACTGCTTATTCTTGAATCCCCCGGCAAAGTGAAAAAGGTGCAGGAAATTCTCGGTTCCGGCTGGAAGGTCGCGGCCTCGGTTGGCCATGTGCGCGATCTGCCCGTCAGGGAAATGGGCGTGGCCGCACCGGATTTCAAACCGGAGTATATTCCCACGGACAGAGGCAAGGAAGTCCTTTCCCGTCTGGCCGGGCTCGTAAAAAACGCTGAAGCCGTTTATCTCGCCACCGACCCCGACCGCGAAGGGGAAGCCATCGCCTGGCATCTGCAGGACGCCCTGAAGCTCAAGGACGCCAGGCGGGTCACCTATGCAGAAATTACGGGGAAAGTCATCAAGGCGGCCCTGGATGCGCCGCGCTCCATCGACATGGCCCTGGTGGCCGCGCAGGAAGGACGCCGGGTGCTGGATCGATTCTGCGGCTATATGGTCAGCGGGCCGCTCTCCAATGTGGCCGGGGAAAAGCTCTCCGCCGGGCGTGTTCAGAGTCCGGCTGTGCGCCTGGTAGTGGAGCGCGAGCGCGAGATACAGGATTTCCGAAGCACCACACATTACGGCGCGGAACTGACCTTTGAGAACGTGGACAACATCACGGACGGCTGGAAAGCTGCCTGGCAGGTCAGTCCTTGGCTGGAGAACGGACAGGAGTATCTGCTTGATAAAGCCCTGGCCGAGAAAGCGGCGGCGCTCCGCTCCCTGGAAGTGCTGGACTGCAAGGAGTCGGAAAGCCGTTCCGCGCCTCCTACCCCCTTTACCACGTCCAGCCTGCAACAGGCCGCCTCCAACGCCCTGAAGTTCACGCCCAAACAGACCATGCAACTGGCGCAAAAGCTCTATGAGGGCGGGCATATCACCTATATGCGCACGGATTCCCCCAACTTCTCGCAGGATGCCGTGAACGCCATCCGCGCCTTTTGTGAGGGCCAGAGCTGGCCGCTGGTGGAAAAGCCGCGCACCTGGAAATCAAAGGAAGGCGCACAGGAAGCGCATGAAGCCATCCGGCCCACGCATATCGAAGTGGAAGACGCAGGCGAAACCGCTGATGAAAAGGCCCTGTACCGGCTGATCCGCCTACGCTCGCTGGCAAGCCAGTTGGAAGACGCCGTATATGCCTTGCGTGTGCTCCAACTCGCCACGGATCTGGACGGCAAACAGGCGCTCTTTGAGGCCAAGGGCCGGATGCTGCTTTCCCAGGGCTGGAAAATCCTGACGGCGGATGATGCGGCCACAGAAGACGCTGAAGAGGTAGCGGAGCCGGAAAATCCCGTTCCGGCCATGAAGCCGGGCACTAAGGCCACAGCCCTGACCGGCACGGTGCTGACGAAAAAGACCAAGCCCGCCGCCCGTTTTACGGAAGCCAGTTTGGTGCGCGAACTGGAAAAGCGCGGCATTGGCCGCCCGTCCACCTATGCGGCCATCCTGGATACCATCATGGCCCGTTCCTACGTCAAAACCGAAAAACGCTTCCTAGTGCCCACGCCGCTGGGCGTCATGGTGGTGGACGGGCTCTGCGGCAACTTCAGTTTTGTGGAGTTCGAGTTTACCCGCACCATGGAACAGGCGCTGGACGACATTGCCGCAGGCAAGGCCGACTACCGTGCCGTCATCGGAGAGGCGCACGCACGCCTGGAGCGGGAACTCCAGGCTTTTGCCAAGGCCACAGGCAAAACCTGCCCCAAATGCGGTAAGCCCATGGTGCATCGAGTCAAAAAGCCTGGAAAAGACGGCAAGGGCGGCTATGATTTCTGGGGCTGCACCGGCTGGCCGGAGTGCAAGCAGTAGTCCCCCGCTTGCACTGCTATCTCACTCCCGCAAAAATTCTCCAAAACTCCACACACAATACAAGCCCTGTCGCGTTGGAATACAACCCGGCAGGGCTTCCAGTTCGTGAGACGCCACAGGTAGTTCTCAAGCGGCTTCGTAGCCCGGCCTGTTCTCCACCAAAAAATGAAACATGGCGGAGGATCTGCCGATCGACGTAAAATGCGTCAGGCACCAGATGCCCCAGCGGGATCTGAACCTGTTGAAATAGTAGGCCCGCTCCAGGCGGCGCAGGCCGGGATGCCAGGCGTCCAGGCTGCCGTCATCGTCGTAGGCCCAGCTCAGTGTTGCTTTGAGTTCTTTCACCGCCGATTTCTTGTTGATCACGCGGGCCGCCCTGGTGCCCGCCGTGTCAAAAGCGATATGCGAGCCGGGGAAACGGTCGGCGATGTCCGAAAGGAGCGTGCGCACATCATTTTCGGTAAAATACATGAGCACGCCTTCCGAAATGAACAGAAACTGATGCCCGGCGTATTCACGCTCCAGCCTGTCCATCCAATCCCTTTCAAGCAGATCACCGGCCCAGTCCATATCCCGCTCGTTTTCCTGCGGCAGGATTTCCCAGCGCAGGGCGATGACTTCCGGCAGATCTATATTGATATGAACCCCTTTGCCGGAGTCGGTACGGGAAAACCGGGTGTCCAGTCCGCATCCGAGTTGAACGATGACGGGCCGTTCTGTTTTCTCCAGCATTTCCTTCGTCAGGTCGTCGAAATACCTGATGCGCACGGCGGTTCCGGCACGCATAAACGGGTGCATGGAAAAATTGAAAGCCTCTGCCGGGAGACGCGCGACAACGTCCTCAGCGGCTTTATCTCTGAACAGGCTTTTGGGGTGACTGCCCTCCCTTGCCCGGATGATGAGCGGGATAAGCAGGGTTTGCGAGGCGGGATTTTGAAAAAGAGTGGTGTTTGCCATGATATATGTGCCTTCTGATAAAAGGATGACCGCCAGTTGAAAGCGGGAAACTGTACAGTGGGGGCAGCTCTTTATTTTACGGCCGTTCTCCATCGTGAAACCTTTTTGGCGTGACGCCGTATTTCTTCCTGAATTCCTCGCTGAAATGGCTCAAGTTCTGGTAGCCGATATGCATGGCGACTTCCGTGACGTTCATAATCCTTGAAGCAAGCAGTTCCCGCGCAATCTCCAGGCGGTAGTTCCTGAAATATTCAAATACGGGAACGCCGAAAACCTGCTTGAAGCCGCATTTCAGCTTCTTTTCATTAATTCCCGCCATTCGCGCCAATTGGGCTATGGACGGCGGGTTTTCCATATCCTGAACCAGAAGTTCCCGCGCATCCCTGATGCGGTTGATGTCCGAAACTTTAAGCGTCGGCGGGGGAGCGGGGTTGTCCGGAGCCAGATACTCGGCCAGTTGCAGGCCGATCAGCTCAAGAGCGCGTGTTTCCAGATGCAGCCTGCGGAGCGGCCCGGAGTAGGAATTGGTGAAGATGTCGGCCACAAGCCGCATTTTCCGGATGCTGCGCTGCCCGGCCCACTGGAAAGCTTCCTTTTTGCCGGAAAGAGCACCGGCAAGAGTTTGCGGCACTCTAGCGGTTTCAGCGGAAAGATACGGCTCAAGAAATTCCCGCGAGACAATAATGCTGAGCCGGTGCATGCCGCCTTTGCATTCCATGCTCCCCACAGTTTCCGGCAGGTAAGTTATCCGGTTGCTGCCGCCGCCGTGGGTGCCTTTTATATTGCGCAGAGCCCCTTCCGAATATTGGCAGTGGTTAAGACCGGCGAGCATGAAGCCAAAGATGATCGGCGAATCCTGAATTATGAATTCCGTCCTGAATGTGGCGGCGGGAGCGATATGGGCCAGTTGCAGCGCCAGACCGGGCCTGAGGCCGAAAGGCTCAGCCCCTGTCATGCGGTAGACGTCAGCGCCTGCGAAAGAAGTAATGTTCTGCCCGGTTCCCATACCTGTCCTTGGAGAGCATTGCGCCTAAGTTTTTCAACCCGCACGGGGCAGTTTTTTTCCCTGTCCCGGTTAGCTGTCCCCTTGTTTTTTTGTAATGAAAAAGAAAATCAATTTCAACAAAAACAATGCCAGCAGGAGCAACCATGCGCAACGCGATCATACTTGCGGCAATAGCCGTCTTGTTTTCTGCGGTGCCGGGGGGGGGGGAGGAGCCGCAACCGCAACCGGGCAGTCAATATACGATGGAGCCGATAACCGTCACCGCGACAAAACGCGAGCAACGGGTAAAGGACATCGCAACCAGCATTTCCACCGCGTCGGATATCGATTTGGAGAACGCCCATGTGGAGACGTTGCAGGAGGCCACGAAGCTTTTCCCGAACGTGTATATGAAGAGCACAAGCTCCAGCAATGAAATCGTCATTCGCGGTTTTTCCACTTGGGATACCGCCTTGCAGTCGCCTGCCGGGCTGTATGTTGACGGCGTGCCGTACTCATTGTCGTTCATGCAGAATCTGTATTTGCAGGATATTGAAAAAATAGAAGTGCTGCGCGGGCCTCAGGGAACGCTTTACGGCAGGAACAGCGAGTCGGGTGTCATCAACGTGGTGCGCCGTACTCCCGGCAACACGGCGCGCGGCTCCATTTTCGCGGAAGCGGGAAACTACGACACCTACGGCATCGGTGCATCTCTCGCCACGCCTCTGCTGGAGGACAAAGTATACTTCTCCGGCAGTTATCAGCACCGCTATACCGACGGGTATGTGAAGAACGTCTATAAGGATGATGATCAGGCGTCACGGCATCTGAACGATACGGGGCGGGCCATGCTTCGTCTTACTCCCACGGATGAGCTGGATGTGCGCCTGTCCTTTGATGCCTCGCGAAATGAGGACGGCAAGGGCAACATGCGCTTTGCCACAGGACCCAACCGCTCCGGCAGGCACGAAACCCGCAGCAACGCAGACGATGAAAGCACGGACAGGCTTTTTGTCCCGGCACTGGTGGTGGATTACACGGGCAAAAACGTCAAACTCACTTCCGTCACCAGCTATACGGACTACGTTTACGACCTGAACAACGACCTGGATAGAACGTCCATAATCTCCAACGAATCCGATATGAAAGTGGACCAGTGGAACTTGACGCAGGAATTGCGCCTGGCTTCCGTTGGTGAGCAAAAACTGTCATGGGTCACCGGCCTGTTTCTGAATACCGGCTCCACGAAGACCCATATGTACAGGATCCGTCCGGCCATGGGAAACGACTACCTGGATACCGAATGGACCGAAAACACCGGAGCCCTTTTCGGGCAGGCTACCTATTCCATCCTCGATAACCTCCGCCTGACCGCAGGCCTGCGGGTGGAACACACCCGCCTTGACGGCGACCAGACGAAAAGAGCCAGGGGCGGCACTCTGGACTACGGCAAGAAGCCCGATTACACCGTGCTCCTTCCCATGGCCTCGTTGTCCTGGGACATCACCGGCAACCTGACCACCTACGCCACCTGGTCGCAAGGCTACCTTCCGGGCGGCTTCAACGTCTTCGCACAAAGCGATCCGTCGTATTTCTATTATGACCCGGAATACAGCACCAACTACGAAGCCGGTTTCAAAACAAACTGGCTGGACAACAAGCTGCTCGTCAATGTCGCGGCCTTTTACACCCAGGTAAGGGACAAGCAGGTCCGGGAAGAAGACGCCTCCGGCGGCGGCGGGCAATGGAAGTTCACCAACGCGGCCGAAAGCCACTCCACCGGTTTTGAACTGGAGATGAAAGCGTATCCGGTCACCGGCCTGGAACTGCGCGGAGGCCTCGGCTACACCCGCTCGGAAGTTGATGACTGGACTGTCGGGCAGGCAAGCTATACCGGCAACCGCCTGCCTTGGGTTCCAGAACTTACCTACAATTTCGGCATCGGCTACACGCACGAATCCGGCTTCTTCGTTCAGGCGGACTATTTCGGCTCCGGCAAGCAGTATTTCAACGCCGAGAACACCTTGAGCGACTCCGGCTACAAACTGGTCAACGTGTCCGCAGGCTACCGTGGGGAAAACTGGGAAGTCTCCGTATGGGGCAAGAATATTTTCGATGACCAATATGCCGTCAAAAAACTCACCAGCGCCCGCCAGACCATTGTTGAGGACGGCGCTCCCATGACGTTCGGCACCACTATCGTCTGGAGGTTTTAGCCGTGTCCCGTATCTCCCTGAGTAAAAAACCGGAACCGTCCGCTGATAATGACGGCGGACGGCTCCCTTTCGCCGGATTCGCCGAACAGCTTGTCGCTCCTGTGCGCCTAGCCCTGCTGGAACTAGCCATAGACCTGGAACTTCCGGACATCATCGCCCGGACAAACGATCTTCCGGGCATAGCCGCAGAGCTTGGCACAACCCGGCTGGACAAGCTCGCCTACATCCTGGACGCGCTGGCCGCCACCGGGCTGCTACGCAAGGAAAACGGCGCGTACCATAATTCCGTCCTCGCCGAAGACTATCTCCGCAAAGGCAAACCGGCCTATCTCGGTGAACTCGTCATCGCGCTGAAAACCATGCAGCACCGGAATCTCCACCGCCTGAAAGATTTTCTGTTCTCCGAATCAATCCCGGTGCCGGCCGGTGACGCCCTGCACGACGAAGAACACTGGCGGCGCTCCGCCAGGGGGCTGGCCGCATACCAGAAAGCCGGGGTTGCCGGAAACATGGCCCGAATCGCCGCTTCGCTTCCCGGCGCGGAAGAACTGCGCACCATGCTGGATCTGGGATGCGGCCCCGGCGTTACCGCGTTGCGCATTCTGCAACGCCTCCCCCGGCTGCGCCTTGTGTTGTGTGACTTTCCGCATGTTCTCCAACTGGCGGAACAGGAAACGGACGCAGCCGGAATGAACGGGCGGGTATCGTTCCTGCCGGGCGACTACAACCGGCTTGACTGGGGGCGGGAGGATGACCTGATCTGGGCCTGCCAGAGCCTTTATTACGCCAGCGACTTACGGGCGTTTCTGAAACGTATTGCCGCCGCGCTCAATCCTGGCGGGTTTTTCGTCAGCATCCATGAAGGGATACGGAACGAGGGCACGGAACCGGCCATGCTGGTGCTCTCCCGGCTTTCCCTGGCGCTTGAGGGACAGGATGTGTCGTTCGTCAAAGGCCGCATAGCCGAAGCGGCGGCGGAGGCCGGGCTCATTCGGATACGCGCGGCAAGCCTTCCCATGTTGTTCGATGACGCCGATCTTGAGGTCTTTCAGAAGCCGCTGAGCGCGGAGGAAACGCCATGAAACGCCTGCTGATGCCGCTGCTCGGACTTGCCGTTCTCATGGCCGCCGCTTCTCCCGAAACCGCAGGAGCGGAGCGCGGCAACACCATACGCTTTTCCGCGCCCCCGGTTCCCCAGGCAGTTCCCCTTCTGCGGGCGGCGGAAAGTGACGCGTTCCGCAATGCCGGAACCGCTGCCGCATTCACTCCCTGGCGTTCGCCGGAACAACTGCGCACCTTTGTGGCGAACAACACGGTGGATGCCGTCATCGCGGCGCTGCCCACAGCGGCGGTTCTTTCCAACAAGGGGATTCCCTGCACAATACTGGCGGCCTATTCCGCGCCCTTGTGGATTGTTTCCACGAATGCTTCCGCCGCGCCGGGGGTATCAGTCCTGGACGCCTTTGATCGGTTGCACGGCAAGGAAATTCTCCTGCCGTTCGGGCCGGGCAATATGCCGGAACTGGCCCTGAAAGTGCTCGCCGCCGAACGCGGCATAAACCTGAATATGCGTTACTGCGGCAGCGCTATGGAGGCGGCTAACCTGCTCCGGCGCGGACAGGCCGCATACGCCCTGCTGCCGGAACCGGCTGCGACACTGGTAACGGCGCAAGGATCACAGCCGCAGACCATCGGCAAGTACCTCGATCTCAAGGATGTCTGGCCGCATGTTTTCCCCGGTCAGGCCTCAATGCCCACAGCGGCGCTGATTATGGTCGGGCCGTTGTCCGGAGACCGGGAGACTCGCGCTCTGGTGCGGCAAAGCTTTATGGAAGGCGCTGCCTGGGCGGAGGAACATCCCGAAGCGGCGCTCAGGCTGGCCGAAACGGCATACCCGGAACTTGGCAAGGCGCTCGGAGCCATGCCGGAATCCGGTAAAGACGTTTTCCGTTCCCTTGGCCTGCTCACGGGACGGGAGGGGGAACAGGCCGCCCGGTTCATGCTGGAACGGCTTTTTGCCATAAGCCCGGCCTCGCTGGGCGGACGGCTGCCGGATGAAAGCATATGGGGATTCGGCAATGCAACCCCGTAATCGGCCATATAGCTGGGCCTGGAGGCTGTCGGGCTGCGCGTTCTTCCTCGGCGTATGGCATGTTCTCGCTTCCGGTAGCGGGGCTCTCGCGTTCGCTCCTCCGCTGGAGACGCTAGCCAAAGTGGTAAACCTGCTCTCGGAAGGGAGTTTCTGGGCATCCGCCATGCTGCCGACGCTGTATCGGGTACTGGCCGGGTTCATACTCGGCGTTGCCATCGGCGGCGCTTTCGGAGCATGGGCCGGGTTTCATCCGGGAATCGGCCAATTTCTGCTGCCGTTCCGCTGGGTTCTTTCCAGCGTGCCCGGCGTTGTTCTGGTCATCCTGGCCATGCTCTGGTGCGGCGTCGGCTCATTCATGGTCGTGATCATTGTGGCCCTGACCGTTATCCCGACCGTGTATCTGGCCATGCAGGAAGGCATCGCCGCCGTTGACGGCGCATTATGTGAAATGGCGCGGGCCTACAGGCTTTCCTGGAGCAGACGCCTGACGGAAATCTATCTGTCAGCCGTCAGCGCTCCGCTTCTTTCCTCCTGCATTGTCGCGCTCGGCGGCGGCATGCGGGTCGCCATCCTGGGGGAGACGCTCGGCGCGTCACAGGGGCTCGGCTATACGCTGGCCGTGGCCCGCTCCAATCTGGATACGGCGGAACTCTATGCGGTAGCCCTGCTCAGCATGCTGCTCGTCAGCCTGATAGAAGCGGTGTTCCTGCGCCACATCCGTAACAGGCTGCAACGCAAGGGGGCGCTATGACGCCGCTCATTTCCCTGCGTGACGCGCGATACCGCTATTCCGGGCGGGAAGTGCTTTCCGGCGTCGATTTTGACCTTCTGCCGGGCGAGTCCGTTGTGATTACCGGCCCGAGCGGCGAAGGCAAATCCACCCTGGTGCGGCTGGCCGCAGGGTTGGTACGCCCCTTTTCCGGCCTCGTCACCATCAACGCCACGCGCATCGGCTTCGTCTTTCAGGAGCCGAGGCTGCTGCCCTGGCGCACGGCGCTGGAGAACGTCATGCTGCCGCTTCGGGAGCGCGGAACGGGAGCGAAGGATGCCGCCCGCAACCTGCTCGACACCATGGGGCTTGCCGGAGCCGAAGACCTGTATCCGGAGCAACTCTCCGGCGGCATGCGCCAACGCGTATCTCTGGCGCGGGCTCTCGTCATCAATCCGGACGCGCTTATGCTGGATGAACCGTTCACCGGCCTGGATAGCGCGTTGCGCGACAGCATGAAGGAACTTCTGGAGTCCGCCGTGTGCGGCAGGGGAATCGGCCTTGTGCAGGTGACGCACCACAATGACGACATTTTGAAAGGCACACAGCGCATGTACAGGCTTGAGAAAGGCAGACTGCGCGTGACGATATAAGTGTAAAGGATTGGGAGATTGTTATGGATTCACTCGTTCATGCCGTAATGCAGGCCACGCTGGTTTCCAAAGGCGTGCTGGCCTTGCTGCTTTGCATGTCACTTACAAGCTGGGCATACATGGCCGGGAAGTGGCTTACCCTATGTTCCGCGCGGAAAAAGATCGCTTCAGGAATGGCCCGTTTTGAAGAATCCGGGGAGTTGTCCGCCGCTCTGCCCGCCATCACGGGCGAGCGCGTTTCACCCCTTTTCGGCATCACCAGGCGGGCGGTGAACGAATTCAACCGCATCAACGCCACCGGCGACGCGGACAGGCTGATCGACAACAACGTGCGCCGGGCGCTGCACCAGGGCATAGATGAAGAAATGTCCCGGCTCAAATCATCCCTGGCCCTGCTGGCTACAGCAGCCAATACCGCTCCGTTCATCGGCCTGTTCGGCACGGTCTGGGGCATCATGCACAGTTTTCAGGCCATCGCCGCCATGAAAAGCGTTTCCCTCGCCACGGTCGCGCCGGGCATCGCGGAAGCGCTTATCGCCACCGCTGTCGGACTGTTCGTCGCCATCCCGGCCACCTGCGGCTACAACGTTTTCAAGGCCCGGCTGTCGGGCATCCAGGGCGATTGCATCAACTTTGCGGGCATGCTGCTGAACCGCCTGCAACACGAAAGTTCACGCCACCCCGAAGGCATCAGCTTCGCCGGGAAAAAGGGGTGAGTCATGGCTGGTGTGCGGGAAGACGATGATTTTGTGGCGGATATCAACGTCACGCCCTTTGTGGATGTCATGCTGGTGCTTCTGATGATCTTCATGATCACGGCTCCCATGATGACCGAAGGTCTGGATGTGGAGCTGCCGCAGGTGCAGGCGGCGGAGGTGCTGCCCACGGAAGATGACCATATGATTCTGAGCATAAAAAGCGACGGAGCGCTGTTTCTGGATGAATGCCCCACGTCTCTGGCCGACCTGGATTCCGTACTCAGAAATGTAGTGGTTGCTCAGGGCAAACAGCTTTTCCTGCGTGCCGACAAGGCGGTGCAGTATGGTGTGGTGATGGAGGTCATGGGCCGCATCCGGGCGGTCGGCATAACCAACCTCGGTGTGGTGGCGGAATCGCGGCCTGGCGAGGCCTCTGATGATGCTGACCAGACGCCCGGCATGGAACCGGCAGCAGGTGTGGCCCCGCAATGACCTCCTTGAGCCTTTTGCAGCGTAGCGTAGCCATCGCATTTTCCCTGCTCCTGCATGGCTCTATCGTCACAGCCGGATTTCTGTTCGCAAACGCTGAAGACTTACCGGACGAGAAAATCTATCGAGTGTCGCTCGCGGAATTTGCCCCGGCTCAAAGCTCCGTCACTCAGGGGGAGAGCGGAACGGCAGATCCCGGGCCTGCGGAACCTCAACCGGAAACGCCGGTCAGGCCGGTGGAGCCGGAAATCGTTCCGCCTCCGCCCAAACCCATTCCGGTGGTGACGCCCAAGCCAACGCCTCAGAAGCGCTCCGTCCCGCCTCCTCGAAACAGCGCTGTACAGGCGCGGACGCAAGACACGGTGCAGCAAACAGAGGCTTCCGCCCAGGGATCACAGCCAGCGGGAGGCCCGCAAAACCCGGCAGGAACCGGTGGAGGAACGGCGCGGGGCGGGCCGCGTACCATCAGAGGTTTGAGCGCATATGCTGAAGACGCCGTGGATCAGCGTCCTTCCATTTCCCGCAGGGTGATGCCCGAATACCCGGACAGAGCCCGGCGAATGAACATACAGGGGCAGGTGGTAGTTCAGCTTGTCGTGGATGTTTCCGGCAATCCGCAGCAGTGCGCCATTTACTCTTCCGACCCGGCAGGCGTCTTTGACGAGGCGGCGCTGGTTGCGGCCAGAAAGACACGTTTCTTTCCGGGGAAGGTCAGGGGGCAGCCGGTTAATACAATCATGCTGATTCCTTACAAATTTGCCTTACGCTGAGAGTGTGTATGAAAAACGATTGATAAAAACTTTGTGTATCGCCCAAGCTGCTGCGCACAGCGAGGATCCAGTATAGGCATGCCGCCTGGTGCATGTTTGCGGGCCTTTGTGTGTTGCCTCCCGGAAGAACAGGATGGCTGTTCTTCCCTTGCGGCGATATGCCTACCACCCTGGACGGGTGGTTTTGTTTTTTGCGTATGCGCCAACCTGCGACTGCCTCAACCAACGGAGTCGCTATGAAAAAGAGTGCCGTAATTTGTTCATCGGAGTTTGAGGCCCTGTCGCAGAAAACAGTTTCGCTGGCCTTTGCAATTTGCGAAAGCAGGATAAAGGCAAACCAGTGTGAAATCACCCCGCAATTGAAGGCGTTATCCGCCGCCGCATTGTCGCTGGAAAAAGCCGTAGCCGCTTTTATAGCTGCTGCAAAGCCTTGTAAGTAACCTCAACCGCGTGCCCATATTTTGTGGGCACGTCTGTATGCTGTTTTCACCTATTGGTGCAAATTGTCACCAATAGCAGCAAAACAAATACCGCACAGTACGCTATTTTGCCGAAATGGCAGAAAAGCAAAAAAATTCAGATGCGTTCGGTATTGTTCTACGTTCTTACAGGATGGAAAAGGGATTTACTCTGGAGCAGTTGAGCGAGCGCGTTGGTGTGGTTCATTCTTTCATACATAGTTTGGAAAGCGGCAAAAAGCAGCCAAGCCTGAAAATGATTCTGAAGCTGGCTGCCGCGCTTGGAGTCCGGCCTGGTGACCTTGTGAATGCGACGGAGGACAGGCTGGCCGGGAGATAGCCCATTATCGCTCCAGCGTCTGGGCTCTATTTTGCTCTTGGTGACGAACAATTCTGTTTGCTTCCAGCATAATCCGTTTTCCCCACTTTTTCCGCGCATAAAGCAAGGCGGTCTGCCTGGCGGATTCGCTCCCGGCGGAAAACAAAATATCCGCTCCATTATCTCGCACACTGGCTCCATTTTGGAGAGTGAACACTACTGTTCCCTTGCGGTCTACGTGGTGGCGAAAGTCGGCGGTCACCTGCTCCATGCGCAGCACGGACTGAAGGCGGCTTTTGCCTCTGCCGCTGATGCCATCCAGTTCCAGCACGGCCCGTTCCCTGGCTGCATATTCGGCCTGCGTCACGGAACCGGCTGAAGCCTGTTCCTGGCCATGCTGCGACCAATTTTTTACCGGTGCCGCTTCTCGTTCCGGAGGTACGGCCTGTTCGATGGAGCGAAGTACGGCCAGAGCGATTTCACTGCCCTGTTCAGCTTTCATTTGCAGAAAGCCGTTCCAGGACGTGAATGGAACCTCCCGGCGCACGGCGTTACGCGGTTCCTGAAAGGACAGCCTGGCTTTGGCCATAGCTTCCGCTTCGTGCTTCCGGGCCAGTTGCAGAAGCCGCCGCAAATTTTTCTTGGCGATGTTTTTGCGTTCCAACTCCCGGCGCTTTGCCACCCACTCGGCCCGGATGGCGGCAAGGGCGGCATCTTCCTGCTCTTTGACCTTTTGCAGCGTAGTTTTTCGGACTTCAATTCCCGCCTTGTACTCGGTAAAGAGCCGACCGCGCTCCGGTGAGCGATGCAGAGGCGCGGCGGCATAGCGCGTCTGCTCCTGGATGCCCTCCAGATTCTGCGGCGGCGTGTACGGGCCGAATCTGGCTTCCAGCTTCTTCAGGGACAGGCTTCTGTCCAGGGCGCTGGCTTTTATGGCGTGAGCGGCACGGTTACTATGCCGGTCTTTTATTGCCAGGCCATTGCCGTGCGGTTTGATCTCCATGCCGCATTCAGCCAGAGCTGTATGCAGATCCCGCCAGGATGCAGCAGGTTCCAGAGAGCGCAGTATCGCCTCCCGGTGTTCCTGGGCATAGGAATCAAAAGACTGCTGGCCGGTGTGGGCCTCCACCAGCCGGGCTTTCTCGTTGTGGCGCTGGCGGGCCTGTTCCGATGAATTGAACTCGATGCCGTTATCAACCGTCAGACCGAATTCGCGCTCTACCGTCCGGCATACTCTGTCCCGTATCCAGAAATCGCGGAACTCCTTGTGGCAGGTGTATTTTTCCGGGTGAATCATGTTGTAGGCTACGTGCATGTGCAGGTTGGCCGTGTTTTTATGCACACCGCAATGGCGCTGATGATCGGCATAGCCGAGAGCGGAGGCGAACCGTTCTTCAATGGCCTTGAACGCCTCCGGCGTCAGCGTTGCTTCATCTTCGGGACGGAAGCTGATCACCAAGTGATATGTCCTACTGGCGGCACGGGTGTTCCGGGCCTGCACGTCCACGGTTTCGGCGATGCCCTCCGCGTAGTCATCGCCCCCAAGCATCCCTGTGCACCAGTTCATGAGGCACTTTTCACCGGCAGGCCCGGCATCGGCGATGTAGGCGGCAAGGCGGGCGTAGTTATCGTTGCCCGCGTCTATGAATACGCGCTTGCTGATCATTACCGTATGCGCCCTACGGCTGCCTGTACTTCACGTTGCCTGGCGTCCAACTCATGCAGCAGCTTGTGGATGGTCTGACGGTCAGCTCCATTCGCCAGCGCCTGTTTGAGCAGCCCGCCCAGGCGGCCAAGGTCGCCTTTGAGGCGACGCAGTTCCAGCCTGGCTTCCTGATGTTCCAGGCTGGGCACGGTGAAGCCGAGGCATACCCGCTTACTGAAGGTCGAAAGTGACAATCCGGCCCGGTCGGCTGATGCCTGGATTGCGCCAAGCTCCTCCGGAGTCAGGTATGTTTTGAGAACCTGTTTTTTGCTGGGCACGGCCCGCCTCCTTTTGATTGGAGGCGCTTGGGCCTGCATAATGACGGTAAACGAGCCAGGCATACCGCCTGCCGCGTTCCGGATCTGGTGAATGGAATTTGCCCACCGCCTGCCAATTCAGGCCGTGCCGGGCGATTTCCTCCGTCAGTATCCATTTTCCCCAGGCTTCATTCACGTCAGGGTCGAGCAGGGAAAGCGGATCAATAGTAAAGCGTTCCATCCACCAACTGTTTATCTGCATCTTTCCCACGTCAAAGGACTTTCCAGCTGCCATGGCTTCACGGATCAACTGCTCCGCCTCTGCTCGCGTGGCTGGGTAATATGATTTCCCCGCCACATTGATGGCCAGTGGATCCAGCCCGGATTCCTGCCGGGCGATGGCCTTGACCAGACTGGGCGGCGGCTCCGCTGCTTCTGCCTCACCAAAGGGAGCCAACAGACAGAGAGCCAAAACCAGCGCAATCATTCTTTTCATGGAGCCGAACCTCCCGGAATTTGCGTTGAGCGGAGCGAATAAGCCAGCCCCGCAGGGCAGGACGGGAGGGGGAACACCAAAAAGGTGGGCCTACCTCCCTTGTCCTGTCCTCAGAAGTGAATGCAGTATATCACGGGATGTTGAAGAAAAATGCGCGATGGTCTGTGATTTCAATATGTTTTATGATGCTGCAAGATATTTCATGAGTGCTTGAAAAGCCTGCAAGGTGCTGCAAGTACCTGCAAATTCCTTCAAGACTTTTCAGATGAGCGGATGCGGGGTATGCAAAGGCATGACGCAAGCGCCTGTGAAGGAAATAATGCAACGGCTTTTTGTGGCCGTCACGCTGCCCGATACCGTCCGCCAGCTTCTGATCGAACGGCAAACGGAACTATCGGGTATGCGCTGGGCTTCGCCGGACAATCTGCTGACTCTCCGCTTTATCGGCGAAGTGCCGCAGGCAAGGGTATCGGCAATCAAGGCGGGGTTGAAAATGATTTCAGGGAATGTTTTCACACTCCAGGTCAAAGGGCTCGGCTATTTCGACAAACGCCCGCAAGCGGTTGTCTGGGCGGGGGTTGAAGAATCGGTGTCTCTATTGGCCCTGAAAAAACAGGTGGATGATGCGCTGGCTCTTCATGCGGGACTCAAAGCGCCTGATGGCCGTTTTTCACCGCACATCACTTTGGGCAGAGCGAAGCGGGCAGACAGAGCGGCGCTGAAAAACTTCACCGCCAAATACGGTGATGCGACCACAGCCGCGTTCAAGGTGGAATCGTTCACCTTGTTCAGCAGCGTGCTGGCTCCGGGCGGGGCCGTGCATACCGTTGAGGAGCAGTACCTGCTCGTCGATGGTGCGCCACCGGAACAAACGGCGCGGCAAAGAGGATTTTGTGAGAAATGATCGAAAAGGCACGGGAAAAACATCTCGACAGCGTTATGGCAATCTGGCTGAACACCAATATTGCCGCGCATTCCTTTATCCCTCAATCGTATTGGCAAAGTGTGCTTGAACAGGTGAAGGAGGCTATGCTCGCGTCCGATGTATTTGTTTACCATGAAAGCGATCAGGTGCTGGGATTCATAGGGATCACCGGCAACAAGTATATCGCGGGATTGTTCGTGGATGGGAAAGCGCAATCCCAAGGAGTTGGGCGGGCGTTGCTGAACCATTGCAAACAGCTCTATCCGCGCCTGGAGCTGGCTGTATTTACGGAAAATCCCGGCGCTGTTCGTTTTTATCAAAACAATGGATTTGAAATTGCCAGCACAGAAATAAGCCCGAATTTTAACCGCGAAGAACACCGCATGGTCTGGTCGGCGTAAACGCCGACAGCTGAATGAATACCCCATGAACATACCTGACAAACTGCATATCATTTCAGGCGGGCCTGGTTCCGGCAAAAGCTCTTTGCTTGCGGCTTTGCGGCAACAGGGCTGCAAGACCATGCCGGAAGCCGGGCGGGCCATAATTCAGGATCAGGTTGCCATCGGCGGGACGGCATTACCGTGGGCGGATCGCCTGGCCTTCGCGGAATTGATGCTGGGCTGGGAGCTGCGCTCCTATCATGAAGCCTGTTCCCTTGCGGAGTCTGTCTTTTTCGACCGGGGCGTTCCGGATGTGATCGGCTACCTGGGGGTCTGCGGCCTGGATATTCCCCGGCATATGCTCACAGCGGCCGCAACGTTCCGCTATAACAAACGGGTATTCCTGGCTCCGCCCTGGCGGGAGATTTTTCATGAAGATGCTGAGCGTAAGCAGTCCTGGGAAGAAGCCGTGGCCACGTTTGAGGCCATGGTGAGCACTTATGAATCCCTGGATTATGAAATTGTGCTGCTCCCCCTGGCGTCTGTGCAGGAACGCGCCGAATTTGTACTCAAGCAGATAACCCTGTAGTTACGGCTCTTCTTTCATTTTTGCCTTTTGGGGATTTATGCGCGACACCTGCGCCAGAACCTTGCGACACCTATTTTCAGAAAGAGTAAATTGAAGCTCTTTCCGGCATCTTGAATCCGGAAATCAGGTCTCTTGGCGAGGATGTCTGGAGGTAAAAGCTCCCAGTTTATGTCCTCAGGCCTCAGAAGCGCAAAAACCCCCCGAAGGGGCTTTCCGTGCGCTCCGCATTGCCGTTCATCGTCGGCGGTATTCCTGGCCTGGGCTGTATCCCGGCGGATACCCCATGGCCTCGTTGGTTCGCCGCTGGGCCTCGTGCGGTTCTATCCCCTCCAGCACCAGGGCGCTCCAGGAACGGTTCCAGGCAAGTGTTCGCTGTTCCCTGTCCGGTGACGGACGGGGAGTGAAGCCCGCTTTTTTCATTCCCCGCACAACGCGGCGCATGAAGTCGGCCAGTTTGCGATTGGCTTTTTGCGCTTTGCGCCGGAGTCTTTCCGACGCCCTGGCCCGTTCTCTCTGGAGCATCGGGGCAAGCCCCAGCCATTCAAAAAGTGTTTCCGTGACAACACGGATGGCCCGGCAGCCGAAGTACGCGCCTTCCTCGTTCCGCGTACGTGGCTGCTGCACCCGCATAAATCCCGCTTGTTTGAGCAGGGAGATGGCGCGCTCACAACGGCGCTGACTGATGCCGGAATCGTGCACGATGGTGCGCATGTCGATGTCGATGAAGCCGTTGGCCAGGGTAGGCGTGCCCAGGCACATCGACGCCAGATCAAGATGCCGCAGGATGGTTTCCAGAACGATCTGGCAGGCCTCCCGGCGCTCACTCCGGGTCTGCCGACCGGGATGCCCCTGCAATGGCGGGCACTTTTTGGGGTGAAAATACCAGGCCTTGGCCCGCTCAGCCGCCAGCGAGAGGATGCGTGGAAAGCCCCCTCTGCCTTTGGGGATGGGCACAGCGACGGCCAGCACGGGCTGCCGGGGATCGTGCCCGCAACGGTTGCCGGACGGTTGCGGCATGGTTAATCAGATCTGTTCCAGAGATTCCAGGAACGTGTCCAGAGCGTGCCGGTCATAGAGGACGCGCCCGCCAATACGGGTGAAAGGAATATTCGGGTTTTTCCTGATCCGGGCCTTATTCAGGAAATCGACTGAAACACGCAGATATTGCGCGGCTTCCTCGACCCGCATCCAGCGTACCGGGATCTGAACAGGATTTTCCTTCTTTTCGGTTTTGGCTGCCATTGCGTGTTCCTCCATGATGAGCAAAGGAATTAATGCTATCACACGGAGAAACCGTATCATGGGTTTTTCAGGAAATTCCGGGGCAAGAACTGTTCGCAACCTGCCACACCTGTCAACAACCCTCAGCAACTAAAAATTTCCCAAGATTTTACTTGACGTACTATTCATAAAAAGGAAATTCCTTTGTTTGGGAAAGACTTTTGATGCTTGGCTATGTAAAATCCTCCACTTGGTGGTGTATTTTACACCACCAAGTGGAGGATTTTAGGCAAGCATGAGATGGCTCCTGAATCAGGTCAAGTTCAGGTCAGACGCTGTTGGAACACTAAAAGGAAGACAGACCTTACGATTTTTCCGCAAGGCCTGTCTTCTTTGCAAGTATATTTGGCAGAATTTATCTACGCTCTGTATTCTCCTCAAGGCGTTCTTCAATTTCTTCGACAGTCGGAAGGCTCGATTTCAATTCATCAGGAATGGCCCGTGTCAATTCATACTCTGAAACGCCAATTGGAGTTTTTACGTTACGTAAAGTGTATTCGGCCACAACGCGGTCATGGGTTTGGCAGAGAATCAGACCGATGGTCGGATTGTCCTGCTCATGACGCAACACATCATCGACCACAGAACAATAGAAGTTAATCTTCCCGGCGTATTCAGGCTTGAACTGTCCTCTTTTGAGTTCAATAACTACATAACAATGCAAACGGGTATGGTAAAAAAGCAGGTCAATGTAAAAATCCTGCTTACCGACCGCCACATGATATTGTCTGCCGATGAAAGCAAAACCAGCGCCAAGCTCCAACAGGAATTTCTCTACATGCGCAACAAGGCCGGTTTCAAGTTCACGCTCCTGAAACGGCTCTGCGAGTGTCATAAAATCAAAGAGATAAGGATCTTTCAAAGACTCTTGAGCCAAAGCTGATTGCGGATCAGGAAGGTGCGTGGCAAAATTTGTCACGGCTGTACCTTGGCGCTCATAGGTTTTGCGTTTGATTTGATCCGCCAGCCAATCATGGCTCCAGCCGTGTTTCAAGGCCTGCGCCATATACCATATTCGAGCAACCGTATCTTTTACGCTGAGAAGCGCGACATTGTGCGCCCAAGGCAAGCGGAACAAAAGATTTTCGATTTGGGTTTCTGCCGGAAGCCCCGGTAGTTTTGCCAACGCCGTTGGCAAAACTGTCGAGTTATCCGCTTCCTCCAATTTTGCCAACGGCGTTGGCAAAATTGATAACATGCTATATTCCCGGTAAAAAGCCAACATCCTTCCGATATTCCGCTCTGAAAAACCTTTTAGTTCGGGTAGGTCGTTTCGTATATCCCGCGACAACCTTGGGATAATCGACGTTCCCCAGCCTTCGGTTTCCTGGCGGGAGGCCACGATGCGCCCCACATCCCAGTACATGAGAAGCATTTCCGCATTGGCGGACATAGTTGCCCGAATCTGTGCCCGTCGGATGCGGTCTTTTACTTCTTTCAACAATGCCGGGTAATTATCCATAACTACTTTCCCATAAATTTATGCAGAAGGCGCGCTTCCAGCGACTTGCGTTCTTTGCGGCCACGCCCGATTTTGCGGGCACAGCGTCTGGCTGTTTTTTTCTGCTTGGCAAGCGGCCAATATTGACGCCCGTCCTTGCCCATGTCCCAGACATCACTCAGTTGGTTTACCGACACGGGCAAATTGCCGTCCGCGTCATCCAGCGGCGTAGAGGCCAGCGCCGTGCGCTGATGGGCACGCCAGCGGCGATGCCAGATTCTTTTATCATCTTTCTCGCTATGGCATGTTGTCCAGCCCATGATCGGTTTTTTGCGGACACTGCGGCTCATAATTATTTCCTCATCTATATATTGAAGCCGCATAGTAACTTCATCCGGGCGGATAGCCAAGTTAGAGCGGCATTAAACCTCAACTGGACATCCATGGTCATCAAAAGCGCCAGTTCTTTCATAGCCGCCGAAGTGGTCAGGGTAGCCCAGCTGGTTGGAAATGATTCGGGTTTTTCCCACGCTCTGATCATCACACTCATGGGTATGCCCGTATATCCACAGCACTGGCGCATATTTTTCAATATAGTTTCTCATTTCATATGAGACAAATGCCGGTTCCAATGGGCTCAGCAAATACTGAGACCTGGGGTTTATAAGCGGCGCATGGTGTGTAATGACAACATGAGGCCCTGGTTGTTTCTGCTTAAACCACTGTTCCAGAGCGGCCAAAAATTGCTGATGGAGTTCAATACTTGCCTCAGGCGTAAAGACTTCACCATCATTCCGGATATAGCGAAAATCATTCAGAGCTGTTTCCGCGTATCGCATCGACTTCTTATTGCCGGATTTGAAGTTCGTCCACATTGTGCCGCCGAAAAAATTAACGCCATCTATGGTGATACCTTCGTTTCGCAAAAAATACACATTTGGAAATTCTGCCGACAGCCAGTCCCAGAACTGCTCTTCATTCTCCCGCATCGGCATGCGCGTGTAATATTCATGATTACCGGCGACAAACAGAACAGGCTTCTGCCAGTCCTGGAGAAGGGTTGCAAGCGGTGCAAAACTTTTAAAAGTTATGATGTCGCCAGCCAAGACCAAGATATCTCCCTCAATATCTGAAGGCAGACACCATTTATGCGGAAACTCAAGGTGTAAGTCACTGTAGTTGATGATTTTCATGTCGGATGTACCGGTTTTATGTGATCTGCCCAAAGCCCTACGCGCTGCGTACCAAATTGGGATGAGTGTAGCTATACGTAAAATTCAGCATAACATACAATGCGTTATATAGCGGCCTGGAATATATAAATTAGGCCAATGCCGTTGGCCCAATTGTCCTCAACATTCTGCCAACGCGTTGGCAAAACTACATGCCGAACCCCACAAATCCACCCATTTTTATCCAATAATTCTACTTCGGAGAGGAATCACCACAGGAAGCAACAGTCAAAAACTATTTGACTGCGCACCAAAACAACTTTATTATACATTTCAAAGAGTTCAAACTCACAAGTAATCCTTGTGAGTTCGGAAAAAGAGAACTCCGCGCACAACGGCCAACCCCGTCCAAACAGCCATCCTATAAGCCACTACTTTCATTACTACTTTTTGAGGTATTGACTAAATAAAATCGTCGTATCATAGTGATATTTCGATACTAGTCTTGTACCTGACTGCCCCTTGGGGACGCCAAAGAAAATCAAGCACTTACATAAAAATGTGAGTGCTTTTTTCGTTGTGGGCAAACTTGCCCCACACTCTGCCCCACATTTTTTGAAATTTTTTGCAAAAAGAATAAGGGGGCGGCGCGGTTGGCACTGATTCGCGCGCAAAATGGCACAAAAAAACAGAAAAAGGCGAGGTTGATCCTCGCCTTTTTACTTTTAGGCTTCGTTCGGTTTGGGATACGCCAGTACCCGTATGCGACAAGAGCGTGAAACTGAACGTGCACAAGTAGCTGCTAGAAATCGAGCCTTACAAGAAGCGGCGATCCAAAAACGTGAATCAATCGAGAGCGTGAATAAAAGATTATGTTCTTTATTCTCAATGGATGACAAGCCACAGGAGAGGGGGAAATTACTAGAAGCTACGCTCAATGACCTGTTCAAATCCTATGGAATTCTTATTATAGAGGATTTTCGCCGTAAAGTTCCCGATAGCGCCCTAGTGCTTAAACAGATAGACGGCGTTATTGTGCTGAATCAAACAATCCACTTAGTAGAAATGAAATGGCTCAAAGACCCAGTAGGTGTTGTAGAGATAGGGCCACATCTTGTTCGGCTGTATGGAAGAGCTAAAATGCTAGTGGTATTTTTATTTCTAATAGTGATTACCCGGAAACGGCAATCCAGCAATGTCGTGAAGCTCTTAATCAGAGGACAATATTTTTGTGTTCTTTACAGGAAATAGTATTACTTCACCAGCGGCAGGCTGACCTTGAATCTATGCTTAAAAGGAAGTCGCAAATCGCCATTCTAGATAAAAACCCTTATATTAAAATTTTTGATGAGTGCTAATTCTGAATTTTGTCTCTCTTGACTTTTTACAATTTTCCATGTTTTCCTAAGCCTAGGTGCTAGAAACACCTTATCCGTCAGCGGTTCCCACCCCGTCAGTTTGTGGGTTTTATTGCGTCTGCATCTAGACGCGGTTCCTGCATTCTCACTCCGGGAGTGGGCGAAATATAATACCTGGAAACAGGGAAATAGCCCGCTGTCTGACGGCAGTTTCTAGCTCCCGGAGCTTTTCATTTTGAGAGCTTCAATAGAAACAACCGTCAGGAGTTCCCATGTACAAGCCTCTCGCCCATCCATCTGCCCCAAGCCCCCAATCACCAGACCTCAGCGCCATAGCCGCCATGCTCAGCGAAGCGGCGCAAGCCCTGCTCAATATCGGCAAAGCGCCGGAAACGGACACAGTGGAAACGTATGACGAGGATCAAGTGCCGTCCGGCCCCATTGAGGACGGCTACAAGCGCGGTGAGTTCCATGAGGAAATCCGCTGCTTCCGCCTGCCGTCATTCACAGTGCGCCAGGAATATGAATTGCTCCAACAGCACGAGCAGGGCAGATTCTCGCATCTGGTGGACCGGATTCATGACGACCTGTCCGCGACGGTCATGCTCATGCGCCATATTGACGAAAGCGTGGAGATATCCGGCTTTGAGCTGCGTCTGATAGGCGAAAACCTCGCCCGCCCCCTGGACCTGCTCGATACGGTCTGCTCCCAACTGGCGGATTTTAACCTGGTACAGAAAACAAGCGTACCAGCATAAGCGTCAGCTAAAGATATAGAAAAGCCCCTGGCAATCATGATTGCCAGGGGCTTGTGCCGTCTCATCACCAAACAACAGGAGCTTGTGGTTTTACTCCCAAGCTCCTGATTTATTTATGGTAGGCAGTACAGGACTTGAACCTGTGGCCCCCGCCTTGTAAGGGCGGTGCTCCACCAGCTGAGCTAACTGCCCGTGATGCGTCAACGGTCATAGTAATATGGCAGGGGCCGGGCGCTGTCAATGCGTCCGTTTTTTCCCGGCGTTCAGGGGCGTTTCGGCCAAGGCGGCCATATCCCCGGCCAGCTTTTCCCTGAGTGCCTCGGCCCTGGCGCTTTCCAGCATGATCATGTCCACCTGGCGGCTGTGAATCAGCAGATAGCCCAACAGACGTGTTTTCTTCAGAGTCTCCGTAGCGCCGAAGCCTTCGGCCACGGCAAAAAGCGAATCA
>ENA-ORMO01001126-ORMO01001126.1-human-gut-metagenome-genome-assembly--contig:-NODE-1126-length-31662-cov-6.447021_pt1 | contig 31662 bp, 27 predicted proteins | sample MGYA00242106_ERZ509001 | MGnify/ENA primary metagenome ERZ509001 (study PRJEB26280, sample SAMEA2338736) | human gut metagenome | biome: human gut; feature: human-associated habitat; material: faeces...
CGAACCCTTAACGGGATTTCTACAATACAAAGTTCTGATGTTTTCAACATGTGGTCATCCTCCTTTTTCCCTTAAAAATACGTGTCCTTAAGTCCGTATTATACTAATCCGTTTTTTAAAAATCCATGACGTTTTCGGAAAACTTTTTCCAAAAACCTCAAAAGAGAAAGACTAAACCTTGAACTCCCCATACCTCTCTTCAAAATGTTTCCGTATATGGCCCTTGATTCTGATATCACCCGCGAAGTCTGCCATGTAATAAGCCTGTACCAGCTTTTCCTTGCAGGCTTCTTTATCCTTACGCTGCACTTCCATCGCATAGGCAATATTATACAAACTCCCATAAAGTCTTCCTGCCATATCATGTTTCATATATCTTTTTGCTTCTTTCTCCTCTATTTCCAGGGCTTCTTCTGTCTCTCCACTTCTCCCCAGGCACTGTGCCAGATTTGACAATAGAAGCCCTTCGCTGACGCATTTTTCTTCTTCATTCATCCTTGTTGTTTCAAAATATTTCTGCATCTGCCGCATGATATCCAATGCTTCTTGATAATTTTCTTCCTGCATATAGGAAACCGCAATGTTACAAATTATCCCACACTCTGTCCTGGTAAACACTCCCTTAGGGACATTTTTCCCATCCCAATGAGGAATGGTAAGCCGCAGTGCTTCATTTAATTTTACTCTCTTTTCTTTTGCACTGATCTCACCCAGATTATACCTGCACAGTGCCTTCAGCCGCATGACTGCCTGCCTGTTTACTTTATCTTCCAAATCCAAATGCTCTTCAAAATCTTCCAGCTTCATTAAGGCTTCTTCAAACTGATGAGACTGGTTAAGCTGGAGAATCTTCTCCCACTGTTCCATTTTCTTATAACTTTCTACCCTGATATGGGGAAAATATTTTTCCCCACACCTTCCCATACGCTCCATCAATGCTTTGAAATTTGCCCTGTTGGGTGTCCGTTTTCCCGTCTCGATTCTGGATAAGGTTTCTGTAGTACAGATACCTTCTGACAGCTCTTCCTGTGTCATGCCCAGGCTTTCTCTTGTCCGTTTTATGACCTCTCCTATATAATACAATCCCATTGATAGATTTCCTCCAAGTATTTTCGGATTTTCTCTGCCTCTTCCGGTTTTTCATACAAGCGGTAAATATAGTATGCCTTTTGCCAGCTTTTCAGCATACCCTCCTTTACTTCCCCCTTTTTCTGAAAAAGATCTTCCAGACATTTTGCCTGTATATGCAGCAATTCCGGCAAACAACAGGTTTTCTTTTCTTCCTGCAGTATCTGCAGGCATGTTTCCGCTGCATTCAGGGTTCTGACACTGCCTTTCGTCTCCATCATATTTCTGGCGTGTTTGCAGAAAAGCTCTGTATATAATTTCAAATAGATTCTAACTCTTTTTTTCTCACGCCCTATGTTTTCCAGGAGCATTTCCCTGAATTTCTCACTTTTTTCTACTTCACCCATATGCTCATAAATATCCGAAAGAGCATTGAGGATTTCCAGTTCCATTTCCCCAAGTGCAGCGTTTCCTACCATCTGTTCCCGGCTTGGAACGATTTCCTCAGCAGCAGCTTCTAACAACTCTTTTGCTTCTTGAAAATCCCCTTTCTGCATGTCCAAAAGTCCCTGCATATATGCAAGAAACTGTCTCTGCAAAGGTTTTTCTTCTACTCTTTTTCCCCACTGCTGCCTGTACGTTTGAATGGCACAAGCCAGTCTTTCTGTATCTTCCCTGGATGCCAATTCTTCCATCTGGCTTCTCTGTTCCCACTGCTGCAGTTCTTCTTCTGTGGCATAAAGCTCATACTTATCTATTTTATAACCAAGACGCTGAAAGATTCTCCATGCCAGCAAAAGATCCATTTCCCGCTCTCCTGCTTCGATCCTGCTCAGAGTTGCCACGGAACACAAACCCCTTGAAAGCTGCTCCAGGCCTATTTTCGCCTCTTCCCGCATCCTGCGGACAATATCGCCTACAGTCCACTGCTGTTGTTCGTTCCAGTCAATCATTTTGTCTCCTTATCTCATCCATATCCACAACGTTTCCGCCATCCAGCCGTGACTGCTCTGCTGCCAATGCGATATAATGGCTTTCCAGTGACCGTTCCAGGGTAGTCATGGATTTCTCCGGTTCTTTTCCAGCCAGAAGCATATCAAGAAATTCTTCCACCATCCGGTTATCACCGCCTGCATGTCCTGAAAAATCTTCGGAAAGTTTTGATACATCAATGATCTCAGGCTTTTTTCCAAATTCCTGGATTTGAATGGTATTTTCAGAAAGATCCGCAAGGATTTCTCCTTTCGTTCCCATAAATTTCGTAAATCTGGAATTTTTCTCTGTAAACCCACTCATAGTAAAGCTCATGGTGCTGCCGTCTGTCATGCAGATATTTACCACCTGATGGTCCACCACATTGTTGTCACAGTGGTACACGCAGCGGCCATAAGGGCCTTCTTTGATTGCTTTTCGCACCGTTTCCGAAGTAGGATTTAAAGTAAGTACATTGCAGGGCCAGTCTGTATTTCCCTTCTCCACACCTGTTTTTTCATTGGTAAGATAAATCTTCTCCGCATCAAAAGGACATGTTTCCTTTATGCTGCATCCATCCATGCACCGCAAAGCAGCTCCTTTGGGTGCCATTTCTTCTTTAAACAAATAGGTACTGCCGTAAGAAGAAACGGATTTTGCAGTCTTTCCGGTAAGCCACAGCAGCAAATCCATATCATGGCAGCATTTCTGAAGAATCATAGGACTGGTCGTGTTGGAATTTCTCCAGTTACCACGTACAAAGCTGTGAGCCTGATGCCAGTAACCCACATTTTCAATTCCCATAACCGTCACAACCTCCCCAATCTGCCCGGCATCCAGAATCTCTTTTAATTTGGTATAAAATGGTGTATAGCGAAGCACATGACAGACCACAACCTTTCTATCATACTTCTGTGCTGTCTTTAAAAGCTCTCTACATTCTTCTAATTTGGGTGAGATTGGTTTTTCCAGCAGAAGATCATATCCTTTTTCCAGTGCCGGAATGGCATGGCTTACATGCTGCCGGTCCTGTGTGGTAATAAACATCACATCTGCAAGCTTCTCCTGTGCCAGAAGCTCTTTTGCACTGGAAAAGCAGAATTCCTTTGGAATCTGGTACTCCTCTGCAACTTCTTTCACTTTTTCTGGATCTATATCTGCAATTGCTGTAATCTTCATCTTTTCCGGAAACAGTTTTGCTGTTTTGGCATAGGTGTCCTTTCCTCTGCTTCCAAGTCCAGCAAGTGCTACGGTAATTTTTCTCATACTGGTTTCCTCCTTTTTCTTTGCTTTTTATTATAATTCGCCCAACTTTCTATGACAAGAAATTAAAAAAATCCTCTTTTTCTTTATCATCAGAAAAAGAGGATTTTTAATCATGGTAATTTTCTATTGAACAATATACGGTATCATATACAGGAAGGTAAATGTCAGCCCTGCAAACAGTACCGCAGACAGCCCTCTGTCGATATTTTTCTGTAAAAGAAACGTCTTGTTTCTCATGGACAAGAATATCATAGGTAAAAATGGCAGGAAATAACGTCCCTGAACTCCTTCAATTACTCCATAAGTAACTGGTGTCCATCCAATCCACAGTGCTGCTAAAATTCCTAAAAACATCAAGAGACTCAATCCCAGATTCACCAATCTAAATTTTGCATCTGGTTCATAAATAACTCTTTCTTCTCTTGTTGTGCAGACACCCGCTGTAAAGAGTACCAGAACAAAGCTGGTAATCACAAATGTTGGAATATAAACCTGAAGGCTTCCCAGCTGATTACCCCACATAGAATTATAGTAAAACTCGCTCTTAATAATAGCAGTATTAAACAATACGCTAATACTATGAGGAATGTCTCCTAAAATTGTTGCAATAGAGTAATTCACTGTGGCATCTTCTATGGCACTTGGTGTTGCACCCCCCACATGGCTTGTCAAAAACTGGAACCGCATAATAATCAGCACAGCCAAACCTGCCACAAGAATTCCTGTATTCATCATCCAATAAGTTTTCTTACTCTTATATTTTTCTTTTGGAATCAGGTACAGCATTCCAGCAATCAGAAAATAAAACATCTTACATGGCGCAATCACACAGATAATAATTCCAAGGAACAGGAAATCCTTCCATGTCACCTTGTCCTTTTTACAAATCAAATGTAGTGTATAGCTAATAAATAAAATACAAAGTGCATTTAACACACAATCGTAAGAAAAAGAACTTGCCAATTCCATAGACATAGGTAAAAGAGCAACCGTCATAATTACCATTTTTCCCCAAGGAATCAACTTAATCGAAAAGAAGATGCATATTGTAAAAAACAACATGGCAAATACTTTTCCTAAATACAAGGTCCAAAATCCGCTAAATTTTAAAAGTACCCCTAGCAAAACACCTAAAATCTGAGGTAAGTAGCAGGTAAATGGGACATCCAGTTTACCTCCTCTTGCAAAATCTCGTTCCAAGTCTCCACTGGGATACTTGACTGCTTCATAAAGATCATGGAACTTTACTAAACTCACCTGGGCTTCACCGCCTATATCTCCATCAGTCCCACGACTGATTACATGATTTGCCTCATCAAAAATAGGATCCTCACCTAAAAATTCACTTACAAAGGCATAGGTTGTGGAAATGTGAGTTCCCTCATCCGGTGCAGTATACGGAGGCAAAGAGAGAACAAACACCATTCCAAAAGTAAGACCAAGGGTCAGATAAATGTACTCTAACTTGCACTTCTTTACAAATGCTCCAAAAGCAAATGCTAGAAATCCCACTATAATAACAGCGCATACAATCCAGTACCACTTCTGCATAAAACCAGAAGTACCAGCAAGCTGGCAGGCAATATCTGTATTCTTTACTTCCTTATCCTGATAAGTGAGATCTCCCTTCTCATAAATATTCTCATCTGATGCAAACAAGGACAGCTGTTTTCCTTCTTCCAGAGACAGAACTTCCAATGAAATCTCATATTCCTTCTGTAAACCATCTGTAATCACTTGATCCAGCAAAAACAGGCGGTACTGGTTATCAATTAAATCCTTTGTATCAAAGATTTCTTCTCCGTAAATAGTTTCCCCTGAAACATCTGAAAAGGTCGCTTTTAATTTTCCCTCCACCTGTTGCCCATAAGTCCCAAACCGAATAGAAAACCCAACTATTTCATCTCTGGTTCCAGTAACTGTCTGTTTATACATATCCCCGGTCTTTAACTCCAGTACTTCCTCTGCTCTGGATTCGCCCACTGTAGTCAGATAACCAACCGCATCTCCCAGACGTGGCGTTACTCTGGTTCCTCCATATTTGTACAGAAAAAGGAATAAAAACACTCCCAAAATTAAAATCCAAATTATATGTTTCCGTTTACTCATGTTCTTCACTTTGGATGTTCCTCAATCTTTCTTCTAATAATCCCATTTCCTGTGTCAGACGTTTCAGTTTTTCAGAATTTCTGGAAAGTGCTGTTGACAGAGAAAAAATAATCACCAACAAGAAACAAATGCCAATAAAAAACAGCATATTTACTGGAGTCTGAATGCCACAAAGTCTGGAAATTGTAGTAATCAACTGTGGAAAGCAGCCCATAACTAAAATGCTGACTGAAAGCAGAATCCACAAAAGTGCATAGCGCAACCCTAGTTTCTGTTTGCGCACCTGTTGCAAAATCACTGCCAGAAAAATCAGCGCTATACCTACAACTAAAATTTGTGTACGCATATTCATCACTTCCGCCTCCTCATTCGTTCAATAATAATCGCCATGGACACCTTCACCATATAATAAACCGACTTCTTCATGGAAATCGAGGAAACACCCCCTGCACGTTCTTTCATTACAACAGGAATTTCCTCAATTTTCATACCAGAATGCAGCACTGTAACTGCTGTTTCCGGCTCTGGATAATCCTTGGGATAGTCCTTTGCAAATTCTCCCATTACCTTCCGGTTCACCATACGAAGCCCGGATGTTGGGTCTGTTACTGTTTTCCCTGTCATAATACGAATAAGCCAGGTAAAAAAACGAATTCCAATACGTCTTGCACCTGTAGACTGAAATCCCTGTTTTTCAATAAATCGGGAACCTATGACCATATCTGCCCCTGTTTCTTCCAGACAATCTGCCATTTTTTGTAAAAACGCTGCATCATGCTGCCCATCCCCATCTACCTGAACTGCCATATCGTATCCATAACGAATACCGTAGATATATCCCGTCTGAACCGCGCCTCCAATCCCCAAATTGACAGGCAGATTAATAATATGAAAACCATTTCTTTCACAAATTTCTCTGGTATTATCTGTAGAACAGTCATTAATAATAATGTAATCAAAGTCTTTTGCGTTTTTTTCAATATTTTCAATGGTTTTTTCAATACACTCGCTCTCATTATAGGCGGGAATTATAATCAGTTTTTTTAATTTATCCTTCATTTTTTCCTATCCTTATGACTCATTACTGTGTTCTGCAAGAGTATATAGTTTTACCAGACATTTTGCAATAGGACTGGGCCAAAATTTACAAAACATCTCGTAATCTTCCTGTTTACGAGCATGATCTCCCAACACCTTGGAAGTCTCTGATTCTTCATGAATCCTGTGATACATAAGTGGCTGCTTTACATATACAAAGGAGCCCTTCATTTTTGAAATTCTCTCCCAGGCCTGCCAGTCCACATCGCTGCGATACCCAAATGTAAAAATTTTTTCTGGCAGCGCTTCCTTCACAAACGTAACCGATGGACAACAAATGGGGTCTCCAAAAGACAATACTCTTCTACGTACCCACTTACTCTTCCAGAACCGTTCCACTGTAAGGGGCTTTAACATCAGACGTTTCACCTTTAAAAGAGTATTTTCTAAGCATGCCTGTCCACTACGCAATTCCCCATAATCCGTAAAAGCAATCAATGGATACTCTGCCCTGTTTAAGTGTTTCAATGTCTCTTCCAGATAGTTTTTTTCATAAATATCATCCTGATGGGCAATGGTAAACAGTTCTGTTTCCACCTTACTGCATCCATAGTTCCAGTCATCCGCAATACTGGTTTTTCCTGTATTTACTACCACAGGCAGCTGATATTTTCTTGCAATTTCCTTTATCAAATCATTTGGTGTTGAAGTAGAAATTAAAATCCTGCTCTTTTTCGTCTGCTGGAGCAATGATTCAATACACGCTGCCAAATACGGGCTTTCCTTATATGCACATACTACAAATGTATGATTTTGCTCAGAATATTTCATGAGTCAAATCTCCTTTTTCCACTTTTTTTCATTCCCCACCATATAGAGAATACCAAAATGATACATCTTAAAAGCATCAATCCAACATACAGCAAGGATGCTCCTAACATTCCCCACTGTTGAGTCATCATACCTGAAAACGGCAGAGAAATCAACAAGGTAAGGATATATCCATATAGAATCAACTTTTGACATCGCATAACCATAAGTCCATAATATAAAATAACTCCTGCCGCACTAAAGCCTCCTCCTAAAAGAAGCAATATAAATTCGGTCTTATAAGGAGCCAGCTCCACACCATATATCCAGGACAGCACAGGAATTCCCAAAAGATAGCCGCCTCCTATAACAACCACGGTCAGTCCTCCTACAATCATAAGCCCTTTTACAATGGTACCCATAAACTTGCTTTTCTGATTTCCCACCCAATTTTCTGCCAGAGAGGTGAGAAGCGGCTTAAAAGCAAATCCACTAAACAGGTTAATCACAAATGCCGGCATAAATAAAATAGAATAATAGGTTTGGTATTCCTTAGACATATACTGATCCATTCCATACTTAGGAAGATTACTGAGATATTGAAGTACAAATGCTCCCACAAATAACGGAAAACAGGATATCAGCAGTCCCTTAATCTGCCCCCATCGGAATTTAACGCGAATAGAAACCATTTTTTTTGCTTCCGGAACATTCAAACAAAAAACTGCGACTGTAGAAATAATAATCGTAAGGATGCAAGATACCAAAAGGTCTTTTGTAATATATAGGAATATAACAAAGCCAAGCATTGTAATCAGCATTCTGTAGAAAAGGGCTTTTCCTGCTATATAAAGCTTCTTATGCTGCTGAAACATTCCATGAAATACATCTTCAAATGCATCAAAAACTTTTAACATGCAGATGAGAATCAAAACTACAGCATCTTCTGTAAAGCCTTCGTGATAAAACCCATATACCACAGCACAAAGAATCATTGCCATACAGGTAACAATTCTTGCTGCCAGATAAGTTTCAAATTTAAAAACCTCACGGACATCCGTGGCCTGGTAGGTACGAATCTCATAGGCTCCCACTGTCTGAAGCTGTTGGGAAACGGCATATCCAAAAGCGAAGATTCCGCCCACATAAGGCCCCATAATTCTGGTCACTGCCCACAAGACAACAACCGAGAATACTGCAGTAATCCCACTTCCCATAGTATTCCAGAAATAATCTTTCTTTACTTGACTTTGTATATTTTTATCCATACTTATTTACTTTCAGCCTTTCTCCCCCTGCGTATAATCACCTAATTCCAAACGATAAGGAAAATGATTTTTCCTCTTTTCTACTGGTGGCAGTTTCATATAATCTCCGTATGTTTCTGTAAGCATTTCTTCGATTTTATTTGGAAAATTCAATTCCAAATGTTCAAACTTTAGCTTTTTCAAAGGATAAATCTGGCTTTTTCTCAGAACATCCTCATAGGGTTTTGAACTGCATAAATAACCAAGCGTATTCGTTCCAGTACCATTATATTTGGTACAGGCAGCCATACATCTTCTATACAGCCAGTTATGAGAGACATGAAAAGTCTTTAAAACCACATGAGCGCAGGCACAAATGCCATGGATTACTTTTTTTGTCATACCCTGAAAAGGTAATACCGGATAAGGAACTTCTCGCAGAATCATGATTTTACTCCAAAACCAGGCAGACATAGCCTGACGTCGCAACTTTTGGGGATCATCGCTGACCTCATCCATTGGATATAAATCCAAGAAAATTCCAAACTTACAAGGAACATCTTTCAACGGCTCTTCCCAGAAAACCGTTCCTTTTTTACACCATCTGGTAGTCATAAGAGGATAATTCTTATCCGTTGCGGCGTTTAAGAAATAATAACGGTCTCCATATTCTCTGTTAGCAATTTCCACAAATTTCTCGAAATCCTTTCTTGGCATGTTGATATCAATATCATCATCCCAAGGAATAAATCCTCCATGTCGTAAAGCTCCGATTCCAGTGCCAGCAAAAGCGAAATATGTCAAATCATGTTTTTCACAAATTTCTAAAAAGCATTCTAACATCTTCAGTTCAATTTCCTGAACTGCTTTCAATGTATACGCATCATATTCTCTTCCCATTTTCTCTCTTGTTTCCTTCCATTTTTTCATTATAATCCTATCTGAACTTCTAGGCAAGACTTCTTCTTTTGAAATTCATAAGTGGCTTTTCAACATATCGATATAAAAGATATCCGCCCGCAATAGCAAAAGGAATTGCTAATACCATATTCCAATATGGTGACATAGTTCCTCCATGCATCCATACAATCACCTGTTGTATTGGATATGCACACAAGTAAATCCCATAGGAAATATTTCCCGCATTTCCTACTTTATCAGATACCTGCTCCACAGCAAAACACAAATAAAATAAAACATATGGAAAACACAACACCATAGCGACATTGACCATATGCAGGGGAATAGACAAAATTAATATCGCTATGTGCCCCAAAAGAACAGGTTTTGTAAAAACAATCTTATCCTTGTATACAAAAAACAAAATTCCCATATAAAACAAAAGCATAGGTCTGATTGTTGATATCAGCGCAGTCATGCCTGCTTCACCTGCTGCTAAATATATTCCCGCCGTCCCCAGAAGCACAAGCGGAATACTACCCCCACACCTTTTCTTCTCCAAAAATTTAAATTTCCACATCATGAAACACCCTATATAACACAGAAATTCAATGGGCAATGTCCATAAAACCCCATTTACGGTGGATAAATACGGGTTATTCTGAAATACCCCAGGAAGATTATGCTGCAAAAACAATACGCCATTGAGTAGGTAGCGATACACCTGTGCATCTTTAAAGTACTCTCCGATACTATACTCTGTTACCATTGGTCCTAATAAAAAGGCTGATAAAAACACCACCACCATAAGGCATGGAAAAATACGAAGTATTCGTATTTTGAAATATGTAATTCCATTTTGCACACGGTTAATACTCTTGGCTATAAAATATCCTCCGGCACAAAAAAAGATAGACACCGCTGCACCACCCAGAGACATCTGTCCATCTGTAAGTTTCATAAACCATTCATTCTCTGAACTCCCGGCAGATAATGCAAAAGAATGACTAGCCACCACAAACACAGCTGCCAAAAATTTCAGCAGCTGCAAATTATTACTCTTTCCTTTAAATTCTGTTAATCTCATGTGTACATTTCTTCCTCAATCTATCCATAAAACTGCTGCACTTGCTCTACCGTAAACAATCCGTAATTCTGTGGCAGGTTTAATTGTTTCAGACTAGATCCAGTAAACGCTTCTTGCTGGAAATATTCCTCCCCAGAAAATTTTTCATACCATTTCAGCACACAGTCTATATTTGGGGTCTTTTCCTGTGCAATCACTGCAAATGCCTTGATGATACACAAACCATAAGGAAAATCCTCCTCAAAATACCGGGAATTTTTATCTGGTACATATCCGGTTCCTTTTCTCTCCATTGGGGACCAGATATTCTGAAATGCAGGAATATGACTTATTTTCTCAGTCATTTGCTTTTGATCCTGCACTTCATAGTGTTTCTTTAGAGACACCACCTGCCGCAAGTCCAACTTTGAAAATTTTTTACAGATATTCTGAAGTTCCTGATCACAGGCCAAAAGCATTCCTGAAGATTCCTCATTCCATTCTGCATAAAATTGAATATTACGTTCATAAACCATATTTTCTTCATAATCGCGGAACATCGCATATAATCTGGTGGTATGCAAAATAGGATTCGAAGGTGTCAAAGTAACATTCAAATAATTGTCAACTTCCCTTGCAGGTATGCCAAGCAACGCTTTCACTTTTTCACATGCTTCTTTTGTTTTATTTCTTGGAATAGCACCAATCTGAACCTCTTTTTTCCTGCTAGTTACATTTACTGCCTTCCCATACTCCCGTATTCGGGCAATACTGTGTACCCTCTGGAATCCAAACAGCACACAACCCTTCTCAATTAAATCCTGGCAGCAAAATTCACAACCGCCACTTCCTGGTACGATTCCAAAATAAGTACCTTTTTTCAAAAAGGGAACCATGTCCTTGATTTTCTTACAAAAAACATTAGAGGGTAAAGTAGAAAAAATCACATCTGCATGTGTAAGAACTTCTAAGGAATCTGTAATCTGGTGAAGCTTACCCACATGCACCTTTCCCTGCTCTAAATCATGTACTTCTATTTCATAACTCCAACTTTCTGGCTTTCCAGTGAGTAAATCCACCTCATATCCACGAAAAGCCATATCTCCTGCTAAAACACTTCCTATGTTTCCTCCGCCAATAACACAAACCCTCATGCCTTTCACACTCCAAATTCCGTTCTCATGGCATCTATGAGTTTCTGATTTTCCTCTGGACGCTTCACAGCCAGACGGATATATGATTCTCCTTCAAAACCTTTCTTTTTGGACAAGTCTTTAATCAAAATATTGTACTTATTCAGAAGATTTTCTGCCAGTTCCCTGCTTGTCTTATTTCCAATCAGGCGGCACATAACATAGTTAGCCTGGGAGGGCAATACCTCCAGAAACGGACAGGCAGACAATTCCTTTACATACGTTCTTCGGACTTCTTTAAATCTTTCCAGCGCATCTTCATAATTTGATTTATATTTTTCAAAAATCTGCATGTAAAACTCTCCAAAGGAATTAATATTCCAAATAGACATGCGTTTTTTCAATACAGAAATCATCTCCTCGTCTCCAGATGCCAGAATTCCAAGACGCAGGCCTGGTACTCCAAAGGATTTTGAAATACTTTTAACTACAACCAAAGTTTTATATTTCTGAAGAATTTCCTCTTCTAATAAAGATGCAGGCTCATTTGTATCTGCAAAATCTACAAAGGATTCATCTACAATAAACATGATTCCTCTCCTTTGCGCCCAGTCTGCCATTTTCAGCACATCCTGTTTTTCAATATAATTTCCAGATGGATTGTCTGGATTGATTAAAACAAGGCTCTGAATATCTTTATCCTCATAAAACTCCATTAGTTCATCTGCTGTATAGCGAAATGCCGGCCTGGAAGCAAAAAATGGTACAATTTCCTCCTGATTTTTTCTATTTGGATATTCTTCAAAAGTAGGATAAATCATTCCGATTTTTCCCTCACCAGATTCCATCAGTTCCTTAATCAACTCCGCTGCTCCATTCCCCACACAAACCTGTTCTTTATGAAGTCCATAGTATTTTGCAGCCAACAGACTGTTAATTTCCATGCCTGAAGGATACTCACATAACAGTCTTTCAAAATTCGCTTTCATCTCATCTATGAGCTTCTGATTCGGATAAAATGGATTTACCAAATAACAAAAATCTAACATTTGTGGATATCTCCAATATCCACCCCAGCGTTTGCTGAATTTATCCAGTTTCTCTTCTTTTTCTGCAAAAATAGATTCTGCAATATTCAAATCCTGCACATCATCAATTTCATACCATGCTTCCTGTCCCAAAGGTTCCGCTTTGATTTCTGGTTTATCCAAAAGGGTAATTACTTTGAGCACCTGTTCATAATATTCATTATTTCCCAATGCCTTACTATAAGCCTCCAAAAATGGAACATAATGACTTCTGGAAAAATCTTTACTGAATTTGTAGATGTTCACAGTTTTATAATATTTCGGTATCTCCTGAAACTCAAAATCCTTTTTCCCTAAAAAATTCTTAATATTATTTTCTTCATCCAAAGTAACGACTGTTCCATCCATCCAACTTTCAAATTTTGCAACCAGTGCCAGGCTTGGATACGGATTATCCAAAAGCCTTTGCAACACTGCATCTTCAAAAATCAAATCAGATTCCAGCAAAATCGTATCATCTTCTGTAAGATAATTTCTTGCCAGAAACAGAGAATAGATATTATTCGTTTTATAATAAATTTCATTGTTTACATAGATAATAGGAGTACGAATCTCTAGAGATTCAATATAATCCATTAATTTTTGGCCCTCGTAACCAACTACAACCACAATTCGTTCCAGGTTTCTTCTATCTAGCTGAGAGAGCATCCGCTCAATCATTGTTACACCATTTACCTCCACCATACATTTTGTGGCATTGCTTGTCAGTTCTTTTAATCGCTTTCCCATACCAGCTGCCAAAATCATTGCCTGCATACTTTTTTCCTCCGTTTTTTCTTCTTTTCTCTTCTGAAATTATTTCTTATTTTTTACAGACATTTTAAATGCATATAACTTTAAATATAACATTGTTTCTTTCTTTTTTCAATGTCCATTGTTTCTTTTTTTACGTCCCTGTTAAAACCTTATTCAAAATATCTGCAAGCGGTTCCATGGCATTCATCTCTTCCTGCACCGTATTGGTCTGAGCACCGCATTCTACCAACAATGTTTTTGGCCGCAGATGCAGGTTATATCGATATCCTCTAAGATAAATGGTTCTTGCCAAATCCGGATAATATTTCTTGGATTCCAACATCATTTGTAATGAAAAAGCAAGGTTTTCCTTAATATAGGGATTTGGAAGATACGTAATTTCCCCATTCTTGTTGGTCCTGCTTAATCCATTAAAAAACATAATCTTCGCTGTTTCTTTTCCGTTCACATTGGTTACCAGCCGTTTGCCTTCTGGCACGCCATCCCTGTGCAAATCAATTACGACTTCTACACTAGGATTTTCCTCTAAAATTTGGCTGATGCGTTCCTGAGCAAAGGTATATGCCTGATTACGATCCAGTTTTCCATCTACAATATCAAAGGTATCTGTAACATGAAGCACATTGTAGCCATAGGATTCTCTCAAAAGTTTTGTCAAATATGCCCCTACACCTACAATAGTAGTAGACGGGTCTCCTGGAACAGAATCAATAAACTCCTCCTGGGAATGGCTGTGATAAATAAGAATTTGAGGCTGTTCTCTCTCTGTCTGCATCCGCAAATCCATTTGCACCAACTCTGGTGCATTTAACTGTTCGCTGTTAATACTTGTAGTTTTATCTACTGTGTAAAAACTGCTCATAACAAAATTAAAATCTTGAAATTTTTCTAAAGGAATGTCTGTCACAGGCGCCTTTTCCAAAGTTCCTGCTGCTGCAGTTTCTTCTGTAGCTGCCTGGCTACTTTGTGCATCCACTCCTCCTGTATTCTCATATCCTGATTCCGGAGGCCCTGCCTCTTGATTTTCCTCCAAGAGTTTCGCCTCTAGAAATTCAGAATTCTCCTCTGCTATTTTTCTACTGATTTTTCTATCTTCCAAAAGCATCCCCTGCTCTTTTGTCTCTACTGGCATAAATACTGGTATCTGCTCCCCTATTCGTCTCAGCAGCCATGTAACAGCAGTTTCCCCCTCCTGCTCCTCCACCACTCCTGGAAGATAGGTTTCCATGGTCTGCTGCTGCACTTTACGCATCATCTGCCCCCAGGTTTCCTCATCCAGCTTTAATCCTTTTATCACAATATCTGCTCCCAGAATCACCATAATCATCCACAACACAATAGAAACCATTCGTTCTGTATTTTTTTTCTTCAATCGATCACCTCATATCTATATATGAGACAATCCTTTTCAATTATTCCTCTGCTTTGCAAATGTAAGATTCAGACCTTCGGATATGGTATAGGAAAGCCGTTTCATGGTTTCATCTACATCTTTTGGCGTCATAAACATGCTGTGTAGAGAAGGAGTTATCATCTCTTCCAAAAATTCCTTTTTTTCTTGTTCCTCTAGGGCATCCAGTAAATGTGCCATAGCATCCTGAACAATGGTTGCCGCATCGACTACCGTAGGAACGCCAATACCAATGACCTTTACTCCAAGAGTGTCCTCATTTAATCCATTTCGGTAATTTCCCACACCAGAACCTGGCTGAATCCCTGTGTCTGTGATCTGAATGGTTCTGTTTAACCTTTTCACACTTCTGGCTGCTAATGCATCAATAGCAATAACCACATCTGGCTTTGTCTCTTCTACAACCCCTCTAATAATTTCCATGGTTTCCATTCCTGTCTGAGCCATCACTCCAGGTACCAAACCACTAACAGAATGTACACAGGGTTCCCCTATCCCAATAGCTCCATATTCCTGGATAATATGCCTGGTAATACGCAGATTGGAAATTACATCCGGTCCCAGAGCATCCGGCGTAATCTCCCGATTTCCAAGTCCCACTACTAATGCCTGTAATTCTTTCTTCTCAGGCAGCAGCTTCTTCATATGTCTGGCAAGTTCCCCAGAAATTTCCCGATGATAGTCTTCATCCGGCACAGACAAATTAGGAGCCTCCATGGTAATATAAATACCTTGGGGCCTTCCCATGGTCTTCGCTCCGTTCTCCGTCTCAATTTTTACCACAGTAGTCTTAATATCCTTCTCTTCGTTGTAGTCCTCTTCAATCACCACGCCTCGAATTTCTACCTGCTCCTCCTCAAATTTTTCTTTGGTCTCCAATGCCAAATCTGTACGAATTCTTCCCATTGCCATTATTTTTTTCCTTTCCCTAATACTTGTTTCTTCTATTTTTTACAGTTTCAGGGATTTTATGTATTGACATTTGCCTTTAAATCAACTAGAATAAAAAAGCATGTAATATCGGAGAATACCGTGTCCTTCTCCGATGAAGATAAACGATAAATTATAAAACTGGAAAAGATTATATTTGGAGGTGTACGCTTTGGCTAACATTAAATCTGCAAAAAAAAGAGTATTAGTAAACAGAAAAAAAGCTGAGAGAAACAAATCTATCAAATCAGGAGTAAAAACTTCTATCAGAAAAGTAGAAGCAGCAGTTGCAGCAAAAGATAAAGAAGCAGCAGTTGCAGCATTACAGAATGCAATTTCTACTATTGATAAAGCAGCTACAAAAGGTGTTTATCACAAAAACACAGCTGCAAGAAAAGTTTCACGCTTATCTAAAGCTGTAAACACACTTGCATAATTTATAGATATATTTTATTTATATCAAAAGGCGCCGGACTGCCCGTCATCAGTCCGACGCCTTTTCTTTATCCTTTTTATCTACTGAATTTTACCAACAATAGTTCCACACTCATGGTATCTGTCATAAGTCCTGTTTTTACCTTTGTCTCTGTATTTACACATTCCTCCACGGCCTCGCGCAATGCTTGTGTAGTATACTTTCTGGCATATGCAGCATAATTTCTTACTACAAAAGGCTGTAATCCTGTTTTTTTCCCAATGCTGCTTTGATCATGCCCTTCCTCCGTTAATTCCTTTACCTGCATAATCAGATTAAACTGTCTAGCAAGAAGAAAAAGAATTCTCATGGGCGGCTCTTTTAAAGACAGTAAATCGTAGTAAAGGTCTAAAGCTTTTTTCTGGTTTTTCTCTGTTACTGCCCGTATCATTTCAAAAATATGATTCGATATCTGAGTCGTGCATACTGCTTCAATATCTGCTTTTGTGATAACCTCACGTCCCATGGTATAGCACAATAATTTCTCCAGCTCCCGCTCAATATTTCCCATATCTGTTCCCGTTTTAGTAAGAAACAATTCCATATCATTTCTGGTAATTTTGCGCCCCTCGCGATTTAATATTCCAAGAACCCATCTCATAAGGGTGTTGCTATCTTGCTGCCCAAATTCTACAATTCGACCATACTTCTTTACCGCTTTATACATACGGCTTCGTTTATCTACTTCACTTTCCACAAATACCATACATAAATAATCCGGCAATTCTCCCAGATATTCTGGTAAATCTTGACACTGATTTTTAAAAAATCCTGTATCTTCCAGAAAGATAACCCTTCTTTCAGCAAAAAAGGGCATGGTTTCACCCAAATCAATGACAGCTCTTGGCTCTGTTTTCTTTCCCTCAAAAATGGAAAAATTCATGGTGTCCCCATCTGGAACCAGCGCATTTTTTAATTTTTCTTTATATTGCTTTTTTAAGTAATCTTCCTCTCCGCACAAGAGATAGACCTTTTTAAACTCCTGATTTTTAATATCTTCCTGTAAACTTTTCATTCCAATCCCCCTAGGGTTTTCTCTCGATTCCTGCTCATTTTATCATGATTTCCTTTGTCTGAAAAGAAGGGATTTCTCACATACATTCCTATTGCCCCTTCTTTCCAGGTAATGAGAATTCTCTCGGTTCTTGTCTCCAACCTTTCTATCACTTCTCTATGTGGATGCCCATAAGAGTTGTTTTTTCCACAGGAAATCACCGCCTGTTTGGGACTCACACAGTCTAAAAACGCTTCTTTACTAGAGTTTTTTGAACCATGATGAGCCACCTTTAAAACTTCCCAGGTAATTTGGGATTCCTGAAGCAAATTCAAAACTGCTTCTTCCCCCTTTCCTTCCACATCTCCTGTAAACAAAACATCAACATCTCCCTGGGAAACATGCAGAACTTGAGAACTTTCATTACTATCCTCATAGATTTCCTCCGGTCCAAGACATTCAATGCACAAATCTTTATCCTTAATTCTACTCCCTTTTTGAATATAAATCACCTGGCATCCTGCCTGTTTTCCCAATTTCTCTAAATTTGCAAGTTCTTCTTTTGTACCAGCACAGAAAGATAAAAATAAACGTTCTACCTTTATCTGTGTTTCTTTTGTTTTTACCATCTCTAATAGCTCTTGAATTCCATTTACATGATCTTGATCCATATGAGAAACAAAAATCCCCTGAATATTTCTTACACCAGATGCTTTTAGAAAAGGAAGTATCCTGTATTTCCCCACTTTAGACACGGTAGTACTGCCTCCATCTATCAAATAACAGCTGCCTTTTGCAGTTTGTATGCAGGCACAATCTCCTTGGCCTACATCTAGAAAGGTGATTTTTAAAGAGTTCTTTGGAAACGGAAAAAGCAGCAGCGCCACTGCCATACCATATAGGATTTTTACCCACTTTCCTCTCCTCCCTGTATAAGAAGTACTTTTTATAAAAAGCAACAGCAATGCAGCTCCATAGTATAACATACAGCACCATAGTTCAGGCTGCCCTACAATCCATAAAGACCCTGGCAGTGTTTTCAGCATCCTCCCCATAACTAAAAACATTTCAAGAATACCACTAGCACCAAGTCCCGCCAATATTCCTGGCAATGCTATGGGAAAACACCCAAGCAGTCCGCCCGCCATACCAGATAAAAGCAAAAGTTCAGACAAAGGCATTAAAAAAATGCTCAGAATCATACCCCAGACTGGCAGTTCATAAAAAAAATACAGCACTAAAGGTAACAATAGAAACCATACCGAAAAACTAGAGCACATACCTCCTGCCACCACTCCCAACCATGTTCTCTTCTTTGGTTTTCGCCTTTGAAACAAAATGGGGTACACCATTGCCAATCCTAAAACTGCCCCAAAAGAAAGTAAAAAACTACTATCATAAAGATAATAAGGGCTTTCGCACAATAAAAGAATCGCTGCTAAAGAAATGGCTGATAAAAAATCATAAGTTCTCTTTACCAGAAAAGCCCCCAAAGACACGGCAAACATAATTGCCGCCCGCATAACAGACGCCCCATTTCCAGTCATTCCTCCATAGAAGAACATGGCTCCTGCTGAAAATACAATAGCCAATCCCCAAGGTACTGAACATCTGCAAAGAAATTTCAACAAACTCCCTCCTAAAATGGCTAAATGTAACCCCGAAATAGCCAAAATGTGAGAACATCCCAAAATTTGAAATAAAAGGGTATCTTCTTTCTCCATATTTCCCTTCTCTCCCAACAGCATAGCTTCCAAAATTCCTGCTTTTTCCTCTGAAAAGCTCCTGGATAGTCCCTTTTTCATCATCTGCTTCATTTGCTCTTGAAAACGTAAAAGCAAATCATAGCTTTTATCCACCACTCGAACATGGTTTGCCTCTTGATACCACTTAATCTTTCTGGCATAATAATAGGCTCTTTCATTAAATTGTCCAGGATTACCTGGTAGTGGTATTTCCTCCAAGGCTCCAGACACAAACACTCGCATACCTTCATGAAGTGTTTCTGGAAGATTTTCTTGTTTCACAGTCACTTTAATTCCATCTAAGGGATATTCTTTCTGAATTGTATTTTGTGATGTATGATTTTTAATTGATTTGTTTGTTTGATTGATTAGAACTGCTTGTTTTAGATAAAATATAGATTGATACTCATAGGTATCTAAGTGATAAAGAGTCCCTGCCACCATAACAGGTTTATTTTGAGTATCTAGGGGAATACTCGGCGGGTCATACCCCAGCATCGGTATCCCCGCTTTCCCCAAAAGCCACAAAATCACTGCCCATATCAAGGCTGTCATACATAATGGCCTTTTTTTCATTTTCAATCCTTCTCCTCTTTTTTGTCCTTTATCAGACGATAATCTGCATGATAAATTTGATCAAGCTTCATACTTTCCCGAAAAATTGCTGTCGTTTCTCCCTCTACTGCAATCTGCACCCCACGGACATTGCACGCATCTGTAAGAGAATTTACAATAGAAAATATAGGAAGTTCCTCCTGAACATCCATGGAATCTGACAGAAAACTTTTATCCAGATTTACGTAACAAATCCCCTCAACAATAGATACCCCCAGAATTTTTGTATTGGGAGATAGGGTAGGCTGCAATCCCTCTGACTTTGGTCCCTTTAACAGCCTTTCCACCACTTCGCGTTCTAAAGGTACATTGCTGCTGTAATACACGGATATGGTTTCTTTTTTCAGACTATCTCCGTCCTGATCTGCAAAGTACAGATTCAAGCTAGTATTCATATAAGAATTAATATTTTCCCCTTCATTTTCTACAAAAGTATTTTTATCCATTTTCCCCAACAGCATTCCGGCAGCATCTGTCATGGGCTCTCCTTCATTCAAAAACTCCACATAACTGACTCCTGGAATCTGTGTAAATGCCTTTACAATCCCTGCTCTTGCCAAAATTTCTCTGGTATTTTTCATTTTTTTATATCCACTGTTAAAATCCACAGTCACTGTTTGACCTTCATAGGTGACGCTTTGCATTATAACAGCTTTCGGAAAAAGGCTTAAATACCCTTCATCTGAAGGCTCTTCATCAATTTTTTTAGCAATTTCCTTTACCATGGCCTCTGAGGTACGTTCCTTGGGAATATACTCTTCTGTCTCCAAAGTGGTTTCTTTTGGTGACAAATAATACATATAATATTCTGACGTATTTTTTGTTTCTTCTTTTTCTTGACACCCCATGGTTCCCAGAAGTATACAGACTACCAATAGAATTGATGCTGCTTGTTTCCATTTCTTCATTTCAGCACCTCTTATGCGATATAATTCAAAGGAATACGCACAGAAAATGTGGTTCCCTTTTGTTCTTCACTTTTCACTTTCACTGCACCCCTATGCATAGCTATAGCATTTCTGGTAATAGCAAGTCCAAGACCAGTTCCTCCTATTTCCCTGGAATGTGATTTGTCCACCCTATAAAAACGTTCAAAAATCTTGTCTATGGAGTCTTTTGGAATCCCAACTCCAGAATCCGCCACTGTAACATAAAAATACTTATGATCTGCATTCAAAGTTACATGTACCCAGCCGTCTTCTACATTATATTTAATTCCGTTTTCTACCAGATTAGACAATGCCAAACTCAGCTTTACCTCATCTACTTCTGCTACAATCGGACGGTAGGTTTCCAGAACCAACTCTACCTTTTTCTTATCTGCAATGGGCTTCAAACGTTTCAAAATACTCTCCATAAGTTCATTAATATTAACCTTTTCAATATTTAGATCGGAAGCCTTCTTATCCATTTTTACCAATGCTAATAAATCTGTAATAATCTTATTCTCTCGGTCAATTTCCACTGCAATATCCTGCATAAATTCCTGGTAAAGTTCAACAGGAACATTTTCTTGACCAACCAAGGAATCCGCCAAAACCTTAATCGAAGTCATAGGCGTCTTAAGCTCATGGGACACATTAGCCACAAATTCCTGGCGTGAATCATCCAGAACTTTCATCCTCTTTAGCATCTTATTAAACACACTACTAAGCATCTGAGTTTCCGAATAGTCCAGAACTGAAATTTCCTCATTCAGATAGCCATCTGTCAGTTCTTCAATGGCCTTGCTGACCCTTGCAAAAGGTTTTACCAGACTCTTAGATAACAAATAACCAAGTACCAAAACCAGAATACTAATTGCCAGCATGAGTAAGTTTCCTCTGTGTTCCAAAATCTCAATACTGTCTCTGATTTCTCCTGTAGAAGTACTCACTAACATGACTCCCTCAATCTGCTTGCTCTTATCATATTTCAATGATACCGTCTGTTCAATATAATCATTGCTATCATCATAATAGCTGGTATCCACACCTTCAAAACACTGGATGACTTCTTCTGACAACATATATTTGCCTTCATCAATATCGTAGGTATCCTTAATAATACGGCCACTTCTGTTAATAATTAAAATACGCCCATTATACACAGTGGATAGAATTGATAACTCCCCATTAATGACTTCAGACTGCTGATATTCCAGATATCCCTCTTTCATTAACTGCTTTCCTAAAATATCGCATTGGTTCTTCACATTAATTTTTTTTAATTCCACTGCCCTACTTTCATAGCTATTGACAATTACCTTTTCAATAATAAGACAAGGTACGATTCCAATAATCACTAATAAAACCATAATACGGAATCTGAGACTCTTAAAAAAGGACTGTTTCATTTTTTCTTTCATAGTCTTCGTCTTCTATCCCTGAAAATAATATCCAATGCCCCATTTTGTGTGAACATACTTAGGATCACTGGGAATGGTTTCAATTTTTTCTCTCAAACGGCGGATATGAACGTCCACTGTACGCACATCTCCCGGATATTCATATCCCCATACTAGATTCAGAAGATTTTCACGGCTATATACTTTATTGGGATTTTTCGCTAAAAGCTCTAACACATCAAATTCTTTTGCTGTCAAATTAATCTCTCTTCCACCAATAAAAACTCTTCTTCCTTCACAATCTAATTTCAATTCACCAATAACCAGCGTTTTATCTGGTATTTCTTTTTTCTCTTCTTTTCTGGCTCTTCGCATAATTGCTTTAATTCTGGCTTTTACTTCCAAAATATTAAACGGCTTGGTAATATAATCATCTGCCCCATACTCCAGCCCCAGAATTTTATCCATATCTTCCCCTTTGGCTGTCAGCATAATAATAGGTACAGAAGAAAATTCCCGAATCTGCTGACACACTTCCAATCCGGTCAGCTTGGGCAGCATAATATCCAACAGAATCATATCATATTCTTTTGTCTTTGCCTTTTCTAAAGCCTCTTCTCCGTCATATGCGCAATCCACTTCCATACCTTCCTGCTCCAGGCTGAAACGGATTCCTTTTACAATTAATTTTTCATCATCCACTACCAGAACTCGTTTACTCATTTATCATTCTCCTTATTCTACGCATATGTAATCTACAATTTTCTCATAGATTTTCCCTTTAATACCAGGTACCTGCTGTATTTCTTCTATGTTCTGAAATCCTCCAATCTGCTGGCGATACTCCAAAATAGCTTTGGCACGTGCTTCGCCGATTCCCGGAATTTCCTGAAGTCGGTCTGCTGTAGCCGTATTTAGGTTTACCTTTCCACTGGATTTCTCTCCACTTGAAAATAGGGGTTCCTGTTGAACCTCGGCATTCTGGGCAGAAATACCCTTCGCCTTTAGCTCTTCTGTCTCCTCTTTGGTATAAACCTGTATCTTTTCGCCATCTTTCAGTACCAAAGCCTGATTCAACCACTGCGTATCCGCCTGTTCTAAGAAACCTCCAGCTGTTTCAATGGCTTCAAACACTCTGGCATTTTCCGGCAACTCATAAACTCCCGGATTGGCAACTGCACCACTTACATCCACCCAGATACTTGCTGGTTTTGTCGGTGTCTTCTCTTTTTTCTGCACAGGCCCTTCCTTTAGTTCTTCTTCCTCAGTGATTTCCTGCACAGTATCTTCCACAAGAATCTCTGTCCCCTGCTTTTTGCAGGAACACAGGCATAGGCTACAAACAATAAGAAAAAACCACAGTATTCTTTTTTTCTTTGTTCTATACATTGCTTTTCCTCCTATCCACATATATAAGGGAAGCATCTGCATACAACTGTCTCTATTGTAACGAATTTATGTTCTTATTACAATATCTAATTCAGAAGTTCTGATTTTTTCCCTTTTTAACCATTCTTCTATTGATAATATATTGGAAATCACGGCAGAAACGCCGAACTGCTTCTTGAAATGTAATATGAGTATAACATAATTTTCACTTTTAGACAAACCAAAAAACAGCCGCAAAAATACGGCTGTTTTTGGTTATTTTTCCCACTTAAAAATAATAATTCCTACAATAGCAATCCCCATACCTAATAGTTTTCTCCACTGAAATCCTACCTTATCCACACCAAACAATCCCATAAGTTCTATAAGATATGCCACTGCAAGCTGTGCAACCACAATAAGCATTGCCGCCTTTGCAGGTCCCAGGGCAGACATACTTTGAATTACAGTGATAGTAATAAAGGCTCCAATTACGCCTCCCAAAAGAATATATTTATGTTCCACCCGCGCCAGTGCCCCAATGCTTTGGCGACCCGTAAAAAGCCATGCTGCAATACAGACCAGCAAAGCAGAAAACTGTACCCAACCTGTAGAAACCCACAAACTGCTCTGCTTGGTGAGTTCTGTGTTAAAAACCCCTTGCACACTCATAAGAGCCCCCGAAAGCAGTGCAACCAAAATTCCCCACATGCTTCATTCCTCCAATATGAATTTGTTTTCAAATTCAGTGTTTACCAAGGAATGCAAAATTATACCCGTCACCTAAAACCTTTACAAGAAATCCTAAGACCATACTTAGTAATGCAGCAGCAAAACCTACCATAACCCAGCCAAGCCCAAGAGAATATAAAGGCAGTTTATGGCAAATTTCTCCCAGAATACCCAAAGGGACTTTTGCCTGATCCAGAACATAAAGCACACTGATACAGCCAACACTTGTAATGGTCACAGGATAAAAAAAGCGGTTACTTTTTATCCATGAATCACATAATCCCAGTATAATCAGCACAATTGACATTGGATAAATGGCATTTAGAACAGGCACTGACAATCCTAAAATCGTATTCAATCCTTGATTACAAATCAGGAAGGAAAAACCTGTAATAACACAAACCCATTGTTTATATTTTAATTTAGGAAGCAATTTTGAAAAAAACTGGGAAATCGATGTAATCAATCCCACACATGTTGTCAAACAAGCCAGCGTAAAAATTGCTGCTAACAAAACTGCTCCAGGTCTTCCAAATAATTGAGACACAATACAACGCAAGGTCCATGCACCATTTTCCTGAATTGGATATACTCCTGAACTTTTCATTCCCATATAAGCCAGCATGAAATAAACCATCGATAAAATACTTCCAGCAAACACGCCAGCCTTAATAGTGTAATGCATAACTCCTTTTTTCTTTTCAATTCCCATATTTTGAATGGTGACAGAAATCACCAAACCGAAATTTAATGCTGCAATCGTGTCCATGGTCTGGTATCCTTCCAGAAATCCTTTCACTGCCGGATTCGCCTGATATGCTGTCTGCGCTGCTGCCACCTCTGTCTTTCCTCCAAATAAAAAACTTACAAATAAAAATACTAAGAGAAGAAGCAGAGATGGTGTCAAAACTTTCCCAATTCTCTCCACCAGCTTTTTGGGTGTCAGCGCCAACCATGCAGCCAGCACGAAAAATATCAACGAATATACAGCCATGCACCACTTCAAAGGTGCAGTCTCTGGAAGATACGGTGCCACTGCCATTTCAAAGGGAACAGAAGCAGCTCGAGGAATCCCTAGCCCCGGTCCAATAGACAAGTAAATCAATACCGTAAAAACAATCGCAAACCTTGGCCCCACCTTTCCTGCCAGACAGTCAAGCCCCTGAAATCTGGCTACAACAATAACACCCAAAACCGGCAAAAGAACTGCTGTAATTAAAAACGCTCCAATTGCCAGAGGTGTAGTTTCTCCTGCATTTTGCCCTAAGAACGGCGGAAAAATCAAATTTCCTGCTCCGAAAAAAAGAGAAAACAGCATAAAACTCACCAACACCATTTGCCTTTTTCCTAACTTCATTTCAAACTCCTCCTTCATATTTTCATACAATACACTTTTGCATGCACAAAAAAAGCCGTCCTAAAAAGGACGACTTCATCGCGGTACCACCTTATTTCCGTCTCTATGTAATATAGAACGGCACTCTACCTGCATCTATCAATGCATATCACCGATATCGTGGCTTAACTCCGGCTTGCCTACTTTCTTCAGCTTGCTTCTCCAGGATGATTTCACCATCTGACTTTCTTAGCAACTCTCACCAGCCGCTGCCTCTCTGTAAATTCCATCAGTGATTACTTATTCCCTTCTGCGAATTTTCTCTATTTGTGCTTCATGCTGTCTATCATTATAGACACTCTACTCTTCTTCGTCAATAGCTTTTCGAACTTTCCTTTTAAAAGCTCTGCTCCAGCTTTTCCACCATCTCATCAATCTGTTCTTTTGTGATAATAAGCGGCGGTACAAAACGCAACACATCACTTCCTGCTGAAATTACCACCAGGCCGTTTTCCAAAGCTTTTCCAACGATTTCTCCTACCGGTTTTCCAGCAACCACCAGGCCCTGCATCAACCCTTTTCCACGTCTTTGTGTCAGAAAATCATACTTTTCCACAAGACTATCCAGTTTTTCCTCTAAATAAGGGGTAACCTTCTGCACATGCTCTAAAATATGCTGCTCCTCAAACAAATCAAAAACCTTACTCACTGCTGCGCAGGCGAAAGGATTTCCTCCATAAGTAGTGCCATGATCTCCTGGCGCCAGACTATTTTCTGCCACCTTTTCATTTAGCACAAAAGCACCTACAGGAACCCCACAACCAAGAGCTTTGGCGCTGGTCATAATGTCTGGCTTCACACCATAAGCTTCATAAGCAAACATGGTTCCAGTCCGCCCCATACCACACTGAATTTCATCCAAAATCAGCAAAATATCTCTTTCATCACACAGCTTTCTTATCCCTTCCAGAAAAGATTTCTCTGCTGGATAAATGCCTCCTTCGCCTTGTACCGTTTCCAAAATAATCGCGCAGGTTTTCTCTGTAATCTGTGCTTTTACACTCTCCAAATCATTGAAATCTGCAAATTTAATTCCCCCTATCAGAGGTTTGAAAGGCTCCTGATAATGGCTGTTTCCTGTTACTGATAATGCTCCCATACTTCTTCCATGGAAGGAATGTTTCATAGCAATAATCTCATGGTCTGTACTTTTATCTTTCAGCCATGCATATTTTCTGGCAGCTTTTATTGCTCCTTCAATTGCCTCTGTTCCACTATTAGTAAAAAAAACTTTGCTAAGTCCTGATGCTTTTAAAAGCTTCTCTGCTGCCTCAGTCATAGGCACATTGTAATACAAATTTGAAGTATGAAGCAGCTTATCAATCTGATTCTTCAGTGCTTCATTATACCCCTGATTTCCATATCCCAGGGAAAAAACAGCAATTCCTGCTCCAAAATCCAGATACTTCTTTCCCTCTAAATCATAGAGATAAACACCTTCTCCATGGTCAAACACCACGGGAAAACGATTATATGTATGCAAAACAGCGTTTTCTGCCCGTTCTATATATTCCCTACTGCACGTCATAATGCTGTATTCCTTCCTTTCTCAAAATAGCGGTTCCAATCCCTTTGTTTGTAAAGATTTCAAGGAGCAGACAGTGCTTAATTCTGCCATCCAGAATGTGCACTCTGGAAACTCCTTCCTCAATGGCATCAATACAATTCTGAAGTTTTGGTATCATACCGCCTCCCACATTTCCATTATCAATCAATTCTTTTGCATCCTTTACAAACAGCTTTGAAATCAAACTTTCTGGGTCCTTAGGATTTTTATAAACACCTTCAATATCTGTTAAAAAGGCCAATTTTTCTGCCTTCATTTCCTTTGCAATAGCACAGGCCGCATCATCTGCATTAATGTTATAAGTAAGAAACTCTTCATCCATTCCAATAGGGCATACAATAGGCAGAAAATCTTTATCCAAAAGGTCAAATAAAATTTTGGGATTCACTCCTGTAATATTTCCCACATATCCAATATCCTCTCCATTGGAGTATTTTTTTTCTACTGTTAAAAGTCCGCCATCCTTGCCACTAATACCAACTGCTTTCACTCCAAGAGATTCCACCATGCTTACCAGTTCCTTATTTACCTTTCCAAGAACCATTTCCGCAATCTCCATAGTTTCCTCATCGGTCACCCGAAGACCATTGATAAATTTCGGTTCTTTTCCTACTTTACTCACCCAACGGCTGATTTCTTTTCCGCCGCCATGAACAATAATAGGTTTAAAACCAACGAGCTTTAATAATACAACATCCTGGATAACGCTTTTCTTTAGCTGTTCATCCACCATAGCGCTGCCACCATATTTCACTACAATAATTTTCCTGTTAAAACGCTGAATATAAGGCAACGCCTCAATAAGCACCTCTGCTTTTTCAAGATATTTCTGATTCACCATGTTTCTGTCTCCTTTCCCCTGCCTTTAAGAACGGTAATCTGCATTAATTTTCACATAATCGTAAGTCAAATCACATCCCCAGGCTGTTGCTGTTTCCTGTCCCATTTTCAAATCTGCAATGGCGGTTACATGGTTTTCTGAAAGAATTCTGGTTGCCTCTTCTTCACTGTAATTTACAGCAACACCGTTTTCAATAATCTGAATATAACCTGCTGCACTTTCAAAGGCTAAATCCACTTTATCCGGATCAAACTGTGCACCGGAATATCCCATAGCACAGAGGATTCTACCCCAGTTGGCATCGTGACCAAAAATAGCTGCTTTGGTCAGATTAGAAGTAATTACAGACTTACTTAAGGTCACAGCCTGCTCCTTTGTTTCAGCACCAATTATCTTCACTTCAAAGAGTGCAGAAGCTCCTTCTCCGTCTGCTGCAATTTGTTTTGCAAGACTGGTATTTACGCATTTTAAAGCTGCTTTAAAGGTTTCATAATCCTCATTTTTCTCTTTGATAATCGGGTTCTTTGCCATACCATTTGCCAAAACTAAAACTGTATCATTGGTAGAGGTATCTCCATCTACAGAAATCATATTATAAGTGTCTGCCACCACTTCGCTTAAAGCTTCTTGGAGAAGATTTTTTTCAATAGCTGCATCGGTTGTAACAAAGCCTAACATGGTACACATATTGGGATGAATCATTCCTGACCCTTTACACATACCTCCAATGGTTACTGTTTTTCCAGATAGCTGAAGCTCTACAGCCGCTTCTTTTCGCACAGTATCTGTAGTCATAATAGCCTCTGCTGCCAGGATTCCTGCCTGTCGTACTCCTGACAAAACCGGAGCTAATTTCTTCACTCCTGCTTCCAGTTTATTCATGGGAAGCTGTTGTCCAATCACACCTGTAGATGCCACCAGAACAGCCTCTTTTGGAACATCTAAAACCTCTGCTGCTACCTTTGCAGTAGCTTCACAATAACTATATCCTTCTTCTCCTGTACAGGCATTTGCAATACCGCTATTGCATATAATTGCCTGGGTATAAGGTGATTCATACACCACCTTTTTATCCCATTTTACGGGAGCTGCCTTTACAATATTAGTCGTAAAAGTTCCTGCAGTATTACATGGCTTTTCACTATAAATCATAGCCATATCTTTGGTATTTCCCTTCTTAATTCCTGCTGCAATTCCTGCTGCCTGAAAGCCTTTTGCAGAGGTTACTCCGCCATCTATACACTTCATCCTTTTTCCTTCTTTCTCTATATTCAATTCTCCCATAAAATACGCTTCTATGGGAACATTGGAACTAAATTCAAGCCTTCTGTTTCAGCTTCTCCAAACATAAGATTCATGTTCTGAACTGCCTGTCCTGCTGCCCCTTTTACAAGGTTATCTATAGCTCCCATCATAATAATCCGGTTGGTTCTCGGGTCAATTTTAAAGTTTACATCCACATAATTGCTGCCCTCCACCCATTTGGTCTGAGGGTAAACGTCTTTATCAAGGACACGAACAAATTTCTCCTGTTTATAATATTTATCATAGACTGCTTTCACCTCTTCATAAGTTACTTCTTTTGTGAGGTTCCCATAGGCAGTTACCAAAATTCCTCGGTTCATAGGTACCAGATGCGGTGTAAAATTCAACCGAATTTCCTGTCCTGCTGCATAACCAAGCTGTTCTTCAATTTCTGGGGTATGTCTGTGATTCGCCACACCATAAGCCTTCATATTTTCATTTACTTCACAGAATAAATTATCCAGCTTTGCCCCTCTTCCTGCTCCTGATGTACCGGATTTGGCATCAATAATTAAAGTATTTGGGTCAATCAGTCCTTCTTTTACCATGGGATAGCAGGTCAAAATACTGCAGGTGGTATAGCATCCAGGGTTCGCTACCAAACGGGCTTGTTTTACCTTTTCCCGATTGATTTCGCAAAGACCATAGACTGCCTCATCAATAAACTGCGGGGATGGATGATGAATCTTATACCATTCCTCATATACAGATACATCTTTTATACGGAAATCTGCACTCAAGTCAATAATCTTAACTTTAGATAAAATTTCTTCATTTACCATAGATGCGCAAAGTCCCTGAGGTGTTGCTGTAAAAATCACATCCACCTGTTCTGCTAAAGCTTCCATATTGTCATCCAGACATGTATCCTCTACAATTTCAAACATATTCTGATAGACTTCATAATATTTCTTATCAATATAGCTTCTAGAGCCATACCACTTAATCTCTACATTTTTATGTCCTTGTAAAAGACGCACCAGCTCTCCTCCTGCATAGCCAGTTGCACCGATAATACCTGCTTTTATCATGTCTTTCCTCCTCGCCTTTTTGAATTTTATTTCCGGTATGTATGTTCCTTCTATTGCTCATAATACTCTACTTTTTCTTCCTGCGCAAGAATTATCTCCCATACCGTTCTTATGTATATTCATTATTAATTTTTGAATAATTATACATCTCTATTTTATATTATGCAAGTATATTTTTTATATTTCTTCACTTTTATTTTCCTTTTGTACCTATTTTTACCTTATTTAACTATACTTCGATACCATTTACCTGAAATTTTTTTGAAATTATTTCATTTTTCCTATTGCATAATTATGATAATTGTTGTATAGTACCTTTAGTGAAAAAAACAGCCTGGCAGGCTGAAGGATACAAAAAATTTCAGGAGGATTTTAAGATGAAAGAAAAAGTTGTTTTAGCATATTCTGGTGGTCTTGATACCACAGCTTTAATTCCATGGTTAAAGGAAAATTTCAATTATGATGTTATCTGCTGCTGCATTAACTGCGGACAGGGTGCCGAATTGGATGGACTGGCTGAACGTGCTGCATTATCTGGTGCTGCAAAATTATATATCGAAGATGTCGTAGATGAATTCTGTGATGAATATATTGTACCGTGTGTACAGGCTGGAGCAGTCTATGAAAATAAATATCTTCTTGGTACTTCCATGGCTCGTCCTGTGATTGCGAAACGTCTTGTGGAAATCGCAAGAAAAGAAAACGCTGTTGCTATCTGCCATGGCGCTACTGGAAAAGGCAATGACCAGATTCGTTTTGAGCTTGGAATTAAGGCGCTTGCTCCTGATATTAAAATTATTGCCCCATGGCGTATGACAGATATCTGGACCATGCAGTCCCGTGAAGACGAAATTGCATTCTGTGAAGCTCACGGTATTCATCTTCCTTTTGATGCAAGCCACAGCTACAGCCGTGACCGGAACTTATGGCATATTAGTCATGAAGGACTGGAACTGGAAAATCCTGCCGAAGCACCGAACTATGACCAGGTTCTTGTTTTAAGTGTTCCGCCTCAGAAGGCACCAGATGTAGAAACAGAGGTTACTATGACTTTCGAAGCCGGTGTACCGAAAACTTTAAACGGAAAAGCAATGAAAGTTTCTGAAATCATCACAGAACTGAACCGTCTGGGTGGCGAAAACGGAATCGGTATTATCGATATCGTTGAAAACCGTGTAGTTGGCATGAAATCCCGTGGTGTATATGAAACACCGGGCGGAACCATCCTGATGGAAGCACATGCACAGTTAGAAGAGCTGGTTTTAGACCGTGAAACCATGGAAATGAAGAAAAAATTAGGCAGCCAGTTTGCTCAGGTTGTATATGAAGGAAAATGGTTCACACCGCTTCGTGAGGCTCTTCAGGCATTTGTAGAGTCCACTCAGAAGTATGTAACCGGTGAAGTGAAGTTCAAGCTTTACAAAGGAAACATTATCAAAGCCGGAACCACTTCACCATACAGCTTGTACAATG
>ENA-ORMO01001128-ORMO01001128.1-human-gut-metagenome-genome-assembly--contig:-NODE-1128-length-31638-cov-12.726562_pt1 | contig 31638 bp, 24 predicted proteins | sample MGYA00242106_ERZ509001 | MGnify/ENA primary metagenome ERZ509001 (study PRJEB26280, sample SAMEA2338736) | human gut metagenome | biome: human gut; feature: human-associated habitat; material: faeces...
GCGGGGTTCCCGACGTCGGCCGACATCGAGGCCGTGCGGTTGGTCGGGCCCATCGAGCCCGCCACGAAACGGGGTTTGAGCGGGTTGCGGGCCGTGAATTCGTCGGCTGCGCTGCGTGCCACCCCGGCCGCCGCACGCGAAATCTCATAGGCGTATGCCTCCAGCCCGTAGTCGGCCAGCGACACGGCGTTGGCGTTGAAAGAGTCGGTCTCGATGATGTCGGCGCCCGCCTGCAGGTATTTTACGTGTATTTCGCGCACCGCCCCGGGGCGTGTCACCGCCAGCAGGTCGTTGCAGCCTTTGAGCAGTACGTTCCAGTCGCGGAACCGTTCGCCGCGGTAATCCTCCTCCGTGAATCCGTACTGCTGCACCATGGTGCCGAAGCCGCCGTCGAGCAGCAGGATGCGGGATTCGAGCGCCTCGTATAACTTGTTTGCCATTTACTTTCCGATGATTTCTATTTCGAAGAGTTTGCTCCAGTTCTTGCCGGTCACGAAGATGCGCTTCCCGGCGGCATCGTATGCGATGCCGTTCAGTACGTCGGTCGTGGGCGTAACCTCCTCGTCGGGCAACAGTCCCGTGAGGTCTACGACCCCTTCGACCACGCCTGTCGCCGGGTCGATGATGACGATCTGGTCGGTCGTGTAGACGTTGGCCCACAACTTGCCGTCGATCCACTCCAGCTCGTTGAGGAAATTGATCGCCATGCCTTTGAGCGTCACCGTCGTGCGTTTCTCGCGTTTGAACGTCGCAGGGTCGAGCGTGTAGATATTGGCCGTGCCGTCCGACATGTAGAGCTTCTGCCCGTCGGTGGTCAGTCCCCAGCCTTCGCCGGGGTAGCGGAACTCCTTGATTTTCTTGCCTGTTTTCAGGTCGTAGACATAGGCTTTGTTCGATTGCCACGTGAGCTGGTACAACTTGCCGTCGAGCAGCGTGATCCCTTCGCCGAAATCCTCCTGCGGCAGCCGTGCGAACACCTCCGTGCGCCCGGTTTCGAGGTCGAGGGTCTGCACGACCGATTCGCCGTGCTCTCCGGTGCCTTCCCACAGCATGCCGTCGGCGAATTGCAGCCCCTGCGTATAACTGGTCGTCGGGTGAGGATATACCGCGCGGACGCTGTACGTGTATTCTTTCGGCGCGGCAGGAGCCTCGGGGCGTTTGGCACGGGCCTGATTTCCGCCGCACGACGCGAGCAGCAGGCCGAATAACAGAACGCTTGCGAACTTTTTCATTTTCTCTTTTTGAACATCGGATGCAAAGATACGAAAAACCCGGCATATGACGAATTTTTTGCCTATCTTTGCACAAACCTTGCGTCCCTTATGAGTAAAATATTTCCCAGGTTCTTTCTGCCTTTACTCGCTGCTGCATTCATCGTGGCTTGTATCCGTATCCCGAAACAACCGCAGACGACCGATCCCGACACCACGCCGCTGACTTACCGTTTCGACGGCGGTGCCGACCTGACCGCACTGTTCACCCTTCAGGCATCTTATATCGCTGCCGACGGACGGACACAGACCGAGCAGATCGCTTCGCTGCCGTGGGCGAAAGAGGTCGGTGTGTCCGCCCCTTTCGGTGCCCGTCTCGACGTCAGGTTCCGGAAAAAGGCCGACTATCCCCGGCAGGACGTATATGCTGTCGGTTTTTCGGGCGGAATCGACTGTGCCTCCGCGAATGCGGCGATTTCCCCCCCCCTCGGCCTGAGCCGTGCCGGGGGTGCCGGCAATATCGTACGGCTGCGGTTCTCGCTTCCGGACGGGGTGTCCCCGGACGACGTTTCGCTGCGCTTCGCACCCCTCAAATACGACAAACATTTCGCGTTTACATTTACCTGCGACGATTCCTATGTCACGGCTTACTCCCTCGTTTGGAGTTTGATCAATGCCAGGTGGATCGACGACCGGGAATTCCGCCATTTGGACGGCATCCCCACCTCGGGTTATGTCCCTGACCATGCGCTTGTGATGACCGACGGCTGCGGCAACGACCGCCGCTTCGGGTTCAGCTGTTCCGTCTGGCCTACCTGGGGCAGGGCGGATGATCCCGCCAATACCTATGTCAAAGACCTTGTCCGGACAGGTGCCAACAGCATGTATATTTCGTGGGAAGAGTTGCGCCTGCTCTCCGATTTCGGCGTTTCGATGCTTTTCCACAACGTCGACGAGCGGGTTTACGGCAAGGCCGACCCGGCGCTGATCGCGCAGGGTTTCCGCGACGACTACGACAAAGTCTGTGAAAAACTCGGGCTGCGGATGAAAGTACTGGGGCTTCCCGACGGTAACGAGGCCTATGCCGAGGCGGCGCAGCAATCCGATCTGATCCATTTTACCCGCAACTCCCTCGCGTGGCAGACCCGCATTTATTTGCACACGTGCGGCGATTTGCGCAAAGGGCAGACCTACGGTGGCGGCAACAATTCCGATCCCGATAAAAAACTGGCCGAGTTGGCCGAACAGGCGGTTTCCGGCAACCCGTATTGGGTCGGACTTACGATCCACCGCGGCGACAGGAGCTATGCGGAGATGCTCGAAAAGGTTTACCGCCTTTATGGCAAAGCCGGCAGCGACGCGCTCTGGGTCGCTTCGTGGGACGAGGTTTACGAATATGTCGCCATGCGCGAAGGTGCCCGGATCCGCAAAGACACCGAGGGGCGTACGGTGACGTTCGAAATCGAAATGCCCGTGGACGAAAGCTTTTGGTTCCGCGATATTTCGCTTTTGGTCGACGGCCTCGGCGGCGATTGCGGCGTGGAGCCTTTGTCGGACAACATCGTCGGGCTGGCGCGTGCCCCGCGCGGCGGCGGGATGCTGGTCAACGTGAATTTCAATCCCCGGCTTCCGGCGCTGGCCGAAAAGTATACGGCAGTCTACGAACGCGAGTACACCGACGCGGCGCTCGCCGATGCCCGCTATTTCGTCTCTCAGTTGCTGCCGTCGCTCGCGGCGCCGTTTGAACAACGGCTCGGCGCCGTCGTCGCACCGTCGCAGGGCGAGCTCGCCGCAGGACGCATCGAAGCTTACCTCGCCCAGATGGACGGGTATACTGTTACCGTGCAGCGCGACCTGCCTGCCGCAGAATAGGCTGGTACACATATATTTTAGAAAAAATTGTTGCTTTCTCGGTGAAAATCGCTATCTTTGCAACCCGATTTCGGAACGGAAAATAGGATAACAACAATATAGCAACCATTCATTATGAAGATCGTAAGAGAACAACGCGAAGAAAACAACTCGCTGCTCCGGGTGACGGTGGGCGAGGAGGATTACGGCCAGGCCGTCGAGAAGGAGCTGCGCGAGTACAAGCGCAAGGCCAATATCCCCGGTTTCCGTCCCGGCATGGTGCCCATGGGCCTTGTCAAGAAGATGTACGGCAAGGGCGTGCTGGCCGAACAGTCGTACCGCACGGCGTCGAACGCCGTGTTCGAATATCTCCAGAAGGAGAAGATCGACTACCTGGGCGACGTGATCCCTTCGGAGGAGCAGGGCGATTTCGATTTCGAAAACGGCAAGGAGTTCGATTTCGTGTTCGAGATCGGCGAGGCTCCCGAGATCAAACTCGATCTTTCGGACAAGGATAAAGTGACCTACCACAAGATCAAGGTCGACAAGAAGATGCACGACGACTACCGTGCCAACTACCTGCGCCGTTTCGGCCGCCTGGCCGATGCCGACGAGGTGACCTCGGACGAGGCGCTGTCCGTAACGCTCGACAACGGCGAGATGAACGTGGCCGACGCTTATGTCGGGTTGATCTCGATGTCGGAAGAAGAGCGCAAGCCGTTCATCGGCAAGAAGGTGGGCTTCAAGACCACGGTCAACGTCAACGAACTTTACAAGAACCCGTCGCAGCGCGCCGCCGTGCTGCAGGTCAAGGAGGACGAGCTGGAGGGCATCAATCCCGAATTCTCGCTGGAGATCACCAAGATCCGCAAGTTCGCCGAACCGGAGCTGAACGAGGAGTTCTTCAAGATGGCCTTCCCCGCAGGCGAGGTTACCGACGAGGCCGGGCTGGATAAGTTCATCGACGCACAAATCGGGCAGGAGCTCCGCCGCGAAAGCGATTACCTCTTCACGCTCCAGCTGCGTGACTACCTCGTGAAGAAGGCCGCGCTGAAGATGCCCGAGAAATTCCTCAAGCGCTGGCTCTTCACCATCAACGAAGGCAAGTTCTCGATGGAGGATATCGACAAGGATTTCGGCCAGTTCCTCAAGATGTTCACGTGGAACTACCTCCAGAAGCATTTCATCAAGCAGGACAACCTCTCCGTGAGCAAGGAGGAGGCGCTTGCTGAGGCCAAGTCGCTGGCCGCCGCGCAGTTCGCGCAGTACGGCATGCCGTCGGCGCCCGAGGACATGCTCGCCGGCTATGCCGAGAAGATCCTCGCCGACAAGGATCAGGGCCAGAAGATCTACGAGAAACTCTACGAGACGAAGGTCGTGGAAGATGTGAAATCGAAGATCAAGGTGACGGAAAAGGCCGTATCTGCGGAGGATTTCGCTAAATTGGCCCAGGCACTTTAGTATTTGCGGAAAAAATCTTATCTTTGGACTTTGCAGGCGTGATGTTTGCAAAGTCCTTTTGTTTGTTTCAGCGCCTTTTCCGGTGGCGGCCGAAAGAACCGGATATATGGAAATTCTCCCTGTGCAAAGGGAGGTTCAGCGGGATTTTAATTATGGAATGCGGTGCGCGGAAGCGCCGTAATATGAGTCCGACGAGTTCCATGAGCGAAAATCCCGACATGCTTTGTAAAACCTGAATTCGCCGGGCTCGCTTTTGATATGTCAGAATTTGAAAAATACGCACGGAACCATTGCGGCATCAGTTCGCTGAAACTGCATGACTTCCAGTCGGTCAGCGCATCGTATGTGTCGCCGACGATCATCGAGGAGCGTCAGCTGAACATCGCAACGATGGATGTCTTTTCGCGCCTGATGATGGATCGCATCATCTTCCTCGGCGCGCCGATCTACGACGACGCGGCCAATATCATCCAGGCACAGTTGCTTTTCCTCGAATCGGTCGATCCCGAAAAGGACATACAGATATATATTAATTCACCCGGCGGGTCGGTTTCGGCCGGATTGGGTATTTACGACACCATGCAGCTCGTCAATTCTGACGTGGCGACCATCTGCACCGGGCTGGCGGCCTCGATGGGAGCCGTGCTCCTGACTGCCGGCGCCAAGGGCAAGCGCTCGGCGCTGCCCCATTCGCGGGTGATGATCCACCAGCCGCTGGGCGGGGCGCAGGGACAGGCGTCGGACATCGAGATCACGGCGCGCGAGATCATGAAAACCAAGCGTGAGCTGTACGAGATACTCGCGGCGCATTCGGGCGTTTCGGTCAGGAAGATCGAAAAGGACGCCGACCGCGATTACTGGCTTTCGGCCCGCGAGGCGAAGGAGTACGGGCTGATCGACGAGGTACTTTCAAAACGCGGGAAGTGATGGCGCAGAATAAGAACAACAATAACCATCGGGGCGGAACGGGCGGCGACAGCTGCTCGTTCTGCGGTGCCAAGCGCGGGGACGTGGAGATCATGTTCCAGGGCGTGGACGGCGCCAATATCTGCAACAAATGTATCGAGAACGGCTATAAGATCATCGTCGAGAACGACGTGGCCTCGGAGCAGCGGCGTGCCGCTGCGGCACCTTTCAAGATGGAGGAGTTGCTCAAGCCGGCGCAGATCAAGGAGTTCCTCGACCAGTATGTCATCGGGCAGGACGACGCCAAGCGTTATATGTCGGTAGCGGTCTACAACCACTACAAACGGCTGCTCTACGCCCCCAAGGACGACGACATCGAGCTCGACAAGTCGAACATCATCCTCGTGGGGCCCACCGGTACGGGCAAGACGCTCATGGCGCGCACGATCGCCAGGTTGCTCAAGGTGCCTTTCACGATCGTCGACGCCACCGTGCTGACCGAGGCGGGCTATGTGGGCGAGGATGTCGAGAGCATCCTTTCGCGGCTGCTTCAGGTTGCCGACTACGACGTGGCACAGGCCGAGCGGGGCATCGTTTTCATCGACGAGATCGACAAGATCGCGCGCAAGGGCGACAACCCCTCCATCACGCGTGACGTCTCGGGCGAAGGCGTGCAGCAGGCGCTGCTTAAAATACTCGAGGGCACGGTGGTGAACGTGCCGCCCCAGGGCGGGCGCAAACACCCCGAGCAGAAGTTCATCCAGGTCGACACGCGCAATATCCTCTTCATCTGCGGGGGTGCGTTCGACGGCGTGGAGAAGAAGATTGCCCAGCGTCTGAACACCCGCGCCATGGGATACGGGCGCCTGAATGCCGACCGGATCGACCGCGGCAACCTGATGCAGTACATCACGCCGCAGGATCTCAAGTCCTTCGGGCTGATTCCCGAACTGGTGGGCCGTCTCCCGGTGCTGACCTACATGCAGCCGCTTTCGCGCGAGGCGCTGCGCTCGATCCTCACCGAGCCGAAGAATGCCATCGTCAAACAGTACAAGCGCCTGTTCGAGCTGGACGGCGTGAAGCTCTCGTTCGACGAGGCGGTGCTGGACTACATCGTCGACAAGGCCGTCGAATTCAAGCTCGGCGCCCGCGGCCTGCGCTCGATCTGCGAGGCGATCATGATGGATACGATGTTCGACATTCCCTCGACGGATGCGCGGAAATTTACCGTTACTTTGCCTTATGCAAAGAAAAAGATAGAAAAAGCAAATATTTTGGAGTTAAAACAGGTTGGATAATATCTTTTTTATTACTTTTGCAGCGAGAACCCTAAGACAAAACCATAAAACCACAGACTGATATGTCATCTACCAATTCCAAACTGACCCGTGTGGCCGACAATATCCGTATCCTTTCGGCCGCCATGGTCGAGAAAGCCAAATCGGGGCATCCCGGCGGCGCCATGGGCGGTGCCGACTTCGTGACGGTGCTCTATACCGAGTTCCTGCGTTACGACCCCGACAACATGGCTTACCCCTACCGTGACCGTTTCTTCCTTGATCCGGGGCATATGTCGCCGATGCTCTACTCGGTGCTGTCGCTGGCGGGATACTATACGACCGCAGACCTGCAATCGCTGCGCCAGTGGGGCAGCGTGACGCCCGGCCACCCCGAGGTGGACGTGATGCGCGGTGTGGAGAATACCTCGGGCCCGCTCGGGCAGGGACATGCCATGGCGCTGGGCGCCGCCATCGCGGAGCGGTTCATGGCGGCCCGCTTCGGCGAGTGGATGGCGCACAAGACCTATGCCTACATCTCCGACGGCGCCGTCGAAGAGGAGATCTCGCAGGGCGTGGGACGCATCGCAGGGCATCTGGGGTTGAGCAACTTCATCATGTACTACGATTCGAACAACATTCAGCTCTCGACCAAGGTCGATGAGGTGGACACCGAGAACGTGGCCATGAAATACGAAGCCTGGGGCTGGAACGTACTGTCGGTCGACGGGCACAATATCAATGAATTGCGCGAGGCGCTCGTGGCGGCCAATTCCGAAACGGAACGCCCGACGCTCATCATCGGCCATACGGTCATGGGCAAGGGGGCCCGCGCTACCGACGGCGGAAGCTTCGAGGACAAGGTGTCGACCCACGGGCAGCCGCTTACGGCGGCTGGCGCCGATTTCGCCGCCACGGTGAAAAACCTCGGGGGCGATCCCGAAAACCCGTTCTCCGTGTTCGACGAGAGCCGCGAGGCCTTCGCCGAGCGCCGCGAAGCGCTCCGTGCATGGGCTGCCCGCCAGGCCGGGGTCGAGAAGACGTGGCGCGGCGAGCACGGCGAGCTGGCCCGCAAGCTCGACATGTTCCTTTCGGGGCGCCTGCCCGAGATCGACTACAAATCCATCGAGGTGAAGGCAGGCGTTGCGACGCGTGCGGCATCGGCCACGGTGCTGGGCGTCTTTGCCGAGAAGATCGAAAATATGATCGTGGCTTCGGCCGACCTCTCCAATTCGGACAAGACCGACGGGTTCCTCAAGAAGACCAAGGCCTTCACGAAGGGCGACTTCAGCGGCAAGTTCTTCCAGGCGGGTGTTTCGGAGCTGACGATGGCCTGCGTGGCCAACGGTATGGCGCTGCATGGCGGCGTGATCCCGGCCTGCGGCACCTTCTTTGTTTTTTCGGACTACATGAAACCCGCCGTGCGCCTTTCGGCGCTGATGCGCCTGCACGTGATCTATGTCTGGACACACGACTCGTTCCGTGTGGGCGAGGATGGCCCGACGCACCAGCCCGTCGAACATGAGGCGCAGATACGCCTGATGGAGCATCTGAAGAACCATCACGACGAGCGTTCGATGCTTGTGCTGCGTCCTGCTGACGGCGATGAGACGGTCATGGCCTGGAAACTGGCCGTCGAGGAGCACCGCCCCGTGGCGCTCGTGCTCTCGCGCCAGAACATCAAGACGCTGCCGGCATTGGGTACGAGCCGCCGCGAAGAGGCCGCGCAGGTTTCGAAGGGCGGTTACGTGGTTATGGATTCGGCCAAACCCGAGGTCGTCATGGTGGCTACCGGCTCGGAGGTCGCTACGCTTGTCGAAGGGGCCGAATTGCTTGCTGCCGAAGGTATTTCGGTGCGCGTGGTGAATGTCCCGAGCGAGGGCTTGTTCCGTGACCAGCCCAAATCCTATCAGGAGGGCATCCTGCCTGCCGGCGTCGTCCGCTACGGCCTGACGTCGGGGCTTCCCGTGAACCTGCTCGGGCTGGTGGGCGAGAAGGGCATGATCCACGGCCTCGACCACTTCGGCTGGTCGGCTCCCTACACGGTGCTCGACGAGAAGTTCGGCTATAATGGTGCCACGGTGGCGGCCGAGGTCAAGAAATTGCTCGGCAGATAATCGTCCGGGTTCCCTGCGCCGTAGAATGCGGGGAGCCGGATAAATACGTAATGGACAAGGCCCCGAAATCATATTCGGGGCCTTGTTTGCAAGGCGGTTGTCGCACCGGAATTCCGCAGTCCGGAACCTGCCTGGATCGTTTCTGTCGGGCGCAGCCCGGAATCGGTGCCTGTCCGGGTTTTGCCGGGCAATGCCCTATTGCATGTAGAGTGTGACCCGGTCGTAGTATTGCCCGTCGATGAAAAGTTCGCCTGTCAGCCTGCCCCGGCGGATGTATACGTTGCGCAGTTCGCGCGGGTAATCGGCCCGCCCGTAGCTGATGTAGATTTTGTCGTCGTAGGCGTCCCACTGGATGTTGAGCGTGTCGAGGTAACGCCCCGTGTCGGCGTAGCGGAGCTCGTCGGTGCCGAAGCCGTCCGCCCCGAAATAGACATAGCTGTCCAGGGGGATGCGCCCGTCCTGGTAGAATCCCAGGTCGCCCGCCCAGACTCTCCCCGAGAGGGTGTCGTACAGCTCGTCGTCATCGCTGTCGCAGCCTGTGAAGGCCACGGCGGCGCACAGGAGCAGTGCGGCGAGGAAAAATCTTTTCATATACGGAGTGTTAAGAATTGTCGGATGCAAAGGTATGTTTTTTTTGCATATTGTGAAAATCCTGCGTATCTTTGCAGTCCCGTCTGTCAAGCGGGAAAATGTGGAAAGATTTGACTGATTGCAACCACAGTAAAAAATTGCTAAAACAGCTTATTTTTTATTCCAACAGCCAATTTTTCCCATTTTATACGTTTAACCATTAAAAATGTATGAAAATGGGCTTTTTGTTTACATCGGAGTCGGTGTCCGAGGGGCACCCCGATAAAGTTTCAGACCAGATTTCCGACGCCATCCTCGACGAATTCCTGCGTCGTGATGCCAATTCGAAGGTCGCCTGCGAAACGCTGTGCACCACCGGACTGGTGGTCGTGGCGGGTGAGGTGCGCTCGGATGCGTATGTCGACGTGCAGGGCGTGGCGCGCCGCGTCATCAACCGCATCGGCTACACGAAGAGCGAGTATCAGTTCGACTGCAATTCGTGCGGTATCTTGTCGGCCATCCACGAGCAGTCGTCCGACATCAACCAGGGCGTCGTGCGTGCCGCCGAGGAAGACCAGGGCGCCGGCGACCAGGGCATCATGTTCGGTTATGCCTGCAACGAGACCCGCGAGATGATGCCTGCGACGCTGATCCTCTCGCACGTCATCCTCAAGGAGCTGGCCGTCATCCGCCGTGAAGGCGAGGTGATGACTTACCTGCGCCCCGACTCGAAGTCGCAGGTGACGATCGAGTACGACGAGCGGACGAACAAACCGCTGCGCGTGCACACCATCGTGGTGTCGACGCAGCACGACGAGTTCATCCTGCCCGGCAACGGCCTCACGGAGAAAGAGGCCGAGGAGCGGATGCAGGAGCGCATCCGCGAGGATGTGCGCACGATCCTCATCCCGCGCGTCAAGGCGCGCCTGGAGCGGGCCGGCGACAAGCTGGCCAGTCTGATCGGCGACGATTACATCCTGCACGTGAATCCCACGGGCAAATTCGTGATCGGCGGCCCCCACGGCGATACCGGCCTCACGGGGCGCAAGATCATCGTCGATACCTACGGCGGCCGCGGCGCACACGGCGGCGGCGCTTTCTCGGGCAAGGATTCGTCGAAGGTAGACCGCTCGGCGGCCTATGCCGCCCGGCATATAGCCAAGAACCTGGTGGCGGCAGGCGTCGCCGACGAAGTGCTCGTCGAGTTGTCCTACGCCATCGGCATCGCCCAGCCGCTGTCGATCTACGTCGACACCTACCGTTCGCCCCGCCCCGCGGCGCTGGAGGGGATGACCGACGGCGAAATCGCCCGCCGCATTGGCAGGCTTTTCGACCTGCGCCCCGCCGCGATCGTGAAACGCTTCGGGCTGAAGAACCCGATCTTCGAGGCTACGGCTTCCTACGGGCATTTCGGCAACCGTCCTTATAAGCAGGTCGAGAAGGTCTGGGAGAACGGCCGCGAAGTGGAACGCGAGATCGAGTATTTCGGATGGGAGAAGCTCGACGCGGTGGATTGCATCCGTAAAGAGTTCGGGCTGTAACGCTCCGGGACACGGCAGATCGGGACATTCGGCGCGGATGTCCCGATTTTTGCCTATATCCGCATACTAACCGGACATTTTAGTTCGTTTGTCCTACGAAATGAAAAAATTAATAGCCTATGGCGGAAGTTGCCTCTGATTAATTTATTGAACCAATTAGTGATTATGAAAAAGGCATTTTTAATTTTAGGAGTAGTTGCCGTGTCGGCCGCAGCGGGCGGATTTACGGCTTGGAAAGTTGCCGCGCCCCGCGAGGGTTCGGTGCAATATATCGAGCGTGAGGTGGAACGTACGCCCGCGCTGGGAACACATTTTACGTCATACCAGGCCGAGCAGTACCCCGACCTGACGTACGCCGCCGAGAACGCGGTGAAAGCCGTCGTCAACATCGAGGCCGTGCAGCAGGTGGAGATGCCCCGGCGCCGGGGTTACGACCCGTTCCTGGAGTTCTTCGGTATCCCGCAGGGGTATGACGAAGGGCCGCAGTTCCGCGAGCAGCGTGCCGGCGGTTCGGGTGTCATCATCTCCGAGGACGGCTATGTCGTCACCAACAACCACGTCGTGGACGGGGCCTCGAAGCTCAAGGTGAAACTCAACGACGGCCGCACGTTCGAGGCCAAGCTCATCGGCAAGGACTCGGCGACCGACCTCGCGCTGCTGAAAATCGAGGCCGCAGACCTGCCGACCGTGCCGTTCGGTTCGTCGGACGCACTGCGCCTGGGTGAGTGGGTACTGGCGATCGGTTCGCCCTTCGACCTGCAATCGACCATCACGGCCGGCATCGTGAGCGCTAAGGCGCGTAACCTGGGCGTGATCCCCAACGATTTCAGCATCGAGGCTTTCATCCAGACCGATGCCGCGGTGAACCCGGGCAATTCGGGCGGTGCGCTGGTCAATACGCACGGCGAACTGGTGGGTATCAACACCCTGATCAAGTCGCAGACGGGCAGTTACGTGGGTTATTCGTTCGCCATCCCCGAGTCGATCGTCCGCAAGGTGGTCGTCGACCTGAAGGAGTACGGCATCGTGCAGCGTGCGCTGCTGGGGATCCGGTATGGCATCGTCGATCAGGACTTCATCGACAACATGGGTGAGGAAACCGGTATCAAGGAGCTGGGCGGCGCCTATGTCAGCAGCGTCGTCGAAGGCGGTTCGGCCTCCGAGGCCGGCATCCGCAAGGGCGACGTCATCCTGGACATCGACGGCGTGAAGATCAACGACAATGCGACGCTCTCCGAGCAGATCGGACGCCGCCGACCCAACGATAAGGTTAAATTATCGGTAAAAAGAGACGGCAAGGTGAAACAAATTGACGTTACATTGCGTAATAAAGCAGGTAAAACGGAATTAATTACCAAAGAAGACGTCGATATGGTCGAGGTTCTCGGAGGTAAGTTCGCCGATGCGGGCGCCAAACTCTGCCGTGAGCTCGATATCAAGGGCGGCGTGCAGGTGGTCGGCATCAAGGCCGACGGAATTCTGGCCCGCGCCCGCGTTAAGCAGGGATTTGTGATTACCCACATCAACGACCGTCCGGTCTATTCGCTCTCCGACATGGAGCGCATGACCGACAAGGTGCGTTCGATCGACGGCATCTATCCCAACGGCCGTGCTGCAAGCTACGTGCTTGTGGAATAGCAGGACGACCCGGGCGGGTTTTGTTTGAGAAGCTAATTTTTTAGGAGGTTAAATAAGAACATGCGTCAATTAAAGATTACCAAGTCCATCACCAACCGCGAGAGCGCTTCGCTGGACAAGTACTTGCAGGAGATCGGCAAGGAGGAGCTCATCACGGTCGAAGAGGAGGTGGAACTCGCCCAACGGATCAAGAAGGGAGACCAGGAAGCCCTGGAGAAACTGACCAAAGCCAATCTGCGCTTCGTGGTCTCCGTAGCCAAGCAATACCAGAACCAGGGACTGAGCCTTCCCGACCTGATCAACGAAGGTAACCTGGGCCTTATCAAGGCTGCCGAGAAGTTCGACGAAACCCGCGGCTTCAAGTTCATCTCGTATGCCGTATGGTGGATTCGCCAGTCGATCCTTCAGGCTTTGGCCGAGCAGTCGCGCATCGTGCGCCTGCCGCTCAACCAGGTGGGGTCGCTCAACAAGATCAACAAGGCATTCGCCCGCTTCGAGCAGGAGCATGAGCGCACCCCGTCGCCCGAGGAACTGGCCACGGAACTGGAACTCCCGAAGGAGAAGGTCACCGACACGCTGCGTGTCGCCGGCCGCCACGTCTCGGTCGATGCCCCGTTCGCCGACGGCGAGGACAACTCGCTGCTCGACGTGCTGGTGAACCCCGATTCGCCCAATGCCGACAGGGGGCTGATCAACGAGTCGCTTTCGACCGAGGTCGACCGTGCGCTCGAGACCCTTACGGAACGTGAACGCGACATCATCAAGTATTTCTTCGGTATCGGGACGTCGGAGATGACCCTCGAGGAGATCGGCGAGAAATTCGACCTGACGCGCGAACGCGTGCGCCAGATCAAGGAGAAGGCGATCCGCCGCCTGCGCCACTCGTCGCGCTCGAAGCTGCTGAAATCCTACCTTGGGTAAACGGTATTGTGATCGTAAAATCCCGGACTAAATCAGTTAGTCCGGGATTTTTTTGTGCCTTTCGCTTCCCCTTACAGCAATAATCCGAGCGTGAGCAGCAGGCCGAACAGCAGGATATTGCGTGACGTGGCGCGCAGGATGGCGTTCAGTTCGCGGCCGCGGCCGATCCGTACCATGCGGCGCCATGCAGCGACATGCGGCGGCAGGTAGAGCAGCGGCAGGAGTGCCGCCCATGTCCGCCCGTCGCCCCAAAGCCCGAGGCAGAGCGCTGCGGCCGCGAATCCCGACAGCAGGTAGAGCCGTTGTCCTGCCCGTTCGCCCAGGCGGACGACGAGCGTCCGTTTGCCGCTGCGGGCATCCTGTTCGCGGTCACGGTAGTTGTTGACCATCAATAGCGTGTCGATTGCCAGTCCGCAAGACAGGCCGCAGGCTGCCGCGACGACCGCCACCTGCCATGTCCAGCCGCCGCAGAGGACGTAGTACGTGCAGCCGACGGGGACGAATCCGAAGAAAAGCAATACGAGCATGTCGCCCCAGCCGTGGTAGGCCAGCGGGTAAGGCCCGGCCGTGTAGAGGAATGCGAAGAGGACGCAGGCGGCGCCGACGGCGATGAGCCACCAGCCCCCGTAGGCGATGAGCCCGCAGCCCGCGGCGCAGGCGGCGAGTGTGGTTGCGGCGATGCCCAGCCGCATGGACTTCGGGGTGATCCACCCCTGGGCGCAGGCGCGTTCAGGCCCGAGGCGGTCTTCCCCGTCGGAGCCTTTCAGGTAATCCCACAGGTCGTTTATCAGGTTGGCGTCGATCTGCATCAGCAAGGCGAATGCGAAGCAGAGTACCGCGGGCAAGAGGACGAACCCGCCGTCCGCCGCCGCAAGGCCGCAGCCCAGCATCACCGGGACGGCGGCTCCGGTCAGTGTCTTGGGACGTGCCGCAAGCAGCCATGCCCGCAGGGAATCGGTGCGTATCTCTTTTGTAGCCATCGTTTCGGTTTGTGGGCGCGGGGCTATCCCGGATTTACCACACGATGGGTTCCTGCCCCACGCTGAGGAGGTATTCGTTGGCGCGCGAGAAATGGCGGCAGCCGAAGAACCCGCGGTAGACCGACAGCGGCGAGGGATGCACGGCCTTGAGTATGCAGTTGCGCTGCGGGTCGGCGATGGCGCCTTTTTTCTGTGCATAGCTGCCCCAGAGCATGTAGACGATACCCTGCTTGCGCTGGGCGATGGCGCGTACCACGGCGTCGGTGAAGGTTTCCCACCCATGCCCGGCGTGCGAGGCTGCCTCGTGGGCGCGGACGGTCAGCACGGCGTTCAGGAGCAGTACCCCCTGCTCGGCCCAGCGGTCGAGGTTGCCCGTCGGGGGGATGGGTGTCCCGGTGTCGTCGGAAACCTCCTTGAAGATGTTTTGCAACGAGGGCGGGAACGGCACGCCGTCGCCTACCGAGAAGCAGAGCCCGTTGGCCTGCCCGGGGCCGTGGTAGGGATCCTGGCCGATGATGACGACTTTCAGTTTGTCGAAGGGGCATTTGTCGAAGGCCCGGAAGATATTGCTGCCGCGCGGGTAGATGCGGTGCGTGGCATATTCCTGCCGTACGAATTGCGTAAGGGCGGCGAAATAAGGTTTCTCGAATTCGGGAGAGAGCAGCTCTTTCCAGTCGGGGGCGATCTTTACATCCATGTTGCAAGGTGGTTAAAGTGGTGTAAATGTAGTAAAAAGTTGGCAGATTCCTGTTATCTTTGCACGAGGATATGAAGAAAGCATTTTTGTTTCTGGCGTTGTGCCTGCTCGGTGCAGGCCGCGCAGCGGCTGCGGAACCCGTCGACAGTGTCCGCAATGTGATTTATATGATCGGCGACGGCATGGGCCTGGCGCATGTTTCGATGCTCGCCGTCGAAGGCGGCTATGCCCCGACGGCTTTCGACCGGGCACAGGGTATTGCCCTGATCTCGACCTATTCGGCCAACAACCGGGTGACGGATTCCGCGGCTGCGGGGACGGCGCTGGCATGCGGGAGCAAGACCAATAACGGTACGTTGGGGCTGGATCCCCGGGGCGGGCGTCTGCAGTCGCTCATCGAGTGGGCGGTGGCCGAAGGGATGCCTGCGGGGATTGCCGTGAAATGTCATCTCCAGCATGCCACCCCTGCTGCATTTTACGCGCATGTCCCGGATCGGGGCGACGAAAAGGCCATTACGCGCGACCTGCTGGCGAGCAATATCGACGTGCTCATAGGTGCTGGCAGGCGGCTCGAAAAGGAGTCCCCCGAGGGCGGTTCGTATCGCGATGCGTTCGGCCGCCGCGGCTATGCGGTCGCCGGTTCGCTCGAAGAGGCGGAACCGGTTCGTGCGGGACGGTTGCTGTGTGCCGTGACCGATGAAAATATCCCGAAGACGATCCGGCGCGAAGATTACCTGTGCTGCGCCACGCAGAAGGCACTGGAAATACTCTCCCACAATGCCGACTCGGTCGGCCGCGGTTTTGTGCTGATGGTCGAAGGGTCGCTTATCGACGGTGCGTCGCACGGTAACGATGCGGAGAAGATACTGGCCGAAATGCGCGATTTCGAGCGTGCCGTGGCCGCGGCGATGGACTTTGCCGACCGCGCGCCGGGGACGCTGGTCGTAGTGACGGCCGACCATGAAACCGGGGGGCTCGCCATCCCGAGCTGCGACGGTGATTTTACCCGCTCCGAGAGCGGTATCCGATATGTTTTCGGATCCAAAAGCCACACGGCGACCTACGTCCCCGTTTACCTTTATGGTACGGGTGCGGGGCATATTGCTGGGATAATGGACAACACGCAACTCGCCCGGCGGGTCATGGCGCTGCTCGGGAAGGAGTAGCCGTTTCCGTGCTGCGTGCGCGGTGCGGCCGCACCGGAAGGTCATGCCATTGCCCGGTGAGCGGAGGCTGGGAATTCAGCCTTGCCTGCACGGGTGATGCTGTTGGGGAGAATTGCTGCGCCGTCCGGCGGGAAGCCGCTCCGGCTCTGCCCCGTATCAAATACAAACAGCGTCCACTGAACTCGGGGTGGACGCCGTTTGCTGCTTATGGTTGGAGCGATGCTTCGGAAAGCCTACTTATTTTGGGTGCCATAGCCGACTACTAAAATCTCTTCCATGTCCCCTTCCCGCTGTGTGGTGGCCTTGTCGTGGAGGATGCCTTCGGACGTCTGGACAGCGAAGTCTACCGGCATGCCGAACTTTACGCGTACGGCCTCTCCGCGCTGCTTGCCGGGCGTCCATTTCGGGGATTTGCCGATGACGCGCAGTACCTCGTCCGCAAGGGATTTATCGGGCGATTTGAATATTTCGGCGTTGCCCACCGAGCCGTCCTTCTCGATGACGAACGTGACCAGGACTTTCCCGTAAATGTTTTTGCTGAGGGCTTCCGCCGGGTATTTCACGTTCATTTGTACCCACCGGCGGAATTCGTTGATGTCACCGCCGTTGAATTGCGGCGGGGTATCCACCACCAGGAACGGTTCTTCCCCGGAACTTTTGTTTTCACTGGTCTTAGTGTCCTGTGCCGTAGCAGTTATTCTGAAATCAACGGGCAGCGTATATCTCACACGCACCTTTTCGCCGCGCTGTTCGCCCGGTTTCCATTTGGGCGAAGCTGCGACGACGCGCCGCGTCTCTTCCGAGAATGCCTTGCCGGGGGTTTGAAGAATCTGGATGTTGCTTACCGAGCCGTCCTTTTCGACGACGAACGACAGGACGACACGCCCCTGTTCCCCGTTCTTGAATGCCTCGGCGGGGGATTTTATGTTTTTCTGCACCCATGCGCGAAAAGTGTTGAGGTCACCGTATCCCGGGTTGCCGCCCTCCTGCATCGGGAACAAGGGCATGGTCTCGGCGATCAGGAACGGCTGGTCGTCCTCCGTTTCCCCGGTTTCGCGGATGCTGCCGTCCTGAAACTCGGCCTGTGTCGTGGCGTTTCCAGTCTCCTGGCGGGCGTCCCCCGGGGTGGGCAGGGCCGTATCACCTTTGGTCGTTATGATTACTACGCCGTTGCGGGCTTCCTGCCCGTAGGTCGCTACGGCGGATTGGTCTTTGAGTACCGTTATGTTTTCGATGCGGCTCGGATCGAGCTTGTTTATGAAATCCGGGTTTACCTTGATTCCGTCGACCACCCAGAGCGGTTTGCCGGTCTGGGCCGAAAGCACCGGTGTCCCCGGGGTTTCGGATTCCAGCGTGATCCCGGTAAACTGCCGGGCTGCCTCTCCGACCTCCAGCAGGTGGGGTTTGCAACCGACGTAGGCGACTGTGAGTATTGATCCCTGCGGAGCGTAGATTTCCGCATGTCCCGATTTATCGGTGACAACGCCCTTTTGCGTGTCCTTTATCGTTATCACTGCTCCGGGCAGGGGGTCGCCATCCTTTAGTACCGTTACGGCGACCTGTTTCTCGGTGGTGGTCGCTCCTTCGTCCGACGAACTTGTTGCGGCCTTGTTTTCAGTTCGCTGCAAGACGACGACGGTGGCCTCCTTTTGGCTATGCCGCTTCGTATCGACCGTTGCCGATTCGTAGCCGGGATAGCTTACCAAAAGTTTGCTGCCGTCCGGGACGGTGATCTCGGCATGTCCGTCCGCATTGGTCACGGTGCCCTGTGTCGTACCTACGACCTGTACGATGGCGCCCGGGAGTGCCCCTTTGTCCTTGCTCCGAACCTCTATCGACACGCTGCGTGTCTTGTCCTTTTTTTCATCTCCGGCATGCTGTGTTTCCTGCCCGGGAGCGGTTTCGATACCGGTGCCGGTTGCCGGGGCGACGATCACTGCGGCGCGCGTAGTGAAAGAGAATGCGCACAGGAGCCCGATCAGGGCTGGCAGCGTACCTGCCAGCCGGAGCAGGCTGTGCCTGCTTTTTGTCTGCGTAGTCATCATTTTAAAGCGTTTTTTAGTAAGTGAGTTACGCAGCCCGTTGGCTATTTCCGGACTATAACCGAAAAGCTGCTTGAAGATCGTTTGCATGTATTCGGCCCTGTCGTAGCCGCTCGTGAGCACGTCGCTGTCGGCCTCGAACTCCTCGGCCTCGGTCAGCCGCCGTGCGGCGATCCATACGAAGGGGTTCCACCACAGGGCGGCTTTCATGGTTTCCATGACGATCCGCTCGAGGGAGTGGCGGTGGGCTATGTGGCTCGATTCATGGGCCAGGATCGCCCCCATCTCCGCGGCGGGTGTTGCGGCCCAGATGTAGATTGTGCGGAAAAACGAGAACGAAGCGATCTCCTGCCGCGTGCGCACGATCTTGTATTTGCCCGTACGGGTGACCTCCGCGCCGCGCCGGAGGCGCCGGATACGGAATCCCTGCCACAACATGATGCCGAGGATCAGGGCTGCGCCCGCCAGGTAAAGCCCCAGGCACAGATGCCCGGGCGTGATGGCGTGCGCCTCGGCGTCGGGCAGCACTTCGGCCGTCCAGTCGCCCGGGGCAGGCGCAGTTACGGTCGGGGTCGCCACGATGATCCGCCCCGGCCATACGGGAATGCGGAGCAGGGGGATCAGTGCGGCTACGGCCGTCGTGGCGAGCAGGTACAGGCGGCACCAACGGAATTTCACCCTGCGTTCGAGCAGGATGGCGTAGGCCGCTAACAGCACGCCGCTGCATGCGAGGACTTCGAGGGCATATATGGCCAGTGTTTTCATGGTCGGAAGGGCTTGGGGCGGAGCGGGCGGTTATTTGCGGGCGTTCTGCATGATTTGGAGAATCTCCTCCATCTCCGTGACCGAGATGTCCTCATGGCGCGAGAAGAACGAGACCATCTGTGCCAGCGAGCCGTCGAAATAGGACGACAGTACCGACGACATGACCCCGCGTGCGTACTCTTCGCGGCTTACGGCCGGATAGTAGCGGTGGCTTTTGCCCTCGGGCGTGTGGTTGACGAAACCTTTGTTTTCGAGGATTTTGAGGAAGGTCGCGACTGTGGTGTATTTCGGGCGGGGTTCTTTTGTCTGGGCGATGATCTCGTTGACCACCGCATCGCCCAGCCTCCAGAGTATCTGCATGATCTCCTCTTCGCCGCGTGTGAGTTCCGGTTGTTTATTCTCCATGGTAGTGGTTTTTAGTTCGTTTTCGATGTCATTCAGTTTCCAGCGCGGTTGCAGCCCTCCGGCGCCGGCCATTGGATACCCCAACGTTTGAGGTATTCCGCTACAGGCCCCATGCCGACCTCTCTGCGCCACTCGTCCACGCGTTCCGCGTCGAGCAACGGGGCTATGTAATAACTGCCGTCGCCATGCCGGAGCACCTGTGATCCGTAACGCTGCGGTTCTCCTTTGCTGACGGCTATGCGATCCTCGAGCATGGCGACCTGCAAAGGCTGGATGTCCCCCAGCACCGCTCCCTGCCTCAGCAGGGGCAGGTAACGCTCCTGTATTGCCGGATCGGAATGCTGGATGACAAGGAAGAATGCCGTGCATGCGTCGCCGACCTTCGTTTTACCTACCCAGCCCCGACTGTCGAGAATAGACGAGATTTCCCGCAGGTTCAAACTGTCCGTGCGCTGCATCTCTGCGATCAGCGAGTCCGTCACGATGCCGTTTGCACCCGATTCTATGGCCCGGATATAGGCCGTGCGTACCTGCTGGTCGCTCGCGGCGATCTGCTGCAATTTCCTGCGCAACGGTATGTCGAAGTCGCGTTCAGCGCGGTGTTGCCGCGCTGTGAGCGTGTCGAGGAGTAGCTGCCAACGTGTGTCGGCATGCAGCGGTTGTAGATCTCCGTCGGTTTCGATGCGATCGGAATACCATTCCTTTTCAAGGGCTATGCGTTTGAATAACCGGTCGAAAGCCAGCCCGTTGTCTCCGGCTTTAGCCGCAGCGCAAGCTGCATTGTATAAATGATAGGGTTGTATGTGTTCTGTCTGATAGAAGGCTGCTTCGAATGCCCGGCTCGCGCCGGCGGGGTCGCCGGCCATGTAGAGCGAGTCGGCTTGGCGGATGTGCGCGAGGTAGGTGCTCTTGTCGCTTTGCTGTGCGTATGAGCACAAGAAGGCTGCGACAAAAATCAGGGCGATATACATGCGCTTTTCCATGAGCATTATGATTTAAACTCGACACAAGTTTACTACTAATTTTTTAGATCAACAAATATTTCTTCTAAAAAATTAGTAGATAGCGCCCAAAAAGCAGAATACCTATATTAACATGCGATATGCGATGTAACCTTGTTTGGGAATTTCCGGGGAGTCCCCTGTCTGCATTGTGGCGCGAAGGCCGGCTGCCGGGGCAGGTTTGTTGCCGGAAAACCGGGTGCGCAGGCGCAAACGAACCGCCGGATTGCCGGACGGGGGAGGCTGCCGGCGGTGGCGGAATGCTCCTTCAGGGAGTCAGCCCAGCCGTGCCTCTTCGTTGTCCTTCTCCGCCTTCTCGTCCTCTTCCCAGTCGAACCACGGGAATTCATGGCGCCCGGCGAGCGAAAAACGGGTATAGGTGATCGGGAGCCCCATTTCGAGGAACCGTTTTTCGTAGGCGGTCTTGACCGACAGTACTTCGTCGGCGTAGCCCGTGCCGTAGATGTCGGCGTTCGAGACTTCGCATGGCAGCCCGTAGCGGCGCACCACCTCGTTCGTATAGCCGAACAGATGCTTCGAATCGGTCTTGAGGTTGATCCATCCGTCGGGGGACAGTATGCGGGCGTAATATCCGAGGAAAAGCGGCGAGGTGAGGCGTTTCTTCGCCCGGCGGCTCTTGAGTTGCGGGTCGGGGAAGGTGATCCATATCTCGTCGACCTCGCCCTCGGCGAACAGGCCGTTGATAAACTCGATGCGCGTGCGCAGGAACCCCACGTTGGGCATCCTGCGGTCGGTGGCGGTTTTGGCGCCCCGCCACATGCGTGCGCCCTTGATGTCGATGCCGATGAAATTGCGCGACGGGTCGCGCTCGGCCAGCGCTACGGTATATTCGCCCTTGCCGCAGCCCAATTCGAGTACGATCGGGTTGTCGTTATGGAAAAAGTCGCTGCGCCAATGCCCTTTGAGCGGGTGGTCGCAACGGAATACCTCGTCGAATTCGGGTTGTATGAAACAGTCGAAAGTCAGGTTCTCGCGGAACTTGCGGAGCTTGTCCTTGCCCATTGTTGTCTCTTATTCGCTTTTTACGATATTTATGCCGACGGCCTCGATGCCCTTCACCGGGCGGCCGGGTGTGACGGTTATGCAGTAGTCGCCCGTGCGGGCGAAGCGGATGCGGCGGCGATAGGGGAGGTCGGCCTCGCGCGACAGGGCGGCCGGAGTGTGCGCGGCCGGGAGTACGAGCCGGAAAGCCTCTTCGTGCCGGAGCGAGTCGGGTGTGACGACTGCTATGCGTACCGTCAGCGTGTCTTCATCCATGCGGTCGTCGTAGCGCAGGAACAAATCCATGTCACGCAGCGTCGTCGTATCGGTGTTGGTGAAGACGATGGCGGCGGGGGGGTCCCAGCCCGAGGCATCCACATCGGTCACCGCGGCTCCGTGGGGTGACACGCAGCCTGCGGCAAAGGCCGCGGTGGAAAGGAGTACTGCCCGACGGACTTTCCGGAATGCGCTGCCCGTCCGATTCCGGTATGCGGCTGTGCCGGACGCTGCCCTGCCCGACCCTGGCGTATGGAACCACGTTGTGCCGGGTTGTGTTGTACAGGGCTGCATTGCGCCGGCCTGCGTGGCAGTGCTACCCGGAATGCCGGCCGTCTGCCGAAGCGTTCCGGCTGCTGCGCGACGTGCCGCTATGTCACGTGCCCGTATCACCGTCTATTCGTTTGAACCCCCGTTGCTTCCGCTGCCGTTGTCGCTGCCCCCTTCGCGGCGTTCGCCTCCCGGACGGCGGCGGTTGCGGTTGTTTCGCCTGTTGCCACCTTCGCGGCGTTCCCCGCCGTTTGTATTGCCCTCTGCGCCGTTGTTGCCTCCGTTGTTGCCGTTGCCATTGTTGCGGGGAACTGCCTCATTGCGGTTCCCGTTGCGGCGGTCACCGCCGTTACGGTTCTCCCCGTTGCGGGAACGGTCGTTGCGTCGCTGGCGGCGTTCGGGACGCTCCTGCTGGGACAGCTGCCCCGGCTGAGCCTGGCGGCGCTCCTGCCCTGCTTCCTGGGACGGCTGCCCGTTCTGCCCCTCCTGCCCGTTCTGTTTGCCCCGGTTGCGGCCGCGCTTGTTGCGCCGTTTGGCCGAGTCGAAACGGGTGATGCTGTCCTCTTCGGAGCGGTAGGTCGGCTCCTCGGCTATCGGGCGGATGTCGTCGGCGTGCTGCAGCTGGTCGACCTTCTTGCCCGCACGGTTCAGCGCCATGATTTCGCGCACGCGCGACACGGGCAGCGTGGTGACATTGACCATCGCGTCCTTGCTTGACGAGAAGGTCATCGTACCGGCGAGAATGTCGCTTTTGACGAGGAAATATTCGCCGTCGATGGCCTGCAACGGCTCACGCAGGCGCGGGAACTCCTTGCGGGCGTCGACATAGGTGTCGTATTCGTACATCATGCAGCATTTGAGTTTCGAACACTGTCCGGCCAGTTTCTGGGGATTGAGCGAAATCTCCTGTGCACGGGCGGCACCCGTCGTGACGCTCGAGAAGCTCGACATCCACGATGCGCAGCACAGCTCGCGCCCGCAGGCACCCAGCCCGCCGATGCGCCCGGCTTCCTGGCGTGCGCCGATCTGCTTCATTTCGATGCGGATGTGGAACCGCTCGGCGAAGACCTTGATCAGCTCGCGGAAGTCCACGCGCTCGTCGGCGATATAGTAGAAGATGGCCTTGATCTTGTCGCCCTGGTACTCCACGTCGCCGATCTTCATGTTCAGTCCCATGTCGGCGGCGATCTGCCGCGAGGCGATCATCGTCTCGTGTTCGAGGGCGATGGCCTCCTGCCAGCGTTCGATGTCGTAGGGCTTGGCCTTGCGGTAGATCTTCCTGAACTCGCCGTTGTAGGGGTTGAAGCCCGTGCGGCGCATCTGCCGCGCGACCAGGTCGCCCGTGAGCGAGACGATGCCGATGTCGTGGCCGGGCGAAGCCTCCACGGCCACGATGTCGCCCCGTTTGAGCGGCAGGTTGTTGACATTCTGGTAGAACGAGCGGCGGGTGTTCTTGAAGCGCACCTCGACGATGTCGCTCGGGACATTGACGGGGTACTCCTCGAGCCACGCCGTCTCGTGGAGTTTGAAGCAGCCGTCGCAGGGCTTCGCTTCGACTTCGGAGCCGCAGTCGCAGAAGGCGCAGCCGCGGCCTATTTCGGGTTTGAATCTGTTGTTATGCGGTTTTTCGGTATCCATCGTAGGCATAATTTGCGTAAAGATACGAAAAAAATTTCAATTGCCCGCACGGAGTTTCCGGACGCTGCGGCGGATGCGGCGGATGAGCAGCACGGCGGCCGACGACAACCCCACGGCGAAGCCCAGATAAAGCCCCGTGGGGCCCATGCCGAGCGTGAAGCCGAGCAGGTAGCCCACCGGGAGGTTGAGCAGCCAGTAGGAGACCAGCGCGATGGGCATGATGACCTTCACGTCCTGGATGCCGCGCAGCACGCCCACCGAGACGTTCTGGATGCCGTCCGAGAGCTGATAGAGGGCGGCGAAGACGAGCAGCGAGGAGGTCGTGGCGATGACCTCGGCGTTCGTGGTGAAGAAGGTCGGGATGAGGTGGCGCAGCGAGATGAACACCAGCGCCGCGAGGGCGTTCCATGCCAGCACGAGGTGGTAGGAGGCTTTGGCCGCCAGCGTCAGTTCGCCGACGTTGCGTGCGCCGTAGCAGTGCGAGACGCGGATGGTCGTCGCCGCGCCGATCGACATGACGATCATGAAGGCGCAGTTGCCCAGCGTGATGGCGATCTGGTTGGCGCTCATGGCGATCTTGCCGAACCAGCCCATCATGATTCCCGTGCCGACGAAGGCCGAGGATTCGAGGAACATCTGCATGGCGATCGGCAGGCCCATGTGCACGAGCCGCCGCACGACCTCGGCCGAGAGCACGCGGTGCGAGAATCCGTCGAGGTAGCGGCGGTAGTCCCTGTGGCGGCAGAAGTAGCCGATGATCAGGGCGGCGGCCAGCACGCGCGAGAGCAGCGTGCCCAGTCCGGCGCCCTCGGCGCCCATCTCCGGAAGACCGAAACGTCCGTAGATGAAGACCGAGTTGAAGCCGATGTTCGCCAGGTTGGCCAGGATCGTCACGACCATTTCGACCTTCGTGTTGCCGACGCCCTCGAGGAACTGCTTGAAGGAGAAGAACAGCATCATGAAAGGCATGCTGAAGACGAGCATCCGGTAGTAGGGAATGGCCATTTCGACCACCTCGACGGGTTGTTTGAGGTGGTACATCAGCGGGATGACGGCATACTGCACGCCGGCCATGATCAGTCCCAGCAGCGTGTAGAAGAGGATGCCGTTCTGGAGCAGGGCGGCCGAGCGGATCCGGTCCTTCTGGGCGTAAAGCTCCCCCACGAGGGGCGTGAGGCCCAGCGCCATGCCGATGGCGGCGACGAAGAGGATGAAGAACACGGCGCCGCCGAACGACACGGCGGCCAGCGGCGTGGGGTCGTCGCCTCCGTAGCGGCCGACCATGAGGTTGTCGGCCACCTGCGTGAGAATCTGTCCCACCTGCGTCAGCACGATCGGCAGCGCCAGCCGCAGGTTTTGCCGGTACTGCTCCCTGTATAGCGAAAATCTGTACATAATATGTTTCGGTTGCGATTCGGTTCGGGGCGGCAAAGGTACGAATTTTGGCCCGAATAACCTCATGCGGAGCCGAAAGGGGCGGAGAAAAATGCTTTCGGGACACCTTCCGGACGCAAAAGAGCAGACAGCCCGTCGGGACTGTCTGCTCGGAACGGGGCCGGCTGCCGCCGTGCGCCCCGTCAGGCGACGCGCAGCCTCACGCCGCGGGCCTTGTCCGACTCGACGACCACCGTGTCGCCCATGCGGAGCTTGCCGTCGAGGATGAGCGACGAGAGCGGCTCCTCGACGTTGTCCGTCAGCGTCCGTTTGAGCGACCGCACGCCGTAGCGCGGTTCGTAGCCCATCGCCGCCAGGCGTCGTTTGGCGCCGTCGGTGATCTTGACCTTGTAGCCCAGTCGGCAGGTGCGGGCGAAAAGCCCTTCGAGCTCCAGCTCGACGATCCGCTCCACGTCGCCCTCGTCGAGCGTGCGGAAGACGACGATCTCGTCGATGCGGTTGAGGAACTCCGGCGCGAAGACGCTTTCCAGCGCCTTGCGGTACTCGCCCTGCGGTGCGGCGGCGGTGCAGGAGCTTTTCGAGGGGGTGCTGTAACCCACCTGCGCGGATCGCCGCACGGCGGCGCGCGAGCCGACGTTGGAGGTCATGATGAGGATCGTGTTGCGGAAATCGACCCTCCGGCCCGCGCCGTCGGTGAGGTGTCCCTCGTCGAAAATTTGCAGCATCGTGTTGAAGACCTCGGGATGCGCCTTCTCGATCTCGTCGAAGAGTACCACCGAGTAGGGCCGGCGCCGTACGGCCTCCGTGAGCTGGCCGCCCTCGCCGTATCCGACATACCCCGGCGGCGATCCGATCAGGCGCGAGACGTTGTGTTTCTCGCCGTATTCGGACATGTCGATCCGGATCAGGCCGCGCTGCTCGTCGAAGAGCCACTTCGAAACCTCCTTGGCCAGCAGCGTCTTGCCCACGCCCGTCGGGCCGACGAAGAGGAAGACGCCGATCGGGCGGTTCTCGTCCTTGAGCCCGGTGCGCGAGCGGCGGATCGTGCGTGCGATCTTCTCCACGGCCTCCTGCTGGCCCACCACGCGCCGTGCGAGGTAGTCGCCGAGGTTCCGCAGGCGGTTGGCCTCCCCGTCCGAGATGCGTTCGGCCGGAATGCCCGTCATGTCGGTCAGCACCTGCCGGATGTCCTCCTCGGTGATCTGCACGGGGTTGTGTTCGAGCGTGTGCCGCCATTCGGCGCGGCGCTCGTCCAGCTTGGAACGGAGCGCGAGCTCGCGCATCCGCGCCGCGGCGGCCTTTTCGTAAACCAGCGTTTCGACCGCTTCGCGCCGTTCGCGGCGGACCTCGTCGAGTTCGGCCTCCATCGAGCGGAGCGAATCCGGCTCCCGGGCCGAGCGCAGGTGCGCGCGCGATCCGGCCTCGTCCAGCACGTCGATCGCCTTGTCGGGAAAGTAGCGGTCGGCGACGTAGCGTCCGGTGAGCGTCACGCAGGCGCGCAGGGCCTCGTCGGAGTAGCGCACCTTGTGGTGCCGTTCGTAGCCGGGAGCGATGTTGCGCAGAATCTGGAGCGTCACCTCGGGCGTCGTCGGCTCGACGAGCACCTTCTGGAAGCGGCGTTCGAGCGCGGCGTCGGTCTCGATGTTCTCGCGGTATTCGTCGAGCGTCGTGGCGCCGATGGTCTGCAACTCGCCCCGGGCGAGGGCCGGCTTGAGGATGTTGGCCGTGTCGAGGCTCCCCTGCGTGGAGCCTGCGCCCACGATGGTGTGGATCTCGTCGATGAACACGATCGTGTCCTGCGCCCGGCGCAGCCCGTCGAGCAGTTGCTGCATCCGCTCCTCGAACTCGCCGCGGAACTTCGTACCCGCCACGAGCGACGAGACGTCGAGCGAGAAAAGCGTCTTTCCGGCGATGGTGTAGGGCACTTCGCCCCGCGCGATGCGCAGCGCCAGCCCCTCGACGATGGCGCTCTTGCCCACGCCCGCTTCGCCGATCAGGATGGGGTTGTTCTTCTTGCGGCGCGAGAGAATCTGCACCACGCGTTCGATCTCCCGGTCGCGTCCGATGACCGGGTCGATGCGCCCTTCGCGGGCCAGCCGCGTGAGGTTCACGCCGAACTTGTCGAGCGGATGCGCGGCGGAGCGCTGTTCGGCGGGGCGGTTTTCCTCGTTGAAGTCGAGGCGGTGCACCTCGATCTCCGTGCGGAAGTCGCCGCCTGCGGCGAATTTGCGCAGCTCCTCGGCGATCGTCTCCGGCGTGATGCCGTACATTTCCAGTACGCGCGCGGTGGCCGTCGTGCGGTCGCCGGCGATGGACAGCAGGGCGTGACCCGTCGTGACGCTCCGCGGAGCGTCCGACGTGGCGAGCAGTTCGGCGGAGAAGTTGCGGTAGAACTCCTCGGACGAGCGGTCGTCCGTCTTCGCCTTGGCGGAGGCGACTTCGCGCTCGATGCGCAGACGTATCTGGTAAAGCTCCCAGTCGCGGAGCCGTGCTGACAAAAGCTGAAAGGCGAGCGAGCCCTCCTCGCGGAGCAGCTCCAGCGCGAGAAAATCCTTGAGCGAGTGGGTGATGCCCGCCTTCGTCGTGTTGAATGCCGAACGGGCGATAAGCCCCTCGAGCGTTTTCGAAATTTTCAGTTGCATCGTTGCGTCGTCTTTTTGGTTTCGACAGACTAACGCGGGGGCTTATGTGAATATTATGTGGACGTATTTGTTTGGTATGTGGCCTTTGCGGATTGTCCCGTAGCCGGGTTGAAGCCGGATTCTCTCCGAACCGTGCATGTATTTATGCACGATTAAATTGTTTATATACAGTGTTATATAATGCGTGTCGGAATGCTTTCGGGCGGATATGTATAGCGCCTGACCGTTTAGCGCCGCATCCGGAGACGGTATGCGGGATGCGTTCCGGCACATTGCGACGGCCGCTTCGGCGTATTTTCCCGGCTTTTTGCGGAAAAGGATTTTCCCTCCCGGGGCGGGACTTCCTACCGCCGGGACCACTCGCCGACCTCCATGTCGCGCATCTGCGTGCCGTCGATCGTAAGGCGCACGGCCGTGCGGACCTTGTGGAAGCCGTATTCGCCCGCTGCGCCGGGGTTGATGTGCAGCAGGTCGTAGATCGGATCGTACATGACCTTGAGTATATGGGAGTGCCCCGAGACGAAGAGTTTGGGGTGCACGCTGCGGATTCGGGCCAGCGCCCGCGGGTCGTAGCGGCGGGGGTAGCCGCCGATGTGGGTCATCAGCACCCGCACGCCTTCGCAGTCGAAGACGTTGAAGTCGGAGTAGATGCGGCGCGTGAGCGCGTCGTCGATGTTTCCGGCCACGGCCCGCAGGGGCTTGAAGGCTGCGATGCGGTCCGAGACCTCGAGCGAACCGATGTCGCCCGCGTGCCAGATTTCGTCCACGTCGCGGAGGAACTCCCGCAGCGTGTCGTCGAACGTGCCGTGCGTGTCGGAGATGATCCCTATGCGTTTCATTTGTATTTCTCTTTCCACAACTGCGCCATCCGTTCGGCGATCTTCGCTTCGGCGGCGTTTCCGGTGTTGGGTTCGTAGAACTTCGTGCCCGCGAGGCTTTCGGGCAGAAACTCCTGTTCGGCGAAGTTACCCGCGTAGTCGTGGGCGTATTTGTAGCCCTTGCCGTAGCCGGCCTTGTCCATCAGCTTGGTCGGGGCGTTGCGCAGGTGCAGCGGCACGGGACGGTTGGTCGTGTCGTGCTCCACGAGCGCGAGGGCCTTGTTGATGGCCGCGTAGGCCGAGTTGCTCTTGGGGCTGGTGGCCAGGTAGATGGTCGTCTCGGCCAGCGTGATGCGCGCCTCGGGCATGCCGATCTTGTGCACCGTGTCGAAGCAGGCGTTGGCCAGCAGCAGGGCGTTGGGATTGGCCAGTCCGATGTCCTCCGAGGCGAGGATCACGAGCCGCCGGGCGATGAAGCGCGGCTCCTCGCCTCCGGCGAGCATCCGCGCGAGGTAGTAGATCGCCGCGTTGGGATCGCTGCCCCGGACCGACTTGATGAAGGCCGAGATGATGTCGTAGTGCTGCTCGCCGTTCTTGTCGTAGAGGGCGATGTTCTGCTGGAGGCAGTCCGTGACATAACGGTCGGTGATCGTGACCTTGCCCTCGGTGGCGCCTGTGACGATGTCGAGGATGTTGAGCAGCTTGCGTGCGTCGCCTCCCGAGAAACGGAACAGCGCGCCCGTCTCCCGGACCTCGATTTCCCGCTCCCGGAGTTCCGCGTCGGCGGTCAGCGCCCGGTCGAGCAGCGTTTGCAGGTCCTTGTCCTCCATCGGGCGGAGAATGTAGACCTGGCAGCGGCTCAGCAGCGGCGAGATCACCTCGAACGACGGGTTCTCGGTCGTCGCGCCGATGAGCGTCACGACACCCTGTTCGACGGCCCCCAGCAGCGAGTCCTGCTGCGACTTGTTGAAGCGGTGTATCTCGTCGATGAACAGGAACGGGGGCCGCTGGTCGAAGAAACGGCTCTTGCGGGCCGACTCGATCACTTCGCGCACCTCCTTCACGCCCGACGTCACGGCCGAGAGGGTGAAGAAGGGACGTTCGAGCTGCGTGGCGACGATCCGCGCGAGGGTGGTCTTGCCCACGCCCGGCGGACCCCAGAGGATGAACGAGGGGACGTTGCCCGTCTCGAAGAACTTGCGGAACACGCCGTTCCGCCCCACGAGGTGTTCCTGACCGATGTATTCGTCGATCGTTCGGGGGCGGAGCCGTTCGGCAAGGGGTGCGGACATGGTGCTTTCGGTTTACGGGAACAAAGATAGCGATTTTTCAAAAAATAATCCTATATTTGCCGGACATACTGACAAACACGGAGAGTGTAAGTCTGTTCCCGAATCGTGAACGTAGGAAATTCATTGCAAGAGAGGAATAGGCAAACATCTTGCCGCGTCGTATCCGTATTTCGCGGGTATAGGCGTGGGAGCTGTCGCTTATTTTATCTTGCAGGGTATCCTACGACCTACGATTCTGAAATAGGCTTCGGCACCACGCTTTCTTTTTTGTTTTTTGCTGCCGGGGTGCGGGCGGCGGATAAATCGACTGCATTTATGGAAAAGAAGGAAGGGAGTTATCCCTATGATCGTGGAGGACAGACTGTTATCGTCAACCAATCGGAGGGAAAAAGGTCCAATGGACTGGGAACCGCCGGTTTCGTGTTGGCTTTACTCGGATTGATTTTCAGTTGGATGCCCGGTTTGGGCTGGGTGTTGTGGCTGTTGGGACTGATTTTCTCGTTCGTGGGCATTTTCCGGGTTCCGCGCGGTTTGGCGATCGCCGGATTGGTAATGTCGTGTATCGCGCTGATTATTTTAATCGTTGTGGCAGGAGCGATAGGCACGCTCATCGCCGCCATGTAGGTCTCGACAACCGAGCCGTTTTTATGTATGCACCCCTGCCGCAGCGGCGGCAGGGGTGTATGCACAATCGGTCGGTGGACCTGTGTCGGACGACTTCGGCTCTATGCCTCCGGATTCCTCAATTCCAGACAGAGCTCGTCGAGCTGCGCCTGCGCGACGGCCGAGGGAGCGTCGAGCATTACGTCGCGGCCGGCGTTGTTCTTCGGGAAGGCGATGTAGTCGCGTATCGAGTCCGAACCGCCGAAGAGCGAGCAGAGCCGGTCGAAGCCGAAGGCCAGGCCGCCGTGAGGGGGCGCGCCGTATCTGAAGGCGTTCATCAGGAAGCCGAACTGCTCCTCGGCCGCCTCGGGCGTGAAGCCCAGGCACTCGAAAATCTGCGCCTGCAACTGCTGGTCGTGGATACGGATCGAACCGCCGCCCAGCTCCGTGCCGTTGCATACGAAGTCGTAGGCGTTGGCGCGCACGCGTCCCGGGTCGCTCCGGAGGTACTGCACGTCTTCGGGCTTGGGCGAGGTGAAGGGGTGGTGCATGGCGTAGAAGCGCTGCGTCTCGTCGTCCCACTCGAACATGGGGAAGTCCACGACCCACAGCGGGGCGAACTTCTTCGGGTCGCGCAGTCCGAGCCGCTGGGCCACCTCGAGGCGCAGGGCGCAGAGCTGCGTTAGCGCCCTGAACTTCCGTCCGCAGAGGATGAAGACCATGTCGCCGGCCTTCGCGCCGCAGCGATCGGCCAGCGCGCGCACCTCGTCGGGCGTGTAGAACTTGTCCGCCGACGACTTCACGGCGTCGGCCTCGACGCGGATCCAGACCAGCCCCTTGGCGCCCACCTGCGGCCGCTTGACGAACTCGGTGAGGGCGTCGATCTGCTTGCGCGTGTAGGAGGCACAGCCCGGGGCGGCGAATCCGACGACGTATTCCGCCTCGTCGAAGACGGGGAACCCGTGCCCTTTCGCGGCCTCCGTCAGGTCGGCGAACTCCATGCCGAAGCGCAGGTCGGGCTTGTCCGAACCGTACTTCTCCATCGCCTCGATCCACGGCATGCGGCGCAGCGGCTCGGCGAACTCGACGCCCAGCACCTCGCGGAACATGTGCTTGGCCCAGCGCTCGAAGATTTCGAGCACGTCCTCCTGCT
>ENA-ORMO01001138-ORMO01001138.1-human-gut-metagenome-genome-assembly--contig:-NODE-1138-length-31302-cov-2.751496_pt1 | contig 31302 bp, 51 predicted proteins | sample MGYA00242106_ERZ509001 | MGnify/ENA primary metagenome ERZ509001 (study PRJEB26280, sample SAMEA2338736) | human gut metagenome | biome: human gut; feature: human-associated habitat; material: faeces...
TCTGATGATCAGGCCGCGATTCTTTTTGTGAGCATCCAGCATAAATACAGGGGATCAACCAAATAAAGAGATATCCTCAAATTTCAGTGACTTGCTAAAGGAATGAATCGTCTATGGCGGAATCCATATGGTTATCCAAACATATAACTCTGATATGATGTTCGACCAAATACCGAAGTGTCTCGATACACTCTAAAAAATTATCACCCAAATCATAAATATTGTTTGCCACGAATACGTCGAATTCTTTTTGGGAAAGCCGGGCAATAATCTTTTTTAATCCGGGCTTGTCCACCGGCGCCTGTTCGAAGCCCTCGTCTACATATATATCCGTTACAATAATTCCAATAGAGTCTAAAAGCGTCCGCATCTGGTTCAGTTTTTGGCTCTTCACATATTCGCTTATAGAAGGTGGTATTTTACTGATTGGCAGATAACAAACAGCCGTTTGATTGCTCTTGTCCATTTTTTTCTCCTCCCATCTTCATTCTGATATATCATATGAGAAGGAGGCGTGGGTTATGCCAATTGGGTAAGCCCTATTTTATTGTCTCTTTTGCAATCGGTATATTGTATTCCTTCAATATATCCAGAATTTTGTATGCCTGATTCCTACTTCCCTCCGATGTATGAACGTTGACCCCGGACTCCTTGTCAGTATAGCGATAGGAGAGATATTTAAACCCACCCCTTGGGCCCACATACAGGGTTACGTCTTTCGCGCTCTTCAGATTCTCAACAAATAATTTCTTCTGGCGGTCCATTTCTTTTAGTACTTCTTCATCAATAATTTCCAACGAATCCCACAGTACATCCAGTGTGGTAATCCCGGGGAAACGGACCGTGACAAACCGGTCGCTTCCTCTGCTCCACATTCCTTGCTGACCGGCAGTGATCCCCTCGGTTCCGGCAACCAATCCTTTTGCATACTGGGTTAAATCAACAGTGAGCTTTACTTTCGTGCCTTTTTCAATATCCATGACAAACCTCCTTTTCAATCGCATCCAAACAACGGAGTCCATATTATTTGGTATAAGTATAACAAAAAAGAGGGATTTTGTCATCTGTTTTCACAATAAAGGGGAAGCAATAACGGCAAGGGAGGCATAACAAAAGACCGCCGACAAAAGCCGACGGTCTTTTGTTATGGTGCCGGTGACCGGGGTCGAACCGGTACGGTATCGCTACCACTGGATTTTGAGTCCAGCACGTCTGCCAATTCCATCACACCGGCATGGAAAGCTTTTATATTATAGCGTACTGCGGATTAAAAATCAAGCCCTAAGCTTCCCAGTTTTTAAAAAAATAGCATCGTTTCATTCAGCCTACCGCCAGCACGTTGGCAAGGATCGCATCCTCAGCAAAGGTGGCGGCGTTATAGAGCACCAAGATATCCGTGAACCCTTTCCCCTCCATCCATGCGAACAGATCCTCTTTGAAATAGCGCGGGTCCACCAATGTGATCGTTTCAAAGTGCGCGGTGAGGAAAGGCACAAAGGAATGGGCATAGGAGTCCTTCAAGATCAGGAGGTTCCTGCCGTTTTTCACGCTGGTCGTCACCTCTGTGACCGGATGATTTCCACCAAGAAAATAGGAATACTTATCCCTGCCCTCCAAAAAGGAAGAGTCGTAGAGTGAATTGAGCTTAATCTTCCCATTTTCCGCCGTGACTTGACAGGGATTTTTTTGCTTCGGCTCAAAGATCTCGAGCTTTTCCGGCTGGATCCAAGGCAGGTTCGCCTTGGAGTAGAGCGTGCCCAGGAAATCGGCGGATACGGTTTTGGCCGTGTAATCCTCCATTTGCAGCGGCGTGAGGCCTACGCTCCGCGCCCACGCCTGATAGGCGGCAAACGCGCCGTATACCGTCCAATGATGGTCAGTACGGAAGAAAAGCGGCTCTCGATCCGCCTGCTCAAAATAGGCCTGCGTCGGATCGCAGAACGGGATATCCGCGCCGAGCGCCTTTTGCATACGCCGCAAAAGCGCAGCCTGATCCGCTACCGGCGCATAGCTTGGCAAATCCTCTGGGAGCACAGTGGAAGCCGTTGGGGAAAGCAGCACGGAGGGCTTCAGCTCGGGCCACTTGGCCTGTGCGGCCTTCAAAAACGCGGCAACTGCCCGGCAGTTTTTCTCCTCGCGCACCGTGTTTGCAGCGGAGGGCACTTCGAATAGGCGATCGTTTTTTCCAAAATAGACCCGGCTGTTATCCGGCCGCAGCAGCGCCATCTGGACGCCTGTTTTTAAAGCGACCCATTTCTCCCGCAAAGGAAACTGATCGCTTGAATACAGGTCAAACGATTTGGCAAATTCGCCGGAAACAAGCCGGTCAACAGAAAGCGACGGGAAGGATTGCAGATAGCGGTTTTCGCTCTCAGAGTAGGAACGGGAGGGCGTGAAAAGATTCCACGCAACCAATGCGCCCATCCCGATGACAAAAAAGAGGGACAGCCATTTCGCCCGGCTGATCTTCATGGTTGTGACCATCCTTTCTCATTAAAAACGGAAATACAGAAACGGATTATAGGAGGCGTCCACCAGGAAGGCGATGGATAGCACCATTCCCGCTGCCACTAAGCAGGTTTCCATCGCGCCCAACGGGATCGGGTGAGCGGAAAGTCTGCCCTCCAAACGGCGCCAAAGCTCCTTCGGCAGCGGCGTGCTCCCCACCGCCGCAATCAGCAGCAGCGCGATATTCGTATAGAGCAGATAGACGCCTCCCCCATCCCATATCGGCTGGCCATAGCCGCCAAACAGGGCGCGGATGTAGGCAATCCCATTCCCCAGCGAATCAAAGGAGAAGATCGCCCAGCCGAGCATGACAAGCAGCATTGTATAAACATGCTGGAAAAACGCAGGCAATTTTTTAAGGAAGCGGAGCAGAAAAATCTTCTCCACAATCAGCAGAACGCCGAAATACAGGCCCCAGGCCACAAAATTCCAGCTTGCCCCATGCCAAAAGCCTGTGAGCAGCCATACGATCAGGATGTTGCGGATCTGCTTTGGAAAGCCCTTGCGGTTACCGCCCAAGGGAATATAGACATACTCCTTGAACCAGCTGCTCAGGGAAATATGCCAACGCCGCCAAAACTCCGTAATGCTTTTCGAGATATAGGGATAATCAAAGTTTTCAAGGAAGTGAAAGCCAAACATCCGCCCCAGGCCGATCGCCATATCCGAATAGCCGGAAAAATCGAAATAAATCTGGAACGTAAAGGCGAATAAGCCAATCCATGCGGTTAAAACCGGAAGTTCCCGAATATCCATCGCGGAAATCTGGCTCCAAACCGCGCCGACCGTATTGGCGATGAGCACCTTTTTGCCAAGGCCCGTTACGAAACGCTTTACACCGCTGGAAAAATCATCAAAATTCTCCCGCCGGTCTGCAAGCTCGCCCACAACCGTGCGCATCCGGACAATCGGCCCGGCGATGAGCTGCGGGAACAGAGAAACATAGGTGCCGAAGGAGATGATATTGCGCTGCACCGGCACATCGCCCCGGTATAAATCGATCAGGTAGGACATGGCCTGGAACGTATAAAAAGAAATACCAATCGGCAACGGAATTTGAAGCGCGGGGATTGCAAGGCCCGTCAGCGCATTGAGATTCTCCACAAAAAAATCGGCATATTTAAAAAAGCCAAGCAGAGCCACGTTGAGCACGACCGCCAGCGCGAGCACCTTTTTCGCCCGGCCCGGCGCCTGCTTTGCCCGCTCCATCCACAGGCCTAACAGATAATCCATGCAGATGGAAAAAAGCATCAGGAAAATATAAACCGGCTCACCCCATGCATAGAAAAACAGGCTAAAAAGAAGCAATACAACATTTTTCGCCCTGCGGGGAACGATGAAATAGACCGCCAGCACTGCCGGCAAAAAATAAAACAGAAACAGAAGGCTGCTGAATACCATAGTGGTTCCCCTTTATTGCGTAATTTCAAACTCTTGAATGCCCATATAGCCGGGCGCAACCTCATATTTCGGGAATACGACCACCACATGCCCGGCTTCATTGACATAAAAGCCCTGATCGTCCGAAATCGTTGTAAATGCCAGGTCATCTTCAAAATAGTAAGCGTCCGGATCCGCCTGCATACGCTGCTTCATCTGATCTTTTACGCTCTGGTTGACGATAGCTTTAAAATCGGGCCCGAGCAGATCAAGCAGAGTGAGCTCCTTCCCCGTTTCGAGATCAATGTTGTAGTAAAATTGCTCCTCATAATAGCTGGCATGTGTTTCGGATTTGATCAGCACAAATGAAACAACCGATCCATTATTGCAATGAAGGCGATAGTCAATATTAATCTCCGGCGTGATATACTCTTCTTCTATGCCACCCGTTTCCAGATAGAGCTTTCGGGCCTCTTTGGCCTCATTTTGAAACGTTTGAATCAGCGCGCTGATTCTTGCCTGAATTTCATGATTAATGCGCCGTTCCAGCTCTGTATTACCCGTGTTGGCAAGCTCCGGCTGGCGGACGATCAGAAGCTCATTCTCCCCCTGCCGCTCGTATTGCGCAAACGTCAGCACCTGCGCAAGCCGACCGATCACCGGGATTTCTGAAAGCCCGGAAGCCACCGCAGGGAGGGTGTTGAGCGCGGTCACCAAAAGAACTAGGCAGACGGCCGCAGCACAGGCGGCATAACGCGCAAAGGCCTGGGCATGCCGCGGTTTCCGGCCAGCGGAACGCGCCGCTACTCGAATGGTTTCGCCCAATTCCGGCGGCAGCTCAATGGCATCGTAAACAGCTTTTGCATCCCGAATGGATTTCATACGCACGGCCATTCCTTTCTTGCGCCGGGCCGCGGATGTGTGCGGTTGTGGCGCAGCCAAAATTTTGGGCAGCCTTTCTGCCCGAAACGTGCAAAAGGCATTTTACCGCCGTTATGTAGCCGACATTTCATAGCCAAGCTCCTCCCTCATTTTTTTCAGCGCGCGGTACAGGCGAGCTTTTACGGTGTTAAGGTTGGCGCCGGTTGCCTGCGCGATCTCCTCCAACTTCAAATCCTCGAAATAGCGCAGGATCACGATGGTTTTTAGCTTAGGCTCCAAATGATCCACAGCACGATAGACATCCATCTTTTCGCCGAGATCCTCCTGTTGGCTTGGGCAGTCTGGAAACTCATCGAGAAAAACCAGCTTTTTATTCCGCCGCAGATAAGCGAGGCTTTCATTGACCAAAATCCGATAAATCCAGGGCTTTACGGCCTGACGATCGCGCAGGGCGTCCGCATGGCTGATCGCCTGCACCACCGTATCCTGCACGATATCCAACGCGGCGTCCCGATTATGGGTATAGGAAAACGCCAGGCGGTACAAGGCCGCCTGGTTTTCATAAATAAAATCCGTGATCAGCGTTTGCTGCTTGCCCAAGGCGGCCGTCCCCCACTCTTCTGTCAGCCGATGAGTTCTTTTACCTTCTTCTGCGCGGCAGAAGAATCATCCGCAATGCAAAGCGCAACGATTTTACCGCTGCGTTCCACCACTGCGTTATTGAGCTTCGTCATCTCAGCGGGCGCATAATCTTCAAACGCTGTTTTCTGCGCCTCTACGCGCTCCTTTGCAGCGGCAAGAAGCCGCTCGGCCGCCGCATCATCCTTTGCTTCAAACACGGCGATTTCCTCCGCTGTTGCGCCGCTGCTCAAATACAGCTTGCCCGATACCACATCATCCGCCGAGATGCCATACGTCCTGTCGCGCAGCTCCTGGGTTGCCTCAGAAAGCTCATCCTGAAAGGTAAGCGCGCTTTTGAGATCGTCGGCCGCTTTCGCGGCGTCCACATTCTTCGTATCCTTCGTGCCGCAGCCGGCCAGCAGCAATGCGACCAGCAGAAGGGAAAAAACTACTTTCAACTGTTTCATCTGATATCGTCCTCTCCAAATATAAAATCCTTATGCGGTATGTGCCCGCAAATAATTGGCCCATTTTTTGCAGTAAGCCATTTTCAAATGCACGCCGTCCACTGCCGCATCGTCAGGCAGAGCGCCGGAGCTGTTTACCACGGCCTGATACACATCGAGATATTTCACACCTTTCTCTGCGCACATCTCTTTAATCAAGCGGTTATAGAGCCTGATGCGATCGTTGGTATAAACGCCCTTATCTGATTTTGCCTTTGATACCGGCAAGATTGACTGCACATAGATTTTGGAGCTCGGTTCAATCTTTTTGATCTCATCGACCAGCTTCCCATATCGCTTGATAAACACATCCTCACTCGCCCAGCCAAGCTCGTTGACCCCAAGCATAATATAGATCTTGCCAAATTTATGCTTTTTCAGCGCGTCGATCACAGTCAACTTCTGCCCGCCATCGTTTACCACCTGCTTGGTAAAAACGGTATCCACCATCAAGCCTTTATAGGCATAGAAAGTGGCAGACCCCATCAATCCGGAATTACCAAGCCCCTCTGTGCGGGAATCCCCAATAAAAACCGCATCCTGAAAGAAGCTGTTGTCGGTTTTGGCCGCAGTGCTGCCCTCAACCGTGCCCTTTGCTGGTTCCGACGCCTTCGTGGCGGGCGGCGTGATCGTGTGATCCTCCGGCAGTGGCACCGTCAACTCCCCTTCGGGCGGAGCAACAGCCAAACCAGTAGGCGGCTGTGTGGAGCTGGATGACAGCGCTTCACTCTCCACTGGATCACGCTCTCCCTGAGAGGCAATCGCAGCGGCAATCACGCCTACCAAGCACAGCACGGCGAGCAAAGCCACCAATAAAATGATCCTGTTTTTTCTGCGTTGCCTTCCCTGCTGCGCGAAGCTGCCGTTCACATAAGGTCTACTCATGATCCAAATCCTCTCTTTCTGCTTTTCACTCATTCTAAAGATGAACGGCAGAGTAAAATAGTTGCGGAAAATCGAAAAAAATTTTAGCCGGCTGCACCACTCTCGGCCGCAACGCCTACACAGCGGAAAGCATTCGTTGATAAAGCTATGATTTCCAAAAAAAAATCCGTTCACACCAAACGGGCGGAAAATGAAAATATCCAATTTATACCGCTAAAATCACTGGTTCTTATTTTACCGCAATCACTTAAAAAGTCAATCGAAAGATCTGCTCCTGAAGGATAAAAATAGCCGTAATAGACCCGTGGGCACGCGCACACCTACGGTTTGCTAAAAAGCAACGCATTTCGGCTGTTTGTTCTTTTAAGCGTTGCATATCGCCTTGTTCCATTGTGGTTATGACAGTTTCTATTTTGTTTCCGTCCTACTGTGTCACAACAAACGGGCGCCGACAGCCGGTAAAGCCGACGCCTATGATTGAAAAGCGTTCCCGGGCGCTTTTTGTCAATAGATCGGGCAACATGCCGTTGACACGCAGAAAAAAGATGGGCGGTAATCGATTTCCCCAGTTGACAAAAACCCCGGAATAGCATTATAATAGCATCTGTTACAGCATGCCGCTGTGGCGAAATCGGCAGACGCAAGGGACTTAAAATCCCTCGGTGGCAACACCGTACCGGTTCAAGTCCGGTCACCAGCATACAAGAATCCTTTAAAATCAAGGGTTCTTTTTTTATGTGTTGCATTTTGTGTTGCATAGTTCCGAAAAATGTTTATTTGCGATATCGTTCATGCTGGCTTGTCTGTCTTGCATCGTGTGGCGGTAGACATCTTTCAGCACACCATCTGATCCCCAGCCGCCGCGCTGCATGATATAGGCATCAGGTATCCCCAGAGCATGTTGTACGCTGGCCGAGTAGTGACGGAGGTCATGGAAACGGAAATGAGGGATTCCAGCACGTTTTAAAATCTTTGAAAATCTATCAGTGATTTGATTTGGTGTCAGCTTTGTTATTGCCCCGGATATTCCTTTCCAATGTTCTGCAACAAAATCGGGATATTCGATGTATCGGTCTCCTGCGTATGTTTTGGGAACCTTGATGGTCCATTCGCGCTCTGATGTCAGAACCATGTTTTGCGAAACGTGCACAGTGTTGCCGTTTATATTCGAGCTGTTCAGAGCGCATATCTCTCCACGGCGCATCGGTCCGAATGCAGCCAGAAGAATAGGCAGCTCCATTTCTGTTCCCTCTACGGCAGACATAAGCCTTTTGACGTCATTGTCAGTCGGGACGTATAGATTTGGACGCTTTTTCTGCGGCAACCTTGTGTTTAATGCAAACTCCGGTCGTTCCTCCTTCAGGACGGCGCTGATAAGCCCGTGGGTATTCCGTACTGTTTTCGGAGAGTGCTTTTTTGCGTCCTCATTGACAAGCTTTTGTATCATGTCCTGCGTTATCTCAGAAATCTGTACAGTCATTAGGGACTGTATCTCATTCTTCCGAATCCGTTTGTAATCCATAACTGTTCTGGGCGAGAGGACTGCGCTCCGGTCTTCGATATACTTGTCCAGTGCTTCCCCGAAAGTGATTTTTTTGCAAGTCAGATCGATATTTTTCTTCATCTGATAGTCAGCCGCCAGAAATTCTGCTTCCTTCTTTGTGGGCGCCGTAAATGATTTATAACGCCGTTTGCCGTCCTGGTCGGTGTGAGAGTACACAAGAATCCGCCACGAGCCGGACGGAAGTTTTTTTGCTGTTGCCATAGTTAATCCTCCTTTTTTGGGTATAAAAATAACAGCCAGCATAGAACGTTAGTTCCGCTTGCGAGCTGTTACCGAAGATGATACAATATACCGTGAAAGTACTACTGTATTCTTCGGATCAGTGGTCTTATAGTGATAAACCGTATTGATTACGGTTGCGAAACTCGTTGATGGCGAGTTTTGTACTTCCCGTCCTTGTGCTGGTAACACAAGGGCGGTTTTTTGTTTTACTTTTTATATGTATATTTCAAATCAACATAAAAATTATTTTCCTCAATTATCACATCGCCATTCGGGAAAATGTTTTTTACGTTTCCGCCTAAAATATCGACTTTTGCAGATAAAAGAGAGTTGGTTGTAATTAACTTGCAAACAAATGGTGCGTCTTCCGCAGGAATGTATCCAATTAAAGAATGATTAACCATGACCATAACCGCATTTTTATCATGTGCATTTGTGGGCTCTGGGATAAGCGAGGCATTTTCATGCAGTGGTAAATATTCATAAACCCTTTCTTTGCCAAGCTCCTGAAGTTTACCGTCAGGAAGTTTGTAATAAGAATTTGTCTCCATTAATCTGGAAATTGATTCGCTGTAATGATAAGATCCTGCAACTGAGGTTTTTACTTCAAAAACTCCATTTCCAATTATATTCCCACGCAACGCCTGCACATTGTCAGATGCATGGGGATATGTCTTTGCAAAACATGCTTTTAAAATATCGATAATCCATCCAATTCCGAATAAACCTGCAGTAAACAGATATAAAACTCCCATCCCTATTTTTTTGTCCAGGAATTTATGCAGCCCGAACCAGCCTCCGAAAATAGTCACCAATATTCTTGTTCTTTTTGACATAAAATCTTCCCCCCTTTTTATTGCGCTATATTTTTTACAAAAATATCAATGTAATTTGAGTTCAATCAAACATTCATGGCATCCGAGTGTTTTCGCTATTTGTTTCTTTGTAAATCCTGCGTATTCATTTAAAAGCTCATCGGGTAGCAGCAGTTCTGCTGCAAATTTATTTGCTTCAATTTCATACTTTGAGTTCAGGAAAAACGTCTTGTTCCGTATAAAATAACAATTCTGCTTTCTGTGCAAAATCGCATGACCGAGTTCGTGAGCCATTACAACTCGTAGCTCTGTTTCTGGCAAGTCTTGATTGAGAAATATATAACGATGATTTTTCAGAAACATATAGCAGCCATCACATCCCGGATTACCCAGCTGAACTTCTATGTTGAGCTGTTTTGCAATCTCAAAAGGATTCCGTGTGCCACATCTGTTGACATAATATTCCACACGTCTTTTAATATCGCTTTTCAAAATCCCCACCTACTTTTTGTATTTATTGGGAGTGTACTTTTCCTTGTTGATAATTTTGAGCCGGCGCAGGGCAATCTGAAGCTCATCACGAAATAACTCTGCGGCTTCAGGATCAAGAGCTTCGCCGTTATAGCTGGCGGGACCATTTTCGCCAGACGAGAGTTTATTCATGATATTTTCAAGGTCTTTTGCAATATCTTTGTTGTCTTTAGCTGTCAAAATATCACCAGAGGGGTTACTCCCTACTAAATAATCGACTGTCACACCAAAATAATCTGCAATTCTTTGCAATCTTTCAGCAGATGTTTTGCTATTACGCAATTTCCCGATAGAGCCTCTTCCGAAACCTAATTCCTTTTCGAGAGCTGTTACCGCTATGCCATTTTTCTTGCATAAATCTTGTATGGTTTCGTATGTAGACATACTCCCTCCTAAAAAGTAGAAAAATATCTACAACCCCCTTGACATAGTAGAAAATGCGCTATATAATACGGATAAAGGTAGAAAATCTTCTACATAAAACAAAGGGAAGTAGAACATATTATGTAATTGATTTGTGGTTATCTTGATTATAGAATATATTCTACATTTAGTCAATACATAGGTAGAAAATTTTCACACTTTATATAAAAATGAAGAAAGGAGCGTTGTGCGTGGTATACGACAATATTAAAAAGATTTGTGAAGACAAAGGAATAACAATTTCGCAAATCGAAAGAGACCTCGGGTTCTCAAATGCAAGCATTAGAAAATGGAAAGAATGCGACCCTGGAGTCAGAAAAGTACAGAAGGTTGCAGATTATCTGAAAGTGCCAATTGAAAGATTGTTGAAGTAGGGGAGGTAAGAGCGATGCCGAAAACAAAAGCAATTGGGATTTATGCAGATCGCAAAGAAGCTGTGCGGCGGGTCATCAATGTTGGGTTGGCCCGCAGCGGACTGACAGGAAAGGACCTGGACCGCCGGAACATTATTAACAGAAACACCCTCGTAAAGCGGAAAGCAGAGGGTGAAACAATTCGGCTGGGAGAGATATGGGCTCTTGACAGATTGTTGCATTTTACAGATGACGAAATTTTACAAATGTTTGGAAGAGGAGGAGAGTAAGGTGGACAAATCTGATGTGTGTATGATGACTGGAACGATGTTGATTACAGCATCCCTCATCATGTGGGAAACGTTTGGAATGATGATCACGCCGACGGTGCTGACGGTCGCAGCAGGAGGCTGCTTCGTGGCAGCAGGGCTGTGCTCGGCAGAGGAAGAGCGGCGCAGGGAGCGCAATTACAAAAGAAAAAGGCGCTGACATCGGGAAAGGCAATCAGCGCCAAAATAAGACCATATGCCTTTATTATAAGGCGAGAAAAGGGGAAAAGCAATGATTAAATCACATATGGGAAGTGTAAAAGTGGAAGGAAAAAGGTCAATTGTGCTGACTGACCTTGCTGTAGTTGTACAAGCAATAATGGAAGCGCTTGTGGAAAATGGAAGCAATGAGGAAAGCGCGAAAGAAGAGATTATGCATGCGGTAAATGTGGGAATTCGCCATGCGTCATCTGATTACGAAGAAAGCCTTGTGGAGAAGAAAATTCGGGAACTGATAGGCGAGATTATGAAAAGCATGGGCGAGAAAGATGTTGACAGAAAAAGAAGCTGAGGAAAAACTGCGAGGGCTGGCGCAAGAATTCCAGAGCCTGATGAAGCAGCGACAGTACGGAAAGGCGAAAGCGCGATATGAAGTGGCACGCAGCGTCGCTGTGACAATGGAATTATCGGAGGATATCCGTGAGGAGCTGTTTGGGGTACGCGGCGGAAAGGGAGAGGTCTTGAGAAAGGGAGCCTTTTCAGAAGAACTGGTACAGAAAGCATTTTATGAAGCGTCAGTCAGAAATACATAAAAAAGAAGGACATGCGTTGGCGCGCATGTCCTAATCGTCCAGAGACGAAAATAACCTACTCAAACTATATCACTCTGTGACGAAAAAATCAAGAAAGAAAGCGGTGAGAATCCGCGTAAAAGCTTGGTAAAGGATATTAACGATAGGGGCACAGATGATATGGCGGTAGTGGAGAAACGGGTCAAAGCCGGACGGACGGTGACAGTGCTGCAGGGGCAGCGCCGGACAGGGCGGAAAGGGCCGAGGGAGAAAAAAGAGAACAGGACGACACCGGCACAGAAGGAAGGCAACCTCCGGCGGGCGACCCAGATGCTGGGATGGCTGATGGCGGAGAACTTTAAAGACGGAGACCTGCTCGTCACGCTGGACTATAAAAAAGAGAACCGGCCAGAGGGGTCCGACCGGATGCAGAAGGACTTTAAAAATTTCTATGACCGATTAAAGCGTCGCTTAAAAAAGCTGGGGCTGCCGCCACCGAAGTACATCCGTGTGATGGAGGTCGGCAAGAAAGGGGCGAGGCATCACCATCTGGTCATGCAGGAGACAGACCTAAAGCTTTTGCGGGAGTGTTGGTCGGAGGGCGGCATCCATGTAGATCCGCTCTATACGGACGGGAACTACCGGAAGATTGCGGAGTATTTTGTCAAATACGCAAAAAAGACGATGGAGACGGAAGAAAAGGAGACGAAAAAGCTCTGGTACCCATCACGAGGCTTGAAAAAGCCCAAAATCGGGAAGCCGAAGCTGATCAAGAGCCGGGAGCTGGGGCAGGTCAAAGTGCCAAAAGGTTACTATCTGGACCAAGACAGTGTGCGCCGGGGCATCAGCAGCTATGACGGGCACGAGATCTTTTGCTATACGCTGGTCATGCTGCCCGGATACAGCCGGAAGAAAGGAGGGAAACACCGTGGAAAGTAGTCCGCAGGTCAACCTATACATAGAGACCACAGCGCACGGACCCCGCCAGCAGGGAGGCAGGTGGATGTACCTTCTGGAATTTGTCACCCGGCGGGGCGACCCTGTGACCATCTGGAAGGCCGGGGAATGGGAGCCGGAGAAGGAAAACGTGCTGGTCCTTAAGGCGCTGTCCGCAGCGCTGGACCGCCTGCTGCTGCCCTGCGTCATCGACACATATACGGGCAGCAGCCAGATACGGAGCGCCATTGAAAACGGATGGCTGGAGGAGTGGCAGGCGCGGGGCTGGAAGACGGCAAAAGGACAGGAGATAAGGCATCGGGAACTATGGCAGGAGATTGCGCCGAAAATGGCTCCGCATTTGGTTTTTATGCGGGATGGTGGACACTCATACCAGCTCTGGATGCAGGAGAAACTGAAAAAAATGGTTGAAACACCTCAAGAAACTTGTTGATGATGACGACCATGCAATATATATCACGGAATACACAGCGGGGCAGTCTGCCCCGCAAGGAGGGATCGGGATGTTGTTTGAAAAATTCGGAGAATTTGACTCTGCGGAAGAATTGAACCGTGCCGCTGCCGCACAACTGGCGGAAGGAGATATCGATGCAATCTATAGCATCGCAGAAGAAAACGGACTTGACAGGGAGGATGCAGAGGACTACATAGACGGTGCAGCGCCGGAGCTGTGCACGCCCATCATGGCGGCGTTGGGAAAATTAAAGGTAGAAGCAGCAGAGCTGGAGCCGCAGGAGATCATGGAGGACTGGCTGACCTATATCCGTATCCAGTGCGCGGAGCACCCGGAGACGGCGGCAGCGGTGCGGAAAAAGGGGAAGAGCCTGCAGGGGTGCATTGCGAAGCTGCTCGTATGGAGTTTTAAAAATGCAAAAGATGTGGATGAGAAGATCGTAAAGGCAGCAGGTATCAAGCAGGGCTATCCGGTCAAGCTGGGCATCCCCGGGATGGCGCGGGCGCGCCGCATCATCACGGAATACTACACGGGGGCAGGGAAATGATCGCATACAAGGGATTTGCGCCGGATTTTACCGCAAGATTCGGACATGGAAAAAAGAAGTACCATGTGGGGGACGTGCTGGAAGAGGACAGCTCAAAGACGGCGCGGACAGGGATGCACTGCGCAGAGTATGTCTTGGACTGCCTGGGCTGGTATCCGCTGGGCGCTGGGAACCGGTACTGTCAGGTAGAGGCAGGCGGGAGCATCGATGAGGATGGAACCGTGCAGATTGCCTGTACAAAGATGTACATCGTCCGGGAACTGAACACAAAACAGATCGCATCAGCGGCGTGTATGTATATGGTGCGCTTCCCGGAGCGGGACTGGAAACGTAAGGGGATGCTGCTGGATGTGGCGGAGGATACTGCCAGGGGGCAGGGAAGCGGCGCGGTTGCCATCGCCCGGGGGAAAGCCCCGAAGGTGAAGGGAAAGGCAGGGAGCGTGCTGGCGCTGCTTCGGGAAACGGAAAAAGGGGAATTTGAAGCGGCAAAAGTGTTTGAGGTCGGCGGGGACATCCTGCCGGATGTGTGGTACACAATCCAAAAAGACGGAAAGGTGGTAAAAAGCAAATGAAAAGACAGTTGGCATTGCGGGAAACGCCGATAAAGACCAAAAAGAAAGGGAAAGTGGTCACTGTCCAGACGATAGAAAACATCCTGATTCTGAACATATATCAGGATAAGGACCTAATTTGCCGATACTGCATGAACACAGACACAGGAGAATATGAGACGTGGGACGCAAAGACCGGGGAATGGTCCGTCATGAAAGCCCATCGGGCAGCAGGCGGGATGTACTGGTACGACGACGGCAGAACCGTTGAGAAAACTTTAAAATACGACCCGCCGGAATCCCGTGCCCTGATTAAAAAGGCATTGGACGGGAAAACATGGAGGAACTGGACAGAAGGGCTTGCGCTGATCGACGACGTGGAAACAGACTACGGAAGGGATCAGCGGGAAAGAAAAGAAGAGCGCCGCGTGGAGCGGGAGCGGCAGCTTCAGGAGCGCGCCCCAAAGCTGCCGGAAGATTTCCGGGAATGGGCATTACAGGCAGCAGGCGGCGGGAAGCACTTCCTGTTCTGGGACAAGGCGGAAAAACAATATTCCTGTACCGCTTGCGGAGGGCGTGCGGATGTCAAAACCGTGCCGGGAAAACACAATGATTGGACGGTGTGCCCGTCCTGCGGCGTGCAGGTACAGATCAAGCGCCGGACGGCGCAGGTCATGGAGCGCGGGAAGGTGTGCCTGATGCAGGATATCGGAGCGGATATGTCAGTATGCAGGCATTTTGATGTGCGGGTGGAGTGGAGTCCAGAAGGAGAGCTGCTCCACTTGTCGGAGGGTGTGCGGATCATGCCGCTGCGCGGCCATAAAAAATATGCGTGCAGGATAAGGTATAACTATTGGGGACGGGATGACAGCGGGATCGGTTTTGATAAAACAAATCCGGCAAACAGAAAGACGGGGAAGTGTTATCTGTACCCACAGGGTATCAGGGAATGTCTTGTGGGTACAGAATACGAAGAATGGACAGGTATCATGGAGTGGATGGCGCAGAAAGGGATGTGCGCAGACTATAACCGTATGATGGCATGTGCCGATAGACGGATACACAGCGTAGTGGAATATTTAGCAAAAGGACGGTTTTACAGGCTGCTTGAAGAAACAACCGAGCAGGTTAGTTTGTTTTTTCATGAATATAGCGGAATCCTGCATCTGAATGGGGATACAGCAGAAGAAGTTCTTGGATTGGAAGACCGTCAGAAGATAAACCGCCTGCGGGATGCAGATGGAGGGGAGGCAATGCTGAAATGGCTGCGCTGGTCAGACGAGTCCGGGGAGAAGCTGCCGCAGGAAGCACTGGAGTGGGTGCTGCAGGAAAAGGTATCGCCGGGGCAGATAACAGGTGGGATGTCGCTGCTCAAGTTTAAAAATTACATCATAAGGCAGCAGGCGGAATACTACACGGGAAAAACGATAAGAAGCGTTATTGAACAGCATCGGGACTATCTGAGCATGTGTCGGAGATTGGGGAAAGACCTATCTGATGAGATGGTAAGCCGGCCGCGCCAGTTAAAACGCCGTCACGATGAGGCTGTGGAGGAGATCAGGCAGCAGGAGATTCTGGATAATATCGAACAGAACCGGGAGGCATGGGAGAAAAAAGCGCAGGAAATGGCAGACCGATACCCCGGCGCAGAAGAAAATCTGTCAGCAGTCCGGGAAATATACGAATACACCGGAGAAGAGTACATGGTGCTTGTGCCACACAGGCTGGTGGACATCGCGGTGGAAGGCAACGCGCTGCATCATTGCGCAGGTTCTTCAGACCGGTACTTTGAACGGATCCGGAACAGGGAAACCTATGTATTCTTTCTGAGGAAGGTATCGGCGCCGGATGCACCGTATTACACGCTGGAAGTAGAGCCGGGCGGAACTATCCGACAGCACCGCACCTATATGGATGAGGAGACAGGGATTGAGAATGTACGCGGATTCCTGCGGGAATGGCAGAAGGTCATCAAAAAGCGCCTGACTGCATCCGAAAGGGAGCTGGCAAAGATAAGCGCTGTAAAGAGGGAAGAAAACCTTCAGGAGCTGAGGGAAAAGAACAACACAAGAGTCCTGCAGGGGCTCATGGAAGATTTTATGGAGGCAGTGTGAAATGGGAGAACTGATCGAATACGGAAAAAAGGCTGTGGAATATGGGAATTATGCGGATTTTAAGCAGACGATGGACAGCGTGGTGGAGGAAGTCGAGGAAGGGTTTGTAAAGATTGGCTATCTTTTAAAGGTGGCGCGGGATACGGCGGGGCTGCAAGAATCCGGATATGCAACGGTCAACGAGTTTGCAGAGAAGGAGTATGGGCTGGACAAGTCGGCAGTATCCCGGTTTATCGCGATCAATGACCGGTTCGCGGAAAACGGCTACGCACCGCGCCTGCAGGAGAAGTACAGGGGTATGGGACGGGCAAAGCTGTCCATCATGCTGATGCTCCCTGAGTGGATAAATGAGGAGCTCGGCCCGGAATATAGCAAAACCGACATTCAGGCGATCCGTGCAGAGGTGGCGGAGGAGGAAAAGACCACGGACCTCGAAATTTTGATGGAGGAGCGGGAAGCCATCTATGACCGTTTGGAAAACGACCTCCAGCGGGTGCTCTGGAAGCTAGGGCAGGACATCCCGGAGCTGTATTGCAAGCTCTGGAAGGCATATATGTGGGCGGATGATGTTGAGCAGCTGGCAAAAGAGACCATGGAGGTCATGGCGCCGGCAGGGGAAGGGATGCATAGCGCCCGTATCCCCGGAGTCGGAAGGCTGATGCTGTCGCTCAAAGGTGCAGACAGGAATCTGGTGCTGGTAAATGTGCGCAGCGGTGAGAAACAGGAATATGGATGGGGCGACATGGAGGAAGCGTTTGACCTGCTGATGGGCAGCGACAGTGCAGAAGAGAGCTGGGAAACCGTGTACGGCGGGGAAATCCCGAAAGTTGCACCGGTGCAACCGGAAAACAGGAAAACGTCCCGCGTCAGCCCGGCGGTAACGGAAGGAAATAACCCGGCAGCAGGGCAGGACGGAACAAATTTAGAAGAAACTGGAACGGATTTAGAAGAAACTGGAACGAAACCCGAAGAAATTGAAACGGAAGTGCCGGAGGAAATCGGGTCGGAGCGCCTGCCGCGCGGGGAGCAGAAGTGGAACTCCGAAACATGGAAAGAACCGGAGAAAAAGGAACCCCGCCCCATAGAGTTGCCGCCGGAGGACGCAGTCTATACCTATCCGATGGGTACAAACATGATGACAGACGTTCGGAAGGGGCAGCGGTTTTTAATCCTCCGCACTCATGACCCGTACCGGGTTGGGAATACGGTGCGACTGCAGCATCAGAAGGATGGGGAGCAGACCGGGGCGGAGATAGATATCAGGATAACGCATCTGATAAACGACCACGGCGGGCTGGTGCCGGGATATGTGGCACTGCAGTTTGAGGTCCTTCCTACGCCGCCGGAAGAGATACCGGGACAGATGAGCATCGAGGAGATGGAGGCAACAGAAGAGGGCGGAAAGGATGAAGAAGAGAGTGAAAAAGAAGTTGACGCGGCATCTGGAATTTACGGCGAAAGCTCGGAGAGCGATACATAAGCGTGATAATGAAACCTGCGTCTTCTGCGCGGCTGGATATGCGCCGCCGGAAGATCCGGCATACTGCCGGACGGCGTTGCAGATCATGCACATCGTCCCGCGCTCACAGCTTGGGATGGGGGTGGAGCAGAACGGGGCACTGGGGTGCGTTTGGCATCATCAGATGCTGGACAACGGCAACCGAGAAAACCGGAAGGAAATGATAAAGATGCTGGAAGAGAGGATGAGGCGGATGTATCCCGGATGGAGCCGGGAATCGGTCACATATCGGAAAGATGGAGCAAATGGAGAAGAGTATATATCTTCAGATTCAGGAGCTACAGAGAAAGAAATCGAAGTTGAAATAAGCAAGCCCGGCAGCAGGATGGTGCCGCCGGAAGGTTTTGCGTTTTTAGGAACAAAGGAGGAATCACGGGATGTTGCCAGTAAAAGAGTTAAAGCCTGGGGATAAGCTCATTATCCGGGAAACCTGGGCGCAGAAGGATGAGAACCAAAAGACTGCGCCGCGCCGCCGGGTAACAGTGATCAAACAGTATCCGCACCACGTCCTCGTCGAGAACGCGAAGGGAACCCGATGCTGTATCACGAATGCAGAGATTTATGGGATGGAAAAGCGGAAGGAAGCACAGGAGGCAGCAGGGATGCGTGACAGCAGCGGGAAGGAAGTGGACGTGAAAGAAAGTAAGCGGCGCTTCCCTGCGCTGGAATTTGGAAAGGAGCGGCGGCGATGAGAGGGACGGCATGTGCATACAAGGTCTATAAGCGAGGCAGGTACATGGGCGTATACCGGGCATCAGAGGTTGAAACGCTCACAGGGCTGCCGAAAGCAAGGGTGAACCGCTATGCGCGGGAGCGGATGAAATGGCAGGGAGTGTATAGAATCGTGCTGGCAGGGGAGGCGAAACGCGCATGAATCTGAGAGATGCGGTGGTCGTGATTCTGGCAGCAATCGTGACAGGAGTTTTGTTTTGGGCTTTATGCGGCAAAGCGGCGTGGTTTATCGGACACGATGATGGACAAGCATATGAGCGGTACATGGACACGATGATGGAAAACGGGATGTATCCGGATATCTACGGGTATGGATGGGGAAAAGAATGAAAGCGTGGAAAGTGATGATGATTATCGCCGCTATGATGACACTATTTTTTATGATGCAGTTCTGGTCTATCGCTAATTACGGGCTGGACGGTGGCGGATACATGATGTTTATGAGATAGGAGGCAGTAGGACATGAAAAGACTGACAGAAAAAGACGATCAAGGGAATTGGTGCCTGAAAGGCATCCGCTGGGAACAGCTTCATGAGGGGCAGGTCATTACGGGAGAACTGTGGAAAAAGTTGTATGGCGCACTCTGGAAACTGATGGAGTACGAGGATACGGGGATGGATCCGGAAGAGGTAGAAAAACTGCATAATGAGCAGGATACCAACCCATTGATTTTCGTGGCGGAGTGTCCGATGGAGGAAGAAATCACAGGATGGAAGAAACAAATGATGAGGACGTTTATGGGAGGCGAAAGATTATGAAAAAAGTAAAAGCAATGGCAGCAGCTGCAATGGCAGTGTTTTTGTGCGGATGCTATGATCCGGGGCAGGACATTACCCTGATTTGTCCGGTAACGGATTATATGGCTGTGAACGGCGGAGCAATTGCTATATACGAGATGGACGGGGAACGCAGGGAAAAAGAATTTTTGGAAGAGGATGTTTACGCCTGTGATGAAACAAGCCGGGTCATTGCGGTGGGGAAGGAGTATGAGGACGGATCGCGGTCATTGAGATTGTACCTGTATCTCAGCGAGGAGGATTACGCGCAATATACGAAAGACAGGTTTAACTTGGATTAAATGAGCATTTAGCGGAGGTGTAAGATGAAATATAATAGGCAAGCATTTTGCAATTTGCCAGATAAAGAAAAATTAAAGATTATAGGGAATGAATTGTCGCTGGTAACGCATAACGGTACTACAAAAGATGATTTATTGATGTTTCTTGACTGGACATATAACAGACTGATTAAAAGGGATTTAGAGGAAGATGTTTAATTAATCTTTAGGAGAGGAGAAACAGAAATGCCTGATAAGATGAGTTTTGAAGAAATGATATCATTGTTGGATGGAGCATGTGGAAGGTTGATTGTTGCATCTATGGCAAGCCCAGTAGTGAGAGAGGCAAAAGAAATGATTACAAAAGTAAGTTTGTCCTTGGGAGAATGGGCAGAGGAATTGGAAGGCTAAACTGATAATTAAAGGAGAAATGACTATGCCAAATGTAGCGAAGAAAGGCGTTATTGGAGAAGATGAATTCGGAAATCTTTATGTGAAATGTCCTTCTTGTGACGGCATAATAAATTTTTTATCGGATTGTATAGAAGATAAAAAATATCAAGACAACTACTGTATGTATTGCAGACAGAGGCTTCTATGGGATGAGGACGAAAAAGTAAACTGATATTTCGGAAGGGGACAGAGATTATGAGTAGAGGGGACGACTTAATTCTTTCAGCAATCATGACAGCGATAATATTTTGCAAAAATCCTCAGAAATTAAAGCAATATAAATTATTGTTGAAAGCAGCATATTGTTTTGCGGAATTTGAGGAAGTAGGTGAGAAGGGAGGCGGTGATGATGGACCAAAGAACAAACCAGAGAACTGATGAGGAAGTTATTCAGGAAAGCGCGAGGAAAAAGGCATATCTGTATAGCTATCGTCCCCATGTACGCCGGATCAGCAGGATTGAATCAGAAATCGAAGAGCTGAGATCAATGAAGATGGGGAGTGCTGTCAACAATGACGGAATGCCGCATGGACATAATCAGAGCGATTTGTCAGGATACGCTGCAGATATTGATGATCTGGAACGCAAGTTGACAGCAGAAAAGAGCGAGAGGATAGCATCATACAATGACATCACAGAAAGGATAGAACATTTAAAAAACGAGAACGAAAAAGATGTTCTGTTCTACCGATACATCAAAGGGATGGAATGGTGGGAGATAGCAGAGAAAATGAATTATTCCGAAAGATGGGTGCATGTTTTGCATGGAAGAGGGCTGAAACATTTGGAATTACCAAAAGAGTTCATAGAAGTTCAGTCGAACATGTGATATTATGGTATCATCGAGAAAAGGAAAAAGACAGGAGATCACCGAAAAGTGGTCTCCTATTTTATTTCCCGGGGAGGGGTTTCATTGAAGCGGAATAGACCAGACAAAGACGGTTCCCACCGGGGAGCCTTTGAGAGAAATAAAAAGAAGATATTCGCAACGCAGTCGGTATGCGGGATTTGCGGGAAACCAGTTGATTTCTCACTCAAATATCCACACCCACTCTCAGCCTGCATTGACCATATCATCCCGATTGCGAGAGGAGGGCATCCGTCAGACTTTGACAACCTCCAGCTGGCCCACTGGACTTGTAACAGGCAGAAGAGCGACAAGCTGATTGAGCGGAAAGAGGTGGCCAAACAAGAGGTCCTATCCAACCGGGTATTGCCTCAAACATTTGACTGGACAAATTATCATCCGCGTGGATCGGTGTGAATATATGGGGGCATACCTCCCCCGAAAGGGGAGCGAGCGACCTTCCCCGCCGCACTGTGAAAAAAAACACACGGCAAGAAAGGAAAGCTGTTGAAATGGAAAATTTGGCAGGAATCGAAGCATTAAGAAACAGGCTGAATCAGAGGAAAATAAGGGTTGATACCAGATATCGGTATTATGAGATGAAAAACAAGATTAAGGAGCTGGATATTTCCACGCCGCCAAAACTGAAGGGTGTTCAAACTGTGTTGGGATGGTGCGGAAAAGCTGTGGACAGTATGGCAGATCGCTTGATGTTCCGAGAGTTCGCCGAGGATAACTTTTCGATAAATGAAATCTTCCAGATGAACAATCCCGATACATTTTTTGATAGCGCGATTTTGTCGGCACTGATTGGATCGTGCTCGTTTGTTTATATCTCAAAAGATGATAGCGGTTACCCGAGATTACAGATGGTGGATGGGCGAAATGCTACCGGAGTTATGGACCCAGTGACAGGGCTGCTGACAGAAGGGTACGCTGTTTTGGAAAGAGACAGCGCTGATCAGCCGAAGGTTGAGGCGTACTTCACAAGGGGGAACACAAGGATAGTTGAAGGAAGAAGTTATTGGGATATCCCGAACGAGGTTCCGTATCCGTTGCTGGTGCCAATTGTAAACCGCCCTGATGTGAAAAGGCCATTCGGGCATAGCCGGATCAGTCGTGCGACGATGGATATTGTAAACAGTGCAATGCGGACCGTGAAGCGGGCGGAGATTTCAGCGGAGTTTTATTCATTTCCGCAGAAATATGTTGTTGGCACATCGCAGGATGCAGAGCCTTTGGATAAATGGAAGTCTGCCATGTCATATATGATTGAGATTACAAAGGACGAGGACGGCGATAAGCCGACTTTCGGACAATTCCAGCAGCAGAGCATGGCTCCTCATACAGAACAATTGAGGATGTTTGCCGGATTGTTTGCGGGAGAGACCGGATTGACTTTGGATGACCTCGGATTTCCTACGGAAAATCCTTCCAGCGCTGAAGCAATCAAGGCGAGTCACGAAAATCTTAGACTGATTGCCAGAAAAGCGCAGCGTACTTTCGGAACGGGATTCTTAAATGTGGGATATCTGGCAGCGTGCCTGCGGGATGACTTCCCGTATGAGCGCCGGCAGTTTTATCTGACAAAACCCAAATGGGAACCGGTATTCGAGCCGGATGCTGCAGCTCTGAGCTCCTATGGCGATGGAGCGATTAAAATCAACCAGGCGATACCAGGATATATCGATTCTGATCGGATGAGGGACCTTGCCGGATTCTGAGGAGGTGGAACAGATGGAAGATATCGCGCCGAAGATGTATGAGCAGATTAAGAAAGATTTTGACCGAAGGATTTCAAATAGCAAAGAGCTCAGCGACCTGTTAGAAAAGTTAATAAAGGGGACAGCGACGTACAAAGAAGCACATGAGTTTGCGATTGAATCCGGGGAAATCTTATCGCGAGTGTTTCAAAAAAATATATCTTCGTCGGTTCTGCCGGAAGGGAGATTATATTATAACATTGCAGACAGAATCATCCGCCCGATGATGAGCGAACTGTATGAAGGTGTAGCTGATTACGCAAAAGAAGTACAGGCATTTTTGAATAAGCAGCAGAACATTGGAATTAAAGCAATCAGGCCGAAGTTAAACGAAGATAAGGTACAGGGGATTCTTGATATTACATCTGGGAAAGAATATTTTGATGACATTGCATATATGTTGGGAGAGCCAGTTGTTAATTTTTCTCAGACAATTGTAGATGATACGGTAAGAGCGAACGCAGATTTCCAGTACAAAGCGGGATTAAGCCCGAAAATTGTAAGAATTACATCTGGAAAATGTTGTAAGTGGTGCGATAAGCTCGCTGGAGTCTATGATTACGAGAAGATATCCGATACTGGAAACAATGTTTTTAGAAGACATAAGCATTGTAAGTGTTTAGTAGAATATGCTCCAGGAGATGGAACAAAACAGAATGTACATACAAAAAAGTGGTCAAAAGCGGATGAAAGTGATAAAATAAAGGCAAGCGAAAAAGAAGAACGAATAAAGAGAGAAAATAATTTAGGGTTTGCGGAAAAAATAGCAAGTCATCCTAAAATATTACAAGCGTATACGCCGGAACGATTGAAAGAAACACTAGAAAATGCTGGGTGTGATGTAAAACCTCTGAATAAAGGAAGTTTAAAAGGGAAACTTTTTGAAGATGGAGGAGGATTCAAGGTAAACTTTGGAGGAGATGGAATTTTGCAATATCACCCGGAGAAAAAAAGTCATCACTCTGGTGCGTATTACAAAATATCAACAGGGAAAGGGGGAACAAAGCGATATGATCTCAAAGGAAATGAAAAAGAAGATTGAGGAACGATGCGAAGCATTGGAGAGAAGATTTGAAAAGAAATATGAACAAGAATCGGAGGTTTTAGGACAAAAGTGTTTTAAACCAAGGGAAGACGAGTTTTTCGTGGTAACGGGGCTGGGATGGGCAAACGCACTTGTGTTGGGACATGCGTCATCGGAAAACGAAGCGAAAAGGAATATGTTTGAAGATGGAGACTTGTTCTATATGGACGATATGAACGAAGATGAAATGTATGAAGCTATGATAGAAGAAATAGAAGGATAAAAGCCACAGGTCGAAAAGGTCTGTGGTATTTTTATACCCATTTTTAGGTAATGCCATGAAGAAATATACAGTAGATAAAGATGCGGATGTGATGGCTCCAGGTTGGCTGTCGGTCCGCATTGATTATATAAACATTAAATTTATTTACTGCAACGTAGATGGTGCAGTACGGCTGAAAGGGGTGAAGATTGGAAGTGAAGTTGCTGAAATTGGAGATACGATTCTGTTCGATGGCAGAAGGCTATCCGTAGAAAGGCGGTGATCCAAATATCTCCCTTTGGGCGATGGGGTGATATCGTCCATGCAAGATACAGTTAAAAGGCAGGAGGGAAGCATGGCAGAGATAAGATATGGACGCCAGATTCCCACTCAATCCGTTGCCTTGCCATACACAAAGACTCTGGGGCAGGAAGCCGCAGACCTGTATGCTCTTACCGGAAACGAATTGCTGGAATGGCAGCAGCTATTGCAGTGCGACATCATGGCCGTCAATGATGAAGGGCTATGGGTCCATCAGAAATATGGATACTCTATCCCGCGAAGAAACGGTAAATCGGAGAATGTGCTTGCCAGGTGCCTGTGGGCATTGAAGAACGGTGAGCGCGTGCTTTATACTGCACATCGGGCCACGACTTCTCACGCAGTCTGGGAACGTTTGGACCGGATGTGCGAAAAGGCAAAAATCCCAATCTCCTCATCGTTTAAAGCATTTGGTAAAGAGCATCTGTATACAGATGATGGCGGCGTGGTGGAATTCAGAACAAGAACGTCTTCAGGCGGCCTTGGTGAAGGATATGATGTTCTTATCATCGATGAGGCGCAGGAATATACAGAAGCACAGGAAACATCTCTGAAATATATTGTTTCTGACAGCGATAATCCTCAGACGATTATGCTCGGGACTCCTCCAACTGTTGTATCTGCCGGGACGGTGTTTGTGAAATTCCGGGAAACTGTTTTAGCTGGAAGAGGATTTGATTCCGGGTGGGCAGAATGGTCCGTATCACATCAGATGCCGCCGGATGATGTGGATTCATGGTACGAAGCTAACCCTTCTTTGGGGACAATCCTCACGGAAAGAAAGATTCGTGCAGAGATTACGAATGATGATATTGATTTTAATATCCAGCGCCTGGGGCTGTGGCTGCAGTATAATCAGAAATCGGCGATCAGCGAAGCCGAATGGGTTGCCCTGGCAGAAAAGGAGAAGCCGATACTTGTCGGAAAACTGTATGTTGGGATTAAATATGGCCATAGCGGAAACAATGTAGCCATGTCGGTTGCGGTGAAAACAGCGGAGGGAAAGATATTTGTAGAAGCCATAGACTGCCGCCCAATCAGGGCAGGAAATGAATGGATATTAAGTTATCTTTCAGCGATGAAGCCGGAATGTGTTGTAATTGACGGCGCAAATGGTCAGAATGTAATAGCTGCGGAAATGAAAGATGCAAGAATGAAAGCTCCGGAGCTGCCGAGTGTGAAAGAAATCATTACGGCAAATGCTCTTTTTGAGCAGGGGCTAAGTAGTGGGAGCGTTTCTCATTTCAATCAGCCGTCCCTGACGCAGGCGGCGAGCAATTGCCAAAAGAGAGCGATTGGTTCAAACGGCGGGTTTGGATATCAGTCAACCAATGACAATATCGAGATAGCATTGCTGGACAGCGTGATCCTGGCCTATTGGAAATGTGTAATGAGCAAGGAAAAGAAAAGACAACAATCAAGGTATTAGAAAGAGCATTCAGAAATGAGTGCTTTTTTTGTACAAAAAATTACCGATACCACCGGGTTAAGTGGGCAGAAAGGACGATAAAATGAGTGACTTTACACCGATTGAAACACAGGAAGATTTTAACAAAGCTATTGAGAAGCGCTTAGAGAGGGAAAGAAATACCATCCGGAAGGAATATGAAGGATTCCTGTCTCCTGAGGACGCTCAGAAGAAGTACGAAGGATATCTTTCCCCGGAACAGGTACAGGAAAAGTACAAGGATTATCTTTCGCCGGAGGAATCGGCAAAGAAAGATGCGACCATCAAAAGCTATGAATTAAAATCAAAGCGCGTGGAGATCGCACTCGCACAGGGAATCCCTTATGAGCTTGCCGGAAAGATTGCCGGCGAAACGGAGGAAGAGATGAAAAAGGATGCAGAGACCTTTGCTGGGTTTATTAAATCCGGAAATCGATATCCAAATTTCAACGCTGATCCGGTAAATAAGGAATCTCGGGAAGATGTTGCATTAAAAGAAATGTTGAATGATTTGAAAGGTGAATGAATATGGCAGTAAATAAAACTATATTTAGCGAAACGCTGGTAGCAGATCTTATGAACAAGGTGAGGGGAAAATCCTCTCTGGCAAAATTATCCGCGCAGGAGCCGATCCCGTTTAACGGATTGAAAGAGTTTACCTTTACGATGGACAAGGAGATTGACATCGTTGCGGAAAATGGCAAGAAGACGGAAGGTGGCATTACGGTTGAACCCGTGACAATCGTTCCGATTAAATTTGAATATGGCGCTCGCGTGTCAGATGAATTTATGTATGCCGCAGATGATGCAAAGCTTCAGGTCCTGAAAGCATTTAATGAAGGCTTTGCAAAAAAGGTTGCAAAAGGATTTGATATGGCGGCATTTCATGGGGTTAATCCACGCACAGGGAGCGCGTCTGATGTCGTTGGCACAAATCACTTCGACAGTAAAGTGACGCAGACAGTTACTTATGAGGCTGCCACCTGCGACGAGAATCTGGATGCAATCATCGCAGCAGTACAGGGATCGGATGGAGATGTGACAGGGATTGCTTTGTCAAATACTATGGGCGCGGATATGGCAAAGATTAAAGTGAATGGCGTGCGTCAGTACCCAGAGTTTAGATTTGGCGCATCTCCGGCAGCGCTCGGCGGAATGGCAGTTGACGTGAACAAGACAGTGTATAATGCGACTGTAAAGGATCATGCGATTGTCGGAGATTTCCAGAACGCATTTAAATGGGGATTTGCAAAGCAGATTCCGCTGGAAATCATTGAATATGGCGATCCGGATAACTCTGGAAAGGACCTGAAGGGTTATAATCAGGTTTATATCAGAGCCGAGGTATACATTGGATGGGGCATCCTCGTACCTACATTTTTTGGACGCGTTGTTGAAAGCTGAGGGATAAGATATGGTATACAAAAATGAGAAAACAGGAGCCGTGATCAACATTCCATGTGAATTGACCGGAGGTGACTGGGTGGAGGTGGAAACCTCCACCAAATCCGGAAAGAAGAAGGCGGTGAACAAAGATGATGCCGTTTGCGACGACGATTGATGTAGAATCGCTCTGGAGAAAATTGAAGCCGGAAGAAACAGAGCGGGCAAAGCACCTTCTGGAGATTGTTTCGGACAGCCTTCGGATGGAGGCGGACAGGGTGGGAAAGGACCTGGACAAGCTTGTGGCCGAGAAGCCTCATTTTGAAAATGTGGTGAAATCTGTTGTGGTGGATGTCGTGGCCAGAACATTGATGACATCCACAGATCAGGACCCGATGACGCAATTTTCACAGAGCGCCGGTGGGTATTCCATTTCTGGAACATACCTTGTTCCCGGAGGCGGTATCTTCATCAAAAAATCAGAACTGGCAAGGCTTGGCTTGCGGCGGCAGCGAGGCGGGGTGGTGGAATTATGCTGATAAAAGGAATCACAGTCCGACTGCATGAAAAAAAGCAGGCTGGAATTGATGGATTTAATCAGCCAATCTACACAGAAACAGCCGTTGATGTTGAAAATGTGCTCGTATCTCCGGCGGGAGCCTCAGAAATTGTGGACAATACGGAGCTGGATGGGGGAAAGGCAGAATATGTGCTTTGCATCCCAAAGGGAGACCGGCACGACTGGAAAGGCGCCCGGATTGAATTCTTTGGAAAGATGTGGAAAGCTTTCGGGGCAGAAGAGGAGTACATTGAAGACAATATCCCGCTTTGCTGGAATAAGAAGATTAAGGTAATGCATTATGAGTAAAGTGGAATTCGAGCTTGTATCCGAAGGAATTGTTGAACTACTGAAATCACCGGAAATCCTGAGCGTATGCGAAGAGTATGCGAATAATGCCCTGCAGAAATTAGGAGCAGGCTATGTGTCTGATTCTTATGCAAAGGGTAAAAGCAGGGTAAATGTATCAGTAAGAGCGGAAAGCAGGAAGGCAATAGCTGAGAATTCTGAGCACAATACAATTTTGAAGGCGGTGACTGGTGGATGATTGAAGAGATTTTGCTAAAATATCTCAAAGATGCAGCAAGTGTCGAAACTTATGTAGGGATGCCGGCAAAACTGCCGCCCCGTTTTTGGGTAATAGAAAAAGTCGGAGGCAGAGAGGAAAATTTTTTAAAACGTGCCACAGTCGCTATCAAATCATATGCGGAATCCGAATATGAGGCGGCAAAACTCAACGAGCTTTTGAAGGAATCGATGAGGCAGGTCGTGAGCCTGGACAGTATCAGCAGATACGAATTAAATAGTGATTATAGTTTTATGGATACGGTCAGAAAGCTTCCACGCTATCAGGCCGTATTTAATTTTTTCTATTTTTAAGGAGGAAGGAAGAATATAGCAGCGGATGCGCAGAATGTAAGCAGTGGGAAGCCAAAGATTGGTGGGGCGATTTCCAAAGCTCCTCTTGGAACTGAACTTCCGAAAGATGCAACCACCGCTCTGAACATGGCTTTTAAATCATTAGGATATTGCTCTGCAGATGGTTTAAAAAATGCAAATTCACCGGAGAGCGAATCCATCAAAGCCTGGGGTGGAGATACGGTTTTGGAATCCCAGAAGGGGAAAGAGGACAAATTTACTTTTACCCTAATTGAATCTCTGAATCCAGAAGTCTTGAAAGCGGTACACGGAGATAAGAATGTGACCGGAGACCTTTCCGAGGGCATTACGGTAAAGGTAAACCGGCTGGAAGTAGAAGAAAGCGTGTGGGCAATTGAACTGCTGTTGAAAAATGGCGTTGCAAAACGCATCGTGATCCCGGACGCGAAGGTGGTAGAGGTTGGAGAAGTGGTTTACAAAGACGATGACGTTATCGGTTATCCGGTTACACTTTCCTGCCTGCCGGATGCGGAAGGTAACACACATTATGAGTATATCAAAAAAGCAACGTAAGGAGATGCCAGATGAAAGGGACAACAGAAAGCGGATTTAAATTCGAAATCGAAGAAGATGCTCTTGATGATATAGAACTGCTGGAAGGCCTGTGTGCGCTGGATCGGGGCGAGTTGGATGCTCTTCCAACGGTTTTGGAGCGGATCATCGGAACGGAGCAGAAGAAAGCTCTTTATAATCATGTCCGCAACGAAAAAGGACGTGTGCCGACCACGGCTGTGGTAAATGAAATCAAGAACATTTTTGAGTCGGCAAAAGAAACAAAAAACTGATGACCCTCGCTGGCATGATCAATGCAGATGAGGAAGCTCTGGTCTGTGATATGGCAGAAACGTACCATATATTCGATTTCAGGGCATTGCCACTGCGGATGGCAGCGGTTCTGGCAGCCGGCTTGAGGGAAAATTCGAGGATAAAAATTAAAATGGCAGAATCAAAATGCAGTCCGGAAATTATGCTCTTATCGGCAATTGTTGACCGGTTGAGCATTCTGGTTTGGCACCAGACAGAGGATGGGCTTCGGGGAATCAATCCGCCTAAATTGTTATTGGAATCAATGACGGAGGGAGAATCGGAAGGCTTTGATACTGTGGAAGAATTTGAAACTGCATATCAAAAGGTATTTGGAGGATAAAACATGGCAGGAACGACGATAGGAAAAGCCTATGTACAAATCTTGCCGTCTGCCAAAGGAATGCAGGGGCAGTTATCGTCCATCATGAAATCAGAAACAGCTGGAGCCGGAGATGCGGCGGGGGAATCTGTTGGAAAAAGCCTGATTGGTAAAATCAAAACGGTTGTAGCTGCGGCCGGAATCGGAAAGGCGATATCTTCCGCATTAATGGAAGGCGCGGACTTGCAGCAGAGTATAGGCGGCGTTGAAACACTTTTTAAGGATAGCGCAGATACCGTCAAAAAATATGCCAGCGAAGCTTATAAGACTGCCGGGATGTCTGCGAATGAATATATGCAGACAGTTACCGGCTTTTCTGCATCTTTGCTGCAGGGGCTTGGCGGGGATCCGGCCGCCGCTGCAGAAGTAGCAAATATGGCGTTGACAGATATGTCTGATAACGCCAATAAGATGGGTACATCCATGGATCTGATCCAGAATGCCTATCAGGGATTTGCAAAGCAGAATTATACAATGCTGGACAACCTTAAACTGGGATACGGCGGTACAAAAACAGAGATGGAACGGCTGCTGGCTGATGCGCAGAAGCTATCTGGAGTGGAATACAGCATAGATAATCTGTCAGATGTATATAATGCTATCCACGTTATTCAGGAAGAGATGGACATCACTGGGACAACAGCGAAGGAAGCAGCATCAACATTCTCCGGGTCCTTTGCGATGATGAAATCTGCTGCAAAAAACTTGATGGCAAATCTGGCATTGGGAGAAGATATAAAGCCGTCATTAAATGAGCTGAAAGACAGCTTGTTCACATTTGTGGGGGATAATCTTCTGCCGATGGTCGGGAATATCATGGGCAGTCTTCCGGAAATTGCGGAAGGTGCAATGGGGATGGTTGCAGATGCGCTCCATATGGCTGGGGATTCTGCAGGATTTTTTGAAAGCGGAATTCAGATTGTCGCAGATATTATATCGGGAATTGTGAGTAATATTCCTGCGGTGCTAACCGCAGGCTTTTCCATGTGCCAATCTTTGGTTGAGGCAATTTTAAGCACAGACTGGATTGGGATTGCGCAGGAGCTGATAGCGGACCTCAGGAATGGCTTGGATGCTGCGGCAGTGGAGATACTTGGCTCTGATGGAAATATTGTCCAGTCAGTGCTTGAATCTATCACGAATAGGCTGCCTGATGTGCTTTCGCATGGCGTAGAAATTGTTACCAATATCGCCAATGGTATATTGCAGAGCCTGCCCCAGATAGTATTGATGGCCGGAGAGCTGATCACGCAATTTGTAGGATTTTTGATGCAGAATCTGCCTGTAATTTGGGACGCCGGCGTGCAGATGCTTTTGAATCTGGTGAATGGCATTGTGATAAGCCTACCGGATATCGTTGAGGCTGTATATCAGGTGATCACACAATTTGTCACAACGGTCATCCAAAATCTTCCGCAGATTTTGGAAAGCGGCTT
>ENA-ORMO01001142-ORMO01001142.1-human-gut-metagenome-genome-assembly--contig:-NODE-1142-length-31197-cov-6.489724_pt1 | contig 31197 bp, 27 predicted proteins | sample MGYA00242106_ERZ509001 | MGnify/ENA primary metagenome ERZ509001 (study PRJEB26280, sample SAMEA2338736) | human gut metagenome | biome: human gut; feature: human-associated habitat; material: faeces...
CATTAAAGGCTTATAGCCGTCCGTCGAGCCACCCGTTTTACGGGTGGGGGCGACTTAAAAAATAAGCTTTAGATATACTTTTATCATGAGAGGGAGTATAATGAAGCCAACATCGGATTCGAGGAAGGAAGGATACCATGTTTTACATTATTTTTGATTTATTAATGTCAGTAATCATGCTTTTATCTGGAATATGGTTTTACAGATCAGATGGAAAAGCGGCAAAATTCTTATCTGGTTATAATATGAAACCGGAAGATGAGCGAAAAAAACATGATGAAAAAAGTATGTGCCAGGCTTATGGAAAAAGGATATTATTAATGGCGCTGCCGTTTGCTGTTGGAATAATCATAGATATTCAATATCCAGGGACAGGCTGCCTGTTGGCCTGGGTGATATGGTTTGTTATGTTTATTTTACTGCTTATGGAGAGACATAAAAGAGAACGCTAAAAAATGAAGAGTCTTCACTGGAAAACAGGCAGGATATGCTTCCTCTAAATCAGGAAGGTATCCTGCTTTTTATATACAAAAAGAACAGTTTCTTATAGTTGATTTTACGAAGGAAAAGATTTATAATTTTCTGGAATAAGGAGAATTTTGCGAAAATGAGAAAAACTGTAAACGCGGAAAAAAATCTTACCGAGGGAAAAATCCTGAAGACCATGCTGATTTTTGCGCTTCCTATGATACTGGGAAACCTTCTGCAGCAGGTCTATAATATTGCGGACACCATGGTGGTCGGAAGATTTCTGGGAGCGGAGGCTCTGGCGGCGGTAGGCTCGGCTTATACCCTGATGACATTTTTGACCTCTGTGCTCATTGGTCTTTGCATGGGAAGCGGCGCTGTTTTTTCTATTGCTTATGGGGCGGGAAATCAGCAGGAACTGAAAAAAAGCATGTGGGTGTCCTTTGTATTTGTGGGAATTGTTACAATTGTCATGAATGCAGCAGTATTTATCTGGACAAAACCAATTCTGAGACTTTTGCAGATACCGGAGGAGGTTTATCCTCTGATGTATCAATATATACGGATCATTTTTTCAGGGATTCTGTTTGTTTTTTTATATAATTTTTTTGCAAGTCTGCTCCGGGCAGTGGGAAATTCTGTTGTTCCTTTGTGGTTTCTGGCTGTGTCTTCTGTTTTAAACATCATCCTGGATCTCTGGTTTGTAGCAGGACTTGGAAAAGGTGTGGAAGGCGCGGCTGCGGCAACAGTGATTGCACAGATGGCAGCCGGACTGGGTATTGCTGTTTATACCTTATGGAGGATTCCGGTACTTAGAATAGAAAAGCAGTATATGCGCCTGGAGAAATCTATTTTGAACCGTGTCATGCAGTATTCGGTTCTCACCTGTGCCCAGCAGTCGGTAATGAATTTTGGAATCCTGATGATCCAGGGACTGGTGAACAGTTTTGGAACGGTGATCATGGCTGCATTTGCAGTTGCCGTAAAGATTGATACTCTGGCATATATGCCCGCACAGGAATTTGGAAATGCCTTTTCTCTTTTTGTTTCTCAGAATTTCGGAGCCAGAAAATATGAGAGGATCAGAAAAGCATCCGGAATGGCAGTAAAAGTTTCCGTGGGCTTCTGTCTTGTCATATCTGTGATCGTATGGATCTTTGCCGCGCCTCTGGTAGAAATTTTTCTGACGGATCCGCAGCCTGCCATTGTAAGTGCAGGGGTAAATTATCTTCATATTGAAGGAGTTTTTTATTGGGGAATCGGATGTCTGTTTCTTTTGTATGGATTATACAGAGGGATGGAGAAACCTGTAATGTCGCTGGTTCTGACTGTTATTTCACTGGGAACCAGGGTGGCGCTTGCGTATCTCCTGGCGCCGCAGTTTGGCGTCAATGCCATCTGGTGGGCGATCCCTGTGGGCTGGATTCTGGCAGATCTGACAGGTTTTGCTTATTATCTGAGGATCCGAAAAAATATGGGAACAGATTTGTCGACATAAATAAAATAAAAATATTATTGAAAAAATATGGGATTAATTCACGGGAGTTTTTAAGCTATGCAGGAAATTATTACTTTTATTATGGAAATTATAGGAACCATTGCTTTTGCAGCATCCGGCGCTATGGTGGGTGTGGGGAGAAGGATGGATATTTTTGGAGTTTGTGTTCTTGGAGTGGTTACTTCGGTTGGCGGTGGTATGATCCGTGACATTGTTCTTGGAATCATTCCTCCGGGAATGTTCCAGAAACCAGTATACACCATTGTAGCGACCATAACTTCCTGTGTGGTCTTTGGAGTGCTGTATCTGAAAAAAGAGCTTCTGGAAGGGCACTTCAGGGAGATTTATGACCGTTTTATGCTGATCATGGATACTATAGGACTGGGGATCTTTACAGTGGTTGGAGTTCATACCGGAATCCGTCATGGATATGTAGACAATACTTTTCTTCTGGTATTTCTGGGAACCATCACCGGAGTAGGCGGCGGTCTTTTGAGAGATATGATGGCAGGTGTACCGCCATATATTTTTGTGAAGCATATTTATGCATGTGCCTCTATTGTAGGCGCCTTTTCCTGTGTTTATCTGTACCGCAGTTTCGGCACAGTAGCGGCCATGGTGGGCGCTTCTGCTGTAGTGATACTGATTCGCTATCTGGCTGCTCATTATCGGTGGAATCTTCCAAGACTGAAAAGAGAGGAATGAACAAAAGGTAAATTTTTTGTTCACAATGTATATTTGTGTCTAAAAGCCTATATTTAAACTGGAAAATATGGCTAATATATGTTATACTGAATTGTATTAATGCAAGCCGAGTGATTTGCTTATTATTTTTCCGGGCAGAGGGGGAAATAATTTAAACAAAGAAGCAAAAGGTTTGTGTATCAAATGGATAAGGAAGGTGAGCAATTGGAAAACTACACCAAGTACAAGTTAAAAAGTAACGATGAACTGGCAGAATTGTTAGCCGATAAAGACAACCTGTTCATTGTTGCCTGCAACAAATGCTTCAAAGAATTTGAAACTGTGGATGAACCGGAATGTAGTGAGTTTGAAAAATTTGCTGCTGAACAGGGAAAGACAGTTACAGGCAGCATCAGGGTCGATTTCCTGTGCAACAAAACCCTGACAGAAAAGAAATTGCAGGATATTATTCCGGAAGGAACCGAAAATGTGATTGTGATTTCCTGCGGACTGGGAATCCAGACAGTTGCAGATCTTGCCGGCAAGCCTGTCTATGCAGCCAGCAATTCTCTGAACTATACCGGACACCACGGAATGGCTCTTACCAAGAAAAGCTGTGATGCATGCGCGCAGTGCTACCTGAATATCACCGGAGGTATCTGTCCTATCGTTGACTGTTCCAAGAGTCTTGTAAACGGACAGTGCGGCGGTGCAAAAGACGGCAAATGTGAAGTTGATGGAAACAAAGACTGCGCATGGGAAAAAATCTATAAAAGACTTGAGAAACAGGGCCGTTTGGAAGAATTTTTAAATCAGCCGGTTCAGCTTCGCGATTATTCCAAAGTAAATGTCAATGTGATCCGTAATTATGTAAACGCTGTTCGTGAAGAGCGTTTTGCAGGCTATTACGGCGGCGTTCATCCATCTGAGCGAAAGGAACTCAGTGAACATATTGCACTGGAGAGATTCCCGGAACCAAAGACAGCAGTGATCTCCATGTCACAGCATCTGGGCGCTCCGGCAAACCCTGTTGTACAGGTGGGAGATACCGTTAAAGTTGGACAGAAGATCGGCGAAGCCTCTGCTTTTATCAGCGCCCCTGTCCATTCCAGTGTCAGCGGAACCGTAGTTGCAGTAGAGCCGCGTCTCCATGCCACCAGAGGCAGCGAGGTCATGGCTGTTGTAATTGAATCTGATGGAAAAAATACTCTGCATGAATCTGTAAAACCGCATAAAGGATATGAAGAACTTACACCGGATGAGATCATTGAGATCGTCCGCGAAGCAGGTATCGTAGGTATGGGCGGAGCAGGCTTCCCGACAGCAGTGAAGCTGAAACCAAACAAACCGATTGAGGCTGTGATTCTTAACGGCTGTGAATGCGAACCTCTTCTTACCGCAGACCACAGAGTGCTTCTGGAGTTTGCAGACGATATCATTTATGGATTAAAGGCAGTTCTTAAAACTGTGGATGCACAGAAGGGTATCATTGTAATCGAGGATAACAAGCCGGATGCCATTGCTCTTATGGAGGAGAAGCTTGCAGACTGCGACAATATCGAGGTTGTTACAGCAAGAACAAAATATCCGCAGGGAGCAGAAAAAAGTCTGATCAAACGTGTAACGGGAAGAACTGTTCCGCGTGGAGGTCTTCCGGCAGATGTAGGCGTTGTAGTCAGCAATATCAGTACAGTCAAAGCGATTTCTGATGCGATCCGGACAGGTATGCCGCTGATCGAGCGTGTTGCAACTGTAACAGGTGAAAAGATCAAAAATCCTGGAAATTATATTGTGAAGATCGGTACCAGCGTAAAAGAAATGATCGACTATTGCGGCGGTACTACAGATGATGATGTACAGATCAAAATGGGCGGACCTATGATGGGATTTGAGCTTACCGATCTGGACGTTCCGATGATGAAGGGTTCCAATGGAATCATTGTCGTTGACACTGATCAGACACAGCCAATGGAATGTATCAAGTGCGGACGCTGCGTGGACGTCTGTCCAATGGAACTTTCACCGCTGTATTTTGCAAAATATGCGGATGAGCAGAACTGGCAGGGAATGAAGGATATGAACGTTATGGATTGTGTGGAATGCCGTTCCTGTGAGTTCATCTGTTCCTCCAAGATTCCGTTAGTAAGCAAGATCAAAGCCGGAAAAAATGCGATAAGGGAGATGAAGTGATATGCTGATTACCGAACTGAAATCGAAAGAAATTATCGCATCACTGGTGGACGGAAAAAAAGTATTTATGATCAACTGCCAGGGATGTAAGGAAGTCCGTTTCCCGGAAAAAGAATCCGTAGAACTCCGCAGGGAGCTGGCTGCTGACGGGAAGCTGACAGGATTTATTACAACCGACTATATCTGTAATCCGGAAAACATGAAGCTTCGTCTCCAGAAACATATGGGTGAGATCGAAGCAGCTGATGTGGTTCTGGTTCTTTCCTGTGGAGTGGGTGTGCAGACAATCGCTGAATATCTGGAAGATAAACCGGTATATGCAGCATGTGATACATATCCTCTTCCGGGATTCCAGGGAGTTACTCCTCTGGAATATGACTGTGACCAGTGCGGCGAATGTTATCTGAACTTAACCGGAGGCATCTGTCCGATCACTGCCTGCTCCAAGAGTCTTGTAAATGGGCAGTGCGGCGGCTGCAAAGATGGCAAATGTGAAGTAGACAGCGAAATGGAGTGTGGATGGGAACGCATTTACAGACGTCTTGCACAGATTGGACGCCTGGATGTATTGAAATGCCCCACCCAGATTCGTAATTTTGCAACAGATGACGAAGTGTCAAAATAAGATAACGGTTAAAAATTATAGAGTAGGAGCAATGTACTATGAAAATTACTGAAGCATTTGAACGTGGTGAATTTGCAGTAACAGCGGAAGTAGGACCGCCAAAAGGAATTCATATTGAAGGATTGCTGGAAGAAGCAAAAACATATTTAAGTGATATTACAGCAGTAAATGTAACAGACAATCAGTCTTCTGTTATGCGTCTTGGTTCCCTGGGCGTATGTAAGGCTCTTAAGGATGAAGGACTTACTCCGATCTTCCAGCTGACATGCCGTGACAGAAACCGTATTGCTCTGCAGTCTGATCTTCTCAGTGCTGCTATGCTGGGAATTGAAAATCTTCTCCTTCTGACAGGCGACCATACAAAGATGGGAGATCATCCTCAGGCAAAGCCTGTTTTTGACCTGGATTCTGTTTCCCTGATCCATGCAGTAAGACAGCTGGAGGAAGGTGTTGATCTTGGTGGAAATCAGCTTGTTGGAGAGCCTCCTAAATTTGCGAAGGGTGCAGTAGTATCTCCGTGCAGCGACTCTGTGGATGCTCAGCTTGCAAAAATGGAGCGTAAAGTTCGTGCAGGCGCTGATTACTTCCAGACTCAGGCTGTTTTTGAGCCGGAGAAATTTATTAAATTTATGGAAAAAGCAAAACAGTTTGGAAAACCGGTTCAGATTGGTATTATCATTCCGAAATCTGTTGGAATGGCAAGATTCATGAATGCAAATGTTGCAGGCGTTCATGTTCCGGAAGATATGATCAATGAACTGAAAGCAGATAAAGAAAAGACAAAAGCAGGTATTACCGGAGTTGAGATTGCTGCCCGTATCATCAGAGAATGTAAACCATACTGTCAGGGTGTACATATTATGGCATTAGGTTGGGAATCCAAAGTACCGGAAGTCCTGAAGCTTGCCGGAATCTAAAAATATGCAGAACTGTTCTTAGGACAGTTTCTGAAAAAAGGGGTTGTGGTTCGTCTGAGCCACAGCCTTTTTTCGATTCATGAGGGACTTGTCCGCATTGTTTTAATCTGGTTTTTCCATTGCGTTACAGTGAATTTTACCGTATAATGGAAAGGAGTCAAAAGATAAAGGAGCAGCAGAATATGTATTACGAAACAGCAGAGAAACTTCTTGCATTTATCAGAAAAAGTCCTACCGCTTTTCATGCAGTAGATACAATGAAGAATATACTGGCAGAACAGGGATTTCAGGAACTTTCCGAAAAAGATTACTGGAAATTGAGTCCCGGTGGTCAGTATATGGTTACAAGGAACAATTCGGCGCTGATTGCATTTTCCATTCCGGAGAATGTGCCCCGGCGTTTCCATATAATGGCAAGTCACAGCGATTCTCCCACCTTTAAGATCAAAGAAAACCCGGAGATCACTGTAGAAAAAGCCTATGTGAAACTGAACGTGGAGAAATACGGCGGTATGCTGATGTCTCCATGGTTTGACCGTCCGCTTTCTGTGGCAGGAAGGGTCATTGTTTCAGAAGAAGGAGAAATCAAAGAAAAACTGGTGGATATTGACAGAGATCTTCTGATGATCCCCAGTCTGGCGATCCATATGAACCGTGAGGTAAACTCCGGCTATGCCTATAATCCGCAGAAAGACCTTTTGCCCCTTTATGGTACGGCGGGGACAGAGGAGACTTTTGGTAAAACGCTTGCAGAGGCAGCAGGAGTACGTGAAGAAGATATTTTAAGTCATGATCTGTTTCTTTACAGCCGGACAAGGGGAGCGGTATGGGGAGCAGAAAAGGAATTTGTCTCAGCAGGAAGGCTGGACGACCTGCAGTGTGCTTTTGCATCCATGGAGGGACTTCTTTCCGGAGAGAAAAAGAAAAGCATCGCAGTCCACTGTGTTATGGATAATGAAGAAGTAGGAAGCGGCACCAAACAGGGAGCAGCATCCACATTCCTGAAAGATACACTCCTTCGGATCAATTCCGGACTGGGAAGAACTTATGAGGAGTATCTGATGTCACTGGCAGACAGCTTTATGATCTCAGCAGATAATGCTCATGCCCTTCATCCGAATTATACAGATATGACAGATCCTGTAAACCGTCCGCTTCTTAATAAAGGAATTGTGATCAAGTATAATGCTAACCAGAAATATTGTACAGATGCTGTTTCAGCGGCAAAATTTAAAGATATCTGCACCAGAGCAGAAGTACCGTTCCAGACCTTTGTAAACCGTTCAGATATGGCAGGCGGTTCCACTCTTGGGAATATTTCCAATACACAGGTTCCTGTGAATACGGTTGATATCGGTCTTCCACAGCTGGCAATGCATTCTCCTTATGAAACAGCAGGAGTAAAAGATACCTATAGCCTTATAAAAGCGGCGGAACTGTTTTTTGAATAGTAAAACGGAACAAAAAGGTTTGAGGAAAAGAAAAATGAGCAGGAAAGCAGTATTTTTTGATGCCGACGGAACGGTCTGTGACATAAAGAAAGGTGTGCCGGACAGTGCAGTCAGAGCAATTACCCAATTAGTGGAAAACGGACATGAAGCGTGGCTGTGTACCGGACGGAGCCGTGCCTTTGTTCCCTGGTATCTGGAGCAGATCCCTTTTACCGGAATGATCAGTGCCTGCGGGGCAACTATTGAAAAAAAAGGTCAGAGACTTTTTAACAGAGAAATGCCTGCAGATGTCGCACAAAAGTCGGTTGAAATCCTGAGAAAATATGGACTGGTCCCGGTGATGGAGGGAGCAGACTACATGTATTATGACAAGGATGAGTATACTACGGAGGTAAACTGGTACAGAGATCTGATCACAGAGGCTCTGGGACCAAAATGGAAACCTATCGCAGGCAATGAATCCTGCCTTCGAATCAATAAGATCAGCGCCAAGATGACAGACGGCTGTGACGATCAGCAGGCAGTCAGAGAATTATCTTCCTGGTATGACGTGATTCGTCATGAAAACAATGCTTTTGTGGGAACGACCATTGAGTTTGTACCCAAAGGATGTAATAAGGCAGTGGGGATTGCCGCTGTATGCAGGATTTTTGATATTCCCTGGGAAGACACGGTGGTATTTGGAGACAGCAACAATGATCTTTCCATGTTTGAGTATGCAGCCACTAAGGTGGCAATGGGAAATGCGTCGCAAAAGATCCTGGAGCTTGCAGATCATGTAACTACTGATATGTTCCATTATGGGATCAGAAATGGACTGGAGACGCTGGGGCTGATCAGGGGAGAACACGTCTGAGCTTGGATGATTATAAAAAAATTTGATAAAAATTGTAAAGAGATAAAAAATCAATGAAAGATTTTAAAAAATATGAAGAAGAGCTGCTTCGGCACAGGCGGTATTTTCACATGTATCCGGAACTTGGGCTTCAGGAAAAGCAGACGTCGGCATATATCAGAGATTATCTTGAAAAACTGGGATATGAGATTACGTTTGTTCCTCCTACCGGAATGATTGCTGAGCTGCCGGAATTAAAATCCAGAGATAAAACGGTAGTTCTCAGGGCGGAAATGGACGGGCTTCCAATGGAAGAAAAGACCGGTCTTCCTTTTGCATCGCAAAATCAGGGCTGTATGCATGCTTGCGGACATGATGGGATCCTTGCAGTGGCTCTTACATTTTGCGGTATTCTTGCAGAGGAAAAAGACAGCTTTCCGGTCAACGTACGATTTCTTTTTGAACCGGCAGAGGAGATCGGAGAAGGCGCGAAGAGGATGCTTGCCGCAGGAGCGCTGGAAAATCCGGCGCCGGATGCGTTTCTGATGTTTCATTTTGCAGTGGATATGCCTTTTGGCATGGCGGTTCATGAGGGACAGGCGTCTGCCATGATCGCAGGGATCGGCATTGATATAAAAGGAAAGGCAAGTCACTGGAGCGAAGCGCATAAGGGGATTGACAGCATTTATGCAGGCGCAAGGGCAATTCAGGAAGTACATGACCTGAACAGCTCCTATAAGGGAGCGGCGCCCTGTCTTGTGGGGATCGGAACGGCTCATGGAGGAGAATATACAAATATCATCGCGGATTCCATGCAGCTGACCGGAAATATCCGTGCATGCAGAGAAGAGGATTTCCGGGCTCTGTATGAGGAACTGGAAAAAAGACTTCGGAAAGCAGAAGAAGAGACAGGGGCGGAAATTACGCTGAATATCCTGAAGGAGCCGGTGCTCTCCTTTGCAAATGATCCTGAGTTTACCAGGTTTGCAGAAGAGATTGGAAAGGATGTCTTTGGAGAAAGATTTGTTCTGGAGGGAGAGGATCAGCTTTTCTTGGCTGGCGATAATGCTTATCGGTATTTCCAGAGGACAAGGGGGATTTTCCTGATTTTTCTGGCAGCAGTGCCGGGACATGAACATCCTCTTCATCATCCGCAGATGGAAATTGATGAACAGATTTTTCCATACAGTTTGGAAACTGTTTACAGGATGATCAAAAGAATTGGTGAATGCTGATCAAAAAAGATAAAGCATAATAAAAAAACAGTACAGGAACTGTAGAAAATGCATGGAGAGGTTTTGGGCGGAGGAAGCATTATGAAATATGGAAAAATAAAGATTGAAAATGGAAATCTGGTGTTTACCAGACATATGATGACAAACCACCTGCCATGCAGAGATATTTTATGGGTCTATAAAAGGCAGGAGGGTGTGGAAGGCGGTGGACAGAAGCAGATCAGCGCCAGCTACCTGGTAGTTGTCACCAGAAGACGAAAGCGATACAAATTTGATATGACGGACAGAGAGATTCAGGATTGTATTCAGCTTTTGAAAGCCTTGAACCCGAATATCATTATTGGTTTCCCAAAGGGTGGAAAAATCCATCTTCAAAGTCTGCCAAATACCAGGGATCTGGGAGCGTTAGTAACAGAGGACGGAAGGCATATACTGCCGAAACGCCTTCTTCGCAGCGGAAGTCTTTATCATGCTTCCCTGGCTGATCAGGATGTTCTGACGGAAGAATACCATCTGACGGAAGTGATTGATCTTCGGACAAGATATGAGATTCTGGAAAAACCGGATATTGTCATAGAAGGAGTGAAATACCATGAGATTCCCATTATAGATGAGGAAACAGCAGGAATTTCCCAGGCTGGAAATCTTATGGATATGATAAGTAAATTTGACAGGATTCCAGATGACTTTTTACATAATCAGTATCAGAACCTTGTTCGGGATCAGTATTCAGTGAGACAGTATGCACGTTTTATGGATGTGATCCTGAATCACGAGGAAGGGGCGATACTGTGGCACTGCAGTGCCGGGAAGGATCGGGCAGGAGTAGGAACAGCTTTGCTTCTTTGTGCATTGGGGGTGCCAAGAAAGACTATACAGGAAGATTTCATGAAAACAAATCTGTACCTGGAAGAAGAGATGCAGCATATGATCCGCTATCTGGAGACAAAGACTATTGTAGACAGCCGGATCATGGATAAAGTACGGATTTTGTTTAAAGTAAAGGGTGAATATCTGGATACAGTCTTCAAAACGATAGAACAGGATTATGGTTCTGTAGAGAATTTTATGAAGAAAGCGCTTTATCTGAATCCAAAGTCCATAGAGACATTAAAAAATAAATATCTTGTATGAATTGTAAAAAAATTCATTGACAAATGGGTGATTATTGCTATAATGATATTCATGCAGAGTTTTTATAAGTTAAAAATTTACAAGATTAAAGTGGTGAAAGCAGGTGTGATATGCAAAAGAGAATTTTGTCCCTGTTAGTAGATAATACCGCAGGTGTGTTGAGCCGTATTTCAGGGCTGTTCAGCCGAAGAGGGTATAATATTGACAGTCTTTCAGTTGGTGTTACTGCAGATGAACGTTATTCCAGGATGACCGTTGTATGCAGCGGAGATGAACTGATCTTGGAACAGATCACAAAACAGCTGGCGAAGCTGGTAGATGTAAGAGATATTAAGGTCTTGGAGCCGGATAACAGTGTAAGCCGTGAACTGGTTCTGGTAAAGGTAACGGCAAAGCCGGAGCAGAGAGAGGCGATCATCTCTATCGCAAATATTTTCCGTGCAAATGTTATTGACGTAGCAAAAGAGTCTCTTGTGATCGAACTGACAGGAAGCAAAAGCAAGCTTGGAGCATTTGTAAAGCTTCTGGAGGATTATGAGATCCTTGAACTTGCAAGAACAGGTATCACAGGTCTTTCCAGAGGTGCAGCAGACATAACATTCCTTTGATCCGGACAGATTGCTGAGGGCAACTCCCTTGACGATATATTATGAAAAAATTTATAAAAAGCTTAGGAGGAAAAGAAAATGGCAAACAGGATTTTTTATCAGGAAGACTGTAATTTAAATTTACTGGATGGTAAAACCATCGCCATTATTGGTTATGGCAGCCAGGGTCATGCTCATGCCCTGAACTTAAAAGAGTCAGGATGTCATGTGATCATTGGTCTGTATGAGGGAAGCAGATCCTGGAAAAAAGCAGAAGACCAGGGATTTGAGGTATATACAGCAGCTGAAGCAGCAAAAAAAGCGGACATTATCATGATCCTTATCAATGATGAAAAGCAGGCAGCTCTTTACAAAAATGATATTGAGCCGAATCTGGAAGATGGAAACATGCTGATGTTTGCCCATGGTTTCAATATCCATTTTGGCTGTATTGTTCCACCGAAGAATGTGGATGTAACTATGATCGCTCCAAAAGGACCTGGACATACAGTTAGAAGCGAGTATCAGGCGGGCAAGGGTGTTCCGTGTCTGGTAGCGGTTCAGCAGGATGCTACAGGCAAGGCTCTTGATATGGCACTGGCATATGCTCTGGGAATCGGCGGAGCAAGAGCGGGCGTTCTTGAAACAACTTTCCGTACAGAAACAGAAACAGACCTTTTTGGAGAGCAGGCAGTTCTCTGCGGCGGTGTATGTGCTCTTATGCAGGCTGGATTTGAGACCCTTTGTGAGGCTGGCTATGATCCAAGGAATGCATATTTTGAGTGTATCCATGAGATGAAACTGATCGTAGATCTGATCTATCAGTCTGGTTTTGCAGGAATGAGATATTCTATTTCCAATACTGCTGAATATGGTGATTATATTACAGGACCGAAGATCATCACAGAAGATACAAAGAAAGCCATGAAAAAGATTCTCTCTGATATTCAGGATGGTACTTTTGCGAAAGATTTCCTTCTGGATATGTCTTCAGCAGGCGGACAGGTTCACTTTAAAGCCATGAGAAAGCTTGCTGCTGAACATGAGTCTGAGAAAGTAGGAGAAGAGATCCGTAAGCTGTACAGCTGGAACGGAGAAGACAAGCTGATCAATAACTAAAAAATAAGACCCTCTGTCATGCGGCAGAGGGTCTTTGAATGACTTTATCAGGAAATGGAGACAGAATAACTGTTAATCTTTCGTAAAAAAATATTGAAGAAGGGGAAACTCTTCTTCTTTTTTTCTGCATACAAATCCAATTTCTCTTTCAGGGAAATTAAACCCCATGGGGACTTCTGAGAGACTTCCTTTTTCTAATTCTTTTTCTACGAACTGACGGACAACACCGGCAATCCCAAGACCTGTCTCTGCAAACTGGATAAGGAGATCCATGGTGCTGACTTCCAGTATATGAACGGGTTCCATGTTATGCTCCTTTAAACGGGAATTTATGGTCTGCCGGGAAATATTTTCTTCATCAAGCATCATAAATACCGCATTATGAGACAAAGGTTCTCCGGGATAAAGCCGCTGCTGAGCAGAGAGATATTGTGTGGCAGCTACAAAAGTATCATTCACTTTCATGATCGGGCGAAAGTAACAGCCATGGAGATTTCGTGGTTTACCGATGAGCCCCACATCAATTTTTTCTTCTTCTAAAAGTCGCAGGGTTTGATAAGTGTCCTGACAGGAGATGCTGATCCGTACCTGAGGATAAGCAGAAATATAAGGTTTTAAACGGGACAGAAGTACATACCGACAGAGCGTGGTACTGGTACCCAGCCTCAGATGTGGAGTTTTTCGGGAACGGTTATGGATGATGGAATCTTCTCCTTCTGCAACAAGTTCAAAAGCCGCTTTGATTTTGTCGAAGAGGAGTCTTCCGTCGGCAGTCAGAAAAACACCTCTGGAACTCCTTTTAAAAAGCTGAGTGCCAAGGTTTGTTTCAAGTTTTTGTATTGCACGGCTGACAGCAGGCTGGCTGATATACAGTTCTTTAGCTGCAAGAGAAATATTTCCGGTTTTTCCGACAGTATAAAAAATATGATACAGAGACAGATTTTCTTTCAAGTTAGTTCTCCTTTATATTATAACTTATATGCATAATAAATATGAATAATATATATTTGTATTATAACAGCGCCTATGCTAAAATAACAATATTAAAAAAGAAATCAATAATAAAAATATATGCGGAGGAAAAAACCATGGGAATGACAATGACACAGAAAATTCTGGCTGCACATGCCGGTTTAGATTATGTGGAAGCAGGTCAGCTGATCGAGGCGGATCTGGATCTGGTCCTTGGAAATGATATTACATCTCCGGTGGCGATCCATGAAATGGATAAAATGAAAGTGAACTCTGTATTCGACAAAGAAAAGATCGCTCTTGTAATGGATCATTTTATACCTAATAAGGATATTAAATCAGCAGAACACTGCAAGTGTGTACGTGAATTTGCATGCCATCATGATATCACAAATTATTTTGATGTAGGAGAAATGGGAATTGAACATGCGCTTTTGCCTGAAAAAGGACTGACAGTGGCAGGCGATGTGATTATTGGTGCAGATTCTCATACCTGTACCTATGGAGCTCTTGGAGCTTTTTCTACTGGAGTAGGAAGTACAGATATGGCAGCGGGAATGGTAACAGGAAAAGCCTGGTTCAAGGTTCCGGCAGCTATCCGATTCCATATTACCGGAAAGCCCAAAAAATGGGTCAGCGGCAAAGATGTCATTCTGCATATCATAGGAATGATCGGTGTGGATGGAGCGCTTTATAAATCAATGGAATTTGTAGGGGACGGAATCAGATATCTTTCTATGGATGATCGTTTTACTATTGCCAATATGGCCATTGAAGCCGGTGGAAAAAATGGGATCTTTCCAGTAGATGAGCAGACGGAAGCGTATATGAAAGCACATTCCAGACGACCTTATAAGGTTTATGAGGCGGATGAAGATGCAGTCTATGATGCGGAATATACCATTGATCTCAGTACTTTAGAGCCAACCATTGCGTTTCCTCATCTTCCGGAAAATACAAAGACGATTTCGGAAATCAGTGAAGATGTGGTGATTGATCAGGCCGTGATAGGCTCTTGTACAAATGGAAGAATTGATGATCTCAGGACAGCAGCAGAGATACTTAAAGGACATAAAGTGAAAAAAGGTGTTCGCTGTATTGTGATCCCGGCTACACAGGGAATTTACCTTCAGGCTATGGAGGAAGGGCTTCTTAAAATTTTTATTGAGGCAGGTGCCGTTATCAGCACCCCTACCTGTGGGCCTTGTCTGGGCGGTTATATGGGTATTCTTGCAGCGGGAGAAAGATGTATTTCAACAACGAACAGAAACTTTGTAGGACGTATGGGACATGTAGATTCTGAGGTTTATCTGGCGAGTCCGGCAGTGGCGGCTGCAAGTGCAGTAACGGGAAAAATATCCGCACCGGAAGAACTGGGGTTATAAGGAGGAGAAAAAGATGCAGGCAAAAGGCAGTGTATTTAAATATGGGGACAATGTAGATACAGACGTGATCATTCCTGCCCGTTATCTGAATTCCTCAGATCCGGCAGAGCTGGCAACTCATTGTATGGAAGACATTGACAAGGATTTTGTCAAAAATGTAAAAAAAGGCGATATTATTGTAGCAGATAAAAATTTCGGGTGTGGTTCCTCCAGAGAGCATGCTCCTATTGCCATTAAAGCGGCAGGAGTGAGCTGTGTGATCGCGGAAACATTTGCAAGGATTTTTTACAGAAATGCGATCAATATCGGACTTCCTATCATTGAATGTCCTGAAGCCAGCAAAGGGATCCAGGCGGGAGATGAGATCGAGGTGGATTTTGATTCCGGAATGATTTATAATCGCACCAGAGGAACGGAATATAAGGGTCAGGCTTTTCCGGAGTTTATGCAGAAGATCATCCAGGCAGGCGGACTTGTAAATTATATAAATGAAAAAACTGAATAAGCAGAAGTACGGCTGTCAGTCTTAAAGGGACTGGCAGCCTATTATTTTGTCGTATCCTGAGGGTATAATTTGACGAACGAATTTCGTTGACTTTTATGCATTTTAGAACTAGAATTAAATTATCTTAACAAGCAGGTACATCTACCTGCAGCCACCTTCTTCAGAAGGCATATCGGGGAATTTTCCATATAAAATTAAGAAAGTTATTCAGACATCAAAAAATGATATCTGGATATATATAAGTTATGTTGTTTTTTGGGAGGTTAAAGAAGCCTGACTTCTTTGGTCTTATATAAAAGAATACGCCGCTTTCTACCCTCTGGCAGGGAGTCTTTAGAGTATAGTTACTCTTCTGGTTATCTTTAAGGTGTCATTCAAAATCAAATTCAATTCTGTTGTTCTGGTCTGTTGTATCCTGTTATGAGGGAAAGCGAGCGTGATCTATGAGAAATAATATGCGGGGGAGAGCCCCGCCAGGGAATAAAAATAAATGATCAATATTTGAAAGAGGATGGATAAATGAAAAAGGGCAGGTATAGTTCAAAGGCAATGCTGCCGGTCATGGTGCTGATATTATTCATGATCTTTGTTTCGGCAAGAAGGTTTTCTGTAAATGTGGTTTTGTCAGGTTCCATGGAGCCGGCTTTGGAAACAGGCGGAATCGTGATCGCTGATACACGGAAACGGAATCCGGATACAGGAGATATCATTACCTATCGGCTGGGTGACATGAACGTTACACACAGGGTGATCGGAAAAAGAAAGAACAGATACATAACAAAAGGAGATGCAAATGACAGAAAAGATCCTGTTATGGTCAAACCGGAACAAATTACCGGTACAGTTGTTCTGGATATTCCTTTTTTAGGATATGCGGCTGTGTTTCTTCAGCAGAAGTCAGTGTTCTGTCTGCTTGGCATTATGTTCATTCAGGAACTTATTTTGCTTGGTATTCACTGGAAAGGAGAGCGCAGGAACAACTGTGCGAAAAAAATATGAAAAAAATAAAAACAAATATGAAAAAAGCGTTTATTTTAGCAGGAGCAATATGTCTTGCAACAGTTGGAGGGATTTCAGCTTATTTAACGGATTACGATAAAACAGTCAATCAGTTTACCGTAGGAAAAGTAGATATCCAGCTGGAGGAGCCGGGATGGAAACCAGAGGAGCATACAAAAATAGAGCCGGGAAAAGACATTCAGAAGGATCCTCAAATTCGTAATACAGGTGTCAATGATGCTTTTGTATATCTGGAAGTATCAGTTCCTATGGCTGATGTGATTGCTGCAGATCAGGAGGGAAACCGTCTGGAACAAAAGGTTCAGGAATTATTTTCCTTTACTGCAAAAAACAGCTGGACTAAGCTGGAAACAAAGAGAAAAGCAGATAATGTTGTATATGTCTATTCATATAATCATATTTTAAAACCAGAAGAAACAACAGAGTCTCTTTTTGATACCATTAAATTCCTGAATATTATTGAAGGGCAGCTGGATACACAGCAGCTTGATATGCCGGTTAGAGCATATGCGATCCAGACTTCATATACGGGAGGGGATAAGGGAACAATCCCGGAACAGGCAAAAGCAGCATATGAAAAATATGTGAACCAGAATAGAGGTCAGGAAGGTCAGGTGACAGAATGACTGATATTCGGATAAGAAAAAAGGGGACAGGAAATGAAAAACAGAAGGAAAGCAGTCGTATATCTGGTTGCTTTAACAATGACTTTATTGGGAATTGGAGGAACTGCAGCATATCTGACTTCTTTTGACAGCAAAGAGAATGTTGTGGCAGCAGGAAACAATACGACAGGAATAGAGGAAGAGTTTCCGGATCCGACACCTACACCAGTGGAACGTAATCCGGAGTTTACAAAAAAAGTGTGGGTTTCTAATTATTCTCCAGGTGAGGATGGATTTAATGTGGACTGTTATGTGAGACTTTCCCTTGGTTATTCCAACCATGATATCGGTAAAGCTGTTGTTTTGAAAAATTTGGACCGTATTAACTGGATCTTGAAAGAAGACGGATATTATTATTATCGTTATCCTCTGAAAGAAGGGCAATCTACAACACCGCTGTTTACAGGATTTTATATTGATTTTTCCAGAATGGATAAGACATATCTGAATCAGATATCAGAATTCAGGATTCAGGTTTATGAAGAATCTGTACAGGCAGCAGGCTTTTCTGATTATCTGAGTGCCTGGAAATATTATCAGGAGCAGATTTGAAAGGAGCGTGAGGCAGATGAAGAAACTGGCAAAATTTGCAGCAGCTGCAGCGGCAATGGTATTTCTGGGATTGACAGGTGCGTATGGGTATTTTTCAGACAGCCTGACAGTGACAAATCATATTGCTCTTGGTGATGTGAATATTGGATTGAAGGAATATCAGAAAAAGGGAAGTACAGAGGTGCTATATACGAATCCGAAAACTGTGATCCCGGGAGAAACGATTTCTAAAATACCACGTATCACAAATTTGGCAAAGCCTTGCTGGGTAAGAGCCAGGATCACTTATAAAAATGATCGGGATCATGTAGATGGATTCCAGGATGAAATGCTTTTAGGAATGTCTGAAGACTGGGTAAAACGAGGGGAATATTATTATTTTACCAGGATATTAAAAAGAAAAGAGTCTGCTGATCTGTTTCAGGAAGTAACCGTACCGGCTGTGTGGGGGAAAGAACATTCAGGACAGAAGTTAGGAATTGTGATACAGGCAGAAGCTATCCAGGCGGCAAACTTTACTCCGGATTTTTCTGGAATGTCTCCATGGGGGAATCAGAAAATACAGCTTTGTGTACATGAAGAAGACGGTGCTGCAGCATGCAGAGGCGAAAAGATGAATCTTTCTGTGGAGTTTAACGGAAAGGCTCATAAACTTGTTTCTGTTCCGGGAGATTTTTTTGTTAATCTTGGAGCCGCCATGCCGGGAGACCACTTTGAAGATGTGGTGGATGTTTCGAACACGACAGAGAAAGAGGCGGAATTATTTTTTCATACGGCAGTGAAAGGGCAGGACAGCAGTAAGCTGGAACTGCTGAAAGGAATCCAGCTTACGATTTTTATGAATGATAAAAAACTGTATAAGGGAACTCTGGATTCTCCTGGTCTGGAAAAAGAACATTCCCTTGGAAGCTTTCAGCCGGGACAGAATGGAAAGCTGAGATTTATACTTAATGTACCGGCTGAATGGGATAATTCTTATGCTTTGAGAAAGGCAGACGTCCAATGGATCTTTACCGTAAATGAAGAGGAACCAGAAGTGCCGGAAAGAACTCCGCAGGGAGGAGGATATGAACCTGAGAGGCCTGCCGGAAGAAGATCCCCGGTGAAAACATCAGATGGTCTTGATCCGGAGACGGCAGTTTTTGTTTTCTTCTGTTCTGGAGCAGCGGCTCTTATTGGTCTGGCATATCTGATATGCAGGAAAGGAGGGCGGAAGGAGTGAAAAAAACAATAGTAAGCCTGCTGCTTGCAGCAGTATTGGGTCTTTCGGCGCCTGGGGCGGAACAAATAGAAAGACAGAATCTGGAAGACAGTACAGAAAACTTTGCAGATGATGATGCGGAAGAGATTTTAGAAGAGGATATCTTTGTAGACGAAGAACTGGATGAAGATGGAAATATGGATCCGGAGGATGCTCCTGATGCAGAAAATGAGACAGGCTCTCAAGAGGATTCGTCTCTGCCGCAAGATCTTTCAGATATCATAGCAGATCAGGAAGAAACAGAAATATTGGAAGAATTTACCGGTACTTATTTGACAGAGGACGATGCACAGTTTCTGTCAGGAGAAACTCCTGAGGAGGAACAGATGATTGAAGAGATTGAAAAAGGACGAGTGATAGGCTTTGCTCCGGCTTCTCTTTCAGCTGTTGGAGAAGAAGAACTGGAATCTGCGGGATATACGGAGGGAAAAGCATCTGCAGCTCCACTGAAGCCAGGGCGCTATCGTCTGATCTCTACATCAGTGATTGCAAATTGTGATGAAGTCTGGACATCCAGTTCTGCTATACATGCCAGAGTAAGGTACATAGAATATGTGGATTCTGATGGAAATATAAAAAGAGCACCTCTGTATTGTTTAAAGGCATCAAAGATGGGAATTGACGACACTGGAGATGCGGGAATCGATCTGAAACCTGAGGCTGTTCGCTTTTTTTCCAATTCAACTATAAAGAAAATACTGTATTTTGGTTATGGAGGACCTGGCGATATCTGTGATGATTATGATCCAAGCTGTTCACATGTAAACTGGTCAAAATGGCAGAACAGATATGTATTTACACATCAGGCATTATCCAAGGTATATGCCAATGATGTAAATGGAGCTACACAGTCTCAGATTGAGCATGTAGGGCTGGTGCGTTTTATCAACAAGATCAAGGGTCTGAAAATTCCAAACAGAAGCGCAGTGAAGATTCGGGCTATGGATAAAAGTGGAAATATGGTGACTGCAAATCCACTAAATATCAATATGATCCTTTACAGAACCAGACCGTCCTCCGGCTTCAGCTGGCTGGAATCAGAGTTTGAAAAAGGGTTTCAGATTTCTCCTTTATGTTCGGTTGTTGATCAGGGAGAAACAGGAAATGGAGTGACTGTCTGGAGAGGAAACAGTGATGTGTGGCAGCTGGCATATTGGACCAGCGAAACGGAAGCAAAAAAGAATCCGGAAAGACCTGCTGTATTGAAAAAAGGAAGCAGCGTGAAGTTGAAAAACGGATATTGCTTTCGAGTGGTTTACCCCAAAAAGGTTTCAGGTGTCAAATATTTTTCATGGAAAATGCTGCTTCGGCCGGTTAAATATATTCTGGTAGACGGATCTGTTCAGACGGGAATGGATATCCAGGATTTTGGTGCCTGTGTGTATCAGGGTGACAGAGGACTTCTGAAATTAAATCTTGTTTTTCAGCCAATGGGAACCATTGCTATGAAAAAGACCTGTTCACAGACAGGACATCCGGTAAAAGGGGCAGTATATTCTTTATATGCAGCACAGGATTTGTACAGCGGAGGAATACTGATGAACAAAAAAGATACTGTAGTTGCAGAAGAGATGACAAATGAAAACGGACAGATTATTTTTAACGATCTGATACCGGGAAACTATTATATTAAAGAAAAAACAGCAGCTCCGGGATATCTGATATCATCAGAAACTGTGCCATGTACAGCTTCAGCAGGAAAAACAACACCTGTTTATGTGAAAAATGACCCTGATATACAAGGCTCGGTATCTGTAGAGAAAGTAGCAGAGGGAACTGACATCCATTTGTCAGATGCAGAATTTACACTTTTTACATGGAATAAAGCATCAGGAAGATATGAAAATGGACGCCGGCTGACTTATCAGGCAGATCAGAGAAGATATATGGCTGACGGTCTGATCTACAGTGAAAATAATCAGGGTAAATATAAGATCATAGAAACAAAGAATCCTGCAGGATATACCGGAAGCTGGAGTCAGGAGTTTGTATTAACAGAAAACGGGACAAACCGCAGCTTCTTTTACCGTGTAGAGAATACACCGGTGAAGGAACAAAGAGTAGAAATACGAAAGCAGGATTCTGTGACGGGAAGTTTTCTGCAGGGTGCAGAATTTCGGATTTATGAATGGGATCAGGCGATATATGGCTATCGCCCGGAAGGTAAAATCCTGGAGTATGATGCAGGGACTGAAGTGTACAGAAGTGAAAAACTGCAGATTACAGACGAAAATCTTGGAAAATACAAAATCCTGGAAACAAAAAATCCTGAAGGCTATCAAGGAAGCTGGAGTCAGGAAATAAGACTTTCCGATTCGAATGTGCAGCTGCAGTTTTATGTGAAAAATGATCCCATACCGGGAAAATATGGATCTGTTTATATCAGAAAAAAGGATTCTATAACAGGAGAAGCTCTTTCAGGAGCAGAATTCAAAGCATATGCATGGAGTGAAGCAAAAGGAGCTTATGCAGAAATGGCAGAACGACAAGATTTTATTTTCCATAGTGACAGAAATCTTTACGTTTGTTCAGATCTGGAGATCACAGAGGATAATAAGGGCAGATTTTTGATAAAGGAGATGAAAGCTCCGGATGGATATCATGGAAACTGGGAAAAGGAAATCGTTCTTGAAAGAGATGGTCAGATTCTGGAATTAGAAGCAGTAAATGAACCAGAACAACTTCCATTTGGTCAGATCACAGTGATAAAAAAGATAAAAGAAGAAGAAATTACCTGGGCGCATGGAAATCCTGCCTTTTCTTTTGTGATAACAGGAAATGACAGTTATGGAATGCAGAGAAGATATGAAGAGACAATTGTGTATACGCCGGGAGGGTATACAAGAGATGGAAATGGAAATGCAGTTCTGTCCGTAACTGTTACAGGGGTTCCTCTGGGAAATTATCAAATATATGAAAAGCAGGTTCTTCGCTATTATCTGGAAAGAGCAGAAGCCGGTACCTCTAATGTAAGTATCATAAATACAGGAAGCCCCCAATATGGAAGCTGCCCTCGGGATATTGCTTATGGAACAGCAGCTCTCAGTACAGAAAACAGAAATGCGTCTCTTACATTTTATAACCGTAAAAAACGTTATGATGGATATTCTCATAATAATTTTGTAGAAAATATGGTTCCAATCATAAAAAACAGTGAGGGATCGACTATCACAGACTAGTATAATGAATATAGAGGAAACTTAAAAAAGAGTCTCCGTTATTACGGAAACCCTTGGTTTTAAAGGAAAAATCGGGGCAACAGGATTTGAACCTGCGACCTCGCGGCCCCCAGCCGCGCGCGCTACCAAGCTACGCCATACCCCGGTAGAGACTATTATAACAAAGTGTGTATGATTTTGCAATAATTTTTTTCATATATGCTGTTCTGAAAACTTTTAACTTTTTCTGTTATTTTATAAAATTGAAAAGGTATAATCTGCTGCTATTTTTTTCTTGACAAAGACCCGGTATCGTGTTAGTCTATACCCAACTAATAATTTAATACATAAATGCGTTGATAAGGAACAGTACATAAGGACTGGAGCCCAGAGAACTGTCGGATGGTGGGAGACAGTGGAAGGAAATTATGGAACTCGCCTTGGAGCATCTGCCTGAACTTCCTGGTGAAAAGTAGGTGCAGACGGCAGCCACCGTTATAAGGAAAGGGTATAAGAATTTTCTGTGTTGGCTTACAGATATTCCGTATCCGCTGAGTGTATGAAGTTATTCATAAAAAAGAGTGGTACCGCGAAGGAATAAATCTTTCGTCTCTTATAAAATAGTTAAGAGACGGAAGATTTTTTATTTACCAGGAAAGCTGGTACAGAATGTAGTACTTTTCTGGTAAATAAAAACGCTCCGCGGGGATTTTCCTGATATATCCTCAGGGAGACAATCAAACGTATAAGAAATCGGAGGGAAAGAAATGAAAAATGTATCAAAGTATCAGAGACAGTATTATATGCCACCTGTTAAATGCATGAAATGGACGGAAAAAGAATATGTAGATAAGGCTCCTATATGGTGCAGTGTTGATCTTAGGGACGGAAACCAGGCATTGGTGATACCAATGAGTCTGGAACAGAAAATAAAGTTTTTTAAACTGCTTGTAAAGATCGGATTTAAGGAGATTGAGGTTGGTTTTCCTGCTGCATCTGAGACAGAATATACATTTCTTCGAACTTTGATCGAACAAGATCTGATTCCGGAAGATGTAACTATTCAGGTTCTTACTCAGGCAAGAGAGCATATTATCCGTAAAACTTTTGAAGCAGTAAAGGGAGCGCCGAAAGCTATTATTCATGTATATAATTCCACCTCTGTTGCACAGAGAGAACAGGTGTTTAAAAAATCAAAGGAAGAAATTATCCAGATAGCAGTAGAGGGTGCAAAACTTCTGAAAAAACTGGCAGAGGAGACGGAAGGTAATTTTCAGTTTGAGTACAGTCCGGAAAGTTTTACAGGAACTGAACCGGAATACGCCCTGGAAGTTTGTAATGCAGTTCTTGATGTATGGCAGCCAACTCTGGAAAATAAATGTATCATCAATCTTCCGGTGACGGTACAGCTTTCCATGCCGCATGTTTATGCAAGCCAAATTGAGTATATGAGTGAAAATATGAAATACAGAGAAAATGTGATCCTTTCTCAGCATCCTCATAATGACCGCGGCTGTGGTGTGGCAGATTCTGAAATGGGACTTTTGGCAGGCGCAGACAGGGTAGAAGGCACACTTTTTGGAAATGGAGAGCGTACAGGAAACGTAGACATTGTAACACTTGCAATGAATATGTATTCGCAGGGTGTAGATCCGGAACTTGATTTTTCAGATATGTCCTATATCAGTGATGTGTATGAAGAATGTACTGGTATGAAGGTAGATGAAAGAAGTCCATACAGTGGGGCTCTTGTATTTGCTGCTTTTTCAGGTTCTCATCAGGATGCTATTGCCAAAGGAATGCACTGGAGAGAAGAAAAGGATCCCAGCCGCTGGACAGTTCCGTATCTTCCAATCGATCCTACTGACGTGGGAAGAAACTATGATGCTGATGTGATCCGTATTAACAGCCAGTCTGGAAAGGGTGGCGTCGGCTATATCCTGGAGACTCAATATGGTCTGAATCTTCCTGCAAAAATGCGGGAAGCTATGGGCTATGCGGCCAAGGCTGTTTCTGATCATAATCATAAGGAACTGCGTCCTGACGAAATCTTCAGCCTTTTCAAACAAACCTTTGAAAATGTAAAAGAACCATATAGTATCAAAGAAGTACACTTCCAGCAGAAAGAAAGTGGAATTGTTACACAGGTAACTTCCTGCTTTAATGGAAAAACCATTACTACAGAAGCCACTGGAAACGGACGTCTCAATGCAGTCAGCAATGCATTGAAAAAGGCTTATGAACTGAAGTTTAATCTGGTCACTTATCAGGAGCATGCGTTGGAAAAAAGCTCCAGTTCAAAGGCGATTGCATATGTTGGGATACAGAAGCCGGATGGAAGCCTTTCCTGGGGAGCAGGAGTGGATCCGGATATTATCCATGCGTCTATTGATGCTCTGGTTACGGCAATCAATAACCGATAAAGGAAAAATGTTATCAGTTGAAAAGAAACCAAAAAAGGCAGCTTATCAGAAGCTGTCTTTTTTGTGGATATGTAATCCAACAGCTTAAATTATTTTGTGAAAAATGAAAAAATATAGATTTTTTTTTAAATACCTGTTAAAATAAAATTAAGTATGCCCATTTGGCAGGGCAGACTGTATATCTGTTATTTAGATATTAATTGATAAAAGAAAGGAAGTTCATATGCTAAAGATTAAAAGCTATGTAAAGGTGAACAGTATTGCTGAAGCCTACGAGCTGAATCAGAAAAAAAGTGCCTGTGTTTTGGGTGGTATGATATGGCTGAAAATGGGAAACAGAAATGTTTCTACAGCAATTGATCTTTCGGGTCTGGGGCTGGATACTGTTCAGGAGCTGGAGGATGAATATGTGATCGGATGTATGACAACACTGCGTGATCTGGAAATGGATGAATCCCTGAATACATTTACACAGGGAGCCATCAGAGAAAGTCTCCGTCACATTGTTGGAGTACAGTTCCGTAACTGTGCCACGGTAGGAGGAAGCATTTGGGGGAGGTATGGATTTTCTGATGTCCTGTCGATGTTTCTTGCTATGGATACCTGGGTGGATCTGTATCAGGCTGGCAGAATCCCTCTTGCTGAGTTTGTAAAAATGAAAAAAGACAGGGATATTCTGCAGTCTGTGATTGTAAAGAAAACACCTTTGAAAACTGTATATCTCAGCCAGAGAAATACAGATACAGATTTTCCGGTCCTTACCTGTGCGGCATCTTTGATCGGAGAACAGCCAAGGACAATTATCGGTGCAAGACCTGGCTGTGCTATGGTGGTAGAAGACAGGGAAGATCTTCTTTATGGATTTACAGAAATGTCCCAAAAAGAAAAGACAGAGGCGATCCGAAGATTTTCAGAATATGCGGCTGCAAATGTGCCGGTTGGCAGCAATATGCGTGGATCCAGGGAATATCGCAGGCTCCTTACGGAAGTATTGACCAGAAGAGCCTGGGAAGCATTAGGAGGGATAAAAGAATGAATCTGAGTTTTTGGCTGAATGGTGTTTACCGTCATGATGAAGTAGAACCGGATACGATGCTTTTGGATTTTTTGAGAGATAAAGGCTGTTACAGTATTAAATGTGGCTGTGAGACCTCCAATTGTGGTCTGTGTACTGTTCTGATGGATGGGAAACCGATTCTTTCCTGCAGTACGCTTGCTCTTCGTGCAGAGGGGAAGAAGATCGTGACAATGGAAGGAATGCAAAAGGAAGCAGAGGAATTTGGTGCTTTTCTGGCAGATGAAGGTGCGGAACAATGCGGATTCTGCAATCCAGGGTTTATTATGAATATATTTGCAATGGAGAATGAACTGGAGGATCCTACAGAGGAGGATATTAAGGAGTATCTTGCGGGAAATCTTTGCAGATGTTCAGGATTTGTGGGACAGACGAGAAGTATTCTGAAATATCTTCAGTACAAAAAAACAAAGAAGAGGGAGGAGGCAGAGGAATGAGTTATGTCAATAAGCCGGTAAGAAAAAAAGATGCCATGGCGCTGGTAACCGGGAAGCCGGTATTTACCAATGATCTGGCACCGAAAGACTGCCTGATCGTTAAGATTTTGCGAAGCCCTCATGCGAATGCCTGGATTGAGGAGATAAAAACAGGTACAGCAAGGCAGGTCGGTGGAGTTGTGGCTGTTTATACATATAAGGATGTACCTCAGAAACGTTTTACTCTGGCAGGACAAACCTATCCGGAACTGAGTCCTTATGATCATTATATCCTGGATCAAAGACTGAGATTTGTTGGGGATGCAGTGGCGATCGTTGCAGCGGAAACAGAGGATGCAGCCGAGAAGGCGCTGAAAAGGATCAAAGTAAAATATCGTGTGGATGAGCCTGTACTTGATATGCATAAAGCAAAGGACGGAAAGATCCTTGTACATCCGGAAGAAGACTGGGAGGCAAAGGTTCCGGTGGGAGCAGACAATAAAAGAAATCTTTGTGCCTCTGGTGTGGAAGAATCCGGTGATGTGGAAAAAATCCTTGGAGAGTGCAGATATACCGTAGACCGAACTTATCATACAAAGGCCAATCAGCAGGCTATGATGGAAACTTTTCGTACTTATTGTTATAAGGATCATTTTGGACGTCTGAATGTGGTTTCTTCTACACAGGTTCCTTTCCATGTAAGAAGGATCCTTGGCAATGCACTGGATATTCCTTCATCAAAAATCCGTGTGATCAAACCCAGGATCGGAGGTGGATTTGGAGCGAAACAGACATCGGTAAGCGAGATCTATCCGGCTTTTGTTACCTGGATGACAGGCCGCCCGTCCAAAATCCTTTATTCGCGTTATGAATCGCAGATTTGTGCATCTCCACGTCATGAAATGGAAATACGTGTGAGAGCGGGAGCTGATGAAAATGGAATCGTCCGCGCTCTGGATGTTTATACTCTTTCTAATGCAGGAGCTTATGGGGAGCACAGTCCTACAACAGTAGGACTAAGCGGACATAAATCCATTGCCCTTTACCGTCATACAGAGGCGTATCGTTTTGCCTATGATGTAGTGTATACCAATGTGCAGGCAGCAGGAGCATATCGGGGATATGGGGCTACCCAGGGTATTTATGCAGTGGAATCTGCAGTGAATGAACTGGCTCATATGATGCATATGGATCCAGTGAAGCTGCGCGAACTGAATATGCCGATGGAAGGGGCGCTGCTTCCTGCATATCAGGATTGTATCACAGCGCCCAGCTGTACCATGGATCAGTGTATGAAGCGGGCAAAAGAAATGATGGATTGGGATAAAAAATATCCATATAAAGATATGGGAAATGGCAAAGTCAGAGGTGTAGGCGTTGCTATGGCTATGCAGGGTTCCTCTATTGCAGGTATTGATGTAGGCGGGGCAGATATGAAGCTGAATGAGGACGGATCTTATACTCTGGGACTTGGATGTACGGACATGGGTACCGGATGTGATACGATTCTTTCTCAGATAGCTGCTGATTGTTTAGAGACCTCCATTGAGAATATTGTGGTATTTGGTGTAGATACAGATATTTCTCCTTATGATTCCGGCTCTTATGCATCAGCAACTACCTACACAACAGGAATGGCTGTTTTTCAGGCATGCCAGGAGCTGAGAAAGAAAATTTGTGCTCTGGGAGCCAGAATGCTGGAGACAGAACCAGAAGAAGTGAACTTTGATGGTGAATTTGTATTTACAGATGAGACACATAAGGTATCTCTGAAAGATATCGCAATTAAAGGAACCTGTGGAAACACGCAGGAACTTCAGGTTACCAGAACTCATTGTTCACCAATCTCACCGCCGCCTTTTATGGTAGGTATGGCAGAGGTTGAGGTAGATAAAGAAACCGGAAGCGTTAAGGTGGTTGATTATGCAGCTGTAGTAGATTGCGGTACACCGATCAATCCAAATCTTGTACGGGTACAGACTGAAGGTGGAATTGTTCAGGGAATCGGAATGGCACTTCATGAAGATGTCCAGTACACGGAGAAAGGAAAAATCCGCAATAATTCCTTTATGCAGTATAAGATTCCGTCTCGTCTTGATATCGGTGATGTTCGGGTGGAGATTCGTGGAAGCTATGAACCCAGTGGTCCGTTTGGTGCAAAGTCTGTAGGTGAACTGGTTATCAATACTCCGTGTCCGGCAATTGCAGATGCAGTTTATAATGCTACCGGGGTAAGAGTACGGGAACTTCCCATTACTCCGGAAAAAGTTGCTATGGGAATCCTGAAACAGAAACTGGAGAAGTAAGATGGGCATGGTAATGAAAGGATTTTTGGCATTATGGTGGCTGGTGGTGGTTCCGGCTGCAGCCGGATTCCTTTTTACAGGCAGAAGGCAGCTGAAAATTTCTGAACTTTTTCTTCACGGATATCTTCTGCTTTTTGCAGTAATGGAAATTTTGGTCCTTCCTATGATCTTATTAAAAATGCCTCTTCATGTTCTGACTGCAGTATATGGAATTCTTGCCGCAGGATTTGCGGCAGGAGGAATGCTGTTCTGGAAAAAAAAGAACAGTAATAAGAATCAGTTGGAAAAGATGGAACGGCCATCCATATATTTCTGGATGGCTGTTCTGGTGATTATCCTCCAGGTGCTTATGTGTGCAGCTATGGCACACATGGATGCAGACGATTGCTTTTATGTTGCAGCAGCAGCAACAGATGTCCATACAGATTCTATTTTTGCGGTGGATCCCTATACGGGCTGTGAATACAGAACTCTGCCCAGGCGTTATGTACTTTCTCCGTTTCCTGTTTTTCTGGCAGTGGTAAGCCAGCTTAGCGGAGGACTGCATCCGGCGATCATGGCTCATATGGTTTTTCCTGTGATTTTTCTGCCGATGGCATATATGGTGCAGTATTGTCTTGGGGAAAAATTATTTGCAGGAGAAAGAAGAGCCAAAGATATTTATCTCCTTTTGGCGGCATGTATATGCAGCTTTTCGGGATATTCCGTATATAATGCAGGGAACTTCCAAATGGTCCGGATCTGGCAGGGAAAAGCGGTTCTTGCATCTGTTTTGCTTCCTTATCTGATGTGCCTTTGTATATCGATATTTCTTGGGGAAAAAAGAAAAAATTCATGGACAGTTCTTCTTTTGACTAATATCAGCTGTTGTCTTTTGTCCTCCATGGGAATTATCCTGGCACCTGTCATGACGGGGGCCTTTCTGGCAGTGTCCTTAGTAACGAGAAGAGACTGGAAGCGAGTGACAAAGGGACTTTTGTGCTGTCTTCCTTCGATCATTTTAGGCGTGGCATACATTTTGATAGGCTGACAGGAGGATGGAGATGAAAGAAATATTTCAACAGACAAAAATCTTCTGGAATAATTACTGGGGAAAAGGTCTGGTCATGTGGCTGCTTCTGGCCTCCATTCTGTTTCTCCTGATATTCCGCAGGCATAAAAAAAGTACGAAATATCTGATTCCATATACAGTAGTTGTGCTGGCCGTATTTTTTTGTCCAATATCTGCAAAGGTTATTCAGAAATGTATTGGAAGTACCGTATACTGGCGTGTACTGTGGCTTCTTCCGGTAATTCCGGCGATTGCATCTGCCATGACAGAATTTCTGAAAGAGCGAAAAAATAAAGGCCTCCAGTTTGTATTTGTTTTATTGTGTATAGCTGCGATTGTTTATTCTGGAAAAGGGATCTATGAGGCTGGAAATTATAGGCTGGTAAATAATTATCAGCAAGTTCCGGACGAGGTGGCGGCTATTTGTGAAATGGTAAAAAAAGATGCCGGTGATTCGGAATTCCTTCTGGCAGCAGATAATTATATCGGGCCGTATGTACGTGTGTACGATCCGTCTATCTGTATGATGTTTAACAGAGAAGGCCGTGGAAACGCCGGTGCAGGTGCAAGACGATTGTATCTGGAAATCAATGCGCCGGTATTTAATTATACCAATATAGGTGCAGTGGGAAAACGCATTATGTGTAATTATCTTGTGGTAAAGATCCCGAACGAACAACAAAAAAAGGAAATGGAAACCCAGGGATATCAGGAAGTGGGAATAGCTGGCAAGTATAGTCTGTACCGTCTTGGTGCATCTGCCGATGCAGTCAGAAGCCCTCTGCTGGATCGGTGGGAGTGGGGAATGAGTAAATAAAAGCCGGTGTTTGACCAATGGCATTAAGCTAAGATTACAAATTAAGATCTCAGTATTAGAAAATGCTGGGGTCTTTTTATAAAGTTTACTGCTTTTTCTGCTTTGCTGGATGCTGATACTCTGTGATCTCTTCTTTATCAAGGATTTTCCAGAAAACAACTATTTCGGATTTCGCACCTTTTTTACATGAGCGCCTAAATCCTGCCATTGCTTAAAGGTTGCATATTCTCCGCTATGCTTCAATAGCATCTGATTAATAATTGAATACGGTTTTTGCTGATTCTATTGTATGCTTCTGATCTTGTTCCTGTCCATGGCTTTTCCCATGGGATAATTATAATATATAGGGTACAATATATCAACATACAATTCACCTAAACTTTGTGCATTTTATATATAGTACCCTATAATGCTTTTTGGTATAATATATATGGATATAGAAAGTTGGTGAAATAATGGCGTATTCAGAAGCACAAAAAAAAGCAACAATAAAATACATGAAAAATAATTTGGATGATATTAAAACTAGAGTGCCTAAAGGAAAGAGGGAAGAATATAAAGAAAAAGCTCGTTTATTAGGATATGACAGTTTTAACAGTTTTGTAGTTCAGGCAATTGAAGAAAAAATTAATAGAGAGGTGTTAAAAAATGAGTGAAAGAGAACAGGCAAAACAAATTATTGATAGGCTTCCAGAATATAAAATTCGTAACATATTACTGTTTCTAAAAGGTGTAGCCTTTGATGATGATATAGAGGATGATTTATACTGTGAGAAATTATACCAGGATTATCTTAACTCATTGTGCTACTTAAAATACGACTGCTTATCGACTCAAAATTGCCCAGA
>ENA-ORMO01001143-ORMO01001143.1-human-gut-metagenome-genome-assembly--contig:-NODE-1143-length-31176-cov-5.799974_pt1 | contig 31176 bp, 25 predicted proteins | sample MGYA00242106_ERZ509001 | MGnify/ENA primary metagenome ERZ509001 (study PRJEB26280, sample SAMEA2338736) | human gut metagenome | biome: human gut; feature: human-associated habitat; material: faeces...
CAAGCCAGTATGCAGGTAGAAAACAGAGAAAACGTCAGTTCAGACAGCTCTGGATTGCTCGTATCAACGCAGCAGCAAGAATGAACGGATTATCCTACAGCAAATTTATGTATGGATTAAAACTGGCTAACGTTGACCTGAACAGAAAAGTATTAGCTGACATGGCTATCAACGATGCACAGGGATTTGCTACATTAGCAGAACTTGCAAAATCTAAATTAGCTTAATGAATTTTTGAAGGAGACTATCATTTTATTTTAAGATAGTCTCTTTTTTTATGGTTGAAATTTCCGCAAAAACTCAGTATAATTATTTATTTATAAACAACAGAAAGGGGTAGCGTTATTATGAGTGTATATGCCATTTATTTTAGCCCCACAAGAAGTACAGAAAAAATTGTAAAGATACTGGCCAAAGAATTTGGAAATTATGGGGAAATTGATTTAAGTAAGCAAAGCTCAGGAGAAAATGTAAGAGCTTTTAAAGAAGATGATATTTGTATTTTCGGTGTTCCTTCCTATGGAGGCAGGGTACCAGAGCCGGCTTTGGAGCGTATGAAGAAAATGAAAGGGAATCAGACTACAGCTATCTTGGTTGCAGTATATGGAAACCGAGCATATGAGGATACGCTTTTAGAATTAAAGGAACAAGTAGAAAACTGTGGTTTCTTTCTGACGGGAGCAGTAGCAGCAGTAGCAGAACACTCTATTATGCATCAGTTTGCAACAAAAAGACCGGATAAAAAAGATAGACAGGAATTAAAACAGTTTGCAATAAAGCTTGTGGAAAAAATTAGGACAGGACACGAAAAAGAAGGAATTATGGTACCTGGTAAGAAACCCTACCGTAGCTATAAAGGAGTACCGCTGAAACCAAAGGCAAGTAAGCAGTGTACAGAATGTGGACTTTGTGCACGTCTCTGTCCCGTAGGGGCTATTTCTGCTCAGGAGCTTCGGAAAACAGACAAGAGCAAATGTATTTCCTGTATGCGGTGCGTAGAAAACTGTCCTGCAAAGGCCAGAAAAGTTAGTAAATTGAAAGTAAAACTGGCATCACTAAAAATGAAAAAAGCGTGTGCAGATAGAAAAGAAAATCAGTTATTCTTATAAGAAAAATGAATTAGAACAGTCATGGTAAATGTGGATACCCATATCCAGAAAATACCATGACTTTTTCTTTTTAATATGGGAAAATAAACTTGCCAAAATAAGTACAATATGTTATTTTATTAAGGCATGTCAATTATTTAACGAAGAAAAGTGGAGGAAGACAGGGTATGTGGAAAAAGAAAATAAGTAAATTTCCCGGCGGAATTCATCCCACAGATGGTTATGACAAACTCATGACCATGAACCTGCCTGTTCAGGAATATTGGCCAAAAACTGTGACTATTTTGTCAGAGCAGTCTTTTGGCGGAACATGCAGACTTTTGGTCAAACCCAAAGATAAGGTAAAAGCAGGGGACTTGATCGGAACTGCAGAGGCCTTTATGGCAGCACCTCTTCACGCAAGCGTGACAGGAGAAGTCCTGGAGGTGAAAGAAGTGGTAAACCAGGGAAGAAAAATTCTGGCCTGTATTGTAGAACGGGAAGAAAACCAGAAATCTGCAGATGCGAAGAAAGCCTATGAAACAGAGTTTGTGGATATGGATGGAATTTCAAGGGAAGAGATTCTGGAAGGAATTCGTAGTGGTGGCCTTACCGGTATGGGCGGTGCAGGTTTCCCTACTCATAAAAAATATGAGACAGATAAAGAAATTAGCACCTTGCTGATTAACGGTGTGGAGTGTGAGCCGTTTCTTACTTGCGATTACAGACTCATGCTGGAGAAAAGTTTTGCACTGTTAAATGGTGTGGCACTGCTGTTTAAAGCATCTGGTGCAAAAGAGGCTGTGATTTGTATTGAAGATAATAAACCAGAAGCTATCAGGATTTTGAAGGAACTGCTTGTGCAGGCAGGAACCATGTCTAATATAAAAGGTTTTCAAAATATTCGGGTGGAAGAGCTTCCAACCAAATATCCCCAGGGAGGAGAACGTCAGTTGATTCAGGGCGTTTTAAAGCGAGAAGTACCTGCAGGGGGGCTTCCTGCAGATGTAGGGGTAATTGTTTCTAATATTGGAACGGCGAAAGCAGCAGCTGATATGGTACTGGGAGGAATCCCACTTATCAGGAGAAATGTCACAGTGACAGGTTGTGTAAAACAGCCAGGGAATTATCTGGTTCCAGTGGGAACCTCTGCAAAAGAGTTAGTAGAGCTTTGCGGTGGTGCTACGGTAAAAGAAAATCGAATTATTGCAGGAGGGCCTATGACAGGACCTTGTGTGGCTTCAGACTGGGATGGAGAAGAGGAATTGTTTTATGTAACGAAAAACACTTCCGGAATTTTAGTATTGCCAGACAGTCAACAGGAGGAGCAGCCTTGCATTCGTTGTATGGGGTGTGAAAATGTGTGTCCTGTAGGTTTGGTGCCTTGTGAAATTGAGTATGCCTTTTTAGAAGAGGATTATGATTTGTGTGAAAGTCTTCACGCCAGCGAATGTATTGCCTGTGGTTGTTGCTCGTATACCTGTCCGGCAAAAAGGGAACTTTCTGTGCGGACCAGAATGGCAAGAGATATGGTGAAACAGAGAATGCGGGAAAGGGCGGTGAAGAAAGCATGAGTCAGACAAGAGTGATAAACGGACCTCATATCCGTACAGACCGAACAACCAGAAATGTGATGATGAATGTGGCAATTTCTCTGGTTCCGGCACTTCTGGGTGCTATTTACTTTTTCGGCATTCGGGCCTTATACCTGGCGGGTCTTTCTATTACTGTTTGTGTTCTTACAGAATTTTTCTGGCAGAAAATAAGCAAAAAACAGGTAACAGCAGGAGATTTCAGTGCTGTGGTAACAGGACTTTTGTTGGTTTTAAACATGCCGGTTACGGTTCCCATATGGACTCTTGTGGCAGCAGATGTATTTAGTATTTTAGTTGTAAAGCAGATGTTTGGAGGAATCGGAAATAACTTCGTCAATCCGGCATTAATGGGAAGACTTTTGACTATGGTTGCTTGGCCAGGTGCTGTTATGCAGTATGTTGCTCCAAGAACCATAGAAGCGGATGCAGTATCTGCGGCTACGGTTCTAGGTGCTGTGAAAACAGGAGGAGAGCAGAGCTACAGCTATCTTCAGATGTTCCTGGGAGAAACACCTGGTGCCATGGGGGAAACCAGCAAATTATTGTTGTTAGTTGGTTTTGCTTATATGTGTTATAAAGGAATTGTAAATGCAGAGGCAGCCTTTACATACATTGTTACTGTAGTGGCGTTGACCTTTATTTTTGGACCGGAAGGATTTTTTACTGGAGATATTATGCTGAATCTTTTTGGCGGCGGCCTGATTATGGGTGCCTGTTATATGCTTACAGACTATGTGTTTGTATCCAGAAGGGGAAGAATTCTTTATGCTATTGTAGCAGGTGTCATTACGGCAGCTATCAGGATTTTCAGTGTATATCCTGAGGGAATTTGTTTTGGTATTTTAACAGCAAACTGTATGGCTGGAATGATGTCACTGCTGTATAAAAAGCATATATATGGGATTCAGAAAAAATAGATTTCATGGAGGAAGAACGGATGAAAAATAAAAATGTAAGAGGGCTTCTGGCTCTGGTTGTTGTGACAGCGCTTTCTTTTGGGGTGATTTTAGGTTCAAAAGCACTGGCAAAAGATACAGGAGCAGGGGATGCCTCCAAAGAGGCAAAAGTTCTGGAAGAACTGGATACGAAAGGTACTGAAAACATTCAGAAAGCTGTGAAAACAGATAGTGGTTATGTGGTTACTGTAAAGAAAAAAGGCTATGCCAGTGATATTGTGATGAATGTTTCTTTTGATGAAAAAGGAGAAACGATCAAAAAAGTAGAAGTGACAGAGCAGAATGAAACAGAAGGTCTTGGCGCTAAGATTGCAAATGAAGAATTTTTAAGCCAGTTTGAAGGGGTAAAAGCTCCGGTGGTTCTGCTTGGGATGAATCTGGAAGGAGACAGCCAGAAAGAAAGCAGTACAGATGAATTAAAAGACGTTGTTTTTGCAGATGGAACTTATGAGGCAAAAGGTGAGCCTTCAAATGGTTATACAGACCAGGTGAACATGACTGTAAAAGACGGAAAGATTACGGAAGTAGTATGGGAATCCGTAGGAGAGGATGGCAGTAAAAAAAGCGTACTGTCTGAAAATGGAGAGTATGTCATGACAGAGAATGGTCCGACCTGGAAAGAACAGGCAGAAGCTATGGCAGCAGCTCTGGTAGAGAACCAGTCTTTAGAATTTGCAAAACTTGATGAACAGGGAAAAACAGATGCAGTATCAGGAGTTAGTATTTCTGTAGGCGGATTTGTGGATTTAGCACAGCAGTGTTTGAACCAGGCAGCGGGAATCGAAGAAGCAACAGAGCAGGAAACAGAAACTTCAGTACAGGGAACACAGGTGGATGCAGTATCCGGCGCTACTGTTTCTTCTACAGCTGCTGTAACTGCAATCAATGATGCCTATGCATTTTTGCAGACAGTGAAATAAGAAAAGCGGAGGATACGATATGAAGTTAAAATATCCGGCAGAAGCGTTTGCTTTTGGAATTGTGCTGTTTTCTGCAGGAATGAAAGAGGCCTTTGCAGCAGGGATTCTGGTGCTTCTTACCACAGTTTTTGCAGAAGCCTTGAAAAATCTGCTAAAAGACCGGGTTCCCAAGTGGAGTGTGTATTTGTGTGTGAGTATAGGAACAGCATCCTTGTGTGCTTCTGTATTCCTTCTTGGTTTTACAGCTCTTGGAATTCCGGTAGACAATATAGGAATGTGGATTATGACCTGTATTTTGGGACTTTTTGTGGTAAAACATGTGCTTTTGGGAGCCATTGATGGAGAATATGGAGAACTTTTCTGGGAAGGAGCTATTGCTTGGGGATTTTGGATTCTCCTGGCTGTTATAAGAGAATTTTTGGGTGCGGGAACCATTTTCGGCAACAGCATTTATCAAGGAGAATTTCAGTCTAAGATTTTCTTAGATACCATGTTTGGATTCCTGACTGCAGGTATGGCTCTTGCCTTTACAAATGGAGTGCTAAAGAAAAAAAGTACTAATACACACAGCCTTCTCTTGGTGCTTCCTCTGGCAGTGTTTATGCGACCATTTGCAATGGAAAGCTTTGGAGCGCTTTTAGGACAGATTTGGACTATTGCCGTTCCTATGATTCTTTTTTGGTCCGTGAAAGTAACTTTGAAATTTGCACGGACTAGCAGAGCATACAAAGGTCTTCCAGTGGAAATGCTGGCAATGGGATTTATTTATATGATTTTGAGTATTTATTAGAAAATTCCCTTGACAAACCTCATGTTAAACAGGTTTGCCAGGGGAATTTTTATAAAAAAGAGGGAGGGATTAAATTGTCACACCAGCACAGTATCCAGTACGCATTGCTTCCTGGATTTTAGAAGGCTTTCTACAGTCACCTACAAAGATGACTTCTTCTGCTAGTTCATGCCAGTTTACGAAATTAGGAAGAGTTCCTTTCATACCGGCAGCTATCAGAACTGTATCAGCCTCTAATAACATTTCTTTGCCGGTTTCATCTACCATTTTTACGCCGCTATCTTCTATGGATAATACTTTTGCATTGCAATAAGAGGTCACTGCATCCTCCAATTTTTCCAGAAGATGACGCCAGTGGATATAAGGTGCATCTTTTGCCAGCCCGTCTCGCATTTCGATAATGGAAACGTCATGACCTTTCCAAGCTAGATCTAGACCTTCTTCACAGCCAGCTAGTCCGCCGCCGATAATCACAACTTTTTTTCCTACAGACAAATGTTTTTTATACAAGTCTGTGATATGGTTGGAAATGGGTTTATCAATACCTGGAATTGGTGGAATGACAGGTTTAGAACCACATGCCACAATTAAAGTATCTGGTTTTTCCTGTGCAATGAGTTTTTCTGTTACTTCTGTATTCAGTCGAAGCTCCAGATTCGGAGTTCTCTGCACATTGATTACCATGGATTTTAAAAACTGTACAATATCTTTTTTGAAGGAAATCTGTTTCGCGTAATCAAGGCTGCTTGCCAGATGGTCATTTTTTTCACAGAGGATTACATGATCTCCTCTTTTAGCAGCAGTAATTGCTGCTTCCATACCACCAGGACCACCGCCGGCAACCAGTACTTTTTTCGCATAGGCTACAGGTTCTTCTTTGCAGGTATTTTCATATTCTCTTCCCCAGGTAGGATTTACACTACAGCGGAGAACACCGGAAGAAAATGGGACGTGAGGGATAAATCCAGCGCTGATACAGGTTTCACAACGGATACATTTGGTGATTTCTTCTGGTTTACCCTGACGTGCTTTTCTTGGCCAGTTAGGGTCTGCAATAAATTGGCGTCCAACTACAACAAAATCAGCCTTTTTTTCTTCCAGTACATTTTCCATAAAATCAGGATCATTAATGCCGCCTACTACAGAAACAAGGGATTTGTGAACGACTGCTTTGATTTTGGAAGCATTTTCTACATTGCATCCTCTTGGATAAAATACAGTAGGGAACATTCTGGCAGAACTGCTAGTGTCGTGGAAAGTAGCTGCTGATACATGAATAATATCTACTTTTCCATCCAGCATTTTTGCAAATTCAATGGTTTCTTCAATAGGAATACCGCCTTCTGTTTCCTCTTCTCCACTTAGACGGAATTCAATAATCAGATTTGGACATTTCTGACGGATGCGATCCACAATCATTAATGGAAAACGTGCCTTGTTTTCAATGGAACCGCCATATTTATCTGTTCTGTGATTATTCAAATCAGAAAGGAACTGGCTGATAAGCCATCCATGGCCCCCATGGATGTTTACAATATCACATCCGGCAAATTCTGCCATATAAGCAGCCTGAGCATAGGCATCAGCAATCATATCCATCATATCTTCGTCCATTTCAATGACCTTATCACCATACAGATTGGCTTCCATAGGGCTCGGTCCAATGACATAGCCCCCTTCAGCGAGAAAAGCGCCTTTGGCACGACAGCCGGAATGGGTTAGCTCAATAGAAGCTAAAGCACCCCACTTATGAACCGTGTCAACGGTCTGAATCAGAGACGGAAGAAGGGTTTCGTCATCTAGATGAGGCATTGTGGGATGGGCATGGTCAGTTAGACTATGTACACCAGCTTCTCCAAGTGTGACAATACCAGCACCGCCTTTGGCAATGGAGTTATACATTTCGTAAGCCTCACGAGTGTAGAAAGGGACATCCCCACTGGGAGACATAGGTGCAGATTCAATACGATTTTTGATATAAGTATTTCTAATGCGAATAGGTTCAAATAAATGTGGATAATGGAACATAATGACCCTCCTTATAAAAAATACGATTTTTTGTTTAAAACAACTGTTTTCTTTCGTTTTTTCTATGCCAGAGAAAAACAAAGAGGCCATGTGAGCAATTTACATGGCAGGAAGGAGTATTTTATGAGTAATGGAATGATTCCAACAATCATAGTCGTATTGGTTCTTTACTTTGCTGCAATGGTAGTTATTGGATGGTTGGGACGAAGTAAAGCAAGCAACTTTGAGGGGTATTTAAGTATGGGGCGATCTGCCGGTGTGCTGCTTTTAATGGGGGGAGCTATTGGCGGTCAGATTGGAAATGGATTTGTAGTAGGAGGTGCTGCAGAAGGTTCTATATCCGGTCTGGCAGGTTCTGCTTATGGTATTGCCTGCGCATTGTCCACAGTTATGGTGGCCTTGTTCCTGAACAATTTCATTTATAATCATGGCTATATGTCCATGGCAGATTATACCAGAGAGCGTTATCACAATGAAATTCCAGGAACAATTTATGATTTAAGTACTGCAATTTCTTCTATTGGATTAATTGCTGGACAGATTATGGCCGGTAAAGCTTTATTTGAAGCTTTGGGTCTTCCTGGAAATGTAGGCGCAATTGCCATTGCTGTGGTTGTATTGCTGTATTCCCAGCTTTCCGGACTTTGGGGAGCATTTGCAACCTCTGTTGTCCAGACAGGAGTAATCCTTGTTGGTCTTGTAGCTACTACCATTGTTCTTTTTGCAAGAGGAGCAGTAGGCGATATGAGTGCAGCCATTGAAGCTGGAACTATTGCAAGCTCTTCTCTGGATATGAGCGGACTTTCAGCAGCAGGTTTTGCAGGTATGATGCTTCCTCTGTTATTTGGAATGGTAACAGACCAGCCTACCTATCAGCGTGTTAATTCAGCGAAAAGTGCAAAGATTTCACGTATTGCATGTTATCTTTCCTGCTTGATTATGATTCCTCTGGCGTTAATGCCGGCATTCATTGGTTCCTATGGTGCGTATAAATATGGAGCTAGTGGAAATAGTGCATTTTTTGACGTGATTTTAAATGAGCTTCCAGCAATTGTTTGTGCTTTAATTATTGCAGCAGTTCTGGCAGCCGTTATGTCTACCATTGACTGCGGTTTGATTACTATGTCAACAGTTCTTACTAGGGATATCTGGCAGGGAGCATTAAAGAAAAATCCATCAGAAGCACAGTTAAAGAAAATTACCCTGGTAGTAAACATTGGATTTATGTTTACCTCTACAGCTTTGGCATTGTCTGCAAGCAGCATTTTGGGATTGTTAAATTCTGTATATTCCTTCTTGGCAGCAGCATGTTTTGTTCCGTTTGTAGGCGGTATTATATGGGAAAAGGGAAATGCAAGAAGTGCAGTGGCATCCTCTATTGTGGGTGTGCTGACTGTTTTGATTAGTTGGATTCCAGGTGTGGTATTCCCATTTGGAAATATTATTCCAGCCAGCCTGTTCCCAATTATCCCTTCTGCAATCGCTTACTTCCTGGTAAGTTTGATTCCTTCTTCAGAAGGCGCAGTAAAGGCGTAAGTGTAAAACACCCTCATAGGAACTAAGAATTTTAATCGTTTCTATGAGGGCGTTTTGTTTTATTTTTCTACACTGTTCATCTTAATCTCTTCTTCAAACCCATCACTATAATGCATCTGATAATCATCTGTAATAAACACAGCCTGAACATCAGGGAGACTGTTTACCAGTTCCATGCCTTTTTCCAGACCAAGGGCGAAACAGGAGGTGCTAAGACCGTCTCCGTCTACGGATTTATCTGAAATAATGGTAACAGAGACTAAGTGATTATCATAGGGCATTCCGGTAGCAGGATTTAAAATATGGTGGTAGAAAGTTCCATCCTGTTCAAAATACCGCTCATAAATACCGGAAGAGACCACAGATTTATCTGCAATATCCATGACAGCAATGGTTTCGCTGCGGTCAGCAAAAGGTTTTTGAATACCAATGCGAAATGGCATGCCATCTGGTTTCTCACCTACACAAAGCACATTTCCTCCCAGATTAATGGTGGCGCTTTTTACCTCATGCTCCAGAAGAAATTCCTTGATTTTATCAGCAATATAGCCCTTGGCAATGGCCCCTAAATCCAGCATCATGCCTTCTTTGGCAAAAGTAACCTGCTCCTGTGAAACTTGTACATCCTGGTAGTTTACCAGGGGAAGGGCTGCGTCCAGTTCTTCTTTTTTGGGAACTTTTTTTTGCTCAGAAGTGAAATCCCACAGAGAGGACACAGGGCCTATGGTAATGTCAAAGGCACCTTTGGAAAGCTCGCCGTATTCCAGTCCTTTGGAAATAAGTTCTGCGGTGTCTGAAGAAATTGTATAAGCATGTTCCTGATTCGGAAGTGTGCCGTGGTTTAGCTGATAAAGCTCGCTGGTTTCTAAAGTACGACTGAAAAGTTGTTCATAATCATCACATAAGTCCATAGCTTCCTGAAGGAGTTCTTCATCTGTGGAATCATAGAGGGTCAGGGTGACTACAGTATTTAATTTAAAAGCAGTAGAAGAAATAGGCTCTTGCTTTTTCTCCTTCTTCTGGTACAGGGCTACAAATACCAGAAGTACCAGGACTCCCAGAAAACAGCAGATACCAATGAATTTTTTTCTCTGTGTCATAAAAGCTCCTTGTGAAATCAATCTTTTTGTCTTTTCCATTGTAAAATGACAATATCTTTGTGTCAAGATTCATATCATAAATACAACGAAGAAAAAGAGGCGTATCATGAAAAAAGGAATTTTGATATTGGGACTGATGATTGCTGCTGTTGGGATGTTTTTTCAGGGAAAGGGGATGAAACAGGCTGTTGAGACTGTGGGAGAATTATCCCACAAGGAGCATCCTAAAGTAGCTTTGACGTTTGATGATGGTCCCCATGCATTTTATACGGAAATGTTACTGGATGGATTGAAGGAAAGGGGGATTTGTGCCACCTTTTTTCTCATAGGAAAGAATATTGAGGGTAACGAAGAAATTGTGCAGAGAATGCAAAAAGAAGGACATCTCATTGGCAATCATACGTATCATCATGTGAATTTAAAGGAGCTTTCCCAAAAAGAAGCAAAGCAGGAAATTCAGAAAGCAGGGAATAAGATTTATGAGAGTACAGGTATTTGTACTGCTTTTGTCCGCCCTCCTTTTGGAGAGTGGAAGAAAAACTTGGATTTGGATATGACCATGATTCCCGTGTCCTGGAATATTGATTCCTTGGACTGGACTACAGAAAATACGGAAAAAATTATAAAAAGGGTAGTGAAAGATGTGGAAGAAGATGATATTATTTTAATGCATGATGTTTATAAAACCTCTGTAGAAGCAGCCCTTCAGATTGTAGATATTCTGAAGGAACGGGGGTATGAATTTGTAACAGTGGATAAATTGCTGCTGGAATAGGAGATACATATGGATTTATTTGATTATATGAAAGAACAGACTCTGGAGAATGAGTCACCTCTGGCCTCCAGAATGCGTCCTGTAACCTTGGAAGAGGTGGCAGGACAGCAGCATATTATTGGAAAGGATAAATTGCTTTATCGTGCCATTAAGGCAGATAAGTTGGGAAGCGTGATTTTTTATGGTCCTCCGGGGACTGGAAAAACCACCTTGGCCAAGGTCATTGCCAATACCACCAGCGCCAGATTTAAACAATTAAACGCCACCGTTGCGGGAAAAAAGGATATGGAGGAAGTGGTAAAGGAGGCCCAAGAATATCTGGGAATGTACGGGAAGAAAACCATTTTGTTCATTGACGAGATTCATCGTTTTAATAAGGGACAACAGGATTATCTGCTTCCTTTTGTGGAGGATGGAACTTTAATTCTCATTGGAGCCACTACAGAGAATCCCTATTTTGAGGTAAATGGGGCGTTGATTTCCAGGTCTATTGTGTTTGAGTTAAAACCTCTTGGAAAAGAAGATATTTGCAGCTTGCTGGAACGGGCAGTAACAGATGTGGAGAAAGGCATGGGAAGCTATCAGGCAGTGCTTCATGAAGATGCTAGGGATTTTCTGGCGGATATTTCAGGGGGAGATGCCAGGGCTGCCTTAAATGCTCTGGAACTGGGAATTCTTACTACAGAAAAAAGCCCGGATGGTAAGATTCATATTGATTTAGAGACAGCTTCCCAGTGCATTCAGAAGCGTGTGGTACGGTACGATAAGACCGGAGATAATCACTATGACACGATTTCTGCTTTTATTAAGAGTATGAGGGGTTCTGACCCCAATGCAGCAGTGTTTTATTTGGCAAAGATGCTTTACGCAGGAGAAGATATTAAATTTATTGCCAGAAGGATTATGATTTGTGCAGCAGAGGATGTGGGAAATGCAGATCCACAGGCTTTGCAGGTAGCAGTGGCAGCAGCTCAGGCAGTGGAAAGACTGGGAATGCCGGAAGCGAGGATTCCCCTTGCTCAGGCAGTGACCTATGTAGCCAGCGCACCTAAGAGTAATGCTGCTTACCTGGCTGTGGATGAAGCCATGGAAGCAGTAAGAAGCACGAAAACCACAGTACCAGTACATCTTCAGGATTCCCATTATAAAGGCGCTGGGAAATTAGGACATGGCATTGGCTATCAATATGCCCACGATTATCCAAACCATTATGTGAAGCAGCAATACCTTCCCTCAGAGCTTGTAGATAGGGTGTTCTATCGGCCTACAGAAAATGGATATGAAAAAAACATACAGGAATATTTTGCGAAAATTCATGGAAGTAAGGAACAGGAAGAAGAGAAATGAGAGAAGAGCAGCATGATTTTTCCAGAGGGAGTATGCTGGGGAATATTCTCCGGCTGTCCCTTCCTTTGATTGTGGCACAGTTTATTAATGTTTTGTATAATATTGTGGATAGAATGTATATTGGAAGAATTCCAGGTGCAGATTCAGCGGCGCTTACAGGAGTGGGGGTTGCTTTTCCTATTATCACAGCCATTACCGCCTTTTCTCTACTGGTGGGAACTGGAGGAGCGCCTCTTTGTTCCATTGCCAGGGGGAAGGGGGATGAGAAGAAGGCAGAACATATTATGGGGAATTCTTTTCTTATGACCCTGGTTCTTGGCGTGATGCTTCTTGGAACAGGACTGTTGGTGAAGAAGCCTCTTTTATATGCACTGGGCGCCAGTTCGGCCACCTTTCATTATGCGAATGACTATATCAGTATTTATCTTTTGGGAACCGTTTTTGTTATGATTAGCCTGTCCATGAATGGATTTATTAATTGTCAGGGGTTTGCAAAAATGGGAATGCTTACCGTACTCATTGGCGCAGTTTTGAATCTGCTTTTGGACCCAATATTCATTTTTGGATTTCATATGGGGGTAAAGGGGGCTGCCATTGCAACAGTATTTTCCCAGATGGTATCCGCCTTGTGGGTGGTAAAATTCCTTACAGGGAAACAAACATTGTTGCATCTTAGAGTTTCCTCTATGAGGCCAGATTTTGCCTGTATGGGAGAGATTCTAAGCCTGGGACTTTCTGGTTTCATTATGGCGGCGACGAATTGTGGTGTCCAGGTGGTTTGTAATGTAACCCTTCAATCTTATGGAGGAGATGTGTATGTGGGAATTATGACCATTGTAAACTCTGTAAGAGAAGTGTTAAGTGTTCCTGCCAGTGGACTGACTCAGGGAACACAACCTATTTTGGGATTTAATTATGGAGCTGGAGAATACACAAGAGTGAAATCAGGGATTAAGATTATGTCGGTGATTTGTATGGTATACACCACTATTGCTTGGGTGATTACCCTGTTGATTCCCCAGGTGTTTATTCGCCTTTTTAATGGGGGAGAAGAACTTCTGGAGCTTGGCGTACCGGCAATGCAGGTTTATTTCTTTGGCTTTTGCTTCATGTCATTGCAATTTGCAGGGCAGAGTGTCTTTACAGGGCTTGGAAAGGCAAAGCAGGCCATTTTCTTCTCGTTGCTTCGGAAAGCTGTGATTGTAATCCCCTTGACATTGTGGCTGCCCAAAGTGGCAGGACTTGGAGCAACCGGGGTATTTCTAGCAGAACCTATTTCTAATTTTATTGGGGGAACCGCCTGCTTTGTAACGATGCTTTGTGTTATTTGGCCAGCTCTTTCAAGAAAAGTGTAACTTTTCTGCGATTTCCTCACAGATTTTGGCTACAGATTTGTGATCTGTAGATATGACAAAATCAGCGGCAGCCAGATATTTTTCCTGTCGCTGCGCCATAAGACTGGCAATGCCCTCTGGGGTTTTGCGGTCTTTTAAAAGAGGACGGGAGGTGTCTTTTTTTACCCGCTCCAGGATGGTTTCTGGGCTGGCAGTTAAAAGGATAACCTTACCGTTCTTTTTCATTTCTTTCACATTTTCTTCTCTGAGAGCAGCGCCGCCGCCGCAGGAAATAATTTTGTTCTGGCAATTCTGCAAATTCTTTAAAAGTTTTGTTTCCAGACTGCGGAAGTAAGGCTCTCCGTGAAGTTGGAAAATTTCGGGGATCGACATGCCTTCCTGTCTGGCAAGGAGTTCATCCATTTCTACAATTTCCATATCATATTGGCGGCTTAAATAAGCTGCTACTGTGCTTTTCCCAGTTCCCATAAATCCTATTAAAACAAGATTCATAAATCTTTCCACCTTTCCGATTTAAAGTATGAAAATATTATAACAGCAGATGGGTTTTGATTCAAGAGTGGAAAATATAATTAGCCGACTAATTATATTTTTGTGAGATATTTCTAAAATAAATGTAAAATATGGGAATCTAACTTGATTTTTTTACAGAACAGACATAATATATGTTAATCGACTAATAAAAGGAGGAGAGGAAAAGATGCACAACGAATGTGGAGATGACAGTTTGCGCAGACGCCTGGTACAGCTTACTCATCTGTATTTTAGAGAAACTTTTCAGGAACTAAAGAAAATAGGGATTCATCCAAAACAAGTGCCTTTTATGATTCTTCTAAGTAACCAGGAGGGTTTAAGTCAACGGGAAATTTCAAAAGAGTTGGGAATCAGTCCTCCTACGGTTGCAGTCTCTGTGAAGCGGCTGGAAAAATCAGGTCTTGTAGAGAGAAAAGAGGATGAAAAAGACCAGAGAAGATGCCGAATTTATCTTACCAGACAAGGGAAAGAGATTATCTGTAATGTGAAGCAGTGTGTGGAGGAAAAAGAAGCACTGGTATTTCAAGGATTTACAGAGAGCGAGCAATGTTTAATGAAGCGCTTCTTTGACCAGATGATAGAGAATCTCGCAGAGAAAAAAGAAGATGCAGGAAAGGAGAAAACAGATGTTTAAAATGTTTCATTATATGAAAGAGCGCTGGCATTACATGGTAATGATTATTATGCTTTTATTTATTCAGGCATTTTGCGATCTCTCTTTGCCGGATTACACATCAAAAATTATTAATGTTGGTATCCAGCAAAAAGGTGTGGAGGATGGAGTACCTGAAACCATCAGAGCAGAAGCTATGGATAAACTATTGCTTTTTTTGGAACAGAAAGAAGCAAAAAGGGTTCTGGATGCTTATGAAAACAAGGATGGAATTTATGAACTTCAGGATGTAACAGAGGAAGAAAGGGAAAAACTGAACCAGATTTTAGGAATACCGGAATTGATTGTGACAGGGCTTTCTGATGGAAAATCAGAAGAAGCGAAGAAAATCAAAGAACAAATGAAATTGCCCCAAGAAGCGGATTTGTTTCAGGTATTTCAAAGTATGCCAAGGGAACAGCTTCAAGCTATGACAGATGAGTTCAAGAAAGAACTGGAGGAAATTCCAGATTCTATTGTGACACAAAGCGCAGTACTGTTTGTGGAGCAGGAATATGAGGCTCAGGATATTGACATGGATAAACTACAAATGAAGTATATTCTCATAAGTGGTGTGAAGATGATGGGGCTGGCATTTTTGGCAATGGCAGCAGCTATAGCTGTGACTTTTCTGTCTGCAAGAGTCGCAGCTGTGTTGGGACGGAATTTGAGGAACAGTATTTATAGAAAAGTTATTTCTTTTTCTGGTAAGGAGCTGAATCAGTTTTCTACAGCATCTTTGATTACAAGAAGTACCAATGATGTGCAGCAAGTGCAAATGTTATTTACCCTGCTTTTTCGGATTGTTTTATATGCGCCAATTCTGGGAATCGGTGGTGTTTATAAGGTATTCCAGACGGATGCTTCTATGACCTGGATTTTGGCTCTGGCTGTGGTGGTGATTATGCTGTTTGTGGCATTGCTTTTTCGGATTGCCATGCCGAAATTTACAAAATTGCAGTTTTTAATTGATGAGCTAAATCTGGTTTCCAGAGAGATTCTTACGGGTGTACCGGTTGTACGTGCCTTTAGCCGAGAAAAGCACGAGGAAGAGCGTTTTGAAGAGGCAAATGCAAGACTTACCAAAACCAATCTTTTTGTAAACCGTTGTATGACCTTTATGATGCCAGTCATGATGTTACTGATGAATGGAGTAACCGTTCTCATTGTGTGGAATGGCGCTCATGCAGTAAACGATGGTTCCATGCAAGTAGGAAATATGATGGCATTTATGCAGTATGCAATGCAGATTATTATGGCATTTTTGATGATTACCATGATGTCCATTATGATTCCAAGAGCCAATGTAGCGGCAAAACGTATTAATGAGGTGATGGAAACCCAGGTAAGTATTCGGGATAGTCAGGAGGTACAGCCTGTGCAGGAAAATAGGAAAGGGCAGATTGTGTTTGAACATGTAGGATTTGCTTACCCGGGGGCAGATGAAGAGACTCTACATGATATTGATTTTACTGCAAACAAAGGGGAAACCATAGCATTTATTGGAAGTACAGGAAGCGGCAAGAGTACCCTGGTGAATTTGATTCCTCGCTTCTTTGATGTGACGAAAGGGCGTATTTTAGTAGATGGTGTGGATATCCGAAATCTGAAACTCCATGATTTGCGGGAGCGTATTGGTTACGTGCCGCAAAAAGCAGTGCTATTTTCAGGTACCATTGATTCCAATATTCGCTATGGAAAAGAAGAAGCAACAGAAGCAGAGGTGAAAAAGGCTGCCCAGATTGCCCAGGCATGGGAGTTTATTGAGGAAAAAGAAGATGGTGTAAATTCTTCCATTGCTCAGGGAGGAACCAATGTTTCAGGAGGACAGAAACAGCGCCTCTCCATTGCTAGAGCCATTGCAAAAGAGCCGGAAATTTATATTTTTGATGATAGTTTTTCTGCCCTGGACTATAAAACGGACGTGGTTTTACGAAGGGCATTGAAACAGGAAACAAAGGATGCAACCACATTGATTGTTGCTCAGAGAATCAGTACCATTCTCCATGCAGATAAGATTTTGGTTCTGGATGAAGGACGAGTGGTTGGACAGGGAACCCATAAGGAGCTTTTGAAGTCCTGCCAGGTTTATCGCCAGATTGCCATGTCACAGTTGTCAGAGGAGGAATTAGCCAATGAGTAAAGCAAGAGGACCGATGGGTCATGGTCACGGACAGGGAATGTCAGGGGAAAAGGCAAAGGATTTTAAAAATGCCATGAAACGGTTGTTTCAATATATGAAACGTTATCGTATCCAGCTGGGAATTATGATGATTTTCGCTGTGGGTAGTACCATATTTAATATTATTGGACCAAAGATTTTAGGAAAAGCGACCACCGAGCTTTTCAACGGTCTGGTTTCAAAAATCAGCGGTGGAAGTGGAATTAATTTCGGAAAAATCGGTGAAATTTTGTTGTGGACTTTGGGGCTTTATCTGATAAGTTCTGCCTTTTCCTTTATTCAGGGATGGATTATGACAGGAATTTCCAATCAGGTAACGTATAGTTTGAGGAAAGACATTTCCAGAAAAATTAACCGATTGCCTCTGAAATATTTTGAAAGCAGAACTCACGGGGAGATTTTGTCCAGGATTACCAATGATGTAGATACTTTGCAGACTAGTGTTAACCAGAGTTTTACTCAGTTGATTACTTCTGTGACCATGCTGATTGGTGTCTTTGCCATGATGCTTTCAATTAATGTGTGGATGACTTTGGCGGCTGTGTTGATTTTGCCCATTTCCATGTTGATTATTTCAAAGGTTATGAAACGCTCTCAGAAATATTTCCAGGCACAACAAAAATATCTGGGTGAAGTCAACGGGCAGATTGAGGAAATCTACAGTGGACAGAATGTTGTAAAAGCTTTTAACAAAGAGGAAGATGTTGTAAAAGAATTTGAAGCAACCAATGAAAAGCTTTATACTTCTGCATGGCGCTCTCAGTTTTTCTCTGGTATGATGATGCCGATTATGCAGTTCGTAGGAAATCTGGGATATGTTATGGTAGCGCTTCTTGGCGGTGTTATGGTTATCAAGGGAAAAGTTGCGGTAGGGGATATTCAGGCTTTTTTTCAGTACATCAGGAATTTCACTCAGCCTATACAGCAGATTGCTCAGGTGACAAATCTTCTGCAATCCTCAGCGGCAGCAGCAGAGAGAGTTTTTGAATTTCTGGATGAAGAGGAAGAGGACCAGATATCAGAACATCCTGTGGATATTACCCATATTCAAGGAAATGTAGAAGCCCGTCATGTGGCTTTTGGATACAATTCAGACCGTCTGATTATTCACGATTTCAGTGGTGTGGTAAAAGCAGGCCAGAAGGTAGCTATTGTAGGACCCACAGGCGCTGGAAAAACGACTATGATTAAACTTTTGATGCGGTTTTATGATGTAAATTCTGGTGAGATTCTTATAGACGGACATAATGTAAAAGATTTTAATAGAAGTCAGCTTCGGGAAATGTTTGGTATGGTACTTCAGGATACCTGGCTGTTCCATGGAACCATTATGGAAAATATCCGTTATGGAAGGCTGGATGCAACAGATGAGGAGGTTATAGCAGCGGCAAAAGCAGCCCATGCGCATCATTTTATTATGTCACAACCTGGAGGCTACCAGATGATGCTGAATGAGGAAACCAGCAATATTTCTCAGGGTCAGAAGCAGCTTCTTACCATTGCCAGAGCCATTTTGGCAGATAATAAGATTCTGATTTTAGACGAGGCCACATCTTCTGTAGATACCAGAACCGAAGAGCAGATTCAGGGTGCCATGGATAATCTTATGCGAGGAAGAACCAGTTTTGTCATTGCTCATAGACTGTCAACTATTCGTGATGCAGATTTGATTTTGGTTATGAAAGACGGAGATATTATTGAACAGGGAACCCACGATTCCCTGCTGGCAGAAGGTGGCTTCTATGCAAAACTTTATAACAGCCAGTTTGAAAAAGCAGAGGCAATTTAAGAAGAAGTAAAAAACAGAGATGCCCAGTATTTTGATATTCTCAATGACTGAGGCAGCTCTGTTTTTTTCTTTGTTTTGCGTTGTGAGGAATCAGAGTGAGTGGTATAATAGGAAAAAGTTTATTGTTTGAGGGAGTAGAGAGGATATCAGTTATGGGTAAAACAGCAGTTCATATTATCGGAGGTGCAGATGGTCCTACCAGTGTGTTTTGGGCAGGGAAAAAAAGAAAGCAATCTATAAAAATGAGGATAAGAAATCTTGTTTTTAGATACAAAAAAGAAAGAGCCAAAAAGCGGATTCTTCCAGGAGGTCATACACTACAGGAAGTGTTGAAGTACGCCAAAAGGCATTATGGTATAACAGAAATTAGCACAACACAATGGCGTTATATAGAACAAAAAAAGAGCTGGAAAGAAGGATTGCTTCTGAAATATAAGCCTGAATTATTAGGTGAGTTTCAGCATATTGAAGATCCAGAAGACCATGAGGAAAAGACCCTGGATAGATTTTTTGAACAGATAGAAAAACGCAGTGAAAAGGCAGAAGAAATACCAGATTGTAAAATGCCTATGGACTTTCATATCTATGAAATGAAATATCAGGATGGAAGTATGGAAATTGTAGTGGATTATCATTGGAAGATGTTTGGTATATCCTATAGTGGAAAGAAAAAAACGATGAAATCCTTAAAAAAAATAGCACAGGAATTATACCTTTACTATGGAGTTACGAAAGAAGATATAGAAAGAAAAACAGAGAGATATCAAGAATTATTACTAAATTTAAGCGTATAAGGAGGATATAATGGGAAAAATTAGAATTATGAAAAAGAATGATGAATATTCATCAGAATATGAAGTGGGAGACATTTTTGAAATAACTGGAACTTGGTATGGTGGTGTTCATATTTTGGGGAAAACAGGAGTACCGGTATCTCTGGATAAAGAGGAATATATGGAACTTAACACAGAACCGGAAAGCAAAGAAGAAGAGATTTCAACCAGAGATATACAAGTAGGCGATATTGTGCAGCATTTTAAAAGAGAGTGGGTTTCAAAAGAGACTTCAGAATACTTTTATAAGGTACTGGCATTTGCACAACATACAGAAACAGGGGAAAGGCTGGTAATTTATCAGGCATTATATGCACCTTTTAAAGTCTGTGCCAGACCATTATCTATGTTTATGAGTGAAGTAGACAGGGAAAAATACCCTGATATCCGGCAGAAATACAGGTTTGAGAAAGTACAGCTGTGATGAGATTTTAAGAGGAGAAAAATGTTGATAAAAGCAGTAATTTTTGACATGTACGAAACCTTGATTACCCATTATGAGTGTCCCTTATATTTTAGCGCAGAGATGGCGGCAGATGCAGGAATTCCAGAAGAAAAATTCCGAAAATCCTGGAGAGCAACAGAAACAGAAAGAACCATTGGAAATCTCTCTTTGGAGGAAATTCTGGAGCGGATTTTACGTGAAAATAACAGCTATTCAGAAGAAAAATTAAAATATATAGCTGCAAAACGCATTTATACAAAGGAAGAAACCTTCCGGCATTTACATAAAGAAATTATTCCTTTATTAATGAGCCTTAAGGAAGAAAACATTCAGATTGGATTAATCAGTAATTGCTTTTCAGAAGAGGCAAAGGTTATTAAAAAAAGTATTTTATATCCATATTTTGATGTTCCGCTTCTGTCCTATGATGAGGGATTACAGAAACCAGACTTGGAAATTTTTCAAAGATGTCTGGAGAGACTGCAAGTGTTGCCACAGGAATGTTTGTATGTAGGGGATGGTGGAAGCTTTGAATTGGAAGCAGCAGAAAAAATGGGAATGAAGGCAGTCCAGGCTACCTGGTATTTAAGAGAAAATTCTTTGCAGCCATCTAAAAGAAAACCCGAGTTTCAGCAAATAGAGAGGCCGCTGGACCTTTTAAAATTACTTTAATATTGGCACTCTGTGAACCCAAGGAGTGCCAATACATTTAAAATTTACTGTATTTTTCTATATATTCTTCTGCCTCTTCCACAGAAAGAGAAAAACTGTTCATTAATTTTTCCAGAAGCTGTTCTTTTGGAAGTTGCAGCTCTGAGAAGGTACGGATTATCTCACAAATGCCAGTTTTGATACCGTCTTGCATTCCTGCTTCGTGTCCTTTTTTCCAGGAATCTTCTTTTAAGAATTCCCGAAATTCATTTTCGTCATATTCTGTTAAGATCATATCTATCACCTCAGCCTTGTTTTTACGTAGTATCTCAGACAGGATATTTTTTGAAATGCAATCTTCCACTGCAGTTTCTACCGCTTCTTGAAATGGAAGTCCTATAGAGATTTTGCTGCGGATTGTGTGAATAAACAGGGCATATTCTTTTAAAATGCGGCATTTTTCCATGAGCTCCTGATTATGCCCAAAATTGATATTCAGTAGAAGGGCAGTGCATTCTAAAGCAGGTTGCAGCCCTTTTCCATTCTGAATGAATAAGTCACTGAGTAGAATCTCCTTACGTTCCGGTTCTTCCATGGAACCATTGTAAAATACCAGATATACTGGGAAAGGAATCCTGAGGGGAGAATCCGTATAAAGCTTTTGCTTCATAGGTTCAATGTAATTCCGGTACATGGCAGAAAAATAAAAGAGACCACGTAGGGGAAGGTTGGGACTGTAGGTGCTTTGATGTTCATAAAGATTCATGATATCATCAATCATAAAAGATAAGTCGTTTTTCATCCCCATATAGACTACGTCATCAATGGTTGTAATAACTAAGTCATCAGGATTGCTGTAATGACTGTCATTGATGGCATTATAAAGCTGCAGCAAATTTTCCTTGTCATTGAAAATAAAACGGAACAGTCTGTCTTTATACTTACGATTTAAATAATAATGCTCCAAATAAGTTCCTCCCTTATTTTAACAAAGATATGATTTTGAGGCAACACAAAGAAAGGAGATTTAGTTCAAAGGCATCACCAACTTTCAGGATAAGATAAAAGGATTGTTTGACGAGATGTCAAGAATTTAAGAGTATTCATAGAAAAATAGAATTTACGTTTCCAGTATACCAAAATATAGAAGAAAATCAAGAGGAAAAGTTCTTGTTCAGGGAATTGTTTTTCTGTATAATAAATTCGTATAAAAATGTATACAAAAGAAACTGGAGGTGGGCCATGAATACACAATTTATAAAAGGGCTTTCTATAGATTGGAATAGGATTGCCCCCTATAGCTATCTGAGAGAAATTGAGGCTTTGCATGACTTGAAAAATCTGGAATTTACCAGCCCTATCACTTTTTTTGTGGGGGAGAATGGCAGTGGAAAGTCTACTTTGCTGGAAGCCATTGCCATAGCAGCGGGATTTAATCCGGAAGGGGGAAGCAGTTACCAGATTATGGAGCTTTATATGAACAAACGCAAACAACTGTTGGAATGGTTATTATAATCCTAATAAATAGCAAATATAAAATCGTTGGAAAGGACTGCTGTTTTTCAGCAGTTTTTTTCTGTAAATTCTATAAACACTTCGTAAATCACGCAGTTGTTTTTTATCTGGTTTGTCCTGTCCAAAGGTGAAAGCTTCAATCATTTGATAGAACTCCAGAAAGATTTTTTTCTCTTTTTCTGGAAGGTTTTCCCTAAATATCTGGAAAAACTTTTGATCTGAAAGTCCTTTAGAAGAGATTCCATAAAGGCGTTCCCAAAGTCTTAGCAGATTTCTGAAAATAGTTTGGAAGCAATCATAAGAAGAAACGGCAAAGTAGCCGAGATGCTTCTTAAAACAAAGGGTGCGCCAAAGAAGAAGTGCAGCAAAAAGCAGAACAGTTCCTATGATGAAAAGAAAAAGTGTACGCAGTATAGATAGGAAAGCTGTTGCAAAGGAGGCAAATGGAGATTGTTCAGAAGAGATTTCTTCTTCCTTCATTTCTTCTTTGGAAAAGGAGGTGATATTCTCTTTTTCTGAATCTTTAGTAGGTGTTTTTTGAGAAGTTTCCGGTGCTTTCTCCATTGGTTCAGATGCAGGTTGGTTTGGAGAAACCTCTTCCTGATTTTCAGGAAGAGAAGCTGTTATATCAGAAGCAGCAGGGGTAACTTCAACGGGAATCCATCCGCCTTTTCCAACATAAATCTCTGTCCAAGCGTGAGCAGAAGCATCGGTAACCTGGCAGGAATATTGACCGTTTGAATCTGATTTTAAATTCTGAGGACGAATGACATAGCCACTGACATAACGTGCAGGGATTCCATACATGCGAAATAGAAGGGTACCTGCAGTGGCAAAATGAACACAGAAGCCTTGGTGTTGACGGAATAGAAAATCCTCTACAAATTCGTTACCAAAAGGAAGGGGCTCTAAAGTCAGGCTGTAAGAGGCATGTTCCCATAGAAATTTTTGGATTTCCTGGGCAGCATCCTGAATTTGGGACACAGAAGGTTGTTCTTCCATAGATTGGAACACAGGAAGCCTCTGGATTTCTGTAAACAGAGAGGAAAGTTTATCCTTTGGAAAATCCAAATAGTGTTTTTTTACATAAGAACGGTAGAGTTTTTCAATGGTAACTTTTTTGGAAGAAAGAGCAGGATTTTCCAGTATTTCGACATCAGATAGAGCAAGAGGCATTCCAGAGAAACTTACCGATTTTGAAAAAGAGTGTTTCAGTTCATTAGATTCTCCGGTTTCAAGATGATTGGGAATCTCAACACCCCAGGGAAGATAGCTGTAGGCGGGAGAAAAAGCAGGAGAAAGGGTCATTTTGTACAGAGGGCGATTCTGCTTTTTCGCAGCATCAAAGGGAATATTGTATAGTAATGAGGTATTATCCTCTGAAATCCGTTTATTAGAGCGCAGGAAATCCGTCCATTGCTGATCCTCTGAAGCCTTCCACTGAGTCCCAGAATAGGTTTTTCCCACAAATCCTCTTAAATATACCGATTCTGTTGGAACGGAATCAGAGGAAAAGAAAAACATGGTTTCATTGCTGTGAGTAGGAGCAGTATTACTTAAAGATTCTCTGGAATGTACCTGCTCTTTTTTATTTAGATGAGCAGTATTTTCGCTGGTAGAAGTTTGTTCAAACAAGGTTTTGCACAGCTCGTTTACTTTTGTATAAAGGGGCTTTCTCCACTGAAAAAGACCTGGTGAAACTACAGGAACTAAGAAGGTGGCACACAAAAAATAAAGAAAAAGTATACAGCAGAAATTTGCCAGTGTTAAGACACCTGGAGCTGGATTATGCTTCAAAATATTCCAAAATAAGAAAGCAGCCAGAAGAAAACCAAGAGAAATAAAAGTAGGATTTACATTGAGAAAAAAATCCACAGATGGAGGAAAAATAAGCAAAAGAAGAATGAAAAACGTCTTTTTGGTTGTTGTGGCAAGGTAGAAAAGCAGCAAAAAAACACCCACTGCTGCTGGGAAAAACAGATGGTAATCTTCTCCTTTATAAACATAGGACGGAAATAAGGATAATTCATAACTGTATTCTAAAAGCTCGTTTAGATTTCCCAGAAAAGCCTGGATTTCCAGGAGAAAATCCTCGCGCTTCAGGTAGAAAAGAAAACCGCCCAAGACACAAAAAATAAGCAAAATTTTTCTTCTATGTTTTGGTTTCGGAAGACCATGTATCATGGCAAAAAAGAGAGACATTACAAGAGGCCATGGCGCAAAGGTCAGAAAATTCCAGGAAGAGGAGAGCGTCAATAGGAAAGAAAGAAGAAATCCAAAAGAAGCAGAAGAAAACAGAAAAAAACGGCACAGAAACAAAACTGCATTCTGAGTGGCAGAAGAAGGGGGTGCTGTTTTATACTGTATGGAAACTAAAGATGGTTTTTCTTTTTTCATAGAGTGTCCTCCCTTTTTATACAGGAATAGTCATTTCATTTGTGAAGGGACAAGGGCTTTGGGTGTCGAAACAAAGAGTTAAATCTGTACACAGAAGCAGGCGAGTACAGTAGGTATCCCCTGGATATTCTTCTGTATAAAAGTCATATAAATCTTTGCCAGCTTCATATAAATTTTCATGAAGCAGAGCATACATGCAGATGGTAAGTTCCTCTTCTGTACGTATGGAATAGCGTACTAGATGCTGCTCTTTTGTATCAAACCAGATAACAAAGTGACTGCATTTCACTTCTAAAAGAGAGAAGCTAAGAGATACTGTAAATTCCAGAAAGCGGCTGAATTGTTGAGCGGAATTTTTCTGGTGAATACTTTGAAGCTGGAGAAAAATAAGAACCGGAAAACCCTCTGGTTTTCCCAAATCACGCACTAAGATTTTTCCGGTTCTGGCACTTGATTTCCAATGAATCTGCCGTATTTTGTCTCCAGGCAGAAATTCTCGGATTTCATTAGTGGGAAGAAAAGAACCTCCTGGAAGTATTTCTTCAAATCCCTGGCTTTCGGCAGCAAAATACCGAGTAGTTTCTTTTACCTGGACATCCAGAGGAACGGCTGTTGGATAAAAAAGTGCCTGGCAATTAAAAGTGCCTGGAAGAGGAAAGCACAACAAGGAAAAAGGACTGTGAAGCCGCAGATTTTTTCCTACAATTTGAAATTTACCATATAGCTCACTAGTAATTTCCCCAGAAACAGGACTAGTCTTTTTCCCAGAAACGCAGAAGTGCAGAACACTAGATTGAACTAAGTTTTTTTCAGCGTCTAAAAGGTGTAGATCCATAGAAAGTCCGGAGATAGGAAAAATCCCTGTGTTTTTTACCAGGATTGTAAAGGGGTAGGTGTTTTTTTGAAAGGTTTCTGCCAGTACCTCTGGAAAGTGGAGCCTTAAATGAGAAGCAGCATAAAGAAAATGTCCAACACCAAAGACTATACCAAGAAGCAAAAGCAGCAGCAGAGCGCAGGCAGCCACACTTTTATAAAGAATGGTTACATAAAGTAGCACAATAAAAAAACACACAGAAAATAAAAAAGAAATCATATTACGAGTCTCCTTTGTAATGCTTCCGTACAGAAGGAACAAGAGTGCTTTTGGAAATATCTTCCAATACACAGCGGCTATCCACATGACTGATTCTGGCTTTAGCATTGAGGCAGAGCCTGTGAAGACATACATCTTGAAAAATTCTCTGTACATCCTCTGGTGTTACATAGTTTCTTCCAGCCAGATAAGCACCTGCCTGGGCCATACGCGTAAGTGCCAAGGTTCCCCTTGGACTGATACCAAGTTCTACCATAGGGTGAATCCTGGTAGTCTGCACCAGGCTGCAGATATATTGGTAAATACGGTCGTGAATGAAAATATGACGGCACTCTTCCTGAAGAAGCAGAAGCTGACTGGCTTCTAATATGGGCTGCAGGGTTTCTAGGGGATTGCTGGCAACCCGTCCTTTTAAAATGGCAATCTCTTCCTCCATATCTGGATATCCAAGGCTGAGACAAATGGCAAAACGATCTAACTGGGACTGGGGAAGCAGTTGTGTTCCAGCAGAACCAGTGGGATTCTGGGTAGCAATAACAATAAACGGCTTTGGAAGAGCATGTGTTGTGCCATCTACACTTACCTGCCCTTCTTCCATAACTTCCAAGAGTGCAGACTGAGTTTTGGGAGAAGTACGATTGATTTCATCTCCAAGAAAGAGATTACACATTACAGCACCTGGTTGATAATAAAATTTATTCGTTTCTTTCCGATACATGGTAAATCCAGTTAAATCTGCAGGCAAAACATCAGGAGTAAAGGTAAGTCGTTTTTCTCTTAAATTCAAAACTTTGGAAAAAGCAAGAGCCATGGTTGTTTTTCCAACACCTGGAATATCTTCCAGAAGTATATGACCAGAACTTAAAATCGCCATCATAACTTTTTCAATGCAATCTTGTTTACCAATCACTGCTTTTTGAACTTCTTCTATCACTTGATGAGCAAGCTGACTGTGATGATTCATACGTCCCTCCTAAGATGAGTGAAAAATTAGAAAATAAAAATAGTAATATAAAATATTCTGAAATCATTATAGTATAAAACCAAAAAATATGTCAATGTAAATATGTGCTTTTGTTGTGATAAAGAAAAGGGCATGGTACAATAACAGGGCAAAAAAAGTGCATGGAATTAAAAAAAGAAATTTTGTACTTTAAATCGTTGAATTGTTATTGACAAATTACTACACGCAAGATATGATTAGCCTGAATTAAGGAGGATAAAACCATGATTTTAGTGTTAAAGCGAGACGCAGATGAGAGAAAAGTAGAAGAATTAAAACAACAGCTTATAAAACAAGGTTTGAAATTACATTTGTCAGAAGGTCTGAATACTTCTCTTATCGGTCTTATTGGAGATACAACAGAAGTAAGTGAAGATTGGCTTAGTGCCTTAGACGTTATTGAGTCTGTAAAACGTATTAAAGAGCCCTATAAAAAAGCAAGCAAAAATATGCATCCTTTGCCTTCTGTTTTTGATATTCAAGGAAGAAAAGTAGGAGGAGAGCATTTCCAGGTTATAGCAGGTCCTTGTTCTATAGAAACCAGAGAACAGATGACAGAGGTTGCAGGACAGGTAAAACAGGCGGGAGCCGGATTTTTAAGAGGTGGAGCTTTCAAACCAAGGACATCTCCTTACGCGTTCCAAGGGTTGGGAGACGAAGGTCTAAAGATGCTTTTGGAGGCAAAAAAAGCCACAGGACTTCCTATTGTAACTGAGATTATGAGTGCAGAACATCTGCCTTTATTTGAAGATGTAGATGTGATTCAGGTGGGAACCAGAAATATGCAGAATTTTCAGCTGCTAAAAGAATTAGGAAAAATCAGAAAGCCGATTCTTTTAAAAAGGGGTATGGCAAATACATTGGAAGAACTGCTGATGAGTGCAGAGTACATTATGGCAGGGGGCAATGAACAGGTCATTCTCTGCGAACGAGGAATCCGTACTTTTGAAAACTCTATGAGGAATACGTTGGATATTTCAGCAATTCCTATGCTGAAGTCTAAAACCCATCTTCCGGTAATTGTAGATCCAAGTCATGCAGCTGGAATCCGTTTTATGGTGGAACCTCTGACTATGGCAGCGATTGCAGCAGGAGCAGATGGTGTTATGATAGAAGTACACAACAATCCTGAAAAAGCTTTATGTGATGGAAAACAGTCCTTGAAACCAGAAACGTTTCAGGAACTTATGGTAAAGGTAAAGAAAACAACTGCGTTTTTTGGAAAGAAAATGTAAAGATTGGAGATATAGATATGAAATCTCTTGTTTTAGCGGAAAAACCTTCTGTGGCCAGAGATATTGCAAGAGTATTAAATTGCAGTAAAAAGTTAAATGGAGCCATAGAAGGGGAAAAATATGTGGTGACTTGGGCTCTTGGGCATCTGGTTACCTTAGCAGACCCAGAGGAATATAGCCAGAAATACAAAGAATGGAAGATGGAGGATCTTCCTATGTTGCCAGAACAAATGGAGTTAGTAGTAATCCGCCAGACGAGCAAACAGTATCAGGCAGTGAAAGCTCAACTTTACCGCAAAGATGTAGGAACCATTATTATTGCTACTGATGCAGGGCGGGAAGGAGAGTTAGTAGCACGTTGGATTCTGGAAAAATCAAACTGTAAAAAACCGATCAAACGTCTTTGGATTTCTTCTGTAACAGATAAAGCTATTAGGGAAGGTTTTTCTCATTTAAGGGATGGAAGAGATTACAATTCGCTGTATGATGCAGCAGTATCTCGCGCAGAAGCAGACTGGCTGGTTGGGATTAATGCTACCAGAGCTCTGACCTGTAAGTACAATGCCCAGTTGTCTTGCGGAAGGGTACAGACACCAACCTTAGCTATGATTGCAGCCAGAGAAGAGGAAATACGGAATTTTAAACCAGAGGAATATTATGGATTTACGATCTGGGCAGGAGAAAACCGCTGGATTTGGCAAGATAAAAAAAGTGGAAGTACCCGTTCTTTTCATAAGGAGCGCATGGAATCTGTAAAGGCGGCAGCAGAAAATGGTATTCTTACGGTTGTATCCGTAGAGAAAAGTAGGAAAACAACCATGTCTCCAGGACTTTACGATTTGACAGAACTTCAAAGAGATGCCAATAGGAAATTTGGATTTTCTGCAAAAGAAACGTTGAATATTATGCAGCGGTTATATGAGAATCATAAGGTACTTACTTACCCAAGAACAGATTCTAGATTTATTGGGACGGATGTAGTTCCTACGATAAAAGAACGTTTAAAATCCTGTGCAGTAGGACCTTATCGAAAAATTGCAGGGGCATTATCCATGAAGCCTGTAAAAGTAAATAAATCTTTTGTAGATGATAAGAAGGTCAGTGACCATCATGCAATTATTCCAACGGAGCAGTTTGTACAGCTGGAACGCATGACAAACGAGGAACGGAAAATTTATGATTTAGTAGTAAGAAGATTTTTCAGTGTTTTGTATCCGCCTTTTGAATATGAGCAGATTCTTATGACAGGGGAAGCAGGCAACGAAATTTTTACTGCAAAAGGTAAAGTTGTTAAGAGTCAGGGGTGGAAAGAGGTCTACGAGGGAGAAACTGAGGAACAGGAAGAAGAGTTCCAGAACCTTTCTGATACAGAAAAAGGAGCACATCTAAAAATTAAGCGTGGGGAAATGACCCAGGGGAAAACGAAACCGTCAGCACCATTTTGTGAAGCTAGCCTGTTGTCTGCCATGGAAAATCCGGTAAAATATATGGAAACCAAAGATGCGCAGGCAGCAAAGACTTTAGGTGAGACTGGTGGACTTGGAACAGTAGCTACCAGAGCAGATATCATTGAGAAGTTATTCAGTACCTTTTTGATGGAAAAGCGTGGACAGGAAATTCATATTACATCAAAGGCAAAACAGCTTTTAGAGTTGGTACCAGAAGATTTGAAAAAACCAGAGCTTACTGCTGACTGGGAAATGAAGTTGTCTAAAATCGCGGAAGGCAAATTGAAAAAAAATGTATTTTTAGGTGAAATCCGTGATTATACAAAGGAACTGATTCAGGAAATTAAAGTAGGGGAAGGAACCTTCCGGCACGAAAATCTTACGAATACCAAATGTCCAGTATGCGGAAAGAGAATGCTGGCAGTGAACGGTAAAAACAGCAAAATGTTGGTGTGCCAGGACCGAGAGTGCGGACACCGAGAGACTATTTCCCGAGTGACCAATGCCAGATGTCCAAACTGCCATAGAAAAATGGAATTGTATGTAAAGGGAAAGGAAGATACTTTTATTTGCCAGACTTGTGGATATAAGGAAAAGCTTTCCAGCTTTCAGCAAAGACGGGCAAAAGAAGGGGCTGGTGTCAGCAAAAAAGATGTTCAGCGCTATTTGAACAAGCAGAAAAAAGAAGCCAGCCAACCAGTGAATAATGCTTTTGCAGATGCATTGGCAAGATTAAATTTAAAAGAATAACAATGAGAACGTCTTTATGAATTTTTTAGGAAAAGAATCTTGCCACAAGACGGTTTCTTGTGTTACTATGGTGTAGTGCTAAAGTAATAAAAGAAAAGGGGGAATTCCAAATGTCCGAATTTAATATGAATGTTACTCCGGAAATCGAAAATCTTACAGAAGTGTGTAAGGAACATAGTAAAATCGATTCGTCTTTGTATGGAAAGTATGACGTGAAAAGGGGACTTAGAGATTTAAATGGAAAAGGTGTCCTGGCAGGTCTTACACAGATTTCCAATATTGTATCTAAAAAAGTGGTGGACGGGAAAGAAATCCCCTGTGAAGGTGAATTGTATTACCGTGGAATTAATATTGAGGATTTGACAGATGGTTTTTTGAAGGAGCAGAGATTTGGGTTTGAAGAGGCTACCTATTTATTATTATTTGGAACATTGCCAACACCAGGAGAATTAGAAGCGTTTTCAGCTATTTTGGCTTCTCAGCGGCAGCTGCCTACAAATTTTGTAAGAGATGTTATTATGAAAGCGCCCAGCAGAGATATGATGAATACCCTTTCCAGAAGTGTTCTGACCCTCTATTCTTATGATGATCGCGCGGATGATGTCTCCCTTCCCAATGTTCTGCGTCAGTGTATGCAGCTGATCAGCCTGTGCCCGATGCTCACGATTTACGGCTATCAGGCCTACAGCCATTATCACGACGGAAACAGCCTTTATATCCATCAGCCTCTGACGGAAGGAAGCATGGCAGAGAATATTCTACATATTCTGCGCCCTGACAGTTCCTACACGCCTTTGGAAGCCAAGATTCTGGATATCTGCATGATTCTCCATATGGAGCATGGCGGAGGCAATAACTCCTCTTTCACCACGCATGTGGTTACCTCTTCCCTGACAGACACTTATTCCGTCATGGCAGCCGCCATCGGTTCACTGAAGGGGCCTCGACATGGCGGAGCCAATATTAAGGTAATCCAGATGTTTGAGGATATGAAAGAAGAGGTCAAGGACTGGAAAGATGAAGAGGAAGTCGCCAATTATCTGCAGCGCCTGCTCAATCGGGATGCCTTCGATCATGCCGGCCTGATCTACGGCGTGGGCCATGCGGTTTATTCCAAATCCGACCCGAGAGCCATCGTTTTAAAATCTTTTGTGGAGCG
>ENA-ORMO01001147-ORMO01001147.1-human-gut-metagenome-genome-assembly--contig:-NODE-1147-length-31091-cov-3.608745_pt1 | contig 31091 bp, 25 predicted proteins | sample MGYA00242106_ERZ509001 | MGnify/ENA primary metagenome ERZ509001 (study PRJEB26280, sample SAMEA2338736) | human gut metagenome | biome: human gut; feature: human-associated habitat; material: faeces...
GGCCTTTTAAATTAGGGGTAGTAATGGAGCCGTTTTTATCGGTGATGGTAAGTTTGTATTCTGTGGACGTATTGCTTGCAACCGTGATTGTCGGGCTAATACCGTCCGCACCATCAACTCCGGGATCACCTTTAGGGCCCGTCTCTCCTTGCTCTCCCTTTGGCCCTACCGGGCCCTGTGCGCCGTCTGCTCCATCCTGACCAGCGGGGCCTGTGTCGCCTTTCGGGCCCTGCGGCCCAGTCTCGCCCGAATCGCCCTTAGGGCCTTGGATACCTTGCTCTCCCCTTGGCCCGGCAGGGCCAATTAATCCTTGTGGGCCCGGTTCTCCCTTTTCCCCTTTGATACTGCCGATATTTTTCCATATGTTTGTCTCTGTGTCCCATAGATAAATCACATTTGACGCCTGTGTTCCTACGGCCCATGCATCGCCCGCCGCGCCGGTTGGATGGTCAGATTGCAAAGCTGCAAGATTGGCATATAAGCCGAGCACTGTAAAACTCGTACCATTCTTTCCAGCAGGGCCTTGCGGGCCAACGTCACCTTTATCACCTTTGGGGCCTTGAATACCTTGTTCGCCTCTTGGCCCTTGAGGGCCAGGATCGCCCCTTGGCCCCTGCGGACCGGTTGCGCCAACGTCACCCTTATCCCCTTTATCACCCTTTAACCCCGGAACTCCTTGGTCACCCTTAGGGCCAATAGGGCCGATGTCTCCTTTGGGGCCTTGGGAGCCGGGTAATCCCTGCGGGCCGCGTTCGCCTGGCGGCCCCGCCGGTCCGGTTTCTCCCTGCTGGCCAGCAGGGCCTCTGGGGCCAACTGATCCGGTTTCCCCTTTTTCACCTTTGAATTCCCCAGCTGCAATGCCGTCTTTTAATTCCTGCAAGGCAGTATCCGCAGAAGAAGCGAATTCCTGTGCTTTTCCCGCGCTGGTTGCCGCCGCATCTTTTGCCTCTTCCGCGCTTTGGGCATAACCTGCAATCTCAGCTTTGTCGGCCATAGCAATTTGCAGTGCAGTAAATTCATTGGTGGATTCTACTGCGGAGTCGGAACAGATTGCCTCCTCCACCTCAATCAAAAAGTGTGGTGTGCCGAGCGTCTCACCGTTTGGCCCGCAGAGGGTAATCATGCACTCTACGCCGCCCGCTGCCGCGATGCTCTGCGACGTCACCTGATATTCCACGCCATGCTCTGTCACAACGCAATCATTAAAAATGATGCTTCCATCTGGTTTCTTTGCGCGAAACGTCGCAGAGGTAATGCCTTCCATACCGTAAGGAAATGCGCCTGAAAAAAGTTGGATGGCAATGCGTTGCGATTTTATGTCGCCCTGCCTCATGTGCAAAGTTTTTTGTATGCCATCCTTTTTGATATCCAATGTAAATTGATGTCTTATTTCCTGCAATTTGATCACCTCTCTATCTATTTCTGAGCATAACAAAAGTGGAGGAATTTCTCCCCCCACTTTGCAGATCATCTTATTTATTTTTCAATCCAATTCCGGAAGTCCTTCATCGTATATAGCTTCCCAACCGGTGTGCGCAGCTGCATCAACTCCTGCCTGATCTTTCGCATGCCCTCCACATCCCCGGCATCGTGGTATTTTATGTATTTCTTTTTGTATGCGCGGGTGATTGCGGATTTTACATTTCCTTTCTGATCTTTCATCTCATCGCGGGAGGCGCAGGCTTTCATCATGCGGTCAATTTTCTCCTGCGTCGCCTCTGCTCCATCATCTTGGAGAATCGAAGCGATTTCCGGCGCCGCGCCGTTCGTCGCCGCACGGTGGGCAATTGCTTCGCCGATGGATACGCCCTCCTCCTGGCTTTCCTCGTTGGCGTCCTGCTGCCAACCCTCCAGCTCATATTCCGATACGGCAGCCTTGGCGGCGGATCCGGCAAATTCGAAAGCGTCTTTGACTGCCTTCACTTTCTGCGCGTCGCTCATGTCTCCGTATTCCTCGGATGCGATGATCTCTCCAATTGTGCTGTAAGCGGTTTGGCCGCGCACGGTAGCAAAGAGGGTGTATTCATCTCCGGTGAGATTGATTTTTTCGCCGTTTACAGTGATGTATTTCGCCGCGTAGCCCGGCAGCACGCCGCTTTCGCCGGTCGCTTCATAGAGGCGTTTGAGTTCCTGCTCCATGTCGGAGGTTTTTACTTCGGAGAACCATCCGGGCGAGAGGAAGTTTTCAAAGGCTCGCACCGCTATGTTCTGCGTTTTATCCTCCCGACCCCATTCGTCTATGTAGGGCTGGTTGAGGTAAGAAAGGAAGGGAATTTTGTTGAAGAGCTTTTGGTAGGCACGCTGCATAGATTCTGGAATCCAACTGTTTTTGTCAATGTATGTCCGTCTACGGGTGGGGTCTACGCTACGCGCGGTTTGTCCAGAAACTGCTGGGATCGCCTGCAAAAAATAACTGGTCAAAACTTCTTGTACCATTGCAGTAAGTTTGTTGTCTGAGAACGAAACCGCATTGATCGTGTCATTCAATCCATCCAGCATAGAGAGGTTAAACATCGGTTCTGCGATATTGGCAAGCGCATCAATAATTGCGCGGGAAGGTATGTCCTCATACTCTCCTTTTAGGGCAGCCATCAGTTCCACGCCAATGAAGAAAGGAATTGCAGCTGGTGCCATCCAGTCAATCGTGTAGGTGAATCCTCCGATTTGCAAAGCATATTCTTGCCGCCCTTGAAGCTTCTCGAGTTCGTCCTCCTTGTCGTCTCCAAATCCTCCTGACACCCATCCCAAGCCACAAAGCATTGCACCGAGAGCTGTAAGCCCCGTGCCTGTCAATCCAGCCGCTAATCCGTCGATGTACTGTGAGGCTGTAATTTCTCCCCGCTTAAGTTGCGCACTCCCGCGGCTTAAAGTGTATAGCAAACCGGCCGGACTGTATTCCGCACCACGCTTTAAAACGTTGATCGGTGTTTTTTTGTAGGGGAGCACGCCTTCTACGAGTACGTTCATATATGGATTTGTGTTGGAAGCTCTTTGAATGGCACTAGCCATTGGTGAAGCGTCACGGAACGTCGCTTTTTGCGCCTGCTCTACTGCATAAATGCGCGCCTTACTCAACTGTTCCTCGCTGATTTCAGAGAGATCGATTTTGTTTGCCTGCAAATATTGTGCAAGGTGGCTCTCGTAATGGCTCTTCAGGAACCATCCGTCTTCCAGTTCCATGAGCTCAAAATTTTTCTTTCGAAATTGTTCCAGCGTTTTGTTTTTAAAAATCGTTCTTTGATCGCGAATCGCGTCGGCTGGATTCATTTTCCCACCCGACTTAATAATATCTTGCATTTTCGAAAAATCCTGCTTTGCAAAATCCCGGTATTCCTGCTTCACTCCGACTGCCTTTGTCCGCTCGCCATCATGAACAGTCATGGCCTCAATTCCCGCTCCAACTGCATCTTTCAGGCGCACAACTGGCGCGAACACCGCATTCCCCAGAATGTTTCGAATGTGTGTTTTCACGTTCCCGAGCATCGAAAGGTAGCGCCATGCATTCCATTTGTCAATCCAGGTCGGCGGCAGCTGATCTGCGATATCTCGGTAAAGCTCCATCTGAGCGGCGTCAATTTCTTCCTGTGTTTGAGCGGTTACGAGGTTCTCCGCGAGTTTTTCGTTGAGCGTCACTTTGGCAAAAGCTTTGCCCTTGAACCGCTTGATCAAGTCTTTATTTATCGTATCCACCGTGCGCTGCGCATAGACGAGCTGCCCGGCTCCTCCCATCTTTTTCAGCATGGAGAGCGCCTGCACGCTCTGGCCCATTCGCGTTCCGATCTCAGAGATTTCCGCTATCAGGCGCATGACTTCGGCCTTATCTCCGTTCTCTGCCGCTGTGCGCAGCAGATATTCTCCAAGGGCGATATCTTTTTTGTCTGGCATTTTATCGCCGTCCACAATGGAGTTCCAATGCTTCCATCCGCCTTCTATGCCGTTTTTTCTCAGGATTTCTTTTGCCGCATCCTGCGCCTGCTTGTCGGAGATCACTGTGTAGGACATTGCTTCCTTTACGATCTCGCCTTTCAAGTCCTCGGCCATTTCGTCCGTAATGGCATTCGATTCCATCACTGTCCGGACAAAAGTTCTTACTTTTTTATTTTTTGAAGTTTTCTTGGGCACCTTAATCTCACGGAACGGCTTAAATCCGGGTTTCATCGCTCCCCACTTGGAAAGCATCTCAGCATATTCCGGTGTGCCTTCCTCGGGGATTTTCAGCTGTAGGCGAGGCTGGTCTACTCCAAGTCTCCCCAAGCCTTCATCTCCTCGAGATGAAGTTTCATTCCATTGCTCTTCGCCTCGAATTCCTCCTCTCCGGCTTTTGGGTTCTCCCGTAGCTCTTTCTTCAGTGCGAAGAACTCCTTCTCGAATTCCAGCCATTCTTTGGCTGTCCACTGTGGTTCGGCTCCCTCTTTGTATTGCAGGCTCGTATCCTCGAAATTCTTCAGGGCTTCGAACATCTCCTGCTTCGTCATGCAAATCGCCTCCCTGATCCTGATTATATGGCGTCTTCTGAACATAATCAATACTTCCCTCAATCTCCGCTATATTTCTTTCAAAACGTTCGTTCTCTGTGCCCCAGTCGGTGATGGAGATGCTTCCCTTCGGATTTGCCGGTGATGAAAGCTTTCTGCCTTGCTGATCCAATGACTGCCGGTTGGCGGTGTTGCGCGCTTCGATTTCTCCGAATAAATTCCGGTACGCCTTTTCAGCCGCTTCATGAAAGCTTTTTGCTCCGCTCTGCGCGGTAGCCAGATCGATCACAAATTGCTCCCGCTGCTCCGGTGTTTGCATGTTCTGATAAGAAGGCAGCGTTTTAGCATAATCATATGCCCGGTTAAACAAATATCTTCCGGCAGCTTCTTTTCTTCCCCCTTTTCCAAATTCCTCGGTTCTTTGAATGATGTGCTGAATCTCATGCAGCATCACCTTTATCCGCTCTTTTGGTGATAGGTTCGGATTGTATTGAATTTTGTTCTCGTCCGCGATATATTTCCCCCTCTCTTTTAAAGATGTATCTGGCTCCATCGCTTCCACTCGAATCTCCCGCAGCTCTGGATACGCCTCATATAAATCATCGTGAAGCAAGAACTCTCCCAGCCTGTGGCTGCTTTCGTCGCCAAACCTCGCCTTGCTGTCGTCGATCTCAAACCGCCATTTTCCATCTGGCCCCTGATGCCAGCCGGTGCTGCGCCGGATCATTTCGCTTGGCTGCAATTCGCTCTCTTTTTCCTGCTTTGCGCGTTCAAGCGATGCCAAATTCGCAGTTTTGGCTTTTTCCCCGGCGAACATGTATTTAATATCCCCTTCGGAGGTATCGCTTTGCCTGCCGTTGCGTATACTGCTATCGGTAGAAGCTGCGCTGTTGACATCTTCATCAGCGTATGCTATTCTACCAATAGAGCCATAGTTGGTTACGGATAACGGCAATTGGAGCCTATTCTGAAGTAACCAACGATTGGCTCTATTTTTATCTGGATCAACATACAGGATATCGCTGCGGTCAATCAAGCTTTGCGCATTATCCTTGCCATATGCACTCGCAAGTTTCATAGAATCCATTTTGAATCCCCGTCCGCTCGTGGGGTATAGTTCAATAACCGCAAGCACCGGCTTTCCGTTTTCACCATAAACGTTGCCAAACATGGTAAGACGGCTATCTTTTTGAAGTGACTGCATGATGAGTACAGGATGTTCCAAAATATTGGGTACCTGCTTGATCACGCGATCCGTCATTTCAGGATGCTTTTCTTTGATTTTTATAATCTTGGAGCTATCCCACTCAATGCGGGTGTCCTTGACACCGATGCTTTTCAATGCTTCTGAGGTTGTGCCGACAGTGAAGTGTAATCTATGGTTCTTTTTATCCCACTGATCGTATTGCTGCTCAAAATTTGGGTTCAAGGAGTGCTTTGCTTTCCGTTTTCCAATCTGCTCCGCCCCAACTTCCTCACCGTTTTCCATCTTCACAGAAGCCTTCTCTTGCCCGGCGCTCTCAACCTCCGCAAAGCCGTCGGCGGTCTCCTGCGCGGCGGCATCATAATTTTCTTTTGCTTGATTAGCCGCTTCAAAAAACATCTGCCGAAGCGTCTTTATCTGATCGATATCCATCCCATCCGCAAAAACTTGCGCGGCATTGGTAACGCTGTGATTTTTGAAGTAGTCCGTAATTTTTTCAATCAGATGGTCAAACAAATCCACAATTGTTTGAAGGAAACTCTTCTGCTGCTGTACAGTTTTTCCGGAATCCGTTTTCAGCCAGTTAAGCAAGTCTTTTACGCTCTCCTCATCCGAGAAGAGCGCGGCGCAGGCATCGTTGAACATCTCATTCATAGCCTCAGATGCGCTTTCTTCCCCAAGATTTGTTGCGTACAGCATACGATAGCTTTCCACCAAATCGTCCAGTGAATCAAAACCACAAGTTTTTGAAAACCAGCTGAGCATGGTTTCCTGCAAATCCAGCATGCCTTTGGAGTTATATTCCCGAACGTACTCCGCTGTTTCATGGATCAAAGTTGCGATCTGATTATCTGCATCCTCTGAAATGATGATCCGCGAAAGAGCGTTTTCGAACGCGCCATTTGCATTCTTTTGGATTCTCTTCTGCAACTCCACGGTCATCCCAGTTTTTGCGGCGATGCCTTCATAAAGCACCGCCATCGCTTCATCCAGCTTCTCCCCGGTTTTATTGATAAATTGCCCGTTCCCGCGTGCTACAGGCTGCCGCTCCTGTTTTGCCTTAGCTGCCGCAGCGCGGTTTTGACCTGCAAAGTAGAGGAAAGAAAGCATTGATTGCGTCTCTTGCGGGAAATCAGCGAATTTCTCCATCGCTTTTTCCAAGCTCACACTGCCTTTATATCCCGCATCATAAAGCACATTGAAGGCCTTGGTATAGTTTTCAAGGCCAATGGAACCATTATAATTGCTTACAAAAGATTTTGCTTTATCGGTTGAAAATTGTTTTGCCATGCTGTAGAGTGCCCGCTCTTCGTTGTTGTCAAATTGCAAATCATCCAGTTTGGCAGTCTTTCCATCGGCAAGCTTTACGCTCACGCCGCCTTCTGTGCTCTCGATGCCTAACACTTTAACTGGCGTATCAGATCCTTGAACTTTGGCAGTGGGCAGCGTGGAATAACGCGGATTTGTTTCTTCCACAGGAACCGAATCTGCGCGCCGATTCGATTCCGCGTTTTCAACGGGTGAAACAGCTTTGTCCGGCTTGATGTATCCTTCGACCGCGGTGCTCGGCGCGTTTTGCGCTTCTGTTCCCATCTCCGCTGCTGCCCTCTCCTGCACGGGGGCAGGGGCCATTTGTGCCGCTTCATCAGGCGTTTCATTCTGCGTGGAGGCAGTTTCTTTCTCTGCCCGCTCTGCGTCCACTTTTTGCATGGCAAGCGCGCGAATCCGTTCGTCGGCCATTTTGGCGAGAGCAATTGTGCCGCTCGTATCCTCTTCGCTTGAAAATTTGTGATACGCCTCCCGTACTTCCTGCTCATTCGATGCGTTCTGGATCGCGTCGGAAGCAGCCTTGTCATACTGCACGGTGAAACGGCCGGCATCCTTGCTGCGCACCTTGTCCTTATTTACCATCTTGATGGCCGCCTGTCCGATATCACTGCTGGGGTCGAATTGCAGGGCGTTACGCAGACGCGCATCATACTGCCCGGATTGCAGGGCTTCGCTGCCGATTTGATTCATTTGGGCATTGTATGATACGGCGCTTTTCGTTGCGGTCCCGGCCCCAAACAAACCGCCGGTTAAAGCCCCTCCAACGCCGGCATTTGCAACCTGCTTTGCTGCATCCCAAAGTATCTGTTTGGTCGCCTCGCTATCGCTCATACCTTGATCCATATATGCCTGTTTTTCAAGCATAATGGAGGATTTATCTCGATTGATAACCCTGTCTGCTGCAATATCCAATATTTCTGTTGCGATTTCTTGTAGGCCCTCGTTCGCCGATTGTTTTAAAATATTGATCGGAATATCATACAGGGCCTTACCCGTAATCGGGCCTATCGTCTCCAGTCCTTTTATTCCCACCAATTCGCCCAGCGCTTCATTTGCTCCCTGCCAAGCGCCCGTTAAAACCGCTTTCCCAGATGTAGCGCCACGGTTGGAAGCGCCCATCGCCGAATCTGCGAATTTTGTGACGCCCTGTACCGCCGAAGATAATCGTGGTATTCCCGCGCCATATCCAATCAATCTGCTCATCACATTATCTCCAAGCGATAGAGCCTGATCATATGCCCAGTTTGGCAATTTGCTTTCGTGGCGTTCGTCAATATCCTCGGACACTTTGCCACGCACTGTTTTTAGCCAATTTTGACCTGCAAATTCCGGCGCGTTGGTATCGATAACCTTTTCGTTGCCATCAATGGCGTTTTCCATATGCTGTACAACACTCTCCAATGCCGCATCCGGAGCCGTCATCACATTCATCGGAAATGTTGCGAGCGTTGATATGATTGGATGCTCACCGGCATATGCTGACGCTTGGTTCTTCAACCCCTCTGTTACTTGCTGGTTTCTCGATTTCGTAAACTCTTCCAATAGATCTTGCGCATCCACACCGGTATCTTTAAGCTTTGTTTTCAACCGGTCAAGCGTTCGGCCGTATTGCTGCCGCAGATCAGTCGCCCTCTTTTGCGCCATAGACTGATTTGCAATTCCGGACGAACCGTAAGTAGAAAAAGTTGATCGTGCCTCCCCTCTGGTCAGGTCTTCGATTTCTTTCTTTAGATCATAAAGCTGCGCAAGCATATCCTGATTGTCTCTGTAATATGACTGCTTTCTTAATTGTTCCTCGTGTATTTTGAGTGCCCGCTCGCGGATTTCCCGCTGGTAATCAAGCGCGTGATTTCGCATACCAAGCTGCCGGGCGGCGTCAAAGCTCAGGTTGTCTTTTTGCAGCTCCGTCATCAAACCCATGTCTGCGTTTCGCCCTGTGGGCTGGCTGAGCGTCGAATACGAGGTAGGTGCGACAGTATTTGTGCTCGCACTTTTCTCTGCCCTCATGCGCTGTGCGCCCAAATTGCGCGCCGCCTCGAAAGACAATTCTTCTTCATCCTCATCTCGCTGGCTGAGAATGAGATTTTCGCGCGGATCGAAATAATTTTTGATCTTTTTGATACTCATTTTCTCTTCTGCCCCCCTTTATTTCAGCGGGAAAGTCCGGCTGCCTTGAAAATTAACCTTCTTGTAATATCGCACGCCGTTTTTCTCGGTGTATGTGACTTTTCCTTCCGCCAGCAATCGTTTTAATTCAGAATCATTGACCGGGCCATATCCAAGCGCCAAAATACTGCTCTGGTCATTTTTTACTGCGGTGGAAGAGGAACCGGAAGAGCTCTTCTGGCTTCCAGTGCTCCCCGCGCTGCTGCTCCCGCCAGAAAGCGATTTGTATTCGCTGTAGCAGCCATATTGACGGGAGAGGGTTTCTGCACTGGCCGGATCAAGGCCAAATCCGGCAATCACTTTGGCAAGCTCCTGCGGCTCATATCCCATATCCTGCTCATAATAATCCAGCCTGTCCTCATATTTTGAAAGATTGGTAGCTTTACTGCTGCTCCCCGAACTTCCGCTCTTCGCCGCGGCCGCTTTCTGTGCATTCAGCTGCGCATAGGAAAGTGCGAGGCTTTTTGCGTCCTGCTCCTTTTGGTAGGCGAATTGCTTCTCCCACTGTTGCCGCGCTAGGTCGTCCTGTGCCTTTTGATAAGCCATCTGTTCCAGCCAGTTTGCCTGCTGCTGCTCATCGTTTTGTTTGCCATAGTAGTAGGAACGGTCCTGCTGCCAGGCCGAAAGATCGTTGACGTATCTGTTGTATTCATCCGCTGACATGTCGTGATATTTGTTGTAGTAATAATTAAGGTCAGTGTAGTAGTCAGAAACCGTGTCGCGGTATTTGCCGTATTCGGATTCTTCCAGTCCCTGCAAAACGCCAAGTTGCTGGTACATGTCGTTCCCTTCATCCCTATAGCGGCCATAGGCGGCGTTATAGAGTTCCGGGATCACATTGTTTAACTGCCCGAGATACGCCTGATAGGCCTGATTTCCGGCCGTAGATGCGTAGGAATTCCCATAGCCTCCCGTAAGCGACGCAGCATTTGCCATGGTATCCATCATGGCCATCTGCCCCTGCTGCGTGTATTGATCCTTGTACTGCTGGTAAAGTGGGTCTGCGTTCATGTCATAGGAAAACTTCTCGCGGTTCGTCACCTTGTTCAGAAGATCCTGAATCTGCTGCGCATAGCTGCTCTGGTATTCTCCGGGTTTCGCCTGCTCCTTCTGCGCCAGCGCGGAGGCTGCCTGTTTGAGCGCATCGGATTGCGCATAGGTCGGTTTGCTGGATTCCAGCTGCGCCACCTTTTTTTGCGTTGCAGTTTGCGTCGCCTTCGGCGCAGATGGTGCCTTGGGGGCTGTGGCGGCGGTTGTTTTAGGCGTTGCTGTCGTCTTTTTTGTGCTGCCGGAAGAGCCGGGAATTGTAAGGGTATTCCCGGCATAGATCAGGTTCGGATTTTTAATATTGTTGGCCTTTGCCAGGGCGGATACTGTGGTTCCATAACGTGAAGCGATGCCGCTGAGCGTATCGCCTTTTTTGACTTTATAAGAAGTGGCCATTCGTATTTCCTCCTTTTATGGGTTGGGCTATGTGCTCGGCTTATAAATATACCAACTTGTCCAACGGATCGGATCCCAGTTGTAGTAGGATCGTATAGCAAATTTTTGTGCATTATGGCTTATTGCAATCTGAGATATCATCGGGTCGCTTCCTAAACTGTAAGGCACAACAGCAATAAAGGCCGCTTCCTGAAACGGTAGATTAGAAATTCCTTGTGCTGTATCATTCGATCCGATTGCATAAAATCCAGGCATCCGCGTTTTATTTAAGTCAGTTCCAGTTCCAAGTATGGTTGGCTGGGCGATATTCCAGTTGGATGCTCCGTTAATGTAGATTGGCCATGCGGTTTCAACAGCATTATCCCGCTCGGAAGCCTTGCCAAATGCGATGCCTTTTCCACCTTTTTTCAGGTGCATCGTGTAGGCAGCCGTCGGAACCGTTGAGCGCCAGATTGCCCCGGTGAAATAGTCGCCGACGGAAATTTCAATATCGTAGGAATATTCTGTCGATAGCCCGGAAACGATCACATAACTTCCGCTGGATATATTAGTGTATCCAGACCAGGCGCTATCCGTCGGTTTTTTGTAGCGGACACGTAGCGTGTAGCCATTTTTTCCATTGCAGCTCGCATATTTCGCTGTGGCCGCCGCGCGGAAATACGTCCCGTTGGAATCAGCCGCCCCCGCGCTGTTGCAGCGGTACACAGATGCGCCCGATACATACGGCGTAAAATAATCCGTCACGGAAATAGACGCGGTTTTTGTCATCGCCCGTCCGCGGGAATCTGTTACCTTCGCTGTGAATGTGATGGTTCCGGTCGTGTTCAAAAAGCCTGTTGTCATACTGGTTCCCGTTGTGCTGCTTCCCCCGCCGCTGATGCTATATGACCGTATGGTGCTGCTATAGCTTCCGGTCGCCCCGCTGATCGTCGCCGTCGCCTTGCTTTTTCCCTTCAGGTAGATGCCCCAAGCCGCGGGCACCTGGCCATCCACGCGGCTGATCCCAAAATTGAAGGAGGGCACAACGGAGGCAGGCACGGTTACAGTGAAGGTTTTGGATACAGCGCTTCCAATGTTCGTTGATCCGCTTTTTGTCTGTACCTTCACCGTGGCCGTCCCGCTCGTGGAATTGGGGATCGCGTTGATCCAGTTCATTGGAATCGTATAGGATGCGCTTGTTGCGGCGCCGGTTTGCTTATAGGAGTAGCCGCCCATAGACCAGGTAACGTCATGCGTGAAGGAGCTGCTGGCGCGGGAAATATTTACGGTGGCCGCGCTGCCTGCCGCTACGGATGCGGAAACGGAAGAAATCGAGGAAGCGCGCGGGATGGATACCAGCGACCAAGATTTCGAAATGCTTCCGCCGGAGCACCCTGTCCCGCTCGGCATGGAAAAGCTGCCGGAGACTGCCACCGTTTTGCTGCCGTCGCCGTTGTGGGCAATATCACCCGTCCACGTCGCAAGCGTGACGACCTTTCCATTTCGCATATCGATTGCGAGGTTCCTATTTACTCGCTGCACACCGTTTACACTAAGTTTTGCGTTATTTTTAGAGGCTGTCAGGCTATATGCCCCGCTTGAGGATCCATCCGGCCTGTAACAGGTAAGCGTCACTGTAACATTTGACGTATTGGCGGCAACGTTCCTTTTATGTTGTGTGCATTGCAGCCTTAGCGTATATTTTGAACCGTATGTACCGGTACATGTGGTAGTCCACGTTTCTGATGCTGCCATTATCCAGCCCTCCATTTCAGCCCTAATCCCGTTGGGGCCGTAATAAATTCAAAATATCCGCCGTTCGCGGCGTTTCCGATGGCTAGCCTGTCCATAATCTCCGCTTGGCTAATGTATAGCTTGTTGTAGCGGATATAGGCCACCTCCACGCCGTTTGCAAGGAAGGACATTTTTTCATTTGTAATGCGCACCGCGTAGGGGAGCATTTCGTCATTCTCTGTTTTTCCAATTTCAATGCCAACTTCTGAAAACCGAATATATGTGGACATGCTGTATTTATATTCGTCCAGCCGATCCTGCGCATTCTGATCTACCGTTTGCACCTCTGCCTTCGTCGCAAAGTTCATTTGAATATCCGTTGCCGTCTGTGTCAGTGTACTTACAACATATTCCAGCAGGGTTTTTGTTACTTCCTGTGTGACGGTATTCCCATCCTCATCCACGATGGTTTCCTCATAGGTGTAGGTGGTCGCCGCAGTCAACCGTTCGGCGAGGGATTGTAACATTTGATCTGTCTGTGCAAACTGCGTATTGTAGTCGAGTGCGATCTCCACAGCGTTTGAAATAATCTCCGCGCGTAGCTTCTCAAAATATTCCCGCTGTGTCTGCGTCAGCTCCACGATCTTTGCAGCTGCGTTGGCCCCATCCTCAAACTGAACGCGAGTGGACGGCGTGAAGTTATCCGTATCAAGGTTATTCAGCACATATTGCAGTTGCTCGTTCATCTGGTAGATATAGTTGATCATCTGCCTCTGTTCCATCGATAACTGCCCGGTTGCAGCCGGGATAGTAAGGTTATATAACGCCATCAAATTTCACTCCCTTGCTCGGTGATTTTAGAGATGGAATACAACTTAAAATCCCCCACGCCGGAAAATCGCAGGCGCAGATGCCCGCACCTGCGTACCGTGAAAGGGAGTGTAAAAATCCTGTTTGCCGCCGCCCGCAGGGATGCAACCGTTTTCCAGCCACTGCTAGAATCATACTGGATGGCCACCTTGAACTGCGCTTCTTGGGTTATCGATAGCCTCAGCTGAATTTTGGAGATATATTTAAAATCCGGCGTATCAATGCCAATATCTCCGGTCTCTGCATACCATGCAACCAGGCTCTCCAACTTATCCGGATTAGGCTCTGCGTTATCCAGAACAGAGGTTGTCCCGTTCACGGTGCATAAACGGTTATTTCCGTCCACAAAATATAACTCCTCCGCATAGCGTGCAAACCATTTGACCTGCGTGCCGTCCTCCCGATGCCACATGCCTTTGCCTGTATCGAGCGCAAAAAGGCTGTATTTACCGCTTGCATCACACATGGAGATATAATACTTATCCCCAATTGCCCCGGCCACAGCACCCGAATAGCGCACACTTCCGAGCGCCTGAGAAACGCTTACTGGCATTCCTCCGTCATAGGCGCACACACTGTCGCGGGATTTGTAGTAGAGCACTTCGTTGACCGCCACCAGGCTTTTTTCGCTGCCCTGCTGCACGCCACGGCATTGCACGTCCTTTACTTGAAAATTAGAAGGAACGGAGCCGTAGATCTTGTGAATTACGTCCTCTTTGAAGAACAACACATACCCCAGATGCGAGCATGCACCTGTAAAAAAACCGTCCGTGCCGATGGTGGCAGCGTAGCTGTCCGATCCAACGCCCATATAGCAACGCCAGTTGGTAGGATCGCCCAGCTTGCAGGCATAGATTTCGTGCCCGTCCTGCGAGCATCCCCACACACGGTTCTCACATTCAGTCACAAACGTCATATCCGGTATCTTTCGTTCCAGCGTCACAGCCCCATCCGCTGGCTTTTGTAGAGTTGTTTCGTCGATAATCCCTGTCACCGTGATGGAATCATCTGTACGCTCCCATATCACCATATCCGTGTTAAACTGCGTGTCTTTGCATCCGCTGAGGGTTACGCCATCATATTGCTTGAAATTTTTTCCGATACCAGTGGAAGTAATTTTCACATATGTGGTTGGAACCTGTACCCACATGCCGGATTGCGTGGAAAATTGCTTGAGTACATGCGGCTTATCTGATGTGTCAATCCAATAATCCTTGTTCTTCGGCTCATCCGGCGGTTCCGTTCCAGACGCCACATTTCCCAGCGCCTCCCCATCCCGACGAGTGAGCGTGAAGGAAACGTCCGTTACCGTTGTGAATTTCGCTCCCAAATTTCCGAATTCGCCGGTTGAGGTGTTGTAATACTTTTTATCAGGGAAAATGAGGATATATGCCCCCATCGAAACAATCTGTTTATCGTGCGTGTTAACTTGCCCTACATCCAGACCTTTGTAATAAAAGCGATCGCCATCCACCCAGCAAAGATTGTTTTTGCACACCAGCGCATGCGGCTCTTGGAAAGTCTGGATGATCCCCCGCCGACCGCGCGGGGAAAGTGTGGGGTAGGCCGCCGCCGTCAGGTTCTGCATGTCGTAAAACTCCGCAGCGTTCAGGCTCTGCGTGTGGTTGTAGCCCTGAAATTCCGTCAGCATATCGCGGGAGGCGGCAATCTCGCCAATCTGTGGGTAAAGCATGCTATTCCCTCTTTCTTATACTGTGCTGATGCTGTTTTGCTGCAACGGCATGTGTGTGCGATTATACCAGTCTGTGAAGGTCTGGTATGCTGTGTTGAAAACAATAGAACTGTTGTTGTACCGGGCTGTTTCCGCATTGTGCAAGTCAATTTGGCAGGCTAAATAATGCACATAAAGCTCGCTGTAAGGCTCCGGTGCGATCAACTGCACGCCCTGGCCAAGCTGCTCCTCGCTGTATCCGCCAAACTGCCGTTCCCCGCCACCCTCGTGCGTATCAATCACCTCGCGCTGGATCGTGCCGTCAATCCGCGACAGCCAGCGCACCTTGATATCCTCCGGGTAGGCGTTCGGCTTTAGTGCGTCAATCTCTTTGATTGCTTCATCTATGGTCAATTAGGACACCTCCTGATCGAAAAAAGGGGAGACGAAAACCCGCCTCCCCCTCACCGGCGCCAATTTAGCCGGCATTGGCTTCTATGAATGCATCCGCAATTTCCGCCTGTTCCTCGCTGTGCTGGATGATTTCAGCCACCGGCCTCGGCACCTCCACAAACTTTCCGCGTTGGATTAAGTACCTCCGGCCGTTCAGCCCGACGAACAGTGAATCATTCCACTTATCTACCGGATCCTTCGGAATTTTGATGGTCACCATTTCCTGCATGGGATCCTTGATTTCCGGCTCCTGCGGTTCCTGTCCCTCTTCGGCCTGCGTAACCACTTCGGGCTCCTGTGCCTGTGTTGCTGCCTTTGCCATGCGTATCCCTCCTTAGTTTGCTTCTGCTTCCTTGCTGTAGGAGGAGCAGGATTCAATGCGCACCATATACTCCTCCACCAGTCGTTTTGCCGTTTTAATACCCTTCCAGCCCACCGAGCTGCGCTGGTTGAGAGGGTCGGCGCCATAACCAAGCTGCTTGACAATGTGCTGCAATCCGCCGCCCTCAATCTCTGTCACGCCATAGGCGTCTGCGCCAAGCACCAACGTTGCGAACACCGCCAGTCCGCTTGGGCATCCGTCTCCCGTCCAGATTTTTGCCTCCGTGGTCTCTACAAAGCGGACGCCGCCAAGCTTCCCGATCTCTCCGTTGAAAATTTTATCTGCGTTGCTGTATTTGTTGATGTCCACCCATGCTTCCCCGGCGCCCATCATGATATCGTAGGCGACAAACGGATGCACAATTGCAACATAGCTTCCGTCGATCTTCTGCGCGTTCATGCTTTTCAGAAGCGCTGCCGCACGGAAAATCAGGTCAACTGTCACTTTGCAGGTGGCGTCCAGCGTCGCGCGGGTGGTCACGGGCGTCCCGTCTCCCTTCGGAGCATACATCACGTTAGTGCCGCCGCAGAGTTCGTTGCGTACAACCGTGTCCATCGTCGCGCCAGCCTGTGCGGCCAGCTTTTTGGTTGCTTCTACGACCGTGTTATCAATCGCAGTCAGCTGTAAAATATCCGACTGTTCGATGTAATCACCATATTGGCTAACCGTTGCAGTCATCGCAGAAACGTTAAGCTTGTTGCCTGCGGGCGTTACTCCTTCCGTGATTGGCGTCAGAGCCTTGGGCAAGGCTGAAAACTTCCGAAATTCGATGGTTTTACCCCCGTTTTTCGGAATCGGCCGTTTCTGGCCGAACTGGTCATGCACCAGTGCAGGCTCTGCCAACGTAATCAGCGTTTTATCGTAGAAGGTTTTCATTTCCGGCGACAGATCGTTGCCGGATCCATTGAGCAGCGTCGTTTGCGTGGCAAACCGCTGCAAATCAAGTGTAAACGTAGTCATAAGGTTTCCTCCCGTTCCGGCGCGTCAAAGGGGCTAAAAGGAGATCTTTTCCCCTCTCTCCACGCGCCTCAAAATTTCAAAGATATCGTCTTTCTGGAGCTTGTTGACGTCCGTCACCTGCCGGGAGGCGCTCTGCGCACCAGCCCCGTTCTCCGCAGGCCGTTTTGCGCGGGCGCGAACGCTGTTGGTCACTTTTTTAGCGGTCTCCTGCGCGGCGTATTGCATCGCGCCGCCGAGAATATCATCCTTATGGATCACTTCGTATGCCGTGCGCACATCCACGCCACTTTGCAGCAGGTCTGTAAAGGTCTTGTTGCGGGATTCCGTTTCAAAGTCAAAAGCAGGGTAAATTTGCTTTGCCTGCTCTGCCTGCTGCATCCAGCCGGCATAAACCCGGTTTGCCTGTTCTACCCGCTCGCGTTCCTCTTGAGCTTTGCGAAACGCTTCATTTTCCCGTTCAATCCGTTTCATTTCCTTAAGTTGCTCAACGGTTAGCCCTCGGCGTTCCGCCTCCTCCTCGTAGAAGGAGTTATCCTCCTCCACGGCGCGGGAAAGCGCCTCCACGTCGGTTGCGTCCACACCATACCGCCCGGAAAGCAGCTGCATGACAGGCTGTAGCTTTCCCACCTGTTCCTGTAGCGTTTTGAAGTCCCGGAAACGTCCGTCAATGATTCCTTGTACCCGCGCATCAAACGCCTCTTTGTAATCGCCCTTGATCAGCTTTTCAAATTCCGCGTTTTTGTCGGGTTTTGTCGTTTGAGCAGCGGCGGCCTGCTCTTCCTCTAAATCTTCCTCAATGCCTTCCGGCGAGCCGTCATCCGGCTCTGCGCGCTTGCCGTATTGCACATGGGATAGATCACTCTTCCGCCCGTTTTTCGCCCGCCCGGCGTCGGCAAGCTCTGCCTCTGGGTCTCCGCCCGCGGCCGCTGCGGCCCCTTCCCCGGCGTCGCCGTCGAACAAGTGCAGGTTGAGCGGCCATTTTGTGTGTTTCATCATTTTTACCTCCATCGTCTGTTCCGAAGTGTCAGGCTTTTGGCCTACGCCCTTATTGTAGATAACATAAAAAAATTTCGCCCCCCACTTTTGCCGCAGGAGACGAAAAAAATCTGAAAAATTTTAAATATGGAATTCGCTTTCGCTCAACCGAACATAATCCGGATAATTGTCAGCCAGCAGGCGGTATCCGTTCAGGACGGTGTTGAATTCCCGTATGATGTCCTTTTCGTATTCGGGTGCAGGCGCCGCCATAATTTCGGCTTTTCCGCCTTCCATCTTGACCTGTAAATCCAGTAGTTGCCCCGCTTCCTGCGCCAAACCCGCGCTGTATGCCAGCGTGGCGCACAGTATGGAGAGGGATGCGCACACAATATCCACGCCCTTTGGCCCATACCCCGCATGCCCGATGGAAGAGAAGCTAAACTTTTTATGATGCGGGATTTTCTTATCTTCCTCAATGCGAAAAATAACCTGTGTCACAATATATCCTTCCTTTACTGCGGATTGGCAACCTGCGCCGTGCGCTGGCGTGCCTGGTTTGTAACGCCACTTTCGGGCAGTTCGCCGCCGAGGGCGTTTGTTTGCACCTGCCCCCCGCCTACTGCGCTGCCCGGCATCGGCTGGCCCTGCATGCTCATCTGCTCCTCCGCCATTCCCTGTGTGATCGTTGTGCCGTTCTGCGCGTCGATGATCTGCGCCATTTGCAGCATCTGCGCCTGCAACTGATGGACAGTTTGCAAAAGCGTTTGGTTCTGCGCCACTTTTTGGACAACCTTGTCTTTGCCCTCGAAGTCCATCATATCGAGGCAAATGAGCGCTTGATCGGCAATCTCCGGGTTGAACATCCCGGCACCGTACAGCTCCTTTGCTAGCTCGTTCTGCGAAATCTTTGAAAACGGGCTTTTTTTCTGTGCCGCAACCTTGATGTCAAAAACCGGCACCCGCTCGCCCAGATCAACTCCGAAATCCTGCCCTTGCTCCTGCGGCTGAATCGCGGCATTGTCAAAGGTTTCAAACTGCTGTTCGCCTCCCTCTCCTGTGATACGGAAGGTACGCGGCTCATCGTAGAACTGCCGCATGAGCTCCAGCACCAGATAGCACTCCTGCGTGAAGGCGCGGTATGCGCTTTTGATCATGTCGCGGGAAAGCTTGCTCCCCGCCTCTTGCAGCGCGGCAATCGCGGATGCCGCCGTCACGCCGGAGGCGGTGCCTCCCTGCGAAAAATCCCGGTTCCCGCTCGTCTCCTTGAGTTCGTCGATCTTGTTGTTCAGAATTTCCACACAGATCGAAGGCAACGGAGAAACTGTGATTTCTTTGATGCTGTCCTCGCCCAGGTTTCCAGTGGTGTGCACAAAATCATTGCGCAGGTCGGCATATTCCGCCTCGTTCACACCGCCGTCCGCACGGATAAAATACCGCTTACGGGCCGCCTGCAAGGCGTTTTCAATCACAACTTGCCCCATTTTGTCAATATACATCTGTGTGTCCTTCATTACGTCGATATAACCAAACCCGCAGGGCGTGCCTTCCTCCTCGAATAGCGTATCAAACACAAAGGGGTATTTTCCGTGGTCATAAAACCCCCGCTCGGCATAGTCCGGGTCATTTTCCGACGCATACAAGACAATATCGTTCACAAATTTGCAGTAGTGCAACACATCCCGCGCGCCATCGTAGAGCTTATAATACCAGTCGATCACAGCGGATTTTCCAGAGGTGTCCACCGTATCGTCATAAACGTATTTGTTCACCTGCACGCTCGGCTGGCTGGCGTCCAGGTGTAAAAACGGATACTGCTGCATGAGCAGATCGTTATCAATCAGCTCCACATGAAAGAGATTGCGGGATTTCTGGATGTCGGTAATTCCAGGCTCCCAGAAGAGGTTGAGGATGTCCACCTTGCGCACGTCGATATCCCCCAAGCCGTTCGCTTTTCGCTGATCCCAAAACACGCCTTTCACGCCCGTTCCGGTTTTCAGCTTATACCACCAGGCGTCAGAATAGACCTGCTCGTACTGATTTTGTTCCAGCACCACCGGCAGGATGGCCGAAAGCTGCTTTGCCGCCTGCTCGTCGTCCTGTGCGCGGGGCAGCACGCTTGGTTCCGGGTAGTTGTCCATCGCATCCGCATGCTTATTGGAAACGGAATTGAACAGCCACGCTGACGCGGGCTCCGGCCGGGATTTCCCTGCGTCATCTTTCCCCTTGATGAGATCCCAGTGCCGCATCTTCCACCACTGCTCGTTTTGGATGATCCGGCTTTCCAGATTTGCTTTGCCGTCCTTATATTTTTTGAGCGTAACGGCCGCTTCACGTACTTGCTCCTGACCGATCTTTCCGAGCACGCCTATCGGCATCTCCGGGCCAATGGAAACTCCGGTCGTGCCTTCTGGCAGCTCTTCTTCCATGAGGGACGCCGCAAGCTCTGCTTCCTCCTCCATGCTGTGCAGTGGCTCTGCCAATGGTTCTTTGGGCATCCGTTCCGGCATCGGTGTTTCCTGCTTCCTCTGTTTCTTTCCGGGCATGTTATGTCCTCCTTATATCCTGTAAAATTGATATTTGTCCACTTTTCGATCCCCGCGCAGTTCCAGCGGATCGTCCCCCAGCTTGCGGGTGTCCACATTTGCGCGCGGCGAGAGCGGATGTTCCATCATCACGTAACGACACATATCATAGATATGATCCTCCTGATCCGTGTTGATGTCCTCCACTTTGCTTTCATCGTAAACCAGCGTCGGGATGGTGCGGATGAAGTGCTTGCAGGTTCGAAACACCTGAAACATGGGCAGCCCCTCGCCGTCAAATGCCAGCCGGTAGTGAAACTGCATCTTTCCGGGGAGCCGCGTGTTGTCACCGCCCTGCCAGTAAATAAAATTGGGCGGCCGCTGCATCATGCGCGCCACGCTCTCCCCACGGCTTTCGTCGAAAATCGATGGGTCAGCAATCCCCACAATTTGCTTGCCCTTAAGCATGGGATCCTCCGCCTCCATTTGACGGATGCCTGCCGCAATCTCTATCGGATTAAGCTTTACGCCGGTGTTTGGCGTGCCGTTGCAGCCGTAATACTCCTTGATATGATAGATGCGGCCGTCCTCATCCACCGCGAACCAACCTACCGCAAACGGCTTTGCGTAACCAAAGTCAAACCCCCGGTAGATGCGCCAGTGCTTGGGGATGGGGAAGGGATCAATCACGTGCGTCCATCGCTGGTCATCGTAATGCTGCGGGTCGTTGCGCCACTCGCGGAACACTTGCCCGTCAAAGCTATCCCACGATCCGTAAAGCAGTGCGTTACGCTCTGCCTCTGGCAGCATGGCCAGGTTGGCCAGATAGCTCGGGTCATTGTCCAAAAGCTTTTGGTTGTCGAACACTGTGCTTGGCACAAAAATGCGCCTGCGGCTGAGCTGGATCAGTTTCCCGGACGGATCCGGCACCTCATAAGCATCCACAACTGGCGTTAGCGGCGGCGCAATGGTGATAAATCGATCCTTTACCCATCCATGTCCAATGCCGCCCGGGTTGGTGCTTGCCCGCATATAGACCCGCGTCCCCGGCCCGCTCGGCCGGTTACGGGAGAACATGTAGCTGTATTCGTCCCATGTAAAGTGCGTGAGCTCATCGAATGCGATAAAATCATACCGTTTGCCCTGATAATTAATTCGGTCTTTCGTATATTGCATAGATCCGAAATAGATTTTTGCGCCGCTTGGAAACGTCCAGCAATGCTCCGTTTGGTTATATCGCGCGCGGGGGAAGGCGGGGCTATAGATTGCTCGGCTGCGGTCAATTAGCTCTGATAGCTGCGGGTAGGTCTTGCGGAAGATGATCGCCCGATAATGCGGAATATGCACCTGCCGCAACGCTTCCGCCAGCAGGGCGTCACTCTTCCCGCCGCCAGCCGCGCCGCCATATAGGCACTCGTACTCCGGCCGGGCCATGAAGGCCGCCTGTTTCGGCTGCGGCTGCCAAACGATATTAGCCATCCGCATCGCCCTCCACCGGTGCGAGCATCACCACGCCCGTTTCACTGTCGTCAGTTTGGCCCACCGCCGCCTTATCGCGATCAAGCTGCAAACGAGAGGCCGCGTTATCCATGGCCGCCTGCTCCTGCACCGTCGGCAGGTCGTAGACGTTGCGTAGGATGGCAGACAGATCCCGCAATGCTGCCGTAACATCCTTGATTGCCTTGGTATCCGCCTTGTCATATGTGCGCTCTACAGTGTCAAACCTCTTGCCCGAACCCACCTGCACCAGATGGCGGTGAAATTGCTCTGGGTCGCTAAAAAGTTCCGCTACAACTTCCACCATTCCGTCTGCCGCCGTGCGGATTTTGGCCAGTTTGTTAGCTTCTTTATTGGCCATTTTCTCCACCGTTTTTGTTACCACCTTGTTTTTGTACCGTTCGCGGGCTTCCACCCACTTTTCCTTAATGGCGATTCTGGTAAGGGTAGACATCGGGACGTCGTATTTGGCGGCCAGTTTTCGGTAGCTGGTGTCGGTTGTAATGTATTCTGTTTTAATCCGTTTCCAGTCCCGATCTTCCACCATTCCAACCCCTTTCCCGCTCTCAGATTTTGATTTCGTTTTTATGATAAAAAAAGTGGGAGGATATTTCCCCCCACTTTGATTTGCTCAATCGTATTTCGAGGCTGCAACTCGATAAAATGGGCAGTCGGGATGAATTTGGAAGCAACGCTTCTTCTGCCATTCCAGTTTTTCTTCCTGCGTTTTAAATTTTGCAGCGAACTCCGCTTTCTCATCCTCACCCTCGCAGGTGATAGACAACAGCGATTCACGGATATAGAAGGGACACTTGGTTGCAATTTCTCCCTTGCAGGAATATTTGCTCAATAAAAATTACCCCCCCTTTTTTTTATTTTCTGTTTTTTACCATCCGATCCCACTCGCCTCCTGATGTGATTTTCCAATTGCTTCTATTCTCTCTTTTAGACGATCTATCTTCTCTTCGATTTCTCCATCCACACAGCCGTACCCATAAAGCATTTCCATTTGCCACAGCATGATTTGCACGTCGGCAATTTCCTCTTGGATATTTTCCAGGACCTTCATACCCTTTGCAGTAAGCCGCTCTTCTATCTGCAATCGCCGGAATTTAAGCAAGGCTTTGATAAGCTCGCTGCACTCCTCAATACATACATCTGTCTGCGCCTCACGGCCGTATGTATCAATAGCGGCACAAAGCACATCTGCATATTTATCGGGTAATTGCATCTATATCACTCCTTATCGATTTGTAATTGATTGTTTTGGTAAGCCTCAAATAGCGTTTGTCCTGAGGCGCTCACCATGTACGGCAAAAAGATTTCCTCCATCTGTACCATTTCGGATTCTAGGATCGCCATCTGGGCTTCAACCCAGTCTTTGACGATGCGCCACGCCACCCGCTCGGCCTGTTCGCGATCACATTTGACTTTTTGTTTTGTCAAAACTTTATGTACTGCATCCACGTTTGCAGGCAGTCGGATTCCACGCGGGCCTAAAGGCGTGTCAATCATAAAGGATAAGGCGGTGATCCTGCCAGCATCGTCATAGTCCTGCAATATCTTTTTTGCTCCGTGTTTGACCAGCTGGCCCTGTATCTGTCCTAATGTCGTGTAGATATCTACTTTGGTTGTGTAATTGAGTAATGGCATATTACTTCATCTCCATTTCTGTTGGCGATGCTGGAATGTATATTCCGTATTTTGCCCATGCATCGCGCGCCCGCTCATAAACGCCCGCTCGCTGCAAGCAACGATATTTGCATGTAGGGCACCATTTGTAATGTAACGGCCAGTAGTCCGGTTTTGCAACGGCTTTAATCGCCATAAATCTCAACCGGCACAGCGCATTGGCGTGGATACGGGCGGTATATATGATGCTATACGCCATATAGCGGATTGTTCCTTTCATTTTTGTGCCTCCTTTTCAAGCAATTCCGCTTGCGCTATCCCGTTGAAAATCGGATAGAACTGCACTGGAACCACCGCGTTGCCTAAGCATTTAAGTCTGTCCACCCGATGGGGAACCCCATGAGCCACTCTACCCACGTCGGGTTCAATTGGCCACCAACATCTGTCCGAAGGCTGCGCGAGTTGTTCCCACCCGATGTGCCTATCGAGTCGGCAGCCGTTGGAGTTGTCCACATTTTTACAGCTGTCGATAAACTCTGTTGTGTTCCCTTCGTTCCGTTTCTGCGAATTTGCAATCCCTGCCGTGCCTCTGTTGCGATCGGCGTCGGCCACATCATAACAAACTCCGCCGGACTCGGCGTTCTGCCTTTTAGCCTCTCCGGGGATCGCAGGGAGTGGTTCCCTCCCGTTTGGCTCGCGGTCATTGTGCCAAGCCACAATTGCGACCCTGTCTCTGCGGTGCGGGGCATCGACACCGCAAGCCGGAATAACAAACGCCCTTGTGGCGTAGCCTTGGGCCTCCAAGTCAGATAGCACCTGGTCGAGCGCCATATTGACGATTCCAGCAACGTTTTCTCCAATAACCCAAGTGGGCCGTAGATCCTGGATAACCCTGAGCATTTCCGGCCAGAGGTAACGGTCATCTGCTGTGCCTCTGCGCTTCCCGGCGACGGAGAACGGTTGACAGGGAAATCCCCCTGAAAGAACGTCAACTGTTCGCAATCCTGTTCGTGCATGAAAATCCTCCCTTGTCAGCGTGCGGATATCTCGCCATTTGGGGATATCCGGCCAATGCTTGCACAGTACCTTATACGGGTAATCTGCAAATTCGCATTGTCCAACTGTGCGGAAGCCGGCCCGCTCGGCGGCAAGATCAAGCCCTCCAATCCCGGAGAAGAGGGACAGGTGCGTCAGTCTTTTCATCCTGCTTCCCTCCCGTTCCGGCTGTTGATAAAATCAAACAGCGTCGGCTGGTCCACCTCCGCTTCTGCCGACCGGCAATATTCCACGCCATCTGCAAAATATCCCGCGTTGAGCTCAATCCCATATCCTTTCCGGCCCATCTTGATCGCTTCTTCCGGCACTGTGAACAGGCCTGAAAACGGATCGAGCACCACGTCCCCTTTATTAGAATACCGGTTAATCAATCGCTGTACAATATCAATCTGCAACGGGCAGACGTGCATCTGCTGCCGCCGGGCGGATTGCGTCGTGTTGAGCGTGCGCATGCGGTTGATATCGTCCCACACGTCCGGATGCCAGCTGGCGGGCGGAGCGGTCATAAAGGTTTTGGATAACCTCCCCACCTCCCCCAAGGTCTCAGTGAACCCGATATGCTGAATATAATCATACACATGCGACCGAGAAAACTGCTTCTGGATGCGCTGGATCTGATCGATCGGCATGGCGCTGATCTCCTCCCGCGTCATCCTGCGGTTCCCGCTGCTGCGCCAGAAACCGTGTGCGTCGATCTGCCACTGCGCCAGCGGGTAATCCTCTTTGGTGCGCGCCACCGGCGTGTCCGCATAGGCTTTGCTGCGGTCCGTCGGGAGCCTACGGAAGAGCAGGATGTATTCCGGGCAACCGACGCCCATTTTTGTGCCGTCCTTGCACTGCTCCGTCCAGCCCAACCGGTAGGTTTGATTATTCTCCCGCACTACGTCTGTGATTACCGTAATCATGCCGAAATACATAAACCCATGGCGCATGTAGTGCTCAATACACATCGCGTGGAACGGCTCCATCGTCGGCATCCCCGTCCCTGTTGCATTGCCGAATAATACCCGGTCTTTGACATGCACCGCCATCACCCGGCCGGGACGAAGAATACGGAGCATCTGCGGGGACAGATAGTCCATCTGCTCAAAAAAGCGCTTTGTATCCTCGTTATGCCCAAAATCGTTGTAGCTCGCCGTATACTCATAATGGTTGGAAAACGGGATGCTCGTCACAATCAGGTCAATGCTGTTCTCCGGCATCCGCTCCAATTCTAAAATGCAATCGTTCTGCACCGCGGTGAAGCGATCCCCTTTTGTCTCTTTTCGCTCCACACCGATGCTGCGCTGCAGCTTCTCGGCCATGTTGACGCCAGACAAACCATATTTCTTCACAATCTCGGCCATCTTTGTCGTCATCTCATCATATTGTGCCCACTTTCGCTGCAAGGCCCTGAGAATCTCGCTTTCCGCATCCATGTAAATGATATCGATCACAACCCGCTCGCCCTGCAAAAAACGATAAATTCTGTGAATCGCTTGAATAAAGTCGTTGAATTCATAATCGATCCCAACAAAAATCGCCCGGTGGCAGTGCCGCTGGAAGTTGCAGCCGAAGCCGGACAATTCCTTTTTCGTCGCCAGTAGCCGGATTTCCCCGTTGGAAAAAGCAATGGTATTGCGTTCCCGCTCGTCAAGATCCTGTGAACCATAGATTTCTACAGCCCCCGGCAGAGCTTTTTTGATAGCGTGCCGCTCTGCTTCAAGATCGTGCCAGAGGATAAAATGCTCCTCCGGGCTATTGTTGACGATCTCCGCCGCCTTTGACACGCGAGCGCCGATACTCTCCCGCTTGACTGTTGCCGCATCCTTGAGGGAAACGGAAGCTTCCCGCTGAAAATGCTCCTGCCCATCTTTACCCACGACCGGCGCGGCGTCCATGCACAGCTTATGGTAGCGCACGTCCAACGGCGGCAGGTCATAGCCGGTATCGTCGTATCCGAGATCAGACGGTTTCGAGATATACAGCGCCCAGGATGATACCCATAGCCAGAATTCCTCTTCTTTGTGCGGGTAAAGGGTTAGATTGTTTGCCTTTGTGCTGTCCCGCTTGAAAAAACGGGTGAGGGCTTGCCCGGTGTCCATCACTTCCAGATACCCGGCATAATGGATCAACTCTTTATACCGGTTCGGCGCCGGGGTAGCCGTCGCCACAAGCTTATATGGCACGCCCTTAAACTTATTGAGAAACGTCTGGTAGGTTTTGCTCCCAAAGGAGCGCAGCACTGCCGCCTCATCGAGGCATGCGGCCGTAAAATATGATGGGTCAATGTCCCCATCCCGCACTCGCTCATAGTTGGTCACTAGAATTGGCCCCTCTGCCATCCTGGCTTCCTCCATCGTGCGGATGTACTGCGGCGACGCCATATGCAGCAGCTCTCGCGCGTCATGGGTAAATTCCTGCCGTACGCCCAAAGGCAGTACCATCAGGGCTTTCCCGCCTTGATGCTCAGTGACAATACGGCAATATTCAAGCTCTTGGACTGTTTTGCCAAGCCCAAATCGTTCAAACAGCGCCCGTCTCCCGCCGCGTACCGCCCACTGCACCGCATCCCGCTGATGCGGTTTCAATATGGGATTAATCTCCGATGGATCTATCTCAAACCCGCTCTCTGGGGCAAGCTCCATCTTGGAGCGTAAAAACGCTTCATAAGTCTGCATTTAATCAACGCCTCTCTGCATCAATTCTTCTGCTTCTGCAATCTGTTTTTGCATTCTATCTTCCGTCCACCGGCCCTTCAGATGTTCATAATATGCTGCAACCATCCATGACAGGGCGCTGCGCATATTCTCACGCGGATTCTCCGGCATTCGGGCCGTCAGTTGCTCCAATTCCATAACAAATTGCGGGGACTGGTGGATGTCATTCGCAAGGCGCTGCGCCCAGCGATGAGCCCAGGGATGCGCATTCTCAAAATGCTTGTTATCCTCGTATGTTATGCCTGTTCGCCTCCATTCTTGGCAGTGCAAGATAATCCGTAATGATTTCAATCGCCGCATCCGCGCCCCTGCACAGCGCCGTCTGATAGCCTTCCGCCTCCAGCGCCGCCAACCATTCTTTTTGCTCCGGCGTTGTTTTACTGCCCTGCGTCCGTTTCATCTCGATATATAATCCGTGGTATTGACCATGCGCCGATGGCAGGCAGAGATCTGGTACGCCGCTCTTTAGCCCTTCCGCGCGCAGTCGTCCGCCAGTGGCCATGCTCCGCTGGCCCTCATTTGGCACATGGTAGAGCAACCGCAGTTCTGGCCACCGCCCGCTCGCCGCTGCTGCCCATTTCATCACAGCCTGCTGCTCTTCGCTCTCAGTCGGGATGGACGGGACAGGTTTCTTTTGTGGGATGCCTTTCCGGGCAGGCTGCCCGCTCGGCTGCTTATGGGGATGGAGCATGGCCTGATACTCTGCGGCAGACATGCGCCCAAAATGGGATGCGGGCAACTCTCCAATTTTTTCGGATGGTTCGGACGATTGCCCGCTCTCAAGGCTTTGGAGATAGGCGTGGTATTCGGCGGTCGTCATTGATCTGGCCTCCGATCTTTCGGCACTGGCCATGCATCCCAGTTCTCGCCGTATCTCTCTATGACCGCACACATAACAGTCTGATACTGCTTATACCAATAGTCTGCACGGCGCTTTTCTTCTGCGTTTTCTCGCCGATACATTTCGATGAGAGTGGGTTCCCCGCTTTGGATTTGCTTTGTAACCTCCCGGTAGAGGGAGCGTATCATGCTATTTTTGAGCACCTGCTCGTCTACCTTGAGTTCCTGCCTCTGGGCTTTCTTCGCGCAGGCTCCGCCGGTGTAGACACCGATATGAGGCGGTATTTCGTCCTTGACTTCATTGTAGAGTTCTAGCGGCATGACATAATAGTTGTAATGGCCGCAAAACGTGTGGGCGGCGGAACTGTGAAAATCCGATTTTGTGACCTTAATTTCATAGCATTTAAACTCGCCTTTGGTGTTGTAAGTCATGTAATCTACCCGCTCGTTGCCAAACCAACCAATCGTAACTTCAAAACATCCAAACGTTCCCTGCCTATGCGTGGCTTGCCAGATTTTACGCTCAAGATCCAAGGTCTGCTCCGTTTTCATTGGTTCCTCCTCAACCTCTCCTTCTGCCGTTTCTTCGGCGGAATCCGTACCATCCTGTAAAACTGGTACGCTTCCCCGGTTAGCGGGCAGATTCCGTTTTCAATGCTATCCTGATCTATGTAATAGCCGTTTATCGGTTTCGGCTCCTCGCGCCATGGCCGAGCCTCCTTAACCTCCGTTTTTGGTGGCGGCCGGTGCAGGTTTTTGCTGCGCGACCACCGCTTGCCCTTGATCGCCTCCCCGCCCGGGGATGTGCGTAGCTGATTGACATAGTAGTGCGCGAGCCGCCAGTAGTTGCCCGTATCATCTAAGGGCGATACGATCACCCGACCGTGCGGCCACATCGCCTGCAAGTCCCGGTAGTCCAGTCCGCTGATGACCATGTGATGATGGATTGCACCGCGCTCTCCATAGGCAGTAACCGCCACATAGCGCAGTTCCTTCCCTCGGTGGCGAAAATATTCCCGGAGTTTGCGCAAAAACTTCTCCCGATCTTTCTTCGCCTGCTCTGGCGTGGGGCGCTCCCCTTTGCGATAAGTCCCTACAATGCTCAGATCGCCCGGGCCAAAATTCTCGTTGAGCAGCCGGGCCAGTTCCCTTTCCGCAAGCTTTTTATTGTAGGCTGCCATTGCTTCCGGGGTAGGGCTGTGCCGTTTCTGCCGCGCGCCCCTTGGATGCTTTCGGATGGCAAGCTTTTGCACTTCAATCGTCCTTCCGGCCCGGTAGGTTTTCTGTAGGTACATGGCGGGCTTCGTCCTTTCTTTTTCGGCCTTTTTCCGGGTTGCTCTGTCGGAGTGTTAATACTGTGAGCAAGCCGCATTGGCGCCCGCAGGCGCCCGAAAAAAATTGACTTCCCGCCACAAAAATGCTATACTAAATATGTGATATGTGGGCGGGAAGCCCTGCTGGTTCTATTGGGTCTGATTTCAGTGGCTGCTGAGATCAGGCCATTTTTTATGTATTGTTATTTTTGGTATTTACCGCATGTTCGTCTCGGCAGAAATCCCGCCAGGCGTCGATCAATTCCCGGCAGCCTTCCAATCCTATCTCTAAGATTGCATTGCGGACGGTTTCTGCATGTACAGCCCGGAGCTCGATTTGCGTGCGGGTTTTGTCCTCTTTAAGCGTTTCGGCGTCATAATAGGTGCTGATGCTTTGTCCGTTGCGCCAAATGGTCATGAGCAAGGTTGCTTCGTCGCATGCGGTAACTTTGATGTTATAGTGCCCCATGTGGACAAGATACATTTTGATCTCCCCATTGTGTACCAAAGTCGCTCGGAGTGCATTCGGCGACGCGCCGAGCTCCTGGAGCACCAGTTTTACTGCGGCTTTCTCGGTAAGCATGATGTTCCCTCTTTTCAAAGTTGTTTAATGATTTGAAAAAATTCTTTTGCCAGCGTGATTTCAGATTGGTTGGCCCATCCTTCTTCCCATGCCTTGTCAAAACCTTTCCGGTTGTTGTGCCATGCACCGAATACCGGATCCTGCTCAATGGCATAGTAGGCATCCTGAGCTTTTTCGTTGATGGTCACAGGCCAATCCCATAGCGCATATATACTGTCCGAGCACTTTTTGACAACAACTTTTTGACCGTCCAGCAATTCGTACACTTTGACATAAAGCCCGGCTTCGGCTTCGGAGAGCTCTTTTTGATGCTTCGCTAGTTCCTCCGGCGGCAATTTGGGATCGTTGACGATAACCCAATATAGATCATCCTTCTGTTCAAATGACATGGTTATACTCCTTTCGATGTTTTTTCCCCGGTATATCGGTTTCTGCCCTGGCGCTCCAATTCATCCCCGATCTTCCGGCGCATCGCGCCTTCCCACGCGCTTTCGAGGCGGTTCCAGACGATCAATAGGTTCTCCGACCGCTCTAAAACTTTGTCGTAATGGTATACTCCGTGGATCGCCGTGGAGGCGCGGCACCCTTTAACCGCGAGATATACAGGTGGCTTGATCTCATAGTCGGAATCCCCTTCCATCGGCGCATCCTCCAGTAGAGCAAGCGCTCCGCGGCAAAAGCTCCATATCACGCGCATGAATTCTCCTCCCCATCGTCGAGCACAGCATCCAATACTTTGCGCTTGTCCAACACACAGGCGCGGTATTTGCAGTGGCCGACACTCGCGGTGGTGTCGTGATACCGGCATCCGCTGTAGCAGTGATCCATACAGATCGCAGCCTGGGCTTTGGGGCAATGCACCCATACCTGTGCCCCAGCGGGCCTGCCGTTGCATACCGGGCAGGTCATGACGATACTCCTTGTTCGATTAGCTCCAAGAATCCGCACTCTGCCGCGCGATGAAATTGGTTTGCAAAACTGAGGATTGCATTACGGGCCGCTATGTATTCGGGGTCATCGCAATCCTGTGCGCAAAAATGATATGCCAATTGACATGCGATGCGCTTATCAATTTTGACGTGTAGTCCTCCACACCAGAGAGGCCAGCACGCATAATCAATGTCGGCACCGCACAGGTTGGCATCGCACAGGTCGGCACGGCGCAGGTTGGCACCGCACAGGTTGGCATCGCACAGGTTGGCATCGCACAGGTCGGCACGGCGCAGGTTGGCACCGCACAGGTTGGCATCGCACAGGTTGGCATCGCACAGGTCGGCACGGCGCAGGTTGGCACCGCACAGGTT
>ENA-ORMO01001150-ORMO01001150.1-human-gut-metagenome-genome-assembly--contig:-NODE-1150-length-31049-cov-4.633768_pt1 | contig 31049 bp, 27 predicted proteins | sample MGYA00242106_ERZ509001 | MGnify/ENA primary metagenome ERZ509001 (study PRJEB26280, sample SAMEA2338736) | human gut metagenome | biome: human gut; feature: human-associated habitat; material: faeces...
CCGGGAACCGTAGGTTCCCGGCGCCTCATTGGTTAAGGCCCGGCAAAACCGGTGAAGGCGCCCCTTAAAATTTTTGCTTCAAGCATCAGACAGATAAGATGCTGACAACAGCCTTTCCATGATGGAAGGCTGCCGTTAGGACGGGGATTGCCCGTTTACAGACGGTGGGCATGTGATACAAGCAAAATAAAATTTCGTGTGCCCTTCCGCTTGTCCGTAATAGGTCCTTCTTGAGCGTCCCGCTTAGACAGTTGGTTTGACTTGAAAAGGGATTGGCTAAAAGAAGGTTGAGATCTCCCGAATGGGAGGTTTTTATGTCTACAAAAGACCCGGAGTAGATTAAAACAAAATATACAAGCGATGCGAAAGCGCAAAGGTCTTTTGGTTCACTTTCAGTAATTTGTGCGAAGACGGCATAAAATGCCAATGATGTGGTTCCCCTGTAGATGGCTTTCAATTGAGAACATAAACAGTGACGCCCGAATAAACACAAGGTTTACTTTCAAAGAGCTTCCTCTTCCAATTTCCCTTCCGGATGGGATTGTTCGATCCATCTTACAAAAAAATCGGTATCCATATATATCGTTTTTAGCATGTACGCTCTTTTTGTAAAAACCTCGCATGGTGTGGAGGAGAGCATATGTTCAATAGAGGAATAAAATAAAAGAGCCGCCTATAAACAAAAGAAACACATACAAGGCAAACTCGAAAATCATAGGATATTTACATAAAGTCGTGCAAATGCATGGGAAAAGAACCGGAAAATGAACCGTTATAATGGAAATTAAAACGGCAAGATGGTTGTCATAAAATCGTAGGGTGATTCTATCGTTACTGTGTTAATGGCAAACTTTCTACGCTGCTATCTTTGCCATCCTATAATTGTATGGCGGAATGGACATGCCTATCAAGAGTGGAGAAAGAGTATTTTGGAGGCTCAAGTGGCATATCCGTTATTTTGAAAAGGATGGAACCGTACAGAAAATAGTACATTGGTAGAAATAGCAGATCCATTTCGAGGCAACTGAGAATCGGAACCCTGAAATGGAATTCGTAGAGAATCGAGACAAATTTTTTAGAATGACCGTTTGTACAAAACAAAAACCACATAAAACCAGCCCAAGCTCATCCATAAGAAATTCTTCCTTGGAGTGGCTTGGGCCTTACTACTTTTTGCTTTATTATGCTTAAAGAATCACACCGCCGCCGACGACCAGATCCCCGTCATAAAAAACGACGGCCTGCCCGGGCGTGACAGAGCGCTGAGGTTCGGCAAAATCTACACGTACACGGCCACCATCCACCGGCGTTAGAACTGCATCAGCGGGCCGCGCCTGATAGCGGACCTTCGCCTGTACCTGCAGAGGCTTGTCCAATGTATCGAATGGGATAAAGTTCAGGTCGTCCGCCAGCAAGGATGCGGCATACTGACTTCCCTCTTCACCGAGGGTGATGCGGTTTCGTACAGCGTCGATTTTTGTCACATACATGGGCTTCCCAAAGGAAATACCCAACCCCTTGCGCTGTCCGATGGTATAATGTGTAATGCCGCGATGCCTGCCTAAGATACGGCCTTGTGCATCGACAAAATCACCTTGGGGGGCCTTTGTACCTGTGTAACGTTCTAAAAAAGATGCGTAGTCATTGTCCTCCACAAAACAGATCTCTTGGCTGTCGGGCTTATGCGCCACGCGAAGACCAGCCTCCTCTGCCAGCTGCCGGGCCTCCGGTTTGGTATATGTACCCAGAGGCATCAATGTGTGCGCAAGCTGGTCTTGTGTCAAAGAATAAAGAACGTAGCTCTGGTCTTTGCTCGCAGGGGCCCGTTTCAAAAGCCAGCGGCCGGAATCATTTTGTGTAATTACAGCATAGTGGCCAGTTGCAATGAAATCAAACCCCAAAAGGCGCGCCTTCTGAAGCATGGCGTCGAATTTTAGATGCCGGTTGCAGGCGATGCAGGGATTTGGCGTGCGCCCTGCGGCATACTGCTCGGCAAAGTATTGAATGACATCGCGTTCAAACTGCTCGGTGAAGTTTAAGACCAGATGATCGATTCCCAACTGGTAACAAACCCGGCGGGCATCGTCGATGTCATCCAAAGAACAACATCCGCCTGAGGCGCTCTGCTGCATATATGCTTCCGGCCGAAGGCGCATGGTCATGCCCGTCACATCGTATCCAGCTTTTAACAGTAAAAGAGCGGCGACCGAACTGTCTACGCCGCCGCTCATTCCCAAAAGAACTTTCTTACTCATTGTTCCGCGTCATCCTCTGCCGCTTCCCCGAAAATATCCGGTTTACCTGCGGTCACTTCCGGGTTTATATGGGAAGCCGCTTCGGCGTCTGCATGTATTTCCGCCTCTTGGCGTTCTTCCTCCGCAGCTGCTGCGTCATGTGCTTCATTGACAAAGGGCGCGCCCGGAATATCGTCGTCCGCACCGTCCGCATGGTCTGCACTGTGGGCCAACTCTTGGCGCTGGAACGGGTCAAGTTCTTCATAGTACGGGCATGCGTCACAGTCGTCGTTACAGCCTGCGCACTGTTCCTCTTCTTCCACAGGAGAAGTAATTTCATCCAGCTTATTGAATGCCTTCTTCATGCGCGCTTCGCTTTCTTCAACCGCCTGGCAGAGGTGCTCCGCCTGCGTATCGTCCGGGTTGCGCAGATGTTCCATATAGTATTTTCCCAGCGCAACATAGGCGCGCGCTGTGTTTTCCCGCTCGTTCTTGATAACAATCCGGAGCCTGTTGATCATTGCAGCTTTGCGATTTTTATCGACGACATAGTCGACTGCTTTTGTTACTTCGTTGCCGATTACTCTGAAAATACCCATAGTTTTCCCTCCGGTCCCGCCGCAGCGGCGATATTTGGCGTGGTGCGCCTTTTCAGATATGCTTTGAGCGCTCCTTATGCATCATCCTTATTATACCGCAAAACAACCAAAATGAACAGGAAAAAATTTATAATCTCTCCGACGGAATTTTCCATCCCGCATGGGAAACGTTGTACCTTGCAAAGGATTGTGTTATACTATTTTTTAAATGACATTCTTTCGAAAAGGCTGGATACAGCCCTGAATGATTTGAGAGACTAGGAAGTGAACGATACATGTCTACTGAGATCAGCAAGCCGGTGAGTTGCCCACGCTGCGGAGAGGCGGTCGAGACGCGGATGTGGCCGGGCGTTAATGCCGAGGTAAATCCCAACCTGCGGGAACAGGTGCTTCAAGAGACGTTGTTCAATTGGACATGTCCTGCCTGTGGCTATGTGGCACAGATGGCGTATCCCTGCCTATATCACGATAAAGGGCGCAAATTCATGATCTACCTGATTCCGAATGGTGGAAAAACGGAACTGGATGCGGTTGACGTGGATCACGCGTTCCCGCAGATCGGCTATGTGCAGAAGCGAGTGGTTTCCTCTTTGGCGGCATTGAAGGAGAAGATTTTGGTCTTTGAAGCTGGCTTGGACGACCGCGCGGTCGAGTTGGTCAAGTTGGCGCTTGCGTCGGTTGTGGAGAAAAAGGACGGCCAGAAGCCGCAGGAAGGGTATTTTTCCTTTGCAGATGAGGAAAAGAACCGTATCGGGTTTGTATTCTTTTTCCCAGGAAAGCCGGAAGCTGTTCTGAAAACGACCCGGCTGGACGCTTATCGCCGATCCCAGGAAATTGTGGAGGAACTCCATCCGGACCAGAAAGGGTTTGCAGCAGTGGACCCGGAACTGGCGCAGGAGCTTCTGGACACGTACAAAGAAGAGGATTAAAATTTCAGCGCCGTCTGTGCGGCGCTTTTGAATAAGTGAGGTGCCAACCATGTGTGGAATCTGTGGCTTTACGGGCGAGGTGCTCGACCGTGACGAAGTAATCAAGCGGATGACGGACGTCATCACCCACCGCGGGCCGGACAGCTCCGGCGTATTTGCGGGGGACGGCGTGACGATGGGGTTCCGCCGCCTGTCCATCATCGATGTGGGAAACACGGGCGACCAGCCCATCTATAATGAGGACCGTACCCTTGTGCTGACCTTCAATGGAGAAATCTATAACTACCAGGATTTACGAAAAGAGTTGGTGGATAAGGGCCACAAGTTTTATACCAATACGGATTCCGAGGTGCTGGTACATGGTTTTGAAGAATGGAAGGAAGGGCTCTTAAACCGTTTGCGCGGCATGTTTGGCTTTGCCATATGGAATACGGTGGACAACAGCCTCTTTATGGCGCGCGACTATTTTGGGATTAAGCCGCTCCATTACACACAGGTAGGAAATTCGTTCGTTTATGGCTCTGAAATCAAAAGCATTTTAGAGTTCCCGGGTTTCCAAAAGAAATTTAACCGGCGTGCACTGGACAATTATATTTCCTTTGAATATGCGCCGCCCCCGGAAACCTTCTTTGAGAATGTTTTCTGTTTGATGCCTGCCCATTATCTTTGGTATAAGGATGGAAAGGTGACAACCACGCGCTATTGGGAGCCAAAATTTGATGCGGATGAAAACATGACGGAGGAACAGGCGGTAGACGAAATTGAGAAGGTATTTGAGGAATCTGTCGCGGCCCATAAGATTAGCGACGTGGAGGTCGGTTGCTTCCTGTCCAGCGGGGTAGATTCCAGTTACGTCTCCACCTATTTCAAAGGACAAAAGACCTTTACGGTCGGTTTTGACTATGGCGAGAAGTACAACGAGATCGACTGGGCGAAAGGATTGAGCAAAGAGGTCGGTCTGGAGCACCATTATAAGGTAATCTCCACAGAGGAATATTGGGACAGTATCCGCAAGGTTCAGTACCATATGGACCAGCCCTTGGCCGACGCCTCTTGCATTGCGCTGTATTTTGTTTCTAAGATGGCAAGCGAGTATGTCAAGGTGGTTCTTTCTGGAGAGGGAGCGGACGAGCTTTTCGGCGGATATAATATCTACCATGAGCCGGATGATCTTGCGGGGTATAAGAGGCTGCCGCTCTTTCTGCGCAAGGCCTTTGCGGCGATTGCAAAGGCGCTTCCATTTCGGTTCCGAGGAAAGAGCTTTTTAATTCGGGGCGCGCAGACCATTGAGGAGAGCTTTATTGGAAATTGCAGCATGTTTACCATGGAAGAAAAACGCCGGTTATTGCAAGACGGCATGCCGTGTACCCGCCCGCAAGAGTTGACCCGCCCGTTTTATGACCGTGTACAGGGCAAGGACGATGTGACCAAGATGCAGTATTTGGACATCAACGTTTGGTTGGCCGGAGATATTTTACTCAAGGCGGACCGTATGAGTATGGCCAATTCGTTGGAACTGCGCGTTCCCTTCCTGGATAAAGAGGTGTTCCGCGTAGCGTCCCGTTTGCCGCGCCGCCTGCGCGTTAATCCGGAAAATACCAAATATGCGATGCGTAAGGCGGCGATGCGCCATCTGCCGCCCGCTACGGCAAAGAAGAAAAAGTTGGGCTTCCCGGTGCCTACCCGTGTATGGTTGCGGGAAGAGAAGTACTATGAGATTGTAAAGGCCGCATTCACCGGAGAAACGGCAAAACAGTTTTTCCACACGGATGCGCTGGTTAAACTTTTGGACGAGCATTTCCAGGGGAAGTGTGACAACAACCGCAAGATATGGACCATTTATGTGTTCCTGATTTGGTATGATATTTATTTCAGTGACCCCAACGGGGTAAAACAGTAAAAAGACCGCGCTGGAAACGATTGTACCAGCGCGGTCTTTTAAAATTTATTCAATAGGCTTTTTATTGGATGGATCATTGCCTTTGCCTTTTGGCTAGTGCTCCAAACAATACAGTTCGTTCCCCCAAAGGATTGTTGCACGGGGACAAAACGATGATTGCCTTGCACCGGGCAGGGGCATTCATCGCTATGTTGTCTTCTAATGTGTGTGCCCCCATGGGATAAACGGATAAAACCCACATTGGATGATGGTGGCTCCTCCCGAGAGCTACAGCTTGCTTCAGGAACAACCTGTATTTCCAGTACGCGACTACCATTTCGTCTTACACCACACAAGAACATACATAGCTTTACTAATTCTCATGCGTGTGCGTTCATGAAATGAGCCTGGAATGCTTCTTTTTTATGATGATCGATCGTTTTGAAAATACACTTTGTTTTTGAAACAGACTTCGTTTTAATACAAAACGACCGTACCGCCCCGCACCGCACAGGAGCACTCGTAGCTTTGCTGTTCTCCGGTAAGGCAGTCGTAAATCGAATGGAATTCAAAAGAATCGGTTTCATCCGCCAAAACGTATTTGGCTATGATGAAGCGGTCCTCTACGCAGGTAATAAAATCCCCCAATTCCTTACTGTACGGCGCATGAAGATCGGAATGAAGTACGCCTGTAGCGACAAAGCAATCGCCTTGATCCACGATTTTATATGCCCGGCCATCCTCGGTATCGATAGAAAAATAACCGTCCAGTTCATTGGACCGCAAATTGAGTTGTGCGACAATTTGCCGCTTGCCCGTGCGCTTATTGACGGCGCAAAGGCGCTGGTCATTGGATGGAAAATGCTTTACCCGGAAATAGATTTCCTCTTCGTTCATGCCGGCGTATCGTACAAGGCCGTCTGTGCCTGCACTCAGAATCAATTCGAGTGGGACACGTTTTTCTCCGGACTTGGCAGAAACGATGAAATCAAACAGAGGGCACAGCCATACGTGGTCGTTCACATGATCGCCGAGCCACCGCCGGTTGCGGTAACAGTTCCATTTCTCCTTCTCATCGCCGTGAGGTTGCAGCACCAACAACTGCCGGTCGTCCTCAAGACTGTATGTAACAAGATCGTTTGCCGAGGCGTTACAGATCCGGGGGTCGCGCAGATAATAATAGCGTTCCTCTTCCAAATCAAACAGAAGCGCCACACGCGCAAAGCCTGTAAGACGGCGATATTCTGAGAAGAGCTCTGCGTGGGTTTCATCTTCCTCTGTAAAAAGAATCACATGGTTTTCATCCAAGGCGGCACACTCGGAAAAGTTCCCAACGAGGTTCAACATAACGGCACTGCGCTCTTCCCCGGTAATCTTGTCGATTGAAAGCAGCTCAATATGGCTGCTGCCATCTTCCAACACCATAAAGATAATGTCCGGAAAACTAAAAAAATGGGGCACGAAAGCGGGCCTGTCCAAAATATAATTGGCTAAGATGCGTTCCCGCTTGGTGATGCGGTTATATTCCAAAAGGAAGAGACTGTTGTGTCCTTCTTCGTTTTTTTCCTCTGCATAATAGATACGGTTGTCGCTGATCTCGATCAGTTGATCGTTGCAATTGGCAAAGATGTTGCGCAGGTCCACGACCTTCATTGTCACACCCCCTGTAGCCTTTTTTGACATTCCATACCATTTCCCATTGTGTGGAAAGCTTCGCAAAGTCTTTTCTGTATTATAGCATACCCACTAGTAGAATAAAACAGAAAAAGCCAGATGGCCTTTTCGATCGGACATGGAAAGCGTCATTCAGGGGGAATGAGAAAAGCGGTTTCCTGATGGGATGATTCGCTGATTGGTCGATAAAAAGGATCGTTTACCAAACGGTTATTAAAAAATGGAATAACCGTAATACAACGACAACCGCAAAATGGCGGGTAGTCCCTATCGTGAATATTGCGGATTAATTTGTAATAGGGGCTGCGAAAATAAGGCAGACGCCGCAGAATGTCATTACAGTGGGACCCTGTTTAGAAAGAACGGTCATCAAATGCAGGAAAATAAGATGTGCCGGCTTTTCAAAAAGGAGCGTTATCCGTGAAATCCGGCAGGAAGCTGACGTTGCCAACAGGCGGATATGCCCTCCATGTAGGAGATAGGGGGGCGATCACTTATAGGATGGATGCTTAGAGGAAACCAGAATGCGGAGTTCAGACATCTCAGAGGCTGTCCAAACGGATTTGTCTCTGCATTTTCAGTTGGGACGGAATATAGTGATTTGTTTTCAGGAGCGGTTCCTATTGACAGATCGGATAAAAGACAGTATGATAAAAATAAATTGAATAGGGGTGCTGGGTATTCCCGGCTGAGAGAAAACGAATAGACGTTTTTCAACCTTACCTGATCTGGATAATGCCAGCGTAGGAACAGAATGCAATTTACGCCTCGCGGTATCCGCGGGGCGTTTGTTTTATGCACCCGGATTCAATCAAACCGGCATCCACCGGCCGTAATAGGTGGACATGCGGAGAGTCCGTGTGCAAAGGAGGAAGTTCATGAAAAAGAACAGTACAACCGTTATTCTGGTGGAAAGTGCGCTGATGATCGCGCTTTCTGTCGTGCTCGATTTCTTTAAGCTGTGGCAGATGCCATTTGGCGGTTCGGTCACCTGTGGAATGGTCCCGCTGGTGTTGCTCTCGTTTCATCGAGGTCCCAAATGGGGTGTTGGCGCCGCATTTACCCATAGCTTGATGCAAATGCTCATGCGGTTTGATGCACCGCCTGCCAAAACATTCGGTGCATTTGCAGTGGTGATTTTAATGGATTATGTCATCGCCTTTACGGTGGTCGGTGCAGCTTCCATTTTTGGCAAGCCATTTAAAAATCGGAGTGTAGGGATTGCGGTTGGAAGTTGTGCGGTGTGCTTAATCCGTCTGTTGTGCAGCTTTATTTCCGGTGTTACCGTATGGCAGGAATATACACCGGAGGGTTGGGCAGTTTGGCAGTATTCCTTGGTTTACAATGCGGCCTATATGATTCCGCAGATGGTGTTGACCGCAATTTTGGCAGTTGTTCTGATGGCTGTCATTGACCGCTACGAAGGACAAAAAACACGCATTGCTTAATGCAGAACGGGAAGATCCCCTCACAGAAAGAAGTGTTCGTTTACTGGGAGGGGGTCTTCCTTTTTCTGACTATTCGCACAAAAAGGGTAGACTTTGAACGAAAAAGATGATAAAATAATAAAACATTCTATGAATTTAATTCTAATGGAGGAAAGGATCTTATGAACAGGACAAAGACGTTTCAGAATATTGGTATTCTGATGCTTACATTTCTCATGGTATTTGCAATGGTTGGCTGCGGCGGAAATCAGGAAGAGAAAAAATGGGAAGAGGATGTCACAGCAATTATGAACGACATCACAACCTCCCAGACCGACTTCAATACGGCGTTGGCGGGAATCCAGCCGGGCGAGGCGGAGTCCCAGACAGCCATGCTCAATGCAATCGATGCGCTGGAAGAGGACTTCAATGCATTAAAGGCGGTAGAAGCCCCGGAGAAGTATCAATCTGTGCAGGAAGAGTTCAACGCGGCTGTTGACAAAGCGCTGGAAGGTACGGCGGCGTTCCGCGAGATGGCAAATAACCTGGGCGATGGAGGCGATTTGGCCGTTGTAAGCGATAAACTTTCAGAAGGCCAGACGAAGTATGAGGAGTTCCTGGAGCTTTGGCAGGCGGCGGTCAACGATCTTGCGGAGATTGCAGGCTAAATTCGAACAGGAACCAATATGAAGGGGCTGTTGCAGAGGATTCTGCAACAGCCTTTTTCTACTTCTGCATCTATGAGAGCTTTTTGTATCTTTCTGTATTTGCTTAATAAAAGACGAAATAGAGAAAACATTGGCAGCACAAAACGATGCTTTACTAGAAAAATAGCAAAAAGCTCCGCTGCAACTTGTGAACGATTGCAGCGGAGTCAAACACATTTTCTGATTCATTTCCCTACTGGTTCAATAAAGGCCTGTCCATTTTTGCGATAGGAGTCTCCGCCGTAGAAGTTTTTTTCGGATTCTTTATCCGAAAATGCCACTTCATAAACCACCATATAGAGAAGACCATGAAGAAATATTGAATCATCACAGGACTAAGGAACCAGTATACAGGACCATGGGCTATGTATCTGGGCTTCATCATGGGAAACAGCTGAAAAAGACACTCTGAAAGATACTCACTTGCATCTATAAGGATGTTAAGCGGAGATCGAAAAATCCAAAAGAAGGAATCATGAAATAGTAAAAGTAAAAAGGCAAAAACAAGGAGAACCGTACTCATGATTCTCTTGGTATTACAGATATGCTTTATCTTTTTAATGGCCTGCGGATTTCCTGTAAAAATACAGTCCTCCCATTGAAAAGTCCCGCTTTGTGCGCTGTTTTCCAATTCCTTCCTGCTCTTCCACGACACGCGCAAGGAACCTTTTCCTACAGTAAACAGGCAATATCCTGCAAAAACAGCGAGAACCAATAAGATGGAATGTTCGATTAATATCCTTTGGACGAGGATTGACCAATCGCTGCTCTCCGGAAGCAAGGTGTCAAGGAACTGTATCAATACACCAGCGAGACAGGCGAGAACAAGAGTGACAATGATGCCAATCTTCCTTGTACGGTTCAAAGCTTTTCCTCCTTTCGGGAGGAGATCGTTTTCATACGATCCACTCCATTAGGTCCAGATGGATACGGTCATGTAGTCGCTTGCGCCGCTTGGACCATATTTAGCTATGGCGCTAGCGCTGCATCCAACACTGTCGGCTGTTATATTCACAGACTTGCTGAAGGAATTGCCGCTAATTGAAGTTGTTTTTTCGTTATCTTGTTCACCGTATTTTACTTCTCGGTTAGATAAATATACACTAGAGCCATACGAGTATTTGACACTTACGTTTGTGAGTTGATATTGGACTCCCCTGTCATAGTAGGTGATGGTGGCGGTTACAGAAGCGTCCATTCCGCTAGCGTCTTCCGTATTGGTGTCCGTGTGTTTTCCTCTAACAGTCAGCCGATAGAGATCATGATCATTTGAAGCACGAGTACTAGAAGAGCACTTTTCTAGTGTAATGGATTCAAGAGGTATTTTTTCTGTGGACCCATTTTCGTGGGTAACTGTCATAGAAGCCTTTTCCGATAAAGATTGAGGAACAGAAATTTTTTCAAAAGAAATATCCGATGCATCGTTTGTTACAGCCATACTTGGAACATAAAATGATAGACAGAATACAATTAGTAGGCAAATAGAAAAGAGTTTTATAGCTATTTTCCTTAATTATCAAATTGTTTTTATACATTTTATTTTTATCAGGCACATTGGACTAATCACACCTTTTGGATATATATTACAGAATAATAATATATCTATTGTGACAATATGTCAATATATTCTGACGTATTTTTATATTAAATTATAAACAATTATTTATAAAGAAAATTGAATATTGTTTCTAAATAAAAACAAAAATATTCACTATTTCAAATCAAAAAATTATCCCTTAACAGAATAAAATTTATGTTCTGTTAAGGGATGTGTTAATTGTAACAATCTTTCACTAATTTTATCATAAACAATTTTTACCTACTGTGAAACTCTAACAGCTGGATGGGATCAAACTGACTACAAGATACGTCACAGATGCCGGGAGATTGCTAGGAGAGTGCCCAAAGAGGCGAATGGGATTTCTCGGCAAACAGACGCAATAGCACTTCATAAAACGCCTGGTTTCGTTGCCCAAACCGCCCAATTCCACAGGGCGAACCTTCCAGATTCATTTTCCCTTGGGAATTGACGCTGTAGAACACGGCATCCAGGGTGCCGTCCGGTTTCTCGTAACTGAGATAGATGTCCAGAAAAACGATTCCGTCATTTTCAACCAGATTGCCATTGTCGGTGATGCCAATCCAGCTTTTCCAGTTCACCTTCCGGTTGACCGGGTACCCGTCCAAAAACGATGCGAGATCCTCCAACTCAGAGGGGGATTTGGTAAAGACACTGGTTGTAGTAGTTTTTGGGGGCACGTCCTCCGGCTGAAACGAAACTTCGTATTTCAGAATACTTGCGGATATAAGGGGATTTCCCCCGGCTAGATCGTCCACGGCGAAGGGGCGCGTGTAGAAAAAATAGGCGGCCAAGAGGAAACAGAGAAGGGAAACGAGCAAGACCTTTTTACATTTGGAATTTTGCGATTCTGTAAGCTTCAAGAAAGTTCCCTACCTTTCCAGTATGGCGTAGGAGGTAAACGGAAACCCGTTGAATGGGCCACATGAATCAAAGCGATGCAGCTCAACTGCCGCTTTTCTACGGGGAATTTGTTTGCGCATAAATATTGCATTTATCATGCATACAGTTCACCAGCGACCGAAAAAGGAGTTAAGGAACTCTATATCCAAGATCGAAGAAATGATTGCAAAGATATATGGCTTGATCTTCAAAGCGATCAGGATCAACAGCAATAGGGAAGTGGAAATATCCGGCCGTCAGGAATGATGGAGATTTTCACGCTTTTGAGCTGGGCCCATCCTCAAGAGGAATCCCCCGTTTCCTGAAAAATGCTTTGAAAAGGACTACACCAGACAGGACATCTAGCAATGTGATAGTCCCGCTTTCGGGAGCCAATACTGGATAGAACATTCCCCAATAAAAAGCCGAGGTAAGTCCAACCAGACAGACAAACAATAAGAGAAAACCGAAGGAAAACCGGTGCAAGCGTCCCTCGCGGGGAACCACCGAGAGGCACAGGATAAAATCAAAGGCGATTTCTGTGACAAATACAAACACCCATTTTATGACGAACCATTGGGGTTCGTAGGTAAGGGCACGTTGTTTGTCAAGCCATTCGACCAACCAGGATTTTAGGAAAATAAAAAGTATCAGAATCAACCCGAAAATATACGCGTTGGTTCGCTTATAGAAAGCTCGTCCTTTTATACAATGCATGGTATCCCCTCATTTTGGCTGGATGTTTTCCCAAAGTAATACGCCGCAGACGTTTTAGCGGGCCTTTTCACATGAGCTATCTATACATATCATAAGCGGCGGTATTTCTAGGGAAGGACGTCTTTTAAGTCATTCATTTATGAATGGCTCTTTTTCTTTTTAATTTTCAAAATAAAAATATGCAATAAATTTCCGAATTGAGATTTTTGTTATACCCTAAGCCGGGAGATTATCAGAGAGTTGTCTTTTACAGTTTTGCTTAAAACGATTTGGGAAGAAATGTGAAAGAAATCTTTTGCGAACAAGATGTTTCACTTAGTATGAGTCTTTCCGTTCATTTTTTCGCTTACAAAAGGAAACTTTATATACAAATTAAAGGTGCAGCTAAGTTAACCAAAAATAGGAACCGATTAGCAAACAGAGACAGATCACAGAAAATCCCGTAAATAATAAGAGTTTCCATTTGTTTATGGTCGTTCGATCGTTTCGCCATAATATGGTATACTGGTAGATCCAGACCATACATACAATTGCTGTTGCAATAAACCCAAGGACAAAGCGAACCGTACGGGAAAAGTTTGAACAAGCGCATACCAATATGAGAATAAACGCGAAGTATTTTAGGAAATTACCAATCTTATTCGTTTTTTCATTTGTTCTCATCATCATTTGACCCTCAAAGACTTGTGTATCACTTGTTAAATAGCAATTCTTCCGGTATCGCTGTAGATGGTAGTTATCACCATTGTTTTATAGTGGGAAAATTCGCTACCAACTTCAATTTCCCGGCATCGCTTTTGAATGGTTACATCATAAATATGTACGGAGCTTAGGTCATCTTCTATATAGGAACGGACAACAGCTCCACCGGTACAAACAGGCTGAATCGCAGGATGAGGAATAAAAAGACCAATTACAGTCATTCATGTTGCACTTATCCTAGCCTGAAATTGTTTCTCTGCGCATAAGGGACATGGATCAAAAAGTTTTCTGAAACGTCCTCAAACCATGTTTTTGTGTTTTCTGTGGCAATGGGATGACTGCCGCGACTCATCAAGGGAACTTTTATGCGAACAGTCAAAACGCAAATAAAAATGACATCACAAGACATCGTCAAAAAAATATTTAAGAAATAAACTTTTTTATTCTTGTTCTCTGCTTATTATAAAGCTTAAGTATATTTTTATTTACGACAATAAACTTGTTATAATCGTAGTTCTAAATTGAAAATATATGAACTACTCAGCTCAGTCCAAAATTACTCTATAATTAAAATAATAAGGATTATATGAAATTTGTCAATAAAACGTCGAATAAATTCACGGACACTCTGCAAATTTGTTGAATGTACATTTTCTTGTTAGAAATATAAGATTTCTATCAAAAATAGACTTCCGTCACAGGATAGTATCCATATCCTGTGACGGATTTGTGTACATTTAACGCATTTTTCTCAAAACCAGTTGTGCCTTGGGAACATCTTCTCTATTTACCAATAGTTCGACAAAGTCTCCGCGGAGCGGATGAGATAAAGCTGGTGTACGCACGCCGTAAACCCCTCGAGCGAGATTTAAATACTTCACACGAAAAGGAATATGGTTGTTCTCTAGCAAGTTTTTCGCTTCAAATAATAACTTTTGATCGTCGCTGGAAAAAATGGAAACTTGTTTCCTAATAGTTTTAATTCGGTGCATTAGACGAATCACACCTTTCAAAAACCTAAAATAAAGTTCTTATATACAATAATACTATATTAATATAGTATTATCAATATTAAGCACATGCATATTGCGTAGAAAAATAAGTGCAAATGTTAGAGGATTTGACAGAAGTGTTTCTGCTGATAAAGTTTTAACTGTAGTTTTATCTGCAAAATAAAAATCCCGGAACAGGCACATAATAGCGTCCTGTTCCGGGATTGCAATTTTTAGAAGGAATTATTTGATCGTGCTGTTCCGTACGTGCTCCATCTGATTTTCCTCTGCCGTGGATTTCTCACAGCAGATGGGGCCAATTACCTGCAGGATACACCACGGGTACCGGTAGAAGACTGTTAGGAAACTTCCCAAAGGGGTGAGCGGCTTTTCTCAGCAAACAGACGCAATAGCGCTTCATAAAACGCCTGGTTTCGTTGCCCAAACCGCCCAATTCCACAGGGGGAATTGTCAACATATACTTCGCCTTGGGAATTGATACGATAGGTTATTACAGTTAATGACCCATTCGGGGCCTTATAGTGGAAATACATTTCTAAAAGGATACCCTCATTGTCCCGGCAGGAATCTTCCACAGGATTCGTATAGAAGCCAATACCAAATTGGCTCCTGCGGTTTACAGGATATTGGTTTAGAAATTGGGTGATGTCTTGCAGTTCCGATGATGCCTGAGTAAAAATACAGGTTGCCTTTTGGGTGGAATCCTTAGAAGAGAGGGGAAGTTTTGTTACGTCGGGTATCTTCTCATGGTTTAGAATACGGACGAACACAAAAGGATTCCTACCCGCCATATCCTCTGCGGAGAGAGGACGCGTGTAAGCCAAATATATAGCAAGGAGGAAAGCGAAAAGGATTGGAATCAAAATCTTTTCTCTTCCGAACCAATCAAAAACAAAATCGCAAAGGATAATCGTTGTCCATATTGCTTCATAAATGATGGCTTCGATTATGGCGCGGTTCTTTTTTAGGTTTAGGCTCCCTTTTTTCCATGCCCGTATACATGCAACAAGGTCCGGATAAGCCCCTATTAAGCAGCCGATGCACACACAAAGGACCGCCAAAGGGATGGGGATATTTTGTTGAAGCTGCGCCGGCGTAAGGATAAGGATAGCGCCAAAGATTAACAGAATAAGCCGTCTAAGAGTCATATCCAGGATATCCCCCTTTTTTAATGGAAGTTAGAAGGCGAGTGAATCGCCGGTCGTACGCATGGGATACGGTCCCTCATAATAATGTGTCAAAGCAGTCCCCGTAGCGCCTATTGAAACATCACTCGCTTGTGTAATTATATTTTTTTGATCGCATATGAAAATGTAGATCCATATGTAGTTATAGCTAATGCCAAAATTATAAATAAGCTAATAAACTTTTTTATTTTTATTCTATTTTATTCAAAATGATTGGTAGATTGTCCTTGTGTTCTATATATAATTCCATTGGACTAATCACACCTTTTTGATTTAGAAAAGTTTCTAATATAATAATAAATAAATTATATAACAAATCAATAAGAATTGAGATGTTATTATATATAATTATCAGTAGATAAATTTGTTAAATATTTTTCTATATAAAAATTAGTAAATATTATTTGCGTTTTGACGAATAAAAACCCGACGCACGAGATAATACGCCATGCGTCGGGGGAGATGCTTTCATACGATTTATTTCTTCACACTTTTCCGTGCGTCCTCCATCAAATTCAAGGTTTCGCCTAGCACATCCAGAGGAGTCATGGGGGAAACAATCTTCACGCTGATGTACGGCTTTCCGCTTGCATTGAGTGTCACACGCTTCTTGAGCGTGGAGGTCAATGCCGCCATCTGCGCCATGTCCGCGGAGTTCTTCAGACTGAACCCCGGCTTATACAGCAGCAGGCAGTCGTCGCGCTGCTTGACCTCGCTGATGCCCAGGCCGGAAGCCAGGTTGCGCAGCAGCGCCACTTCGATCAGGCCGTTGACGCTCTCCGGCGGTTCGCCAAAACGGTCGATCAGCTCGTCGGTCACATCCAGCGCATCGTCGCGGGTGCGGATATCCGCAATGCGGCGGTAAATTTCCAGCCGCTGGCTGAGATTTTCGATGTACCGGTCCGGAATGTGCGCTTGGATCTGCATATCCACCAAACATTCCTGTCCGTATTCCTGCACGTCCTCGCCTTTTTCGCGGCTAATTGCTTCACTTAGCAGACGCAGGTACATGTCGTAACCGACGGTTTCCATATGGCCGTGCTGTTCACCGCCCAGAATGTTGCCCGCCCCGCGGATCTCCAAATCGCGCATGGCGATTTTAAAACCGGAACCAAACTCCGTAAACTCCCGGATTGCGGACAGCCGCTTTTGGGAGATCTCCGAAAGCACTTTATTGGGGGTAAACGTCAGGTACGCATATGCACGCCGCGAGGAACGCCCTACGCGCCCACGAATCTGATGCAACTGGGAAAGGCCCATACGATCTGCATTCTCTATGATAAGCGTATTGGCGTTTGGGACATCCACGCCGGTTTCGATGATCGTGGTACACACCAACACGTCAATTTCGTGTTCCAGAAGCTTCCGCCATACCTCGGACAGCTCGTTTTCCGCCATTTTTCCATGGCCAAATCCCACGCGGGCCTCCGGAATCTGCGCCTGGATTCGCGCAGCGGTGCGTTCGATGGAGGCTACGTCGTTATGGAGATAATAGACTTGCCCCCCACGCCGCAGTTCGCGGCGGATGGCCTCATTGATGACCGCATTGTCGTGTTCCAAAACATATGTCTGCACGGGATGGCGGTCATGCGGCGCTTCTTCAATGACGCTCATGTCGCGGATACCCGACAGTGCCATATTGAGGGTACGGGGAATGGGGGTTGCGGAAAGGGTCAACACATCTACATTGTTGCAGAGAGATTTCAATTTTTCCTTCTGTGCGACACCGAAACGTTGCTCTTCGTCGATGATGACCAAGCCGAGGTCTTTGAATTTGACGTCCTTGCTGACCAGCCGGTGGGTGCCGACGATCATATCGACCTCTCCGCGCTTGAGCCTGCGGATGATTTCCTCCTGCTGCTTGGGAGTTCGGAAGCGTGAAAGCAATTCTATGCGGACCGGGAACCCCTCCATCCGGCGCGTGACGGTTTGGAAGTGTTGCCACGCTAAAATGGTTGTGGGCACCAAGAGTGCGCACTGCTTGGAATCACACACACATTTGAACGCGGCGCGCAGGGCAACTTCCGTCTTTCCAAAGCCCACATCGCCACAGAGCAGCCTGTCCATGGGCGCTTCCCGCTCCATGTCGTTTTTGATTTCTTCGATGCAGCGGAGCTGGTCTTCTGTCTCGTCGAATTCAAAATGGGATTCAAAGTCACGCTGCCATTCGTTGTCCTGGGAGAAGGCATGCCCTTTGGCCTGCATACGGTCGGCATAGAGCTTAATGAGCTCCTTTGCCATATCCTTAACCGCCGTACGCACACGGGCCTTGGTCTTTTGCCACTCGGTTCCACCCAACCGGTTCAATTTGACGCTGGCGTCCTCGCGCGGACCAATGTACTTGGAAACCATATCCAGCTGTGTGACTGGGACATAGAGCGTGTCCCCTTTGGCATATTTCAGCTTGATGTAATCCTTGACGACGCCATGCATATCGATCTTGTGGATTCCTTCAAAGACGCCGATTCCATGTGACGCATGGACCACGTAATCGCCCGGCTGCAACTCTGCAATGCTGTAAATTTCCTGGCTGTTTTTCGCTCGCTTGGGCTTTCGTTGTTTGGCGGTCAACAGACGTCCATGGGTGATAAGGCCAAAAAATGCACCTGGGAATTCCATACCTGCCGACAGAGCACCGGAGGTCACCACAACGGTTCCACGTTGGATGGTCTGTGGATTGTCTAAGTAGGCGACGGGCAACCCGGCTGCCTGTAAATCCGCGGTTACAGTGCGTGCACTGCGCTCGTTGCCAGCCAACACCACGCAGGACCACTTGTTGTGCAGCATGTTTCGGAGATCTTCCTCTAAAAGCTGCGTGCTTCCGCCCCACACAGAGAGCTGTCTCGCTGTCACACCGATGAGTGTGCGGATAGGGGTATCGTAACTGCCACGGGCAAAGGTATCCAGATAGACGGTATCATGTGAAAATTGCCCCAGAGCATATGTCCAATCGGCGCTGTAGGTATCGAGTCCACGGCAAAGGACGCCTTCTTCCAAATAGTCCTTGAGATCTTCCCCCCACTGGAAGGCCGTACTGCGGGCGCGATCCTTGACTTTTGCCCCTTCGCTTACGAACAGGAGCATATCTTCGGTCCGATAGTCAAACAGAGTGGCGGTTTGTGTATAGAGTAGAGGAAAGAATTTATCTGCACAGCCGAGGTGTACGCCTTGCTCCAATTTTTCCGCCTGTGCGAAGAGGATTTCTTTGGCCTTAGGAGCCGCTTTCCCACGCAAAGTAGAAGCAAGTTTCTGAATCTTTTTGGAAAGAATCTGTGGATCGTCAATCAACGCTTCCACTGCAGGAGCAATGGTCAACTTGTCGATTGACTCGGTGCGGCGCTGTGTCTCCAGATCGAAAAGAGAGAGCGTGTCGATCTCGTCGCCCCAATATTCCAGGCGTACAGGATTGGAAGCATCCGGAGTGAAGATGTCCAGGATACCGCCGCGCTGAGAAAATTGCCCGGTTCCATCGATTTGAGCGGCGCGCTCATATCCACAGGCGAGGAGCGCGGAAACCACCTGTTCCATGGGGATGCTCTGCCCGGCTGAGATGGTGACCGTGCGCTTGTGCAGCTCTTCTGGAGGGATCGCATACTGCAACGCGGCATCCAGACAGGTGATCACAGCATCGCATTCACCATTGAGAATGCGCGCTAAAGTCTGAATGCGCTGATGTTCGTATTCATGGGAGGCCCCCTCCGCGTCGCGGAAGGTAAAATCGCGCATGGGGAATACAAGTGGGTGCATTCCCATGGCGGAGAGATCGTCACAAAGACGCTGCCCTTCACTCTCATCGCCTGCAAGAATGAACGCCCTGCGGTGGTGATTGGTACAGAGTGTGTAGATAAAGGCAGCTTTGTGTACACCGGACAGCCCGTTAACGGCAGCAGGAAGCTGCCTGCCCTGGACAGCTTCATCCAGCGTTTGAAATTCTTTTAAGTGGTTGAGGGCGTTGAGAAGAAATTTCATATTGACTCCCTATAGATGTCTATACAAGCAGAACCTTTGCTGTTTTAGGTTATACAAATTGTATAGTAAAGGCAAAAAATTACTATTTAACGGAATATTAATGGAAACGCATATCGGTATATCTCGCTTCCTCACGCTTATGCTCTACCTTAAAAAATACGGACGAGATTGATAAAGCCCTATGCCCATTGGCATCCAAAGAGGATGGGATTGAAAGGGCTCAAAAAGGGAAAAATCGCTGGAAGAGACAGCAAGCTCAAAGAAATCTGTATAATATCATATAAATAATACTATTTGTATGAATGAAAAAGGTACTAAACAGTCTAACATAATATGTTTATCGAACGAGCATGCGATTAAGAAGGAGTGAAAATCGAATTTCAGGAACAAAACAGAACGAAAAATCGGTTGCCCGCTCGTCCTAGCGGCAAAAGCGGATGCAGAGGATCTCCATTTATCCCCGGCGGCTTTCCGTACCGAGGGGATGGGCGGCCGCCACAGGGAAAGAAAGAGAACGAATCGGTTCAGCTGTTTGACAAAAATAAAGAGGATACATCCAATCCAAAAAATTTGCAGCGATGGCCATCGAAACCGGTGGAACGAATCGGCGCGCAAACGAATTGCTTGGGAGGAGGGCCTTTCCATTCATTGTCTCCTATCCTCTCTATAAGACGTTCCACTTTGCCCGATCGATACCTGCCGGAACCCACCACCTTGCCCATAGTCGGAACAAAAGCCCGTGAAAAGCGGCAAAAATCAATTAAAACGGTTCATTGCCTCTGCGTTTTTCCCATTGACCATCCATTCCACTGCTTCAGCTGCATGGTCGAACACTTCGGAAAGCTGCTTCATCTCCTGCTCTGTAAAATGGCTCAACACCCAGTCGGCCAAATCCCAGCTTGGATTTGGCTTTGCTCCAATCCCGAGTTTTATCCGGGGAAAGGTATCTTTTCCGCTCAAATATATGATATTTTTCATGCCGTTATGCCCGCCGTCGCTTCCCTTCATGCGAATACGCATGCGTCCGACTGGCAGCGAAATATCGTCGAACAGGATGAACACTTTTTCTGCCGGGAGCTTATAGAAGTTCATTGCCTCTTGGACGCTTTGCCCGGAGAGATTCATGAAGGTGGAAGGCTTGAGCAACAGGACGCTTTTGCCACCAACCTGTGCGCGTGCGCAGAGCCCTTTGAATTTCAGACGATCGATCTCCACACCCGCCTTCTCTGCAATTCGGTCAATGGCCATAAAGCCCGTGTTATGCCGGGTGCCCTCGTACTTGCTGCCCGGATTTCCTAGCCCGACGATGAGATATTCCACCGGACCAGTCAGAGGCGCGGGCCGCCTGAATAACTTTTGAAACATAAAAACTCCCTTTCTATTGCCGACGGCGCAATTCCTTTTAGCGCCGGATGTTTGATGCCAGCAAATGGATGCGGCATTCCTGGAGACGATGCCCGTCCTGATGAAGCGCTTGCCATACGGAAATGGACGGCGGGTCCCATACAGCGTAGTCCATCCTCTGGGCCGGCGCGTGTTCAGTATGGAACCCGGTGAAGTTTGCGGAAAACCGTCGATTTTCCCGGACAGAAGAAGCAGGCGGGATAGCTGTGCTACCCCGCCCGGTTGTATACGAAACAAAGGAAAACCGTCTGCCTACGCCCCATTATACGAACATCGGGCTGACCGGCTTGTCCTCATAGATGCGCTCGATGGCTTCCGCAAAGAGGGGGGCCACCGGCAAAACGGTAAAGTTCGGAAGCGTCTTTTCCTCCGGCAGTGGAATGGTGTCCAAAAGCACCAATTCTTTGATCGCGCTGTTGCGGATGCGCTCGATCGCCGGTCCGGAAAGGACTGCATGTGTCGCACAGGCAGTGACATCCTTCGCGCCCTTTTCCATGATGGCGGCGGCGGCGTTGCAAAGGGTACCGGCGGTATCGATCATATCGTCTACCAGGATAACCTTTTTCCCTTCCACACTGCCGATGATATTCATCACTTCGCAGACGTTGGCCTTTTGGCGGCGCTTGTCTACAATTGCCAGGCTACATCCGATGCGCGCGGCAAAATTGCGTGCACGCGTGACGGAACCCAGGTCGGGGGAAACGACAACATATTCATCGCTGTTCTCACCCACACGCTCCTTCATGAAGGAGGATAGCAGCGGCGCGCCCAACAGATGGTCGACCGGGATATTGAAGAAGCCCTGAATCTGGGCTGCATGCAGGTCCATGGTCAGAAGGCGGTCCGCCCCGGCGGTTGTGAGCAAGTCTGCAACAAGCTTTGCAGAGATCGGATCGCGGGCTTTTGCCTTGCGGTCCTGCCGGGCATAACCGAAGTAGGGCATAACAGCCGTGATGCGGGCGGCGGACGCACGCTTCATGGCATCGATCATAATCAGTAGCTCCATGAGGTTGTTGTTGACGGGTTCACAGGTGGATTGTACGATAAAGCAATCAGAACCGCGCACGGATTCAAACAGAGAAACCGAGATTTCTCCGTCGCTGAACGTGCCGACCTCGCTCTTGCCCATGGACAATCCCAGGCACTCCGAAATCTGCTTTGCCATGCGCTGGTTGGCGCTTGCGGCAAAAATCTTGATGTCCTTGCCATGAAAATTCATTTTTGCTTCCCCCTATATTTGTATGACTCTTCCCTCTTGGAAGTCCCCGGCTTCAGGAATTTCCAATCACCGTAAAAGGCACAACGGCCTGGCTGGCTGAAATGTTGGTGCGTTCGCAGGAGGCGAAACACAGCGACGCGCCATCGCCCACCGTGCAGTCTGTGAGGACAACGCTTGGACCGATGGTGCAATCCGCCCCGACCGCCGTGTTACCACGCAGGATGGTGTTTGGCAGGATGCGGGTGGAACGTCCAATGGAGACGTCCGGCCCGATCAGAACCCCGTCGGTGCAGGGAATCTCCACGCCCGCCAGCATCTGGGCGTGCAAAATCCGCGCCCTGGCGATTTCGTTCAGGGCGTTCAGCTGCACGCAGTCGTTTGCGCCCATCACCGCAGCCGGATCGGATGCGATGTAGGCTCCCGCGTTTTTGTTCTGTTCGATCAAGAGGCGTACTGCATCGGTGAGGTAATACTCGCCCTGTGCATTGTCGTTGCGGATACTGCCTAAGATGGAGAGCAGATCGTCCGTGCGGAACCAATAGGCCCCGGAATTGATCTCCCGGACGGCAAGGGTAGCTTCATCGGCGTCCTTCTGCTCCACGATGGCGCGGACCAAACCGGTCGACGGATCGCGCACGATCCGTCCATAACCGGATGGATCGTCCAGCTCTGCCGTGATGACGGTGACGGCATTTCCGTTGCACACATGGGCGCCAAGGGCTGCTTCCAACACCTCTGCGCTGACGAACGGCGCGTCTCCATTGAGGATAAGCGTGTTTCCGCCGCTGTGCGCACGCAAAAACGGTTCCGCCATCATAACCGCATGCCCCGTTCCGTGCTGTTCGGCCTGCAATACATGGTGCAGCCGTGCTCCGCCGGCTTTTTCCGCCGCTTGCAGGTAAGCTTCCACTTGCTCGTGCTTATGTCCCGTCACCACGCACAGTTCCCTCACCCCTGCGCCCTCCGCGGCGTCCATCACCCACTGCAACATGGGTTTGAACAGCACGGAAGCCAGCACTTTCGGATGATTTGATTTCATGCGTTTTCCCTCGCCACCGGCAAGGATAACGGCACAAGTCTGCTCTGGCATAGGCAAAATCCTCCGCATAAACTTTTGAAAGTTTCAATTGTGCAAGGCCGCCTTCCCTGTGTCGGCCTTATGCACGAAAACGCCTGGTTTGCTTAGGCACACCCGGCTCTTGTTATTATTATCTCATATGTACGAAATTTTTCAAGCACTAATTCGCGTTTCCCACCGGTTTTGTGGAACTTCCTCGGTTTTGCGCCGGAAAATTTACAATTCTCGGTGGGTTTTATTGAAAAAGAACTGGTAATCCCGCGCCTTTTTTGATATAATACGGGGAGAGCAATTATGAGAGAGTGTGTGACCTGTGCTCGTTATTTATTTTATTTAGGAGGTATATGTTCATGAGCCATAAGTATGTCTACCTTTTCTCTGAAGGAAATAAGGACATGCGTGAACTGCTCGGCGGCAAGGGTGCAAACCTTGCTGAGATGACCAAAGCAGGGATGCCTGTTCCGCAGGGTTTCACCATCAGCACGGAGGCGTGCACCCAGTATTATAAGGATGGCAGAAAGATCAACGATGAAATCCAGGCCCAGATCTACGAGTATCTCGGCAAAATGGAAGAAGTTTGCGGCAAGAAATTTGCGGACCCGGAGAACCCGCTGCTGGTTTCCGTCCGTTCCGGCGCCCGTGCTTCCATGCCTGGCATGATGGACACCATCCTGAACCTCGGCCTGAATGATGTTGTGGTTGAGGGACTGGCGAAGTTCACCAACAATCCGCGTTTCGCATACGACTCCTATCGCCGTTTCATCCAGATGTTCAGCGATGTTGTCATGGAACTGCCGAAGCCGGAATTTGAAAAGATTATCGATCAGAAGAAGGAAGAGAAGGGCGTCACACAGGACACCGAGCTGGATACCGAGGACATGAAGGACCTCGTCAAGCGCTTCAAGGCCTTCTATAAAGAGAATAAGGGCGAGGATTTCCCGAGCGACCCGAAGGTTCAGCTCATGGAAGCTGTGAAAGCTGTTTTCCGTTCCTGGGACAACCCGCGTGCAAACGTATATCGCCGCATGAACGAGATTCCGTACGACTGGGGTACCGCTGTCAACGTACAGGCCATGGTGTTCGGCAACTCCGGCAATAACTCCGGCACAGGCGTTGCGTTCACCCGCAATCCGGCGACCGGCGAGCGCAAGCTGTTCGGTGAGTATCTCATCAATGCGCAGGGCGAAGACGTTGTGGCCGGTGTCCGTACGCCGTCCCCGATCAGCCAGTTGGAGCAGGATATGCCTGAAGTGTACAAGCAGTTTGCGGATATTGCAAACCGTCTTGAGAAGCATTACAGAGATATGCAGGATATGGAGTTCACCATCGAGAATGGCAAGCTCTATATGTTGCAGACCCGTAACGGCAAGCGTACCGCAAACGCAGCTCTGAAGATCGCCGTTGACCTCGTGAACGAGGGCATGATCGACGAGGAAGAGGCTGTTCTGCGCGTAGAGCCGCAGCAGCTCGACGCACTGCTGCATCCGCAGTTTAACGCAGAGGCTCTGAAGAAGGCTACGGTCGTCGGCAAGGGCCTGGCTGCTTCCCCCGGCGCTGCTTGCGGCAAGGTGGTCTTCACCGCTGAGGACGCAAAAGAGTGGGCCAAGAGAGGCGAGAAGATCGTCCTGGTTCGCCGTGAGACCTCTCCGGAAGACATCGAAGGCATGCAGGTTGCTGAGGGTATCCTCACAGTTCGCGGCGGCATGACTTCCCACGCAGCAGTTGTTGCGCGCGGCATGGGCACTTGCTGTGTATCCGGCTGCGGCGAAATCAACGTCGATTATGATGCAAAGAGCTTCACTCTCGCTGGCAAGACCTATAACGAGGGCGATTACATTTCCATTGACGGCTCCACCGGCAACATTTACGGCGAAGCCATCCCGACCGCTCCGGCTTCCATCGCTGGCGACTTCGGCGTATTCATGGGCTGGGCGGACAAGTACCGCAAGCTGAAGGTTTGCACCAATGCGGATACCCCGCGCGATGCGCATCAGGCTCGCGAATTTGGCGCAGAGGGCATCGGCCTCTGCCGTACAGAGCACATGTTCTTTGAGGGCGAGCGCATTAAGGCAATGCGTGAGATGATTATTGCGGACAACACCGACGACCGCAAGAAGGCTCTGGCGAAGATCATGCCGTATCAGCAGGGCGACTTTGAGGCTCTGTTTGAAGAGATGAACGGCTATCCGGTCACCATCCGCTTCCTGGACCCGCCGCTCCACGAGTTCCTCCCGACCAAGGAAGAGGACATCGCAGAGATCGCCAAGGAGCTGAATGTGTCCGTCGAGAAGGTTCATGAGGTCATTGAGAGCTTGCATGAGTTCAACCCGATGATGGGCCACCGCGGCTGCCGTCTGACGGTCACCTATCCGGAGATCGCCGAAATGCAGACCACCGCTGTGATCAATGCAGCGATCAACGTCCAGAAAAAGGGCGTCAAGGTGATCCCGCAGATCATGATCCCGCTGGTAGGCGAGGTCAAGGAGTTCGACTTCGTGAAGAAGATCGTTGTCGCTACGGCGGACAAGATCATTGCAGACTCCGGCGTTGAGCTGAAGTACGAAGTCGGCACCATGATCGAGATTCCGCGCGCTGCCCTGACCGCAGACAAGATTGCGGCAGACGCAGACTTCTTCTGCTATGGCACCAACGACTTGACCCAGATGACGTTCGGCTTCAGCCGTGACGACGCAGGCAAGTTCCTGGATGCTTACTATGACAATAAGATTTATGAGTCCGATCCGTTTGTGCACATCGATGTGGATGGCGTTGGCCGTCTTGTAGAGATGAGCGCAAAGGCTGGCCGCGAAGCAAATGCAGCCCTCCATCTGGGCATCTGCGGCGAGCACGGCGGCGACCCGACTTCCGTCGAGTTCTGCCACAAGGTTGGTTTGGACTATGTCTCCTGCTCTCCGTTCCGCGTGCCGATCGCGCGTTTGGCTGCGGCGCAGGCTGCTGTTAAAGAGAAAAGAGCGTAATAAAACGAGTTAACAGGATAGCACACGGTTTCAGAACGAGGGTATCCCAAAAGTCATGAAATGACTGAAGGATACCCTCGTTTTTTAAACCCAGATATTTTTCCAGACAGAAAGAGGGCGCCCCTTTCCTATGAATCGAAAAATTCGTAGTTTTGGGACACCCTCTTTTGTCTGGTTTGCGCTGAAAACAGCATTTGTAAACGTTAAGCCTGCGGGCAATTGCTCCTAGGTGGGACAAACTTTACTCAAGCGCTTGGTAACATAAGATACAGGGGATCGCAAGGAAATAAATGGCCTGCCATATGAGGAGCCACATGAAAACACTTCCTTTTTTCGATGGTTTTCTCCATTTTACTGCATAACGCGGTATTCGTCAATACTGCAATTTGCGGTAAGAATGAATAAAAAAACAGGACTGCGTTATTCTGATGTTAGGTGATCACATGTATCAACGTATCAGAGATTTACGGGAAGACAGGGACCTGACACAGGCGGAAATGGCGCAAATTCTTTATTGTTCCCAGCAGGTTTACAGCAATTATGAGTTGGGACAGAGGGATATTCCCACAAAGGTTCTCATCAGCTTGGCAAAGTACCACCAGACGACGACCGATTATCTATTGGGCTTGACGAATTACCGGGGAATTCCAAAGGAATATACGGAAAAATCCGAATAAGGATAGGATGGGCCACCGATGTATATGCCAGGAGAAGCGCTTTCTTACTCAATGGATCAACAGGCGATGCAAAACCGCTTTTCCAGGGAGGAAGGAAAGTGATCGAAAGTCCTCAGCGTACAGCTGGGGACTTTTTTCTTACCATACAAAAACCGCCAGCTGTCGGTGCTTACCTGTTTCCTGTAGCAATATATTGAGAGGGAATGTCCCAAAGGCGATCGTTATAGGGGGCTTACAAGCTGAGAAATGTTGGAGACGAACGGAGCGATCATAACAGGGAGCCTGCAAATAAAAAGTCAAGCCCAAAATCAAAAAAATTGAGAGCTTGAAAAAGGGTACGACAAAGTAACCAGTGAGCGAAATATCCATCGGCGGAGGCGAAGATATAAGGAATGTAAGATGTCTTATAGAAAGATGATATAGGGCTCCTTCAAAACAATGAAAGATTTTTGCTGTGTCTGCGCAGGGTTGGTCCGGGAAAAAGTCCCATAAAATTTGGGAACATATGTGTAACACCCTGTGCTACAATAACAATAAGAGCCCGATCAATTTTGAAGGAGGAAATGATTATGAAGAGGCATGGACGGCTTTTCGTCTCCCTATTGTGTGCATTTTGTGTCGCATCGATGCCTGTCACTTGCGCATGGGCGGAATGTGCTACACAAAGTGACTCGAATCTTTTGTCCGTTGAAAAATCTACCGAAACCTTTGCGGATACAGCCGTTTTAACAGAAGGAACGGCTCTGGGAAATTTGGCAAATGGCGGAACCTGTGTGGCCGGCGGTGGATATGTATTTTATGTACGCAATGGAGATATCTGGCGTATGGCGCCGAACGGCTCTGGGGACACTTGCATCCGGGCCGCGGACGGTACGGGTATTTGGAACCTCAGTTATCGAGACGGCTGGCTCTATTATGCCCGGAGCGATCAGGGAATTTATCGCTGTGATATATCTGGTAAGCAGACCACCTGTTTGGTAAAGCTTCCCGGCGTAATCGGCCAATTCTGGTTGGATAAGGATCAGATCGTGATTGCCTGCGGCCGGGATTCGGTCTATGATTTCTACCGCTGTGCGCTGAACGGTACGGGTTTAACAAAGACCTGTACTAATCCAGGTAGATTTATGTATACCTCCTTGTCCTATGCAGACGGCTGGCTCTATTTTATGGGCGGAAGGTTTGGCGAAAGTGATGCGGTCTTATATCGGATGAAGCCCGACGGGAGCGGAAAAAGCCAAGCAGTCCCTGGAAATGTAGACGATGATTTCTACATTATGGACGGTAAGTTGTATTACCAGGAGGTCTTGAACTATCATGCGGAAACAACAAGCGATGATACCACATATTATACCGGAGAATATGGGGATTTTTATGTGAAAAATCTGTCGACTGGAGAGAGCACTCGGTTGATGCAGCATTATATCGTTGAAAATAACGAGTATGTGTTTTTAGATTTGGAAGGCGCAGCGTATGGAAAACTGTTTTTTGATAAGGAACAGACGCTTTATATGACGGATGCGAATGGAAAGAATGGCAAGGTGTTGCCTTCCCCGGCCCCGTCCTTTTGGGACATTCAGTATGCTGGAGGGTGGATTTTCTGCCGTGGATGTGATACGCCTTCGACCTGGGTGACCCCGAGCAACGCCTATCGAATGCAGGAAAACGGAAGTAATAAACTAAAGCTGTACAACGCTTCGATTTCAATATAGGTTTTGATGATAGGGGATAGATGAAGAAGTGGGGATGCTGTTCGAGGGATGGCGTCTCCACTTTTTCATAGGGAAACGAGGGGATTTTCCTAAGAGTAAACCTGTGGAAATATTGACAAGCTTTGGCAGACCACCTATAATATAAAAATAGGTGTATTTGCCTCTATAAAATTAGATGGATAGAATGAACCCTTTTTAAAATCGAAGGGGCCAAACCCAATTGGGCTTGAAAACAGAATATTTTATATGCCTCCATAGTTAAATGGATATAACGAGCCCCTCCTAAGGGCTAATTGTAGGTTCGATTCCTACTGGGGGTGCCAAAAAGGGACAACACGGTTCATTGAACCGTGTTGTCCCTTTTTGGCAAGAAACTACCACCGAGAAGGGAACTTTCCTGAGAATGTGCTGTACATTGCAGAAAGCGAAGAGTTGTCTCATCGGAGGAGGACGATGGCAGGCATCCTATGTAAGCTTTAAGAAGGCCAACACCATTAACAAAAGCCCACTGACCCAGGACAGATCCAAGGGAACCTTCTCAGCAACTTTGTTCCCCACCAGACACCCTAGACAGACGGCGGCGACATTGATAATCAAGGAAAACAGAATGGCTTTAATAAGATTAAAATCGGAAAGAGCCGCACCAAATCCTACCGCCAGCCCGTCGAGAGACAGAGCAATTGCCAGGGGCGCTGCTTCTTTTGGGGACAAACTTTTGGAGCAGTCGCTGTCCGCATTTTCCGGATTGGCATATACATCCAGTATGAAACGCAAATGCATAGCGGAAAAAGAGATTTTCTTATGGCCCCCCTGTGAGCGCCGGATAAACGATTTGATGGCGCTGTCGCACAGCTTGACAATGCCGAGCACAAACAGGATAGCAAAGCAGAGTAGGCCGGCAAAATGCGTTGGCATAAATGGCCGGATTAGTGAGCCTAGAAAGAGAGAGACTGCGAAGATTGCGCTACAAATAATGCTGATGACTGCCACGGAACGTAGGGGAATTTTGATTCGGTTGGTTCCGTAAGCAAAACTGGCGACAAAAGCGTCCACAGAAAGAGCTGTGACAAGAACCAGTATTTCCACAGTAGAAAAGAATGGATTGCCCAAGCAATCACCGCCTTTAGGCTTTTTCTCTATACTATTCTGAACGAGAAAAATGGTGACAGGCGATGTACAGCTAGATTTGCTTTAAAGCGGATTGACCCGATGTGTATCTTAACATTAGGAGATATGTTGGAAAACCCCTGTGTTTGTCTAACGATTTAAACAGGTTTACTGCTTGCGATGCATGATACTTTGTACTATAATAACGATGGAGGTGATTGGTTTATGTTAGATGTAAAAATTAAGGATCTTTTAAACCAACAAATCAACAAAGAATTTTACTCTGCCTATCTGTATCTGGCTTTCTCCAACTACTTTTCGGAGAGAAATCTGAGCGGCTTTTCCAATTGGTACCGCATTCAGGCACAGGAAGAGCGCGATCATGCAATGCTGTTTTTGCAGTATTTGGAGAATAATAGCGAGACGGTTGTGCTGGAGGCTGTGGACCGTCCGGAACAGGACTTCCAGAGTGATATGGCGGTTCTCGAAAAGGGATTACAGCACGAGCGCTATGTCACGGATTTGATTCACACCATTTATGATGCGGCATATTCGGTCAAGGATTTCCGCACCATGCAGTTCTTGGACTGGTTTGTCAAAGAACAGGGCGAGGAAGAGAAGAATGCAGAGGACCTCTTAAAGAAGATGGAATTGTTTGGAGGGGACCCGAAGTCTCTGTATTTGCTCGACCAGGAGTTGGCAGCGCGCACATATGCAGCGCCATCTTTGGTCCTATAAAATTGTTGTTAAGGAAGCTCCCGGCCTATGTGGGGGCTTCCTTTTTTATACTTACATGCTATGCGAATCGTATCTTTGCGGAAAAATAGAGGAGGATGGGGAGAGCAATGAAAAAGATCGCATTCTTTTTGGCTATGTGCGTGGGCCTGGGAAGTTTGACCGCTTGTATGCCGTCGCAGGGACAGAGAAAGGAAGAACCGGCAGGACTGACTGAGACAATGACGGAATTGTCAGGCGGACATATGCTTGAAGATAACGATGGGATGCCGGTCCCAGATACGGATTATTTACCATTACCTTCATTTGGGACGTTGGAACCTGGATCGGTCTTCAATGTAAATTGGCGGACGACAGAGGGGGAATATATGGCGGGTACAGCCTTTGTAGCGCAGATTGAAGAAAGCGACCAACCGCTTCTTCTGACGGCCTGCCACTACTTTTCTTCCGACGAGGTAGAGGTTGACGAGAAGAATTTGAGCAGCTACGTACAAGGTGGGGACCTGTATGACATCTTCGACAGCAATGTCGAAACGATATATGGTACAGTTTCAGGCGTATTACCGCTTCCGGATGCGGCGTCCATCTCAGAAACTGGAAAGGCGGGAAAGGATCTGGCAGCCTTTTATGTGGAAAAGGGGGAT